>Ga0302310_10001191_pt1 | contig 22465 bp, 18 predicted proteins | sample III_Palsa_N1_2_FD_200451 | JGI IMG/M metagenome (GOLD analysis project Ga0302310, IMG submission 200451) | Peat permafrost microbial communities from Stordalen Mire near Abisko, Sweden - III_Palsa_N1_2 | ecosystem: Environmental > Terrestrial > Soil > Palsa > Peat permafrost | place: Sweden...
TTGGGCTTTGAGAGGTTCTCAGTCATCGGCCACGATTGGGGCGCGCGAACCGCCTACACCCTGGCCGCACTGTGGCCGGAGCGCGTTGCAAGCATTACCGCCTGCTCCTTGTCTTATTCTCCCGGCGGGCGCTTTGCGACGCCCACCTTCGAGCAATCCCAACGCTGGTGGTATCAGTGGTTCATGTCGACTGAACCGGGTGCTGCAGCCGTGCGCAAGGACCCGATCGGCTTTGCGCGCCATCAATGGACATCATGGAGTCCACCCGGCTGGTTCAGCGACGCTGCATTCGAAGCCACTGCGGAAAGCTTCAAGAATCCCGATTGGACCGCCATCACGCTACACGCTTATCGGAGTCGCTGGAAGACAGAGCCGGCAGATGAGCGCTACCAGCGATTGAAGTCGCGACTCGCCTCCGTCGAGATCATCGGAACTCCGACGCTGCTGATTCAGGGCGATGTGGATCGGTGCAATCCGCCATCGGAATCTGAAGGCCAAGCGCGACATTTCACGGGTCCCTACAAACGCGTGTTGCTAAGAGATGTCGGCCACTTTCCGGCGCGCGAGGCGCCCGAGCAGGTCGCACAGATTGCGATAGCCCATCTGCAATCCTACGTTTGAATGACTTGATGGATTCTCATTCGAGCGACGCCCCACACTCTGCGCGCTGACGCTTCGCCTACCAAGGTATCCCCAACCATCGATCAATATTCTTGGCGTCGCTCCTCTGGTGTCATGTCTGCCATCAATTGGCTTACAGGAGCAGCCCGTGAATTCCACCCTCGACGTCAATACACCGGACGGTACTTTCAAAGCCTACATTACTCGTCCAGCCATCCTTCCCGCCCCCGCTATCGTGGTCGTACAGGAGATCTTCGGGGTCAATGCGGACCTAAGAGACACGTGCGACGAGCTGGCGAAACAGGGGTACTTCGCCCTCAGTCCCGATCTTTTTTGGCGCATGGAACCCGGCGTCGATTTGTCAGACCAGACTGAAGCTGAGTGGAAAAAAGGTTTCGCGCTCTACACCGCATTCGACCATCCCTCAGGCGTGTCGGATATCGCAGCCACCGTGCAAGTCGCCCGGACGCTATCCGGCGCCAGTGGCAAGGTCGGCTTGATGGGCTATTGCCTCGGCGGACTGATGACCTTTCTCACGACCGCTCGTCGCGGCGCTGATGCCTCTGTGGTCTTCTACGGCGGCAACACCGAGAAACATCTCGATGAGGCTCGGAATATCAAGAATCCCTTGATGATGCATTTGGGCGAAGAGGACGAATATATCTCGAAGGATGCGCAACGAGAGATCATTGCCTCCCTCGCCGGCAACAAATTCGCTGAAGTCTTCACCTACCCCGGCTGCAGTCACGCCTTTGCTCGCCATCGCGGAATCCACTTCGACAAAGATGCCGCACGGCTCGCCAACCGCCGCACAGCGGATTTCTTCCAGCGCCATCTCACTTAAAGGAATTTCGACATGTCAGACACCCACAACACCGCAAAAACTCAGTTCCTCGAAACCAACGGTGTTCGCTATGCCTACCGTCGCTTTGGTTCAGGTAATAAACCCCCGCTCTTGTGCTTGCAGCATTTCAGGGGAGGGCTCGACAACTGGGATCCACAGGTGACCGATGGTCTGGCGCAGGGCCGCTCGGTGATTCTGTTCAACAATGCCGGAATCGCGAGTTCCAGTGGTCAGCCCGCCAACAATATCGCCGAGATGGCCACGCACGTGATCGCTTTTCTCGATGCGTTGGAACTCGAGGAAATCGATCTTTTGGGCTTCTCCATGGGCGGATTCATTGCGCAACAGGTGACCTTGGATCGGCCGGACCTAATTCGGCGGCTCATTCTGGCAGGAACCGGCCCTCAAGGCGGTGAGGACATGCTGACGTATCCGCCGGAAGTCACGGTGCAAGCTACGATTGAAGTCCCCACGGAGGAGAGCTTCCTGTATCTCTTCTTTGAGCCCACCGATACGAGCCAAGCCGCCGGCCGCGCGTTTTGGCAGCGCCGAAACGCCCGCAAGGATCAGGACACTCCCTCGTCTCTGTCCGCCATGGCGGCGCAGGCCGCCGCCATCGGCACTTGGGGGAAGGTCCCAGATAAAGACCGCTATGCGAGCCTCAAGGCCATTCGTCAGCCGACACTGGTGGTGAACGGAAAACACGACTTGCTGGTCCCGACAGTGAACTCGTACATTCTGCAACAGCACTTACCCAATGCGACCCTCATCATCTATCCGGACTCAGGTCACGGCGCGATCTTTCAGTTCTCAGATCTGTTCGTACGAGAGGCTCAGTTTTTCCTGAATAGCTAGTGATTGCCGAGATTGCAAGGGCCAACACAACTACCGTGGCGGCCTTCGCAGTCTTGCACTTGATCATGCGAATTGCAGTGTCGTCGCCCAACGCAGTCGGCGCATGGACAGAGTCCGCCGACACGGCTCGAATACTCAATGCTGGCTCGAGATCTCCCTAGGTACAGTGTCATCGCGCTCAGCAAGTCCGTGAGCGCCCCTATTGTCGATCGCAATAAACCGACGATCCACCCGCGACCAAAGTATGCCCAACCATCGTGGAATTTTTTCAACGCCTCGTAACTGTTCTGATGCACGCCGAATCTTGGCAACCCCATCCATTAGCAACGGGAGAACAGTTATGTCAGTCATTGCGTCGCCATCGATTAGGAATTATTTCATTTCAATCTCAAGGACCATGCGCGCCTTTAGCCTTGGTCTGCTCACCCTACCCTGCTATGCCCAGGCGGTCTCCTCTGCGGATGTGGGCAGGCCAGTTTCGACGTCGAGTGAAGGCCGCGTTCCGGACGATGCGATGCGGCCGTTCACATTTCACGCGTCAGATAAGGCCCTTGCGGATCTGCGTCGGCGGATTGCGGCGACCAAGTGGCCATCTCCCGAACTGGTCAACGATGCATCGCAAGGCGTGCAACTCGCTACCACGCGTGAGCTGGCGCGCTACTGGCAGACCGACTACGACTGGCGCAAGGTCGAGAAACGGCTCAATGCGTTACCGCAGTTCATCACCACGATCGATGGGGTGGATATTCATTTCATCCACGTTCGTTCGAAAAATCCCAATGCGTTACCCGTGATTATCACGCACGGTTGGCCAGGCTCCATTATCGAGCAGATGAAGATTATCGACCCCCTCACAAACCCCACAGCACACGGCGGCAAAGCCTCAGACGCCTTTGATGTCGTAATCCCGTCGTTGCCGGGCCACGGATTCTCAGGGAAACCCACCGACCTTGGCTGGAATCCTGTACGCGTCGCACACGCCTGGATCGAGCTGATGAATCGACTCGGATACTCGCGGTATGTCGCCCAAGGCGGCGATTGGGGCAATGCGGTCACGGAGCAAATGGCCCTGATTGCACCACCCGGTTTGCTCGGCATTCACACCAATATGCCTGGCGCCGTCCCGGCGAACATTGCGCAAGCGCTCTTAGTCGGCGAGCAGCCGCCCGGCCTCTCCGTCGATGAGCACCGCGCGTATGGTCAACTCAAGTTCTTCTACGACAATGGGCTGGGTTATGCCCAGCTGATGAGCCATCGCCCGCAAACGCTGTATGCGATGGACGATTCGCCGATCGGGCTCGCCGCCTGGTTGTTGGATCATGATGCTCGCAGTTACGACCTCATCGCGCGCGCCTTCGCCGGCCACGAGGAAGGCCTCACGCGAGATGACATCCTCGACAACATCACGCTTTACTGGTTGACGAACACAGCGGTCTCGGCATCGCGCCTTTATTGGGAAACCGCCCACAACGTGCCAACGAGACAGATCGCATTTTTCGCCCCTACGGGCGTCAAGATACCCGTCGCGGTGAGCGCATATCCCGACGAGTTGTATACGGCTCCGCGCAGTTGGACGGAACAAGCTTACCCCAAGCTCATTCATTACAAGCTGATGGTGAAAGGCGGCCACTTCGCGGCGTGGGAACAGCCGCAATCCTTTTCAGAGGAACTGCGCGAGAGTTTCCGTTCGTTAAGGTAGTAGGGGTGCGGGGACGGCGTGCCAAGCGCGTCGTCCCTGCCACTTGCCCAAATCACCGCGATAAGAGGCGCCTTATCATGCGTAGTGGCAGCTGGCGGCGGCAGTCAACGCCGGATCGCAACAGCTCGTCTTTCGCCAATTATCGTGGACCGTGCGAAGCCACCTCTGCGCTATCCCATATCGGTCCGGATCAGCGGCCACTGACATCCTGCTCTGCAGCCCTAGAGACCGTTGCGAGCAATTTAGAACCAGACTAATTGCTTCATCCAAATTTGTGATCGAACAGATTGCCGTTCCTACACTTGCACTGGTTCGCCCCTCAAAGCCGCCGCGAGATCCGCAGCCGCACTCTGCAACGTCGCAAAGTCACCAGCCGCCGCAACTCGCGCTCGAAACGCGTGGGGCAGCACTAAAAGTTCTTGGCGCTCGCGGGCGAGTTGCAGCAGCTTATTCCCGGGCTTGAATAGGAATGACAAAATTCCCGTCAGAGTGGCGCCGGCCAATGCCGTAGTAACCCACGTATCACTTATCTTAAGGAGATTAAGTACCAGGCCTATGCCAGGTAGCAGCATAGCAATGACGCCACCCCACGTGAGAAAACTCTGAGCGAGCTTTTCATCGCCCTTCCTAGATTCCAGGATCTCAGCTGCCTTAGCTTCTAGTCGATCAATGGCGGCTAGCGTATCTTGCTTGGCTCCCGCAAAATCTGCAGCTGCTACCGGCGGAACCGAGACCGTCTCTGCTGACGAGCGAGTTCTCGATGCAACTCGTTTGACACTGTCTCCGAGAATCGTGTCCGGTCCCAACTCCGCTAACAATTGTTCATTAAGTGAAACTTTCATCAGTCACCCCCGTGATCTATCGTAAAACAAGCTTTGCTGTCGGGTCGCCGTAAGCCACGTACGCGGACCAAGTTGCAGCGGTTGCCTCTCCACGGGCGAGCGCGACGCGCGCGTCGGCGAGAGCCATCCCGAGCGTCTCCCCTTGTATGATCCGGCCCGCGAGCCATCGCACCCACGCCTTGAAACCGAATGACGGTAGTAATGATCGATAGAAGATGTCGGCGAATTCTGTTGCGAAGATTTCATGCACAGGCCACCGAGCGCCCACGAAAAACGCGCCGCTCCTGATAAACGGCGATGCGATTCCGTAAAGATCATTGGCTCCATGGGTCCAGGGCTCCTCGGCGCCGCTTGAACATGCGTTGATAAAAACCAAACTGGGTCCCAGCGACTCCTTGAGAATGTCTCCGAGCTGTGCCGCTGTCATGCGCCCATCGGTAAATTCGAGGCCGCTTTGACCGGGCGCCGCAGAATCATGGATCGCATGCCCGACAAAATGAAGAACATTGGCGTCGGGTATCGCCCCCGAAAACGCCGCCGAGGTCACGTTTCCGCTTAATACCGTCACCTCCGCCCCCGCGCGTCGAAATCGGGCCGCCACCCGCTGCAGCTCCTCCCTCTGAGTGCGCAGTTGCGCCTCGCCCGGATAGTCCGGTGCAATCACGAGAACTTTGAGAAGTCGCGACGATAACTTGTCACGGGCAAAGGCGCGATCGGTTGCGACAACCCGGCTTACGAACGCTTTTGAGCCCAGCCGGGTCGCATCGGACGGGCCCGTCAACTCCCACAAGCAATGAATTAGCTCATCATCAATTTGCAACATGATGTGCTTTGCCTGAAAAGTCTGGATCGCAAATCGAAAATTGGGGGGCAACCGCTCCCACCCAGGCAAGATCGCCCGCTCCAGGCTCGTTTTCGCATCTGAAGCGGGAAGCAACCCCGACAGCGACTCCTTGGCTACGCGTTCCTCCATTCGCGTCGTCACCTGGCGCGATTGGGCGACGGCGCTATAAATCAATTCGGCGCCGTTCAATCGCACTTCGAGTAGACAGTCGCAGCTCCCAATCACAAGCTGCCAGTGTTTTCGGCCGAGTATCCGCAGGGCTGCGGCGCTCAATCGGGAAGAGACAAGTCCGACACCGATCACCAGAAGACCTATGACGGCGAGTAAAGGCGCGAACCAACTCTTCTCTGGCAGTGGAATGTTGACTCTAAAAGTGCGGTTGATATCGGGTCCCTTCACCCCTAAGGCGTTGGTCACTCCGACGCTCAGATTGTAGGAAGTTGCATCTTTCAAGTCATCGAATAAGAAGTTGCCATCGGCTGATTCCTGCCTGATCGACTCTGAGCCTCCAGCGCGTGAGACAGCGACCGTGTATGCGCGATCAGGGGGCCCCGCCAGTCCGGGCGCGCGGGTCGTGACGCGGAGCAGGCGTTGCGGAATTGACGCTGGCACCGATGAAATCTCCAGCCTCGGGGCCGGCAGCGCCATGTTCACCTCGACGAGACCCAGCTGAGTTGCCGCTACAAAAGTACTCCCGTCCATCGAGACAAGGCTCCATATTGGGGATCGCAATCTCGTGTCCTCTGCGCCGGCGGCGAGGAATCGTCCGTCGTGGAGTCCGAAAAGCCCGTTATCCGTGCCCAGCACGAGATCGAATGGCTGAACCTCGATTGCGGAAGTGGCGAGCCAAGGCTGGTCGTGTCCCGGCACGGACGCCCTCTGCGTCCTCACTCGATCTGCCTCGACGTCGACTGCCGTCGTGTATCCCCAGGGTCCAAAGATTCTTGGTTGGCCGTCATGATCGAGCCAGAATACAGCCCAGCGATTAAGCTTGGTTTCCGGCGCATAGGGAATTTCCTCCGATACAAGCCACTTCCCCGTCGGCAGCCGAGCAAACAGCTGCGTCGCAGAGGCTATCCATACCCGCCCCGCGCGATCGATGCCGATACATGCGGCGCCCGAGCCACTCGGCGAGCGGATTGTTATGGACTCGAGGACGAATCCCGCATCGGTAAGTCGCCATACTCGCCCCGAATTTCCGCGCTCGGCCATGAAGGTGCCAGGAACACCGACCGCGATTGCGACGTCGTCCGTCTCGCCCGGAGTGCGAGCCAGCAAGGCGGAATCATCGAGGCGCCATAGTGCATGCTCATGGACGGCATACGCGCGTCCGCTGTGATCGACTGTCAAGGCGGTCTTAGTCGCGGTGGGCGCGAGGATTTGCCGGGAAGACAGATCATCGAGTTGCAGCAATGACACGGCACCGGATTTCTCGACCGTCCAAATAGAGCGCTCGCCGGCGCGCGCAATTTTCTGTACCGAGTCATCCATCGACAGCGTGCGGGCGTACTGGTATGCGCGCCAAAGCCCATTGCCGCCGAGCCAAAGATTGCCGAATTCGTCCGAGGCGACCGTGGAACCTCGGCCAAACGCCGGATCGACCAGCCAGGTGCGCCAAGTGCCATCGAACTCCATCAATCGCCCAGTACAAGCGATCCAGATCCGACGAAACCGTGACTCGCCGACGCCACCACAACTACCATCCGTGACCATGGAACTCGCGCCACTGACTGGGTCAAACACCTGAACGCCCGCATCTGTCGTAATCCAAAGATTCCCGCCGTGGTCGACTTGGAACTGACGCGGGTAGGCGTTGACGGGGCTCGCCAGGCGCCGTGCGGGGATCTCTTGAGACGGCCCCTCAGAGTGACTGACGTCAAATTGCACCATGCCGCCGGAGTCGCTCACCGCATAAATGTATTTATCGAATGCGGCTAGGCGGGAGAAGCCGCCCGGGAGAAGTCTCAAGGTCTCGCCGTGAATAAGTGAACGTATTCGCTCGGGTCGCAACCGTCCAAAGGACTCTGCTACATAGATCTCCCCGTCACCGGCTCTCAGAAATTGGAATTCATCACGATTGTGATCCTCGTACAGACCCTCTAATCGTTCTCTGGAGGCGCGCCAAATACTGCCGTTGATGGTACCGACGAGCACCGTCCCGTCTTTCAGCGCCAGCAAGCTTTTCACATACAGGGTGGGTATTTCCCCATCCTGTGGCTTAGGTTGTGTCGCGCTGATGCCATCGAACAGAAACAAGCCGTTCGTTGTACCCACCCAAAGAACCCCCGCTGTGGGCAAAATTGCTGTGATCTCTCCTTGTCTCAGAGGGAGCCTGATAGAGTCCAATCGCGTCGGCAGCAGGCGAATGGACCGGGCTGCTTCAATATAGGGAGGTGGTAAGGCAGTCGCCCTCGCCGACTGGAACCCGAACGCCGCGCAGGCGGGCAATAACACCCGCCCGATGATCGAGCTCGCCAAAGTTCCGATTCGGTTCAATCGCTTTGCGTCCTGGAAACATACCTGTGAACTATTTCGACGTTCGCACGCACCAGCGCCGTAGTGCGCGGCGCACTACTTCTTTTTGGCAGCACGCTGCTTTGGCTTCTTGCGTTTCGCCTTTGAGGACATCGATTTGCCCTTTGACTTGGCTCGTTTGGATTTGGCTTTCGAAGCTCTCTTCTTCGGGGCGCTCTTGGCTTTAGTCTTGGCCTTTGACTTGACAGCGGATTTGCCCTTGGCCGCCTTCGAACTGCCGGCCGCACGCCGCGCTTTGGCGGCCGCATTCTTCTTGGCACGAACCGCTGCAGCGCGCGCCGCTTCATCGTCGAACGGATTTCGATCGGTCTCGGCTTTGGTGCTCCACGCGCCCGGTGCTGCCCGACCGGGCGGAAAGAACATCAAACGCCGGTTATTCTTATACGATCCGGGTTTGAAGTTAGAGGCCAGCCAACCATCCGTCGTATCGAGAATCAATGGGTTGACCTGTGAGCCTTTTTGAGCGAACTGATTGATGGCGTCACGCGCATAAAAATGTCGAAAGATGCGATCGAACTCTGTGATGTAGATATCAGCCACCCTCGTATCGCCCCGGATTAACAACATATTTTCATCGTTGGCCGTGAGTGAGTTACTGGAGAAATTGGCCGACCCGAAGCACAGGAGAGGGTCATCCGACAGCGGGTCGACTAGCAAGAACTTGGCGTGCACAAAAAACACATGGCCTTGATTGGTCGGTCGGTCAAGTTCCTCATCCACAAACCACTTCTCGAGCGGTGTCGTGGTGATGGGGACCACCTTGGCGCCCCCCGCCTGCGATTTGTACTTGATAAAGGTTTTTCCGAGGATGGCGCCATTTGAAAATGCCAGCATTCCTTTGTTCTGAATTTCCGCCTGCGTAACCTCCTTAGTGGGCGGATCCTCCAAAATTACCAGTCGAAGTGAGGCCTCCGCCTTTGCCAATCCCGCCAAGATCGCATTCGCCACATTGAAAGGAATCGTCATGACGGCAAGCGAGGACGCATCATCGATCCGATCGGCATACCAATCAAGCATGTTGTCGGCAATGCGGGGGGAATAAAACTCGGCAATGGAGGATTTAGGGATTGCGTTTTGCGGGTTAGGCGTCAAGGCCACCGCATTGGTCACGGCCGCCGCATGCAGGGGGTCCTCGCTCAACTCTTTCCAGTACTGCCAATATTTGTCGGCCGTTTCATTGTTGATCACCAAATGGGCCACGTTCGTCTGGCCGTAGAAGCCAGTGTCGGTGAAATTGGTAGACCCAGTAATCACTTGCGTTGCCTTGCCACCGACAATCTTCACCATGAATTTGTTATGCGGAATGGCGACGTGCGTTCGCGGGAACAGCACCTGCTTGCCCTCGTGGGTCTTGGTGAGGCCGGACGCCTCGACCGCCTTGGTATTGCTGGGCGTCAGGTGATAAACAATCTGGACGTCGACGCCTCGTAGCAACGCTCGCTTTAGTGCGGAGAGGATCGGCTCATAGGTAAATTCGTAGGCGCTTACTCTGAGTGCCTCGCCCGCTTTGAAGTCATTGATGAATTTAAAAAGCGCTTCGCCCAATCCTCGCGACAGCCATGCCACTTCAGGATCGGTGATTTGTCCCGTGTCCGAGACTGCATTGAACATTTCCTTGTTAACGGGCTTGTTCTGAAATAGCGTGGCCAGCGCGTGACTGGCGATGGCGCCGCGGTTAAACCACACGCCATGCCCTTTATCGATCTCAAGCTCCGTCGTGACCTCGAAATCAAGGGAGTAGCGCGGCTCCAAGTGATGTATATCGCCATACATGGCGACGACGCTGAAGCTGTAGGTCGTTCCGGGGTCCGCGATGTAGTCAGACCAGACAAATCCTTGAATCGGATGTTGGTCAGTCGAATACAAATCCCCCCGCTTCGGATTGGGCACGAGGGCTTGAAAGTACTTAAGGCCCTTAAGCCATTGCGCCGGCTGGCCCTTCTTGCCTCGTTTGACGGCAAAGCCATGTAGCCCCGTTCGTTGAGCCTCGGCCACATCAAAGGCCATTAAAACAACCTTCGTGCCAGCAATCGCCCTGACAGATAACGGTCCGCTCGTCTTGATTGGAATACGCATCTAAGAAAGTCCTCCCTGTTCGATGCAACTCGTTAATTGATGGCTGTGGTCCGCGGGGACGGGAAGTCTCCGTATTCAAAACTATAGATTCGATCGAATTCCGTAGGCGGCCACTTGCTTACAAACATACTTGGGACGGGGGCGCCCAGCGCTTTGGCGAAGTCGGGGATCATGTCGTGATGCCAGCACACTACGATGTTCTTGTCGGTGTAGATGGAGTCGGACGACAATTGATTGGCGAGTTCGCCATAATCCGTGTCAACGAAATTGTCATCAACTTTCAATTGTGCGCTGTGTGCCAATGGCGTTACGGTCAGGAGAGGTCGAACGCTATGAGCCGAGGGTTTCGCAGCGAATATGAAATCTAGGGGGCTCTTCAGGATACCGGCGATTCGTTTGGGGAGCGCTTGAGCTCGCGCTTGCCCAATAGCGGACAAATGGGGGTTGTCAGATTGCTCCGGCTTCTCTGCGTGGCGCATGAGCAAGATTCGCTTTTCGGCCATTGATGTTCATCCCTGAACTGATTTGCCATCCCAGAGCGCGCTCGCGAGCTCGACTACGTCGCCTCGCGGATCATACCTCCAGAGTCTCGGGTCACGCCAAGAATCTCACGGATGCGATCTACCTGACCCTTTTGCCGCCATATCAGACAATTGGCACGTGTTGCATTGATCCCGGGAATCTACAAGTTTAGCGCGCGGCTGTATGTATGTAAGGGGTATCCACTTAGCTCCACAAGCCCCAATTAAGCTGATAATATATACAGCTTATGATGCCCGATGCAAAGCCCGAATATCCACGTACCTGGGGGCAATTTCTCGATCAGTTCGCGAGCGAGGAGGCGTGCGCGGCGTATCTGGAGCGATTGCGCTGGCCGAGCGGGTTTGCATGCTCGAGTTGCGGCAGCATGGCGGCGCCGTATCGCGCCAGCCGTCTGCGGTTGATGTGCAAAGACTGTCGGCATCAGAGCACGGTGACCGCGGGCACGATCTTTGAGAAGACGCGCACGCCACTGCGTGTATGGCTGGCGGGGGCGTGGTATCTGACGAACCAAAAACAAGGCGTCAGCGCGCTGGGATTACAGCGTGTACTAGGCTTGGGCAGTTATCAAACCGCGTGGATGATGTTGCACCGATTCCGCTGCGCCATGGTGCGTGCGGGGCGCGAACGTTTGCGCGGTGTGGTGGAGGTGGATGAAGCCTATATCGCCATCACCGATCGAGAAAACCCGTTGCCGCGGCAGCGGCGCAAGAGCCGCACCGACAAGATTATGATCGGCGTGGCGGTGGAGATATTGCAGCCGAAGGGCTTTGGCCGCATTCGCCTGCGCCAACTGCCGAGCGACTCTAAGGAGCATGTGCGGCAGTTCATCCAAGACAGTGTCGAACCGGGCGCTGTCGTGCGAACGGATGGCTCAGGAAGCTACGCCAAGCTCCATGAAATCGCCTACCCCCACGAACGGCATGTCATGTACGGCTCCGACATTCCCGCCCACCTCTCGATGGCCGGCGTTCATCGGGTTGCCTCCCTGCTCAAGCGTTGGATCCTCGGTACACATCACGGATCGATTCAGCCAGCGCACTTGGACGCCTATCTCGACGAGTTCGTTTTTCGCTTTAATCGCCGTGCGTCGGCGTCCCACGGCATGCTGTTCTACCGTCTACTTCAGCAAGCAGTGGTGACCGATCCGGTGACCTATCAGGACGTCGTCTACCCAGCCCTGGAATCGGGCGAAGCCGCTTAGTGGAGCTAAGTGGATACCCCTTATGGATGTACAGTATCTCGGTGCGCGATCTCAAAGTTGAGAAACTAAACGATCATTTCGGGCAATACGAGATATTGCTTACCTGTCAATGCGGCCATACGCGCAGGTGCTACCCCAAATCCTTCGCCGCCTTTGCGGGATGGGATTGCGATCTCGCCGCCGTCATCAAAAGGCTGCGCTGCTCCAAGTGCGGAGCACGCAAATGTACGGCGCGGACTTACGCCCTGCTGCCGCCCCGCGGATACAAGAGCCACTGAGTACTTCGCCGCCATCTTCGATTGACCCTACCCATCCTGAGCGGGGCGTTTCATACAGTATTTGTGCACGCTGAACACTGTATGGATATCAGGAGCAAGCTCAGCTTGCGGGGGGGGCAAGTAAATGTTGCTCTCCAGCGGAGTGATACCCAATGCATGATGTATTTCGTCTTCACGTTGTATGGACACTCTGGAGGACGATGCCATGAACCGATCAATTCCTGATCCCGCTGTGCTGCCGGCGTTCTATCGAAACTTGTTGGTGTGGGGCGACTGCTATTGCGCCCTCATGAGCGGGGGAACCTGCCTCTCATGCATGAACGCAAGGAAAATTACGAAGGCGGGCCTCGACTGGTGCGATCAACGCCGGGCGCCCCGGCGGAGACGCGAGATCCCGTAGCTCTCAAATCTGCTTGAACACAGCAGATATCCGCATCGCCAGCTTGTGTCGCGGACGGCACCATGGCGCCATGACCAGGTCCCACCGACCCATCGATAACGTCATTGCACAGCTCTGGATGAGCCGGGCTACAATCATCCGATCCAAGGCCTCTAAGGAACGGGAATGTGCGGTAGATACGTCAGCCCCGACAGCGCGGCCATCGAGCGCGAATTCAACATCGTCCGGCAGGAATGGACATTCCCGCCGAACTACAACGTCGCCCCGACGCAAACGGTCCCGATAATTCGATCCGTCGACGGCACCCTGCAAGGCGTGTCGATGCGCTGGGGCCTGATCCCCTTCTTCGCCAAAGGCGAGCCGCCGAAATATTCGACCATCAACGCCAGAATCGAAACCGTCGAGACCGCCGCGTCCTACCGTGGTCCTTGGAAACGCGGCCAACGTTGCCTGCAAGTCGCACTAGGTTTTTATGGGTGGCACACCGATGGCACGGGCCGCAAGGCGCCCTACTACATCCACTTAAACGATCAATCGCTGTTCGCCTTCGCCGGCTTGTGGGACCGATCGGCGAAGGCCGACGGCACCGCAGTTGAGAGTGCAGTTCACATCACCATGCCGGGCAACGACCTCATGCGGCACGTGCATAACGCGGGAACTAACCCATTTCGCATGCCCGCAATATTGCGCAAGGAAGATCACGCCGCGTGGTTCAATGGAACACCCGATCAAGCTCGCGCGGTTCTCAACCAATACGATGCCGGATTGATGGTCGCCCACGAAGTCACCGCGGCGGTGAACTCGCCTAAAAACAATGTGGCGGCGAATATCGAGCCCGTCAGCGCCCCCAGATAAATGAGATCAGTACGGAGGGTGAGGTCTCGCTATTTCGCTATTTTTGCGGAGCGACGCAGACTCGACCGATCCGAAACCCAATAACGCCACAGACGCCGAGGTGGACGGCTGGAGCGGGCTTGCTTAGCCCATCCCCCGCTCCGGTCTCAACACGTCCTTTGGATTGGTAAAAACCGTCGATTCTCAACATGGAAACTCGCACTGGAAACACCATCAGGCATCGAGATCCTCGTTATCAACTGGCGTCGACCGAAAGGGGTCTCTAAACAGCTCTCGCCAGACGTCCACAACGGCCAGAACGGCGAATAAAATAAGACCCACGAGCGGTACCACGATGTCGAGAAGGGGCATTCTAATGCTCCCGCGCGATCCTCCGGCACACCGAATCAAGAAGCGCCGAGAAACGACGTGTCGATTGTCTTCCCATCGGGCAACTGACAATCGCCCTGACCACCACCGGCCATACCATTCGAGGGGTGCACGAGTTGAAACTTGCATCGGATGTGCTTGCCCTCATGATCCGCGAGATTGGCGACGACGCGGCCTGAATAGTGAGTCACAAAGTCCGATCCGGTGTCCCAATCGTCCCAGCCTCCAAAACCCCACCCCGGACCCCAGCCGTCCCAGAGCGGGCCGAGCGTATCGACAGTGGTATTGTCGGTGATCTGGAAGTAAGTGCCGGCATAGACGCTGCCATCGGCCAGCGTCGCGTACATCGTCCCGCTCACACCGTCGGAACTCGTCCAGTGAAAATGAACAGGATTCGTGCCCGCTGCCGTCGTGCCGTAACCCGTGCCCATTGTGGTACAGCCGGCAACCAACAAAAAGAACATTGAAATAGAAGGAATCAACAACGCTCGTTCGATCATTTTAATCTCCATATCCGACATGAAAATCTGCTTCTCAGGAGTTCAGTGACTCGACTCCTACTGTAGCGGCGAGTTATTTGCACCGATTGAAGCGGACCGGAGAGATTGGACAAGTTTGCTTTCGGCGAGGAATAACCTGATAGATAGGCCGCGCCCGACTCTGGATTCGGCCCCGCGCACTGGGTCAATAGCGGCCATACGGACAGGCATGAAGAGAAGCCCGTCAGGTAAAACAATATCGCGCTCCGAAACCGCCGCGTCAAAAAAGAATACGGCTCGTTACGCACAATGAAAGTTCGAACCTTTCACTTCGCGAGAAGCATGACGCGAAAAAAAAGACTCCGACCAGCCGAATCCGGCCAGCCGGAGCAAATGAACAGCCTCTTAAGGGATGGGGACGCAAGGCTGTTCGGGGTACGGGAGCTGAGGATCATCTGCCGTTTATCGATCGATCCTCCGGCCTGCAGCAGATTACAGGATTCGTAACTACGTCCAATTGCACCGCCGCTTCAAAATTGGACATCTCTGCGCTCGCCCTGTCATTCGAGGCCGTACCGAAAAATCCAATAGAGCCAATGGATGCAAGCGTTCGCGCACTCCACCGAGCAGGATTCCACCTAAGCAGCTGCGCGGCGCAGTTGCAACCTCAAGGAGTAGCGAATATGGCGAAAACGGTCGCAGATCAATTCATCGAAACGCTGGTCAAAGCCGGCGTAAAACGCATATATGGTGTCGTTGGTGACAGCCTCAATGGGCTCACGGACGTCATTCGCCGCCGCGGCGACATCGAGTGGGTACATGTGAGACATGAAGAAACGGCGGCATTCGCGGCCGCGGCGGAGGCGCATGTCACCGGCCGTCTCGCCGTGTGCGCGGGAAGCTGCGGCCCCGGCAACCTGCATTTGATCAACGGTCTATTCGATGCCCACCGGTCCCGCGTGCCGGTTCTGGGAATCGCAGCTCAGATTCCGTCGGCGGAAATCGGCGGCGGCTATTTTCAAGAAACCCATCCACAGACACTGTTCAAAGAGTGCAGCCACTATTGCGAACTGATCTCCAGCCCCAACCAAATGCCGCGCACGCTCGAGATTGCCATCCGCGAAGCAGTCGGAAATCGCGGCGTGTCAGTGGTTGCCATTCCCGGAGACGTGGCATTGATGCCGGCCGACGACGCTCCGGTGACCAGCGCCCAAAGCCTGCTGCCGGCGGCCCCTCAGGTCGGGCCAGCGGAGCGCGAATTGCGCCAACTGGCTGAGCTCTTGAACAGCGGGTCGCGTGTCACCGTGTTTTGCGGCGGCGGATGTGAGGATGCCCATGATCAATTGCTCGCCTTGTGCGAGAAATTAAAGGCGCCCATGGTTCACGCATTGCGCGGAAAAGAACACGTCGAGTGGTCGAATCCGTACGACGTCGGCATGACCGGACTGATCGGCTTCTCCTCTGGCTACTACGCGATGCTTGACTGTGAAGTGCTCCTCATGTTGGGTACGGACTTTCCTTACCGACAGTTTTATCCCCACGGCGCGGGCGTGCGCATCGCTCAGGTGGACGTTCGCGCGCAGAACATCGGCCGGCGCGCCCACGTGGACCTAGGCGTGGTTGGCGACGTGCGCACAACCATTCGCGCGTTGATGCCACTACTTCAGCAAAAGACCGATGATTCGCACCTCGCTCAGGCCCGTGCACATTACGTCAAGTCGCGTAAATCTCTGGATGACCTCGCCGAGGTCAAATCGACCTCGAAACGGATTCATCCGCAGCAAATCGCCAAGGCGCTCAGCGATTGCGCGGACGAAGATGCGATCTTCACCTGCGACGTCGGATCACCGACGGTCTGGGCCGCCCGCTACTTGGCAATGAATGGCAAGCGGCGCCTAGTAGGCTCGTTCTGGCACGGATCGATGGCCAATGCCATGGCCCATTCCATCGGGGCGCAGAAGGCATTTCCCAAACGGCAGGTGATATCTCTGTCTGGAGACGGAGGATTCACCATGCTGATGGGCGATTTGTTGACCCTCGTCCAGGTCGGCCTGCCGATAAAGGTGGTCGTGTTCAACAATGGTGCGCTTGGCTTCATCGAACTCGAACAAAAGGCGTCTGGGTTCCTGCCCAGCGGGACGGATCTCAAGAACCCGAATTTTGCCGCAATGGCCGAAACGATCGGGATGCGGGGAATTCGGATCGAGCATCCGAGCCAAATCAAGGACGGGATAGTCGCGGCCCTGGAGCATGACGGTCCTGTACTGGTCGACGCGGTCGTGAACCGCTCCGAACTCGCCATGCCACCGGCAGTCACTGTCGAGATGGCCAAAGGCTTCTCGTTGTACATGCTGCGCGCCGTGCTCAACGGTCAAGCCGACGAGGTTATCGACCTGGCCAAATCAAACTTGTGGCGATAGCGGGCCAAAGCCACCGGGCTGGCATGGGTGCGGCGCATCGGAACATCTCCGACGCGCAGCACTCCGGCGTCGCGGCACAAGGCTTTCGTCGGCCCATTGATCTTTTCGAAACGCATGCTCCCAACATCGGCATTCCCGCAGAATGCTGAGCATAGCGATACCGAACCTGCCGCCATCACCAATTGTTGCAACTCGGCAGTTATCTACTCCGCGATAGGCTGCGCGCGGTGAATTCCATAGTGCTTTTACGTTAGGCGCGCGCGGCAGGAAATTATCGAGTTATCTCTATCGAAGCTTAGGTCGTCGAATCTAATATAAATCCTTGAGTTACCGGCACGCCGAGAAGGCCTATGGTCGTGGTCATGATTCATTCACCAAAGGGCCTGTACTCATGACAATCGACCAAGGAAACTCTGTACTCGATGAATCCCTAGACTGCAACCTAACAATTTCCACGTTCCGGGATTCATCTCGCCAAACCACTGCTCAGGTACCACCCATACAATCCCTGCGCGATGCCGCCGGCAGGTCCGCGTCTCACAGCGGCCGCGCCCCAGATCACCTCCGCGGCGGCTTCGCCATTTGTAAAACGGCGGACTACTCGGCGCCTGCAAAAGAAGCAAGAATCGGCGACGCCGGTTCGGCGACCGAGCAATTATTCTTGAGCGCTCACGAGGACATTACACGTCTCACTGATATCTTACGCGCGCAGCGGTGCGTGGCTACCATGCACGGAGTCGATGGAGTCGTACTGCCACTCGACGCGGCAAGTGACGGTACCGGCGGTTTTGTGCAGCGATCCACGCATTCCCTCTCCGCCCCCATTTTTGATGTCGACGGCAGTCTTTTAGCGTCTCTGGAAGTCACGTATGACCGCGCGCACCGGTCCGAATCGGCCGAGACGCTGCTTCGTGCGCTGATTGAGTCCGCCTCACACGCCATTGCAGAACGATGGCTTCGCCTGGCCTATCGCCGACAATGGGTGGTCGCGGTGCTGCGCCGCGATACTCCTCACGCCTACATGATCTTTGCCGTCGATAGAGATCAACGTGTCCTGTGTTTTGACCACAAGACGAGACAATTCCTGAAACACAAGGGTCGGACGCCCGAAGCACACGTCCCATTTTCCACGTATTTTATTTCCAACTCCCCACTGCTTCGACGGCGGGGATATGGGGATGCCTCACTCATTCTTCGCGAACCGGTCAGCGGTGACACGTGGATGGCCCTCGTTACGCCGCCGCTGGTTAGCGTCGTGGGGCCCGATCATGATGGCTGCGCGATGCTCCATGCGAGGCCGCGCTTGAACAGCTTGAGTCGACTATTGCTCTTGGCGCCCGAAGGCGAAGAGCACGGAGGCATATCGCGATGGGCCTTGAAGCGAATCAATGACTATATCCACGCAAACCTCGGTTCGGCGCTCGATATCGACGAACTCGCCGCATTAGTCCGAATGTCCTCGTCGCACTTCACCCGCTCATTTCATAAAACCGTCGGTTTGACACCCCACCGCTATGTGGTTCAATGCCGCGTGACTAGAGCACGCGAGCTGCTCGCTGCGACCGACCTACCTCTGACGGAAATCGCGCTGACCATCGGCTTCTCGGATCAGAGCCATTTTTCACGCCGCTTCCAGGAATTGGTAGGAGTTCCGCCCGGGGCGTATCGCCGGAACGATGTCTGCGTGCAGCGGTAACGGTTCCCCCTACAGCGGACGCGTGGCCCGCGTTAGGCCTGACGCGTTCAGGCACGGAGCGCGTGAAGACGAGTGCTAGTCTCCTCGTACGCTTGGTTGACAGGGGAGGCCTTCTTCGCTCTGCCTCGTCGGCGAGCTTCCCGCCGATGAAGCGTCCGTCACCCGATCGCCGGTTGTGGCGTATTGCCTTAAATCCTTCGTGAGCGGAAGCGAGGTATCCGCGGCCGTCAGAGAGACAGCGCGCGGCCGCTTCGGCATTGGGATGTCCTTCCACTCTTCCCCGCCCGCAAGCGGACCGTAGGGGAACAGCGGAGTCCTAACTCGATAGACATTGATTGCCGTAAAATTGCCGAAAACGTCTCGCAGCTCTTCCAATGCTGCTGGGAGCGTTAGAGCGATGAATTCTCAACCGGCGGTAGCGGGATTCTTAACGCCAAAGCCGACAGAAGTTTCGGCGAAGGCGCCGGCCGCAGTGAGGAAGTCGATGCAAGAATGCAGGTTGCCGCGGCGAACGCAAAACCTAGCAGACCAACTTCCCCGGGACATGGTTCACATCTCAAAACAACAGGAGCCCTGCGGGCCCACCAACCCGCAGAGCTGCTTTCTTTCCAAATTAATCCCTAGCCGTCGACATCAATGACCGCTTGGGCAAACGCCTGCGGAGCTTCCTGGGGCAAATTGTGACCGATGCCTCCGGTGATGAGGCGGTACTCATACTTTCCCGAGAACTTATCGCGATACGCCGCGCTGGGCGCGTGAATTGCACCGTTGGCGTCGCCTTCCATGGTGATTGCAGGCACCGAGATGACCGGAAGCGCGGCCAGGCGCTTTTCTAGATCGTCATATTTCCGCTCGCCGTCAGCTAGGCCGATTCGCCAGCGGTAGTTATGGATCGTGATGGCGACGTGGTCCGGATTGTTGAACGACGCTGCTGAGCGCCCGAATGTCGCGTCATCGAAGTTCCATTTCGGCGATGAGTTCTGCCAGATGAGCTTCGTAAAGTCGTGCAGATATTTCCGGTAGCCGGCCTCTCCGATTTCCGTCGCAAAGTAGTACTGATACCAAAACGCGAGCGTCGGCGCGGGCGGGTACGGTACCGCATTGGCTGCGGGGCTCCCGACAAAATAGCCGCCGACGGAGACAATTGCCTTGCAGCGTTCCGGCCAGAGCACGGCCATGATGTCGGCTGTGCGCGCGCCCCAGTCAAAGCCGGCGAAGATGGCTTTCTGGATCTTGAGCGCGTCCATGAGAGCGATCATGTCGAGGGCGACTGCCGATTGCTGGGCGTTGCGCATGGATGCGCTAGAGAGAAAACTCGTGGTGCCGTAGCCCCGAAGATATGGAACGATGACCCGGTAGCCTTTGGACGCTAATATGGGCGCAACGTCAACAAAGCTGTGTATGTCGTATGGCCAACCGTGCAACAGGACGACAGCCGGACCGTCGGCAGGACCGTCTTCGGCGTACCCAACATTCAGCAGGCCGGCGTTGATCTGCTTGAGTGCCCTGAAAGTTGAGTTCGTACCCGGCTTTATAGCCGGCGCGTTGCCCCTCTTTCCCCTGCCCGATTGTGCGTCTGCGGTGCCAATCATTCCGAGCTGGGCCGCCGCCATCGTCAAGGCGGCATTGCCCAGAAAGGAACGGCGCGGGCGGCTGCATTCATCGTTGATACTCATCGGTAATTCTCCTGATTTGAAGTGGAACTGTTGGTGCGATTTGCAAACGACTCATCTCTATCCGAACGTGAATACGTAGGCGCGCACACCCGGCTCGAGGAACTCGATCTCAAAGGTGCGGTCGACGATAGGGCCGGTCTGCCGGATCAGCTGGTAGAGGCGATCTTCGTTGACGCTGCCCCATCCCGCCGAATCCACGTCGGAACCGTGGTTTTCTCCAGGCGGGGCACCATCGATCTTGACCCGAAAGCGAATGGCATGCCCTTGGACAGCACTGGCCAACACGAGGTGCAGATCACGCGCGTGAAACCGGTAGGTGATGCTGCCGGGTGTCTCGTTGAGCGCGGCGAACTCACTTGCGATTGTCCACACGCCTGCCAATGCCCAATGATTGACTGGGAGCGAGATTACAGATCGATAGAGTCGCGGCGAGTTCTCGCTGACATAGCCGGGCAACGCGAAGTTCTTAAATTCCGCATAGCCGACATAGGTCTCCGGAGAGTATAGGTCCCGTATATCAGGTGGCGCCTCGGGCCCGGGACCGTCGACCGACGTTGCTCCACCGGCAACCTTCGTTCCATCGGCTTCGGTCAAGAGCTGTTGGATTAATCGCTCGGATTCGTCATAGTGCCCTTCACCCAGGACCCGCCGGCGGATTCGGCCGTCGGCCCCGATGAAGTAAAGCGCGGGCCACGTTTCGTTCTCGAATGCGCGCCAGACCGCGAAATCGTTGTCGATCGCAATGGGGTAGTGAACACCTAGATCCGCTGCCGCCTTTGCGATGTTTTGGCCGTCTTTCTCGAATGCAAACTCTGGTGTTTGTACGCCGACCACCACCAGACCTCGATCTTTGTATCTATCGGCCCAGGCGCGAACGTAGGGCAGCACTCGCAAGCAGTTAATGCAGGAAAATGTCCAAAAATTAACCAGCACCACCTTGCCCTGAACGTCCTTGGGCCGCAGCGGTTCCCCATTCAGCCACTGCCGCGCTCCGAGGAGCGAACGAAGCGGCGGGGAAAGCGCAGGCGCTTCCGCAGAATACGCGGCCATCTTGTCACCTGCCCCGGGGGTGATAGCAGCGGCTCCGCCGACGACGAACGCGCCGAGTAAGAACCGAAGTACCCGTCTTCGGCGCGTCCACCACTTGACGATCGGCAGGTTGATGCCGCCTGTGGTGACCACGGGATTCCGGGCTGGATCTCCTGCAGGATTAGGTGTCATTGCTCGTCTCTCGCCGGGTTCGGTCGCTGGATTGATGTGAGTTTGCCGCTGCGAGCAACCTTACCCACCGATGTGATGTTCGCCAATCACGTGTTTCCGTTAGATATGCACCGTGAAGCCCGACACCTCGTGGAAGCTGAAAACATACATAAATGGAATTGCGGACCCCATTACGAGGCCCGCAATAGACAGGGATGCAGGTTCAAACCAGGGTAATGACGACGTCGACGTTGCCGCGAATCGCCTTGGAATAGGGACACGTCTGGTGCGCCGCATCGATCAACGACTGAGCGACGTCGCGGTTAACGCCAGGCAGGCTCACGTTGAGACGGGCTTGAAGAAAGTAGGCGCCGTCGTTGAGACAGAGGTCAACCTCAGCATCTATGGCAAGATCTGCAGGGAGTGAGATCTTCAATTTCCTTGCCGCGATTCCCATCGCTCCTTCGAAACACGCCGACCAGCCGGCCGCGAACAGCTGCTCCGGATTGGTACCAGCTCCCGTCGATCCGGGAGAAGACAGCTTGATATTCAGTCTTCCATCCGAGCTGCGAGATGCGCCTTCGCGCCCCCCCGTCGTGTGGACCATGGCGGTAAACAATATTTTTTCTGGAGTCGGCATGTTGAGGTCCTCGATAGTTTAAAAAGCAATCGAAGGGTAGTGCTAGTCACGGCCGACTCCCATCACAGGTTTCCGTTAGATACCCCGTTTAGGTGGCATTTGCCGACCCACGAGGAGGCAGCAAAACACAGTGACGCCGCTTAGATCCAAGAACTCGCGCGCGATGAGGAGGAAGCTGCGCAGAAACTCGATCAGCGGAGCGACACATGCCAACATTCAAAGGTATTCCCTATCTTTCTAGAGGGCCTCTTCCGGCGACACCACAAGGCCAAATACTCGGACCTCCAGCCAGCCCACTTTGGTGCGAAGTTCGAGAGACACCGTGGTTGCTTGCGATGCGCGCGCAGAAGGCGACCGCGAGTCTTGTTGGCAAGCAGGGCTTTGGCCGCGCA
>Ga0302310_10001192_pt1 | contig 22458 bp, 19 predicted proteins | sample III_Palsa_N1_2_FD_200451 | JGI IMG/M metagenome (GOLD analysis project Ga0302310, IMG submission 200451) | Peat permafrost microbial communities from Stordalen Mire near Abisko, Sweden - III_Palsa_N1_2 | ecosystem: Environmental > Terrestrial > Soil > Palsa > Peat permafrost | place: Sweden...
CCGCCCATTACTTCATCGACGCTACGGGAAAAATCCGCGGTCACCATTTCGGCGAGGGCGACTACGAGGAATCCGAGCAAACCATCCGTGAGCTCTTAACTGCAGCAGGGTTCACCAATCTCCCCCCAGCGGGCGGCGAAGTTCAGGGCGCCAAGGGCGTCCAAGCGGCCGCCGACATGGATAGCGATGAGTCGCCTGAGACCTATGTCGGCTACTCGCGCGCCAAGAGCTTCGTCTCGCTCGGCGGCTTTGCCGAAGACCGCGCGAAAGCGTATTCGCTGCCGCCATCCCTGGCGCTCAACGACTGGGGTCTGTCGGGCAAGTGGACCGTCGGCGGCCAGCAAGCCGAACTCGACTCGGCGGGCGGCCGCGTGGTCTTCCGGTTCGTAGCGCGCGACCTGCATCTGGTGCTGGGCCCCGGTGCCGATGGCAAACCCGTTCGCTTCAAGGTTCGTATAGACGGCGCCGATCCCGGCGCTTCTCACGGGGTGGATACGGATGCCGCCGGCAATGGGGTCGTCACCGAGCAGCGCCTGTATCAATTGATACGGCAGGCCGGCGATGTAGGTGAGCACACCTTCTCCATCGAGTTCTTGGACAGCGGCGTCCAGGCGTATGCATTTACTTTCGGGTAGGGCGGAGGACACATGAGTCATTTCAGTCGACGACATTTTCTGGGGCTGGGGATTGGCGCTGTCGCGGCCAGTGCGGCGGTGGCGAAGTTATTCGCGGCAACATCGGCGGGCGATTCGTCGGCCGCCTCCACGGCGGGCCCCAAAGCCGCGGGCGGAGCCACCGTGACTATCGAGAACTTCTCGGCGGCGGGACATAGTCTCGGCACCGTTCAGGTGCCGAAGGTGGTAAAGAGCGACGCCGAATGGCGCTCGCAATTGTCCGGGGAGGCTTACGACGTGACGCGCCGGGAGGGCACCGAGATGGCTTTCAGCGGCGAATACGACCACAACAAGGCGGACGGTGTTTATCACTGTATTTGCTGCGACACGCCCGTGTTCGATTCGCGGACCAAGTTCGACTCCGGTACCGGATGGCCGAGTTTTTGGCAGGCCATATCGAGCAAGAACGTCAACAAGAGATCGGACTCCAGCTTCGGCATGGAACGCGACGCGATATCTTGCAGACTTTGCGATGCGCACCTGGGTCATGTGTTCGACGACGGACCGCGGCCCACGGGCCTGCGCTATTGCATGAATTCTGTTTCGTTACATTTCGCGCCGCGCGCAGCGGCTTGAGGGGTTATATGGTATTTGCGAAATCAAGTTCGATGTCTGTGCGCGGCTTGTGGAAAAAACTTCGAGGCCCGGCGTTGATGCTGGGTGCGCTGGGAGTTCTGGCGTGGCAACTGCCGCTGTACGGCGCGGAAGCACCGGTGGTCATTCCGCCGCCCGCCGTCGACAATCCTAAGTCGGCCGGTGCGTTGCAGACGGCCGTGCTATCCGGCGGCTGCTTTTGGGGCGTCCAGGGGGTGTTCGAGCACCTGCGCGGCGTGAAGCAGGTCGTCGCGGGATATGCCGGCGGCGAGCGCTCCACGGCACAGTATGTGACGGTGAGTACGGGAAGGACGGGTCATGCCGAGTCCGTGAAAATCACCTTCGATCCGGCTGAGGTGTCGTACGGACAGATTCTGCAAGTGGCGTTCTCGGTGGTGCATGACCCCACGCAGCTGAATCGGCAGGGACCGGATGAGGGTAGCCAGTACCGATCGTCCATTTTTTACTCGGATGACACGCAGAAGAATATTGCGCAGGCCTATATCAAGCAGCTCGACCAGGCCCATGTGTACCCCAAGCCCATTGTGACTCGGGTCGATCCTCTGCGCGGGTTTTACGCGGCCGAGGGCTATCATCAGGATTTTTTGGTACGTAATCCCACGCAGGGCTACATTGCCTACAACGACATACCGAAGGTCGAGAACTTCAAACGTTTATTCCCCGACTGGTACAGTGAGAAGCCGGTATTGGTCAACCCTCAGTGATCCTCGCCGGGTTATCATGCGGCCGGTACGTTGCAAACTATAGTCGCCGAGCATGTTCATTCGACAAATGGAATATTTGGTAGCGCTGGCGCGCGAAAAGCATTTCGCCCGCGCCGCCGAGGTGTGCTGCGTTTCGCAGCCCGCGCTCTCGGCGGGCATCCGGCACCTGGAAGAGGAATTGGGCGTGTCCATCGTCCAGCGAGGCCAGCGTTACGTCGGCCTGACGCCGGAGGGCGAGCGTATTCTCGACTGGGCCAAGCAGACCCTCGCCGCTTGGGAAGGACTGCGGCAAGAAGCCTCGAGCGCTCGAGCCGACCTCAAAGGAACGCTGCGTCTCGGTGCCATTCCGACCACCACCCCCGTGGTGCCGTTCTTGACAGGTCCTTATCGGGCCGCCTTTCCGGGCCTGCATCAACTCGTGACCTCGGAGAGCTCCGAGGACATTATCCGTCGTCTGGATGACTTCGATTTGGATTTGGGATTGACCTATTTGGAGGACCAGCGGCTCGAGGGCTTTCGCATCTGTCCTCTATACCGGGAGCGCTACGTGTTGCTCGCCAAGAGCGCCGAGTCCGTCAACGGCCGCACTGAAATGAGCTGGGCTGAGGCGGCGAAGCTGCCGCTATGCCTGCTCACCGGGAACATGCAGAATCGGCGCATCATTTCCGCAGCGTTCCGCCGCGCCAAGGCGCTGCCTAATGTGGTGATCGAAACCGACTCGATGTTTGCGCTGTACTCCCACGTGCTGTGCGCGGAGGTGTTCACCATCGTGCCGCACAGCATGCTGCCGCTGCTCGACATGCGCCATGAGCTGACCGCCGTGTCGTTGACTCCCGAGCTCAATCGGGCCATCGGGCTCATTGCCTTGGAAACGGATCCGTTGCCGCCCATCGTGGCCGCCGCCTGGGCGGTCACCGAGTCGCTGGATCTGGCCGCGCTATTCGAAACCCTCATAAGCGGCATTTATCAACCGATTCGCGCAAACACTTAGATCTTGCTCCAGCCTAAGCGCAGTCTGCGGCTCCTCTATCAACGAGTGAGCAGGATACGATCATGGCAAAAGTTCTCTGTGTGCTGTACGACGACCCGGTTACGGGCTATCCGAAATCCTACGCGCGCGACGGGTTACCGAAAATAGAGCGATACCCCGACGGACAGACGCTGCCCACCCCCAAAGGCATCGATTTTGTTCCCGGCAGTCTGCTCGGCAGCGTGTCCGGCGAGTTGGGCCTGCGCAAGTATTTGGAATCGAACGGCCATACTTTGGTAGTGACGTCCAGCAAGGACGGCGCCGACAGCGTACTCGACAAGGAGCTGCACGATGCCGAGATCGTGATTTCCCAGCCGTTTTGGCCGGCCTACATGACGGCGGAGCGCATTGCGAAGGCGAAGAAACTCAAGATGATCGTGACGGCCGGCATCGGCTCGGACCATACCGATTTGCAGGCGGCCATGGACAAGAGTGTCACCGTTGCTGAAGTGACGTATTGCAACAGCAATAGCGTCGCGGAACACGTGGTGATGATGATTCTGTCCCTGGTGCGCAACTACATCCCGTCGTATAACTGGGTGATCAAGGGCGGTTGGAACATTGCCGATTGCGTGGCGCGTTCCTATGATCTGGAAGGCATGCACGTGGGTACGGTGGCCGCCGGGCGCATCGGCTTGCGGGTGCTGCGACTATTGAAGCCCTTCGATGTGAAGCTGCACTATCTGGACCGTCATCGGTTGCCCGAGTCGGTGGAAGAGGAACTGAACCTCACGCATCACACCGATCTTGCGAGCCTCACCAAGGCCTGCGATGTCGTGACGCTGAATTGCCCGCTGCATCCCGAAACCGAGCACATGATCAATTCGAACTCGCTGAAGAGCTTCATGCGCGGTGCGTACTTGATCAATACGGCTCGCGGCAAGCTGTGCGATGCGAATGCCATTGCCGCCGCGTTGGAAACCGGCCAGCTCGCCGGTTATGCCGGAGACGTGTGGTTTCCGCAGCCGCCGCCGAAGGATCATCCGTGGCGTAGTATGCCGAATCATGGCATGACGCCGCATATCTCGGGCACCAGCCTGTCGGCCCAAACGCGATATGCCGCCGGCACCCGCGAAATTCTCGAGTGCTACTTCGAGAACCGCCCCATCCGTAACGAGTACTTGATCGTGCAAGGCGGCAAGCTCGCGGGCGTGGGCGCGCATTCCTACAGCGCGGGCAACGCGACGGGTGGCTCCGAGGAGGCCGCGAAGTTCAAGAGTTAAGGTAACACTTGGCTATTTTGAGCTTACGCACAGCTGGGTTCATGGTCAGTGCGCGGCGCGAGGCTGCGGCCGTCAACCCAGCGCTCCAGAGCAATTCGGAGCGCGTCGATTTGAATAGGCTTGCTGACGTAGTCGTCCATGCCCGCGGCAAGGCACCTGGCCCGATCCTCCGCCATCGCATTGGCGGTTAACGCAACAATCGGAACACGCCTGGAATGGGGCCCCGTCGACCGACGCAGCTCCCGCGTGGCTGCATAGCCGTCCAATTCCGGCATGGAGCAGTCCATAAAAATAATGTCGTAGTCGACTTCACCCGCGAGGCGTACGGCCTCCAGGCCATTTGGCGCAAGCGTAATGGTGCAGCCTAGTTTCTCGAATAGGCGCTTGGCCAACATTTGATTCACGGGATTATCTTCGGCCACCAGGACATGGGGCGGCCGCCCCTCTGCCTTGGCTCGGGGCTCGATCTTAGGGACGTTGACGGCAGGCAGTGTACCGGCGCTGCCGCGTCCGGTGTCCACTGCCGCGACCGGCAGGGTGAACCAAAACGTGGAGCCTCGGCCGGACGCGCTGCTGAAGCCGATGGTACCCCCCATGAGTTCCACCAAACGCTTGCTAATGGCGAGTCCTAGTCCGGTGCCCCCGTATTCTCGGGTGGTCGACGAGTCGGCCTGGGAGAATTGCTGGAACAGCCGCTCTTGGGCTTGTGCGGCGATCCCGATGCCTGAATCGATGACACGACACACAGCCCACTCGCGGCTCTCGTCCTCCGTAGAGAGGCGATCGAGTTCAATGCACACTCGGCCGCTGCGCGTGAATTTCAACGCATTGCCTGTGAGGTTCATGAGTATCTGGCGCACTCTGCCCGGATCGCCACGCACCAACGCCGGTGACTCGGGCGATATGCTGATACCGAACTCCAGTCCCTTGTCCCTCGCCTGGTGGGCCAGTAATTCGATGACCTCGGAGGCGGCCTGCGCGAGGTCGAAGGGCACGGAATCGACGCGCATCTCCCCGGCCTCGACTTTGGAGAAGTCTAGAATGTCATTAATGATTTGCAGCAACGACTCCGCGGAGTGCTGGATGATGCGAACTTGTTCGAGCTGCTCCTGATCGAGGGAGGTATCCAGCAGCAGATTGGTAAAACCCAGCACGCCATTCATGGGTGTGCGTATTTCATGACTCATGTTGGCGAGGAATTCGCTCTTGGCGCGGCTCGCCGCCTCGGCGGCCACGCGGGCCTCGCGCATTTCCTCGGCTTGAGCGGCCGCCTGGGCCACCTGTGCCTCGAGTACGCTGGTATGGCGCAGCTCCTCGGCCCGCTGTGCCCGGTCGGCCATTTCGATCTCGAGCGCCGTACTTTTGGCCTGCACGGTTTCTGTCATTTCGTTGAATGCCCGCGCCAATTCCGCGCTCTCGTCGCTCCCCACCACCTGCGCCCTGAGCGTACTTTCGCCGGCGCCGATTCGGCGTACGATGTCGGTAAGGTCCACAAGGGGCAAGGCGATGCGTCGGGTGATTACAATGGCCGCCGCTGCGCTCGCCAGCAGAGCCACGAACACGATGGATATGGCCTCGAGGAACATCTGCCGGACCGGCGCGATGACGTCGGCATAAGGCGCGATGGTCACCACGCTCCAGCCGCCGGTGTGATTGGTCGCGTACGTGGGTAATCTCGTGTGAGCGATGATATACGAGCCCTCATCGCTGCCCGCCACCATCCACCCGCTGCGGTCCAACTTGAGCTGCGTCGCCACCGCCGGATCCTTGGCGAGAATGGCTTGCAGGCGACTGCTGTCTTGTTCATCCGAGCTCAACAGAATCTTGCCGTTTTCATCCACCAGATAGGCTTGTTGTGCGCCGAGTGCCCGTCGATTGACGTCGCGAAGCATGTCTTGAAAAGGTGCGTTCAATAGGTCTGCGATGAGAACGGCATGGCGGCCGTTGCCGGTGTCGGCGAGCTTGGCGAGCAGCCGAAACACGGAGCTGTCGGCACGCGACTCATTGCCGGCCTCGGCCATCTCGACGGTACCCATGGGACGTTTGAGCACCGAGGCGAGATGGGAGCGCATCGCAGCCCAACCATCGAAAGCGGATTGACCGATGTCGGTGGGCTCCGACGATGCCAAAATGATTCCTGTGTCGTCGGTGAGGTAAATGCGTCGAAAGTAAGGGTAGACATAGATGATGCCGCGCAGCTGCGACGTCAGATTCGCGCCGCCGCCGCGAAAGGAGCCATCGCTGACGAAAAGATACATTCCCCGCAGCGCGTCCAGTAACAGGTTGTCCACCGCTCGCGAGGTGGGTACCAGGCTGTCCTCGAATCGCGCGACGACCAATTCTTGATTGTGTTGTTTCACCATGGGGTACAAGGCGAAGAGGGCGACGCATAGCGAACTCAACGTCAGTCCGATCAGCGCCGTCAGGATCTTCGTCGCAATGGTCATGAGGGCGGCGGGCTACTCGAGCGACCCGATGAAGCGGGAGTTCAAATGTTCGGCGCTCGGTACCGACCGAGAGGATAAGCCGCGGTCCATCAGAAAGTCGTTCATGCGCCGCCACGATCCGTGCAAGGACTCGAAGCCGGCAGCGTAGGAGAAGGCCCGTTGGTTGTCCGCCAGATCCAGTACCCGAACCCGAGTCATGAGGTTGCGCACGTTGGCGATCGGCTCATTGAACAGCCGCGCCTCGATGGCGCAGGTCTCATCCGGATTGTCGCGCACGAACTGCTCCGCGAGATGCCAGACCCGCAGCAAAGCGGCGACATCCTCGGGGCGCGCCTTAATGAAATCCCGCTGGAGTGCGAGAACTGTATAGGTCATACCGGGGAAGTCGGCGGTGGAGAAGAGCAACACCCCGCCCGCGCCAACCCCCTGAGTCACGTAGGGCTCCCAGACCATCATGGCGTCAACCCGACCGGCGACGAAGGTCTCGAGTACTTTATCCTGTGGACAATCGACCAAAATGAAGTCGTCGAGGTTCAATCCATTACGCTCGGCGGCGATCGACAGGATGTATTCCATATAGGTGCCGCGCTGCAGCGCTATACGCTTGCCCTTGAGGTCGGCAAGTTGCCGGATGCCGGCCTTCGCCACCAACCCCTCCGAGCCGGCCGAATAATCCAAGGCGGCGATGCCCACCAAGTCCTGGCCGTCGGCGACGTGGCGCACCAGATCGAATTGGGAGAAGCCTACGGCGTCGAGTTGGCCCGATGCCAGGGCATCCAGCGCCTCAAAATACTTGTGGTGAACGCTGACGCGTTCCACGGTGAGGCCGGCTTCTTCGAACCAGCCCTTTTGCCATGCCACATCGATCCAGAAACTCCCTGGCCAGAGATAGGTGCCTAGCCGAATCGGTCGACTGAGGGCCGGTTCGGCGGGGTGCGCGGACGACATAAGGGCGAAACATGCGGCAATGGAGAGGCACACAGGGCGCCAGGGGCGCGACTTTGGTCTACCTGATGGACAGGAGGTCTTCATTCGGCGGCGCTCGCAGGTCGATGCGGAGGGTGCATCTGAGGTGACCATCACATCGGCGTTTGGTGCTGAAACTTAAATCATCCGAGCGCCGGATGCGGCGTTGCACTACATGTCGCCTAAATGAGAGCCGTTTGTGGAGTTTTACAAAGGTTTACCCGCGTCCGACAGTCATTGACGGGTGCGCGGTTTATGCTCCCAGCACGTCGAACATTCGGCGATTATTGAGTCAAAAATGAGGATCATGAAATGAGCTTTCGGCTGTATTCTTCGCGAAATAAGTTGTTGGCAGGATGTCTTGCCTTGGCCGTTCCGCTCGCAGCGATGGCGGCGCCTCCGCCGGACGGCAACGCTGATGGACATGGCGCTGCCTGCGACAGGGAAATGCGCGGACCCCAGGGTGGACCGATGGATGGGCGGATGGGTGGGCCGCCGCCTGGAATGTTCGCCGGTGACCGTCCGCCGCCCTACCTGATGGAATTGAATCTCACCGAGGATCAGCAGGACAAAGTGTTTGCGATCATGCATGCCGCGGCCCCGGCGGTTCGCGATCAATTCAAGGCGCTACGCAAGGCGCGCGAGGCATTGCATGACTTGGGTCGTGCGGCGCAGTTCGACAGCGGCAACGCCGGCTCACTGGCGCAGGCCTTGGGCAAGGCGGAAAGTCAGTTGGCGTTACTACAGGCGCGCAACGAGCACGATATTTTTGCCGTGCTCACCGACGAGCAGCGCAAGGAGTTGGCCGAGCACGAGCAGGAGCGTGGTCCGCACCACCATGGGGGTCCGCCGGCGCATTGAGGCTCAAGCGGACGAGGCGCTGTGAGGTGCGGTGGCGGCCGCGCGCGATAGAGGCAATTCGATCGCGACGGATAGGCCGCCTTCCTTCCGATTGGCCGCCGTGATGCTGCCGCCATGTGCCTCGATGCTACGGCGCGCAATGGCCAAACCCAGGCCATAGCCATCGGTGCCGGCGGCTTGAGCGGAGCGAAAGAAGGGCGTAAACATTTTCGCCAATTCCTCAAGGGGCACGCCGGGACCGGAGTCGAGGACTCGTATGGAGTAGAGGCTGCGCGCGGGGTCGACGCGGGTCTCGATGGTGATGTCGCGGCTCTCGGGTGCATGCTTGAGGGCATTGCGGACGATGTTCTCGACGGCCACCCGCAAAATATCCGGCCTGCCGCGCAGCATGGCGGAGGCGCCATTATTCCAAATGATGGAGCGACCCGAACCTTCCGCCTCGAAATTGGCGTCCGCGACGATCTCGGCGACCAGTTCGTGAAGATCCACATCTTCTTCGATGCCGGCCATTTCTCCCGCTTCGATACGCGATAGTTTCAGGAGATCGCCGACCAGTCGATCGATGCGCACGATTTCTTCTTCGATGCGCTCGACGGTTTGTTCTTCGTTGACATACTTTCGTCGCAGCAGTCCCACGGCCGCCTGCAGTCGTGCCAGCGGCGATCGCACTTCATGCGATACGTCGTGCAGTAGTCTGCGTTGTCCTTCCATGGCCGCCTGGAGGCGTTCGGTCATGCGGTCGAAGTCGCGTCCCAAATCGGCGAGCTCGTCCTGCCGCGTGCCGATCAGCGGCATGACGCGCAGCGCCAGGTCGCCGCCCGCCACGCCGTTGAAGGCCGCGCGCAAGCTGCGAATGGGTTTGGCCACGTACCACGCCAGCACCACGGCAGTCAGTAGGCTGGCCACCAAGGTGCTCAGAGTGGGGATCAACGGCAGGCCGCGAAACCGGCCGCCGAAGAGATCATGCGGGCCCGGGGGTCCCGTCATCCCTAGAGGCCCGGGCGCATGAGGAGGTGCCTGCCGACCCGGCTGGCCATCCCGGGGTGCGCCGCCCGCGGAGTCGAGAGGAGGCGGACCCGGCTCGTCATTGACTCCGGGCTCGTGCGCCGCCGCGAACAGAATATAGCGGCGCCCGTCGGCCCCTTGCACATCGGCGACCTGGTGAGAGCGCGGTTCGTCCGCGCGCAACTGACGCGCGTGCGATACCAGGTTCGGGGCCACGGGCCGTTGCAGCACATCGCTGCCGGACGTATCGACGGCAAATACCGGGTTCGGGGGCTCGTGCTCGCTCCAGGCTTTGAAGGCGTCGACCCCGCCGTATTTGAGAATGCCGGCCGCGGCTTCGACACGCATCCCCGCCCCTGGGCCAGACTCGATATCCAGAGCGCTGTCGCTATGCCGCTGGGTCAACCAGAACGCACTCCCGATGGCCACGATGCCGGCGACCTGCGCCAGCCAGACGAATGCGAAGAACTTCCAAAACAGCCGGCCCACGGCTATTCCTTCAGCAGCTGGTAACCCTGCCTGTGCACGGCCTGGATGATAGAGCGGCCATCGGCGAGATTGCCGAGCTTGCGCCGGATGCTGCTGAGATGCACATCGATACTTCTATCGTGCCGGGTATGCGGCCGCCCGAGGGCGCGCGAGGACAGGTCCTGTTTGCTGACGGGTCGCCCAACGTGCCGCAGCAGCACCTCGAGGAGGCTGAACTCCGTGCTGGTCAGGGCCAGCGCTTTTCCCAGCCACTCGGCGCGTCGTTGCTGCGGCCACATGGTCAAGCCGCCGGACACCAGCGAGGCCTCTCCGAGAGTGGGCTCCGTCGTGGGTTGCAGGCGCCGCAATATTGCGCGGATGCGTGCCACCAATTCGCGCGGGGTACACGGTTTCGGCACATAGTCGTCGGCCCCGAGTTCCAGTCCCGTGATGCGGTCGACGTCGTCGCCGCGCGCCGTCAGCATGAGCACCGGCAGCGTGCTCTGCGAGCGAATGCGCCTCAGAACTTCCAGCCCGTTCAACTGCGGCATCATCACATCCAACACCGCCATGGCATAGCCGCCGGCCAGTGCTTCGGCCGCGCCCCGCGGCCCGTCGTTCTCAATGTGCACGGAAAAGCCTTCCGCGACCAGGTAATCACCCAGCAACGCAGTCAGCTTCGCATCATCGTCTATCAATAAAATACGTGTCATCTGCCTAGCGTGAATCCTCGGATTTTCGTTGCCGCATAATAACCCTTGCAGCGGACGCATGATCGCGGATCCTAAGCGACCAAACGTCCGCCGACTTACTCGGGCTCACGCCTGCGCGTTGACCATATTGCCCATGGGCGATGTCGATGCCAGGTTCGTGGCAAAGGACTGCAAGAAGCTCGTCAGACTGGTTGCACTGCCGGTTCCACCCAGATCGGAGACCAGCGTGTCGAAGCTCGTCTGCAGAGAGCTGTCCGCCGAGGTCGTGGAGCTGGTGGATGAGGTCGAGCCGGTGGAACTGGTCGAATCGGTGGAACTCGTTGAGCCGCTGGTCAGCGACGCGATGAGACTTTGCACGTCGGCCGCCAATCCGGTGCCGGAGCTGGAACCCGTACCCGATGTCGCACTGCAGCTAGAGTCGGAATCCGAACTCGTGCTCGAACTCGTGCTCGAACTCGTACTGTCCGTGCTGCTCGAGTTCGACTGGGCTTGGAGCGCGGCCATGAGAGTCTGCATGAAGTTCTGGAAAGCCGCCGCGATGCTGGACGACGACGAGGCGCTGGAAGTGGAGGAGGTAGACCCGCTGGTGCTCGCCGCACTGGTCGAGGACGTGCTGGCGGCGGCCGCTGTCGTCGAGGCGGCCGAGCTTGCCGTGGTGGAGGACGTGGCGCCAATCGAGGCCAGCGCGTTGAACACGGCCGACACCAGACCGCCACCCTGCGGGGGCGGAGGCGGCGGAGCGCTGCTGGAGCTGGTGCTCGAGGTGCCGGTGGCGCTGGTACTTTGGTTTTGTTGGGACAGTATGGTCGACAAGGCGGACAACGGGATGGTAAGCCCGTTGTTGGTGACTGAACTGATACTCATCTGAATCTCCTGCACTGAGTGGATAAATAGTTGCCTCAAGGGCCACGCATTACCCCAAGCAAATTCTCGGCCGTCCTGACCTGAAACACAGGACGTTTCGAGTAAAACTCAGTAAAGAGGTGTAAAGAATCGGGGCCGATTTTGCTTGGCTTCGATCTTTACGGGGATTTGTGGCTGGATTGACGTTGGTCGGCCATGCCGCCGGCATGATCTTGCCGCGATGACGGCAGCGTTCAGCCGCTACTGCCCGGCAAGTACCTTGGCGGTACTCTCGTCTAGTTCCAGGTAAATCACATTGTCGTCGGCCAGGGTCACTTGCAGGGGAGTGAGATATTGACCGAGACAGGGACCCAAATCGCAGAGCCCCGATACGATGTCGAACAACGCCCCGTGAGCGGCGCACACGATGCGATCGCGCGCGGCATTCAGGAACGCATCCTTGCGCCAGGCCATCGGGGTTCCCCCGATGTGCGGGCAGGAATTGCGCCAGGCGTGGAGGCGGCGTCCTTGCCGTACCACTAGCAGAGTGTCCTGGCCTGCGCGGAAGGGATCGAAGCCGCGCGAGTCACCGTCGGGCACGTCGTCGAGATGACAGAGACGCACCGCCCGCGGCGCCATGGGGATATTAGTGTTTCTCGCCCGGTGGAGGGGGGCCGCCGCCGGGTCGCCACTTCTCGCGCAGCTGGAACAGGAATAGCTGCGAGGTGTCTTCGGTGGCCGGTACGGCGCGCGCCACCCAATGCTCATCATGCAGGTCCATGTCGGCGTCGTATTCCACATGACAGCTTAAGGGGCTGTTGAAATACCAGAACCAGTTCGAGCCGAGGTGGTGCCGCCCGGGACCCCAGAAGGATTGGTAGCCCTTGTTGGCGAAACGGGCGCCGGCCTGTAGGAGTTCGGTGGGACCGCCCAAGTGGAAGGTGAAATGTTCGCAGCCTTTCATGAACGGTGGCGTCTGAATCATGAACAGGCAGTGATGGTCCAAGGAACCCGCCGGCTGCAGGAAGGGGCCGAGCTCGATGAAGCGATCGGTGCAGCGGAATTTCAGACGCTTCACATAAAACTCTTCGGCCTTCGCCACGTCGGGAACGAAGTACACCACATGCGATAGGGTCCGAGGGACGATGACGGCGTGGTCATTGACCCCAACCACATTGGGCGGACGCTGGGGCGATGCGCCGGGCGCATTGATGGCCTCGGCGGCGATGGTAATGGGACGGCGAACGGTTACCTGGAAGCCGAGCGCGAAGCCCATGTCGTCCACGGCCTCGATGGAGCCGTCTTCCAAGGTACGCACGGCACGATCCTTGGAGAGTTCAGCGGCAATGGCTTTTACGGTGGCGGCATCCGCCACTCCGTAAGTGGTTTTACGCAACATGCTGGCCGTGCCTAGGGAAGGCGGCAGACTGGGGTCGTCCTTGTGGCGAATAACGACGGCCGTCCCGTCCAACGCTTCGAAGGTACCGCCGGCCGCATTCACACCCACGGGCTTCAAGCCGTAGTCGGTCAGATACTGTACCGAGGCGGCAACATCGTCGACGCCAAACACCAGATGATCGGGTCCAATAATATTCATGCGAATCTCGCTGCTAACTTTATGTCGATGAATTCGGAAGCGCGACACGACCGCCGAGGGTCTCGGCAACCCAGTCCGCGATGTAGGCTCCGGCATTCGCCGAGTTGTCGAAACTTGAGTGCTGAACTCCACCCTCGCGCGCGGTAAACACTTTGAGTTCGCGCTTGGGGCTGTTCACCAATTGATCATACGTCCGCTGGGCCCATTGCAGAGGAATCTGCGAGTCCTTTTCTCCATGCGTGACCAGAAACGGCACCTTGATGCGATCGAGGACGCCGTCGAGATGCACATTCTCCGCGATTATCATGAATTCCTCGACATCCTTGCCGCCCCATACCCAGCGTACATGGTCCCAATAGTGAGGAACCGGAAAGCTGCCCTCACGCTGCAGGCGCTTTTTCTGTACATCGCGCCAATCGTGATTGGCGCCCCACACCACGCCCATGGCGAAGCGCGGTTCGAAGGCCACGGCGCGTGGGCAGTAGTAGCCGCCGAGCGAAACGCCCTCGAGCCCAATACGCTTGGCATCGATATCGGGGCGTGTCTCGAGATAGTCAACCACCTTGCTCGCCCACAGCTCGGAGTTGTAAACCGCCTTCAACCCATGCAGACGCAGTGCCTCACCCGTGCCCGGCTGATCGATGACCAGCGAGGAGATGCCACGTTGCGCGAGCCAGCGCGGCAGACCCACGAAATATTTCATTTCCTTGGTGCTGTCGAGACCGTTGACCTGGACCAGCAGGGGTGCCGGTCCGCTGACGCCTTCGGCGCGCACGTATAGGCCAGCCATGTGGGCCCCCTCGTAGGGGATTTCAAGTCGTTCGACGTTCGCGCCGGAGAGGCGCGTGCCGCGTTGGAAAACCTGTTGCATGCGCGCGTAGAGTTCGGCGCGCCCGGGGGATCCGTGCGCCTGCATCCTCTCCGCGGTGACGAGATAGATGGCGGCACGCTGCAGCTTGTCGCCCGCGGAAATCAAACGTCCTTTCTTTTCATCGTCGGCGGCCAGATCGCAGAGCTTTTCACCCATGGCGACCCAGCTGCGACCAAAGGCGCGCGTGCCTTCGGCGTCGGGTTGCTTGGAGGCTTCCAGCAAGGGAGCGCACATTTCCTCGATCTCGCCGATCTTGGCGCCCATTTCGATGGCGAGGTCGACGGAGAGGTTCCAGACATAATTGGTGGGGAAGTATTTGAACATGCGGACTCGTCGTTTTGGGGAAGGAGGGCCTAGGGTGCACAAATGTAGTGCCGAGTACAGCCCCTGTAAAATGGAATATAGCGATATCAGGTATCGGCACTGTCGAGTTGGTGCATGCATCTCATCGGGGTACAGTCGTGGCCCTTTGTAGGAGTACGCATGCTGTCGAATCGCTTAAGCCGTAAGGTCGCCGTCGTCACTGGAATCGGCAGCGGCATCGGCCAGGGCTGTGCCCTGATGTTTGCGCAACATGGCGCGAAAGTCATGGGGTGCGACATCAACGCCGAAGCGGCCGAGGAGGGCGTGGCCCGCGCTCGCAAACTGGGCGTGTCCGTGGACAGCGTTCACCCCGTCGATTTGAGCGTGCCCGCCGACGCTGAGCGCTTGATGAATGCGACGGTGGAGCGCTTTGGCGGTATCGATATTTTGGTGAATGCCGCTGCCTTTGGTGCCTTTGCGTGGATTCAGGATATGGATCACGAGCAGCATTGGAAGAAGACACTGGTGGGCGAACTGGATGTGGTGTTCGTTGCCTGCAAGGCCATATGGCCGCATCTCATCAAGCGAGGCGGCGGCTCCATTCTCAATTTTGCGTCCGCCAATGCGCATATGGCGCTGCCGGGATCACCGGCTCTTGCGCACTGCGCCGGCAAGGGCGGAGTGCTGGCCATGACGCGACAACTCGCCATGGAAGGGGCTCCTCACGGCATTCGCGCGAACACCATATCGCCGGCGCTGGTGGTGACCTCGGCGACTCAGCCCGTGCTCGACACGGTGCCGGGGTTCAAAGAGACCGTAATGCAAAAATCCATGATAAAGCGCTTGGGACAGCCCGAGGACATCGGCTGGTGCGCCACCTACCTGGCGTCGGACGAATCCACCTGGGTGACGGCGGCGGACTTTCGTATCGATGGAGGCGCCACCGCCTGGTGATCGCCTGCGCGGACCGCGGGGGGGCGCGCAGCTATTAGCTGGGCTGCCGCAGCTAGATGGGCTGCCGCAGTGCGCTCAGTGCCTCGACCATGAGGCGGGTGTGTTCGGCGGTCGAACCATGGTTCATTTCGATGTCACCGAGCTTTACCGAATTCTCGATGACCAGTCGGCAGCGCTCGAAGCGGCGCTCCATGAATTTCTCGAGCGCCGCGGTCAGCGTGGGCTGCGTCTGAATTTCCTCCGTCAAGACGATGCCATCCTCGATGGCCATGCCCGCGCCGGAAGCCAGGTGCGGCGTCGTGGAGTGCGCCGCATCGCCAATCAGCACGACATGGCCCCGGTACCAGGGGGCAGGCTGCAGTAGCACCTCCAAGGGCCGGTAATTAACGGTGTGGGCATTTGTCGTCCGCACGGTGTCGCGGATCTGCGGGATGAACCCGCCGAAGCCATCCATGGCCTCGTACAGACGCTGGGGCTGATCTTTCGCGTCAATCCAAGGATTGTTGGGGGCCGGCTGCAGGAGGTACATGTACATGTGCGTTGCCGATACCGGATTGAAGCCCACCTTGTAGTCGCCGCCCATGAAGAAATAGGTGCGATCCACGCCCGGAGGCCGCTCCGCGAGCAGGCGATAGATGACCTGGCCCGTAAAACGCGGTTTGGCGGCTCCGGGGAAGATCATGTCGCGGGTTTTGGAGAAGATCCCATCGGCTCCAACCACCAAATCATAGCGCCCCTGAGTGCCGTCACTGAAGGTGGCGTCGACTTGGTCGGGGTGTTCGGCCAATTCGGTGACCGACAATCCCAGCCGAACGTTGACGCCGGAGGCTGTGGTCGCGGCGGCGAGGATTTTGTGCAGCAAGGGGCGCAGGACGGCACCCGTGGTGGGCAAATCCGGTCCGATAGCGTGCAGGGGAGCTTCCTCCAGCAGCGTTCCCGCCTTGTCGTGTACTTTTATGGAATTCCACGTGGCGCCTGCGGCGAGGACTTCCGGGAGTACGCCGATGGTTTTGAGGGCGCGCAGGGTGGGCCCGGTGATGGTAATGCCGGCGCCGACGGCTTTCCAGGTGGGGTCGATTTCGACCAAGTCCACCGCGATCCCTGCCTTACGCATTTGAATGGCGCAGGACATCCCGGCCATGCTACCGCCCACCACCAATACCCTATCCACCGCCGCCATGTTGCTGCTCCCCAACGCTGTCTGGATTTCGAGGCGTACCATAATGGGTGTCCGGACCTAAGCACAATCGATTGTTGGAATTCGTGCTATCTCGGGGCACGATTGGCCTGTTTCCCTCATCTATCGCGGTTGACGATGCCGACAATCGCCACAAACGCTTGTACAAGAGAAGCACGACCCTCGTAGGCTTCCAGCTGTTGGCTTTTTGCAAATGTGGCGTTTGTGCCACGGGTATCCGGGTGAATGCGCAGCAACATAATGCCGCGCACGCCCAAATGGCTGTGATGTAGGGGGAGTTTGAATGCGTAACAAGTATTGCCTGTCGGCTGCCGTTCTATTGGCGCTGGGCGGTGGTTCAAAGCAGACCGTGGCCTGGGCGGATACGACCGCCGCCACTCCGACAGTGGAACTCGAAGAAATTGTCATCACGGCGCAGAAGCGCACCGAGCGTCTGCAGGATGTGCCGGTGTCCGCCGCGGTGCTGTCGAGCAGCACCTTGAGCAATTCCAATGTCAGCGACGTGTCTGACCTCAACAAGATAGTGCCCTCGCTCAACATCAACGGCACCATCAGCGGCCGAGCGCCCATGGGCATTCGCGGCGTCTCCAGTGTGTCGAACGAACAAGCGGTGGGCGTGCCCTCAGGCGTCGCCATCATGATCGACGGCGTTCCGGTGCCCTCGGACTCCTACGATGGCAACCAGGTCGAGGACATGCAGAGCGTGGAAGTGCTGAAGGGGCCCCAGGCCACCTTGGGCGGCCGCACCGCGGCCTCGGGTGTCATCAATTACGTGACCTACAACCCCACGGATTTCTTCACCGGCGGGATCTCCTCGACCGCAACCACCGACAGTGAATATCGCGTCAACGGGCATATCTCGGGTCCCATCGTCAATGGTCTCGACTTCAGCATCTCGGCCTACGATGCGCAGCGTTACTATCCAATCACCAATACCTTTTACGACACCAAGGCGAGCCAGCGCGACAATGGCGTACGCGCGAAGCTGTTGTGGAGCATCAACGACGACATCAGCGCCAAACTCACGGTGCATCATGCGGAAGTGACCCAGCAGGGTTTCAACTTCGTTTATTTGTACACCACCCCGGGCGCAGATTTGCTGTTCTCGCCGGGGCCTTTGACTCAGTCTCTACTCCTGCCGAACGGATCCAGCTGGAATAACCTCAAATACTCCAGCCCGGTGAATACGGCGGGGCATACGCAGGACGACAATGATGCCCAGTTGGATTTGACGTTCGATCTCGGCGGCAATTACACGTTGACCTCCACGACTGCGTTTCAGCACGAGGACCAGCAGCAGATTCAAGACATCTTCGGGGTCGCGGCGTATTTCTTCGACACCTTGGTCGGAGGGCCGCCATTCACACCCGTTACCAGCGATCCGCATGCGTTTACCGATACTCAGCGTCAGCACGAAACCATCATTCAGAAGAGCGAGGAGTTGAAGTTGGTGTCGCCGCTGGATCAACCCGTGAGCTTCGTGGCGGGCTTGTTCTATTCCGATACCTCGGTCAACGAAATTTATACGCGCGATTTCGTCGGCGCACCCTTGGACGTCAATGCAGTGCCGAATACCGCAACCACCGATCTTTATGGTCGTGCGACTTGGAAGTTCGCGCCGACTACTTCTTTGATTGTCGGCCTGCGATACAACCACGATAAGTTGGAATACGTGTACAACCAAGTCAGCAACGGCACGGGGAGCAGTCCGTTCTACAGCACGGGTAGCAACGATTCGAATGCGGTGGTGGGCGACATCAGCTTACAGCAGCAATTCGCACCGGATATCATGGGTTACGCCACGTATGCCCGCGGTTATTCGCCGAAGGTGTACAACACCGCAGCGGAGTTGACTTCATCCGCCTCCCTGGCGCCGGTGGGCCAGGAGCATATCGATCACTTCGAACTCGGCTTGAAAGGTACGTTCCTGGATCACACGCTGACGGCCAATGCCGCCTTGTACGACACCATCTACAAGGACTACCAGATCAACACCTACCTGGTGCAGCCGGGGCAGGTGGTTGGAACGCTGGACATTGACGCAGCCGGCAAGGCGGAGACCCGGGGTCTCGAGTTCGATACGACCTGGCTGGCGACCCGCCTGACCACCCTGACGCTGAGCGCCGCCTATACCGACGCCAAGTTCAAGGACTGGACCGGCGCGCCTTGCGTGCCGTACTACCCGGCCGGCCTCACCGCGGCGGGCACCGGCGTGTCGACGAATTGCACCTTGACCGCGAATGGCGACGTGCAGAACATGTCCGGCCAGACCATGCCCAATGCGCCGAAGTTCAAGGTGTACATGGATGCAGAGCAGCGCATCCCGCTGGGTGGGGCGCCGTACGAGATGACGGTGGATGCCAATTGGGCCTATCGCACCTCGGCGCAGATGCTGTCGGACAACAATCCGGCGGGCGTCCAGGGCGCCTTCGGTATATTCAACTTCTCCGCCGGCCTGCGCGGCACCAGCAGCAAGTGGGCCGTCACTCTGTTCTGCAACAACGTGTTCAACCGCATGTACTACCAGGACGTCGAGGATTTCTGGAGCTCGGCGTGGAGCAATACGGCGACGGTCATCGGACAGCCCGCTCGCGACGCGCAGCGCTACGGCGGCGTGCGAGCCAGCTACAACTTCTAGAAGCCGAATGGCGCGTCAGGCCGGTATCGAGGACTCCAACTCGCTCAAGCCGGGCAACGAGCGCGCGCCGTCGATGAGCACATCCCGGAGCCACATGCTGCCCGGATCGAGGTCGCGGTACTTGTGCCATTGCAAAACTTCGATGAGTCGGGGAATCTCGAACTCGGGCTTCACCAGGCGAATCGGTAGGGTGGCCGCCAATTGCGTGGCGAGGCGAGTGTGCATGGTCGCGAGGCGCGAGGTGCCCAGGACCAGTTGCGGCAGCAGGTAGAAGCTATGCGCGATGACTTCGACACGCCGCTCATCTCCGTGCCGATTGGTCATCCATGTCTCGAATTGCGGAAGGCCGTACTTGCCGCTCTTGAAGGCTACGTGCCTGAGGGCCAAGTACTGTTCGATGCCGATGGTGGTGCCGACCTCGGCGTTGTCTGCGTCGACCACGATGGTGTACGAGTCCTCGAACAGGATGGTGCCGGATTGCACGGGTGAGTTCTGGCTTTCCGGATTGATGATGAAGTCCACTTCGCCGGCCTCGAGATCGGCTGCGGCGCTCTCGCTGGGCGCGCGGAACTCCAACGACATGCCGGGGGCTTCGCGATGGACCCGCCGCAGAACATCGAGCAGCAGCACGTTAATCGAATAGTCCGAGGCTACCACCGAAAAATGCCGACCCGTGGTCAGCGGGTTAAACTCCGGCCGCGTCGCGATGGTCGCATCGATGCGCAGCAGTACATCGTTGACCGGCTCGACCAGGCTCTCCGCCAAGGGGGTGAGTTCCATTTTACGGCCGATTTGCACAATCAACGGATCGCCAAAATAATCGCGCAGCCGCGCCAATATACCGCTCATGGCCGATTGGGTGACATGCACACTTTCACCGGCGCGGGTGACATTTTTTTCCGCCAGCAGAGCCTTCAGGGCTGTCAGTAAATTAAGATCCAGTTTGTGGTAACGCATTGCGGTAATTGTACGCCTTGGGAGGCCCGGCGTGAGACCCCCTGCGTCACTCGCCGTACGTTACACGCTGTGCGTGGTCCGCATGGCCGATCGTGATGCTGGCCATCGAAAGGTTTGATTTCCGCCCGGATTCCGATCCCTCCATCATGTTTGCAACAGATCGACAATGTGGATGCTATGAATCTTTTGATTACAGGTGCCAACGGCTTCGTTGGCAAGGCACTGGCGCGACGCCTGCTGACTGGAGAGCCGCCGCCGGGCTTCGCCGGGCCCGCGCCACGTCTCACCTTGTTGGATTTGACATTTACCGGGCCCGAGATGGCGCGGGTTCGCCGGCTGCCGGGCAGCATCGCCGATCCGAAGGTGCTGGCACAGGCGTTCGAGGAGCCGGTGGATGTGGTATTCCACCTGGCCAGCATTCCCGGCGGCATGGCTGAGCAACAGTACGAGCTTGCTCGCGAAGTCAATTTGGACGCCACGGTCAGACTGCTCGAGGCGGCCCGTGCGCAAACACTCGCCACCTCGAAACCAGCGACCTTCATTTTTGCCAGCACCATCGCCGTGTTTGGTTCGCCCCTGCCCGCCGTGGTGGACGATGCCACGCCGCTCAAGCCGAAGTTGACGTATGGCGCGCAGAAGCTGGTGGGGGAAGTTCTGCTGGAAGATTTTCATCGGCGCGGCTGGATCCAGGGTCGCGCCGTACGGCTGCCCGGCATCGTGGCGCGGCCGCCGCAGCGCACCGGTCAATTATCGGCCTTTCTGAGCGACATTATTCGCGAATTGGCGGCGGGGAATTCCTACGCCTGTCCGGTGGCCGCGGATTCGACGACGTGGCTCATGTCACTGTCGTGCATCGTGGATAATTTATTGCATGCGGCCGTCATGGGCCCGGAGGCTTGCCGCGACTCGCGCGTCTGGACTCTTCCGGCACTGCGCATGTCCATGACGGAACTCGTGGCCGCCATCGCGGAAGTGCATGGGAGCGATGTGTTGAACCGCGTGACCTACAGTTCGAATCCAGCCCTCGAAGCGAATTTTGGGCGTTATCCGCCCCTCAAAACCCCGGCCGCGGAAGCGGCTGGATTCAAGCACGACGGCGACTTACCGACCCTGGTACGCCGAGCTCTGTTGCCCCAGGCGTGATATGAACCCGAATCCTCTCATTGGTTGGACTGTGGATCGTGCCGCCATTAAAACCATCGGCACGGGCTTGCAGCGGCCCGAATGCATTATCGCTGAGCGCGACGGTACGCTATGGAGCGCGGATGCCCGCGGCGGTGTCATGTGCATTCGCCCGGATGGCACGCAGAAGTTGGTCGCGCAAACCGGCCATCAGGGAGTCGACGCCAACAATCCCACCAGCTTGATATTGGGGGGCGCCACGTTGCCCAACGGTATTGCGCTCAATGCAGACGGCGATTTCGTGATCGCGAACTTCGGCACCGATGCCATTGAGCTCATGCATCGCGATGGCCGGTCGCGCCAGTTGTACACGCAGATCGACGGGCAGCCATTGGGCAAAGCGAACTTCGTTTTGTGCGATTCGCGGAACCGCATTTGGTTCACCGTTACCACGCGATTGGTGCCCTGGACCCGGTCCATTAACGAAAAGGCGCCCGATGGCTATGTGGGTCTCATCGACGAACACGGCATACGCATGGTTGCCGACGGCTTCGTCGGTACCAATGAAATTCGCTTCGACGCCAAGGAAGAATGGTTGTACGTGGTGGAGTCCAATGCCAGGCGCATTTCCCGCCTGCGGGCCCATCCGGACGGCACTTTGAGCGGTCGGGAGACCTTCGGGCCCAAGGATCTGGGCGGCACGCCCGATGGCTTTGCCTTCGATTCCTACGGCAATCTGTGGATCACCATCGTGCAGACCGATCGGCTGATTGCGCTGACCCCCGAGGGCCGGGTGCTGACTTTGCTCGATGACTGCGATGCAGCCCAGGCGGAGGTTTATAATAAGCACTTCTACGCGGGGACCATGACGCCTCAGGTGATGGCGGCCACCAAGGGCAGTATCGCGCCGTGGATGGCCAGTCTGACCTTCGGGGGCGCCGATTTGCGAACCGTGTATCTCGGCAGCTTGATGGGTACGACGATCCCTTATTTCACGGCGCCGGTCGCCGGCCTGCCGATGGCGCATTGGCAGCGAGGCCACGCCTGACTGGCCGAACACCGGCCCTTGTCGATTCAATAGGACCACATGAAATTAGCAACTATCAATAATGGCAGTCGCGACGGCAGGCTCGCGGTTGTTTCCACGAATCTTTCCAAGGGTGTTTTCGCGGGTAATATTTCGCCCACTTTGCTGCAGGCCATCGAACACTGGCCCGATGTGGAAAAGCCGCTGCGTATGCTGTATGACAAGCTGAACAACGGGGCCGC
>Ga0302310_10001198_pt1 | contig 22394 bp, 23 predicted proteins | sample III_Palsa_N1_2_FD_200451 | JGI IMG/M metagenome (GOLD analysis project Ga0302310, IMG submission 200451) | Peat permafrost microbial communities from Stordalen Mire near Abisko, Sweden - III_Palsa_N1_2 | ecosystem: Environmental > Terrestrial > Soil > Palsa > Peat permafrost | place: Sweden...
CCGTCGCGGTCATCCCGCCCATGCGCCACAGACGCACCCAATTCCCCTATGACAAGCGCGTCTACGCTACGAGAAACGTCATCGAACGCCTGTTCTGTCGCCTCAAGGACTGGCGGCGCGTAGCAACGCGCTACGACCGGAAAGCTTCGACATTCGTCGCAACCGTCACCATCGCCGCCATCGTCATGTTCTGGCTCTGATTATGAGTCCGGACCCATGGCCCTTGCCCGCCGGAGGCCCTTAAAAGCCCGCCGGAGGCACCTTACCGCCCGCGCCAAACACCAAGACCGACTGTTGCGCGCATCCTTCGACGGGCTCAGGATGAGCGGGGTTGGGTGAATTTGCGTGTTTGGGTGCGGGTGGGTGTGGGTGTGCGGTAATATTTTGCTTTAATCGCGAAGGCTGATGCCCCTCCCTCGAAAGGGAGGGGCTGCCCGATTACGCGCCGTCGACGGCTTTGCTGACCAGGACGTTCACCGAGACGCGGCGGTTTTCCGCTTTGCCTTCGGGGGTGTCGTTGCTGGCCAGCGGGTCGGCCTGGGCCATGCCGGTTGGGGTCAGCATGCGGTATGGCTTCCAGTGGCAGGCCTGCTGCAGGTAGTTTTTCACGCTGCTTGCGCGTTTTTCGCTGAGCGCCTGGTTCACGTCTTCGGGGCCGGTTGAGTCGGTGTAACCGACGACCAGGATCAGCGCGTTCTCCGTGCCTTCGGCCTGGGTTGCGGCGGCGCACAGGCCGGCCTTGTCATCGGGCGACAGCTTGGCGAGGCCGGTGCCGAAGTGGACGTTTGTGGTGCTCTTGATATTGTACTTGTCGATATCGCCCATGCGGCCGCGCAGGGCTTCGGTTGCGGCGGTCTGTTCGTCGAACCGCTGATCGGTGCCGTTGCGGATCATGTGCGCCACTTTCATGTCGCCGTTGTGCAGGTTGATCTGGCTGGCATAGAGCCCGCCGGGATATTGCAGGGTCTTGATCGTGACGGGCAGGCCGTTCAGCAGTGCGGCGGGCTGAAGCTTGGCGCTGCCGCCGAGGAAGCCTTTGCTTGCCTTGATCTGGGTGGTGTCGTTGACCGCGATCGGCGTTTTGGTGCCATCGGCGCCGGTGATCAGCACGCTGTCACCCTTGTGGGCCGAGATGAAGCCCTTGATTTCCGGCCCGGGGGTCATCTGCGACGGATCGGGCAGCGGGGTCCCGGTGACGGTGATATCGGCTTTCGGCATATCCGGCGTCTGTTGCGCAGACAGGCTGCCGGCGAGCGGCAAAGTGCTGAGTGCGACGAGGGCCAGAAGTCCTGCCTTTGTGGAAATAACACGCATAATCGACTCCCTGTAAAGTTGGTGAAGCCAAACTGTCAGGGCGATTCTTGCTGGGAGATTAAGCGGGTGTCATGAGCGTCTTTTCCGGGGGCCAACCGGGCGCAGCGTGCGATGAGTTGTTGAATTCGGCTAGCGACTCGGTTGAACGAATCGCACCAGATTGGTTAGTACGTGATAACCACAGTACGGAACCGCGATCCATTGCATCGTGTGTCGCGGCGACAGTTTGTCGGTTATGGCACGATGGGTTCGCCGGGTATTTGGCGCGGTTCCAGGAACAGGTTGAGCGTGATTGCGCTGATCGAGGCGAGCACGATTCCCGAGTGCAGGATCGGGCCGAGCACTGCGGGCATGTGCTGGAAAAATTTCTGGCTGAGCACGGGGATCAGGCCCATTGCGACCGACGCGGCGATGATGGCGAGGCGTTCGTAGGTCAGTTCGACTTCGGACAGGATGCGCACGCCGGTCGCGGCGATCATGCCGAACATGATCAGCCCTGCCCCGCCCAGTACCGGCAAAGGGACCGCGGCGACGATCGCGGCCAGTTTCGGGCATAGGCCGAGCAGGATCAGGATGCCGCCGCCAGCCGCGCAGACATAGCGCGAGCGGACGCCGGTCATGCTGATCAGGCCGATGTTCTGGGCGTACGAGGTATAAGGGAATGTGTTGAAGATGCCGCCGATTACGGTGCCGAGCGCGTCGGCGCGCAGGCCTCGGGTCAGGTCGGCCGAGGTCGCAGGGCGGCCGACGATCACGCCGGCGGTCAGGAACATGCCGAAGGATTCGACCATCGATACGAGCATGACGAAGCACATTGCGAGCGCGATCGGCGCCTCGAACCGGGGCAGGCCGAACTGGAACGGGCGGATCATCGCAAACCACGGCGCGCGGCCGACTTCGCTGAAATCGGCATGGCCGGCTAGTGTCGCAAGCACCGTGCCGATGATGACGCCGAACAGGATCGCGCCGTAGCGCAGCGGGCCGCGGCTGAATTTGATCAGGGTAAAAATGATCACCAGTGTGGCGAGCGCGATGGCCAGGTTGGCGGGGTCGCCATAGACCAGGTCATCGGGTTGGCCGCCGGCGGACCAGTCGATCGCGATGCGCATCAGTGACAGGCCGATGACGAGGATTACCGTGCCGGTTACGGTTGGCGGGAACAGGCGCGCCATTCGGCCCACGAACGGCGCGACGATCAGGCCGAATATGCCGCCGACGATGACCGCGCCGTAGATTACCGGCAGCATTGCGACGCGCGCCGTCATTGTGTCGGGTGCGGCGCCGAGGAGCGCGAGCATCGGGCTGACCGAGACGAAAGTTACGCCCATCATGATCGGCAGGCGGATGCCGATGCCGGGGATGCCGATGGTCTGGATCAGGGTTGCGACGCCGGCGGCGATCAGGTCGGCGCAGACGAGCAGGGTCAGTGCGGCGGGCGTCAGGTGTAGTGCGCGGCCCATGACCAGCGGGACTGTTACCGCGCCTGCGTACATTACCAGGACGTGTTGTAGTGCGAACAGCAGGAGGCGGCTTGGGGCCGGGACGGTGTCGACTTCGGTGATGAAATCGGTGGTGGTTGCGATCGGTTCCAAGGCCAGCCCCTGCAATGTGGTCGGTATTATCGAGGCGCCGAGTTTGGGGAGGGCCCCCACCCCAACCCCTCCCCTGAAGGGGAGGGGCTCTTTTTTCGTGTGGCTTAGAACGAGTAGCCGATGCGGCCCAGGAACTGGCGTGGCGGGACGTAGTAGTTGGCCGTCACGAAGGTGCCGAAGTTGTCGCTGTAGCGCGAGCTGATCGCGTTGCTGTTGGCCAGGTTGATGACCGAGAAATCAGCGTGCCAGTGGCCACCGTGCATCTTGTACGAGATGTTCAGGTCGAACTGGTGCTGGTTGGGCACGCGGTCGGTGCTGGGATCGTTGTAGATGCGGAAGAAATATGCGCTGCGGTAAACGCCGTGGATCGATCCGGTCAGCGTGTCGCCCTGGTTGAACGTGAATTTCTTCTGCAGGGTCAGGTTGACAGTGAACGGCGGGGTTTTTGGCAGTTGGTGGCCGTAGACGTCGCTGGTGCTCGCGTAATAGGCGGCAAAGCGCTGGGCTACGTCGTTGTTGTTGAAGGCGCCGCCGTTGGCATAGTCGATGCCCTCGGCGATCGAAGGGTTGAGCAGGTTCTCGTGTGATTCGACTTTGCTGTGCTGCACGGTCAGGTTGCCGTCGGCGCGGAAGCCTTCGGGCAGGATCGCCGTGGCTTCGGCTTCGAGTCCGTCGACATGCGCCTTGCGGACATTGGTCAGGCCGCCATCGAACGGGATCGGGTCTTCGCTATCCACCTGGAAATTGTGGACGATGTTGTAGAATGCCGAAAGGTTGATGCGCAGGTGCTTGTCGAAGAATTCGTTCTTCGAGCCGATTTCGAACGCATCGACGGTTTCCAGCGCGAAGATCTCGGGCACGGCAAATGCGCCCGGGTTGAGATTGGCGCCGCCGGGTTTGATGCCGTCGGAATACATCGCGTAAATCGTGTTGGTCGGCGTGATGTCGTATTCGAGCTCGGCGCGCGCGGTCACTTTTCCGAACCGCGTCTGAAGGTTGTTCGAGGTTGCGCCGTTGTTGCGATCGGTCAGGCCGAAGTAGTCCTGCACCACGCCCAACTGGTTATCGAGCGTGCCACGCGCGCCCACCGTTGCGCGGAACGCGTCGGTGAAGTGGTAGACGCCCTGTGCGTAGAACGAAGCCGATTTCAGCTTTTGCGTGTCCTGCGTTTCGAATGCGATCGGGCCTGAGAAGCCCGCGGTTTCGCCAACGTAAGGGTTGTTTGGCGTCAGGTCGAAGGGCAGGCCGAACGCGGCGTACTGGTTGTAATCGCCGGCAGCATAGGCCGCCTGGTTCGCGGCCGAGTTGTTGTACTGATATTCTTCGATCTGCTCGTGGTACTTCTGGTAGAGGTAGAAACCACCGATGATCCAGCTCAGCTTCGTGCCTGGCTTCGAGACGAGGTCGACTTCCGCCGTGTAGCTGTAGCCTTCGCGATTGTTGGCCACGTCGATGTCATGGACGCCGAGCGTCGCGATCGCATTTGCGTAATCGAGCTTGTCGAGGTTTTCGATGTTGTCGAGCTTGCCCCACTGGTAGCTGCCGATCGCTTTGAGCGTGGCGAAGCCGAAGTCGTAGCTGGCGTTTAGCGCGATATTGTCCGACGCCTGGTTGGTCTTGGTCGGGTAATCCTGGGTCAGCACACGCGGATCGGGGTTGGGATCGTTGATGTTCTTGACCGCGTCGCCGTTGGTGTTGTTGCGGTAATGTTCGGCCCAGGCTTCGAACGTCAGTTTTTCGGTCGGTTTCCACAAAATGTCGATGCGACCGTTGACGCTGGCTTCGTTGCTGAGCGGGTAATGGCCATTCGTGCCGGGGACTTCGGTTGCGTAGGCCCAGCCGTGATGCGCTTCCTGTTGCAGCGCGACGCGGACCGCGATCGTATCGCCGACGGGAATGTTGGCGAGCGCGCGCACGCGATCATAGGCATAGCTGCCGCCGCTGAGATCGAGATCGCCGCTGGTGACGCCCAGTTTCGGCCGCACGGTGGTCACGTTGATCGCGCCGCCGTCGGAGTTCTGGCCCAACACGGTGCCCTGTGGGCCGCGCAGGACTTCGACGCGCTCGACGTCGAGGAAGTTGGCGTTCAGCGAGATCGGGCTCGCGATGTAGACGCCGTTCTGGTTGTACGACACGCCGGGCTGCGCCGAGGTGTTTTCGATGCCTTCGAAACCCGACCCGCGGATCGTGATCGACAGCGGGTTCGACGGCGTGGTGTTGACGACCAGGCCGGGAATGATCGTATCGAGATCCTTCGGCGCGACGATATGGTTCTGATCGAGCGCGGCGCCGCTGATCACCGAAACCGCGAGCGGGGTTTTCTGCAGGTTGGTCACGACTTTCTGCGACGTAACCACGATTTCTTCGATCGCGGGGGCGGTCGTGTCGTTGCTGGGCGCAGGCGGCGGCGCGTCGGCCAGGGCTGCGGTGCTCGACAGCAGCGCGGAGGACAGGAGCAGAGCAGCGCGGGTGTTGCGCGCTCGACTTATTTCGGTAATCGCCTGAAAAATAGCCACAGTTTGATACCCCCACTAAGATGAATAGCCATGCAAATGGTCTCGCCGCTGCGTTTTCGCATGCGATCTGACCGCTGACTCTGAATTGCCAGATAGGCCCTGCTCTGCATAGGTGCAAAAGAAGCAAGGTGGTGTACTCGAAATTAGAGCTTAGGCGGGATTTGGGGTCAGGGCCTCCGGCGGCAAAGGGCCAAGGGCCCTTTGAACCCGTTAACTGTCTTGAACTGCGCGTTGGCTTTGCGTGCGCGCGCCCCCGCGAAGCGGCCTGATCGTCTCCCGACGCAGCGGCGGGATGCTCGGCTAAGCTGGCGCACCAACGCGGACGGTAACGGGATGCAAGGGCCCCTGGCCCTTGCCCGCCGGAGGCCCTTAAATCAGGATTTGGTATCAGCCGCGCCGGCGGCGTATTTGCGAGCGAGGAAGGCGCAGACCATCAACTGGATCTGGTGGAAGAACATCAGGGGCAGGATGATCGCGCCGACCTGGCTGGCGGGGAACAGGACGCCTGCCATTGGGACGCCCGAGGCGAGGCTTTTCTTCGATCCGCAGAACTGGACTACGATTGTGTCCTCGCGCGAAAAGCCCAGGCGGCGCGCCCAGACGTAGGTGACGGTCAGGACGATTGCGAGGATCAGCGAGGACAGCGCGGCGATGATTGCGAGATCGCCGAGTGTGACCTGGTGCCAGATGCCTTTGACGACGGCCGCGCCGAATGCGGTGTAGACGACCATCAGGATCGAGCCGCGATCGACGAAGGTTAGAAGTTTTTTCTGCGCGATCACCCAGTCGGCGATCCACGGGCGCAAGAGGTGTCCGCTGCAGAATGGCAGGAACAATTGGAACACGATCAGGACGACGGCGTGAAGCGAGACGCCGCCGATTTCGCGCTCATCAGCGCGGTTACGAGCAGCGGGGTTATGACGATGCCGGCGAGATTGGAGAACGAGGCGCTGCATACTGCTGCGGCGACATTGCCGCCGGCGACGGCCGTGAATGCGATCGAGGATTGGACGGTCGAGGGTAGCAGGCACAGGAACAGCATGCCGGTGGCGATTGCGGGTGGGACGCCGGGCAGGCCATGCACGCCGAGGCCGATGATCGGGAATAGGACGAAGGTGGTGGTGGCGACGACCAGGTGGAGGCGCCAGTTGCCGATGCCCTCGATCACCGCCTGGCGCGAGAGGCGTGCGCCGTGGAGGAAGAACAGCAGCACGATTGCGGCGTCGGCGATATATTCGGCGAGCGTGGCGAAGGCGCCGCGTGCGGGCAGGATCGACGCGAGTACGACGGTGCCGACGAGCATCAGGATGTAGGCGTCGAGATTGAGTTTGGCGAGCAGGCGGTTGATCATTGGAATGCCTCTGTCACGGTGCGCCTGGTTACGCCATTGCGTTCCAGTTCGGCGGCATAGGCCATCAGTGTCGCGTCGCTGCCTTTGGGGCCGATCAGTTGCACGCCGAGCGGCATGCCGGGGACAGCGAGGGGCACGGTGACGACGGGGAGGCCGAGGAAGCTGATTGGCTGGGTCATCAAGCCGAGATTGGCGCGGGCGGGTTTTTCCTCGCCGTCGATCAGGACGACGGGGTGGTCGATGCGTGGTGCCGGGCCCATTACGACGGGGGCGATCAGCACGTCGAAGCGATCGAATAGCTTTTGGAATTGCAGGGCGAACTGGTCGCGGACGGCCAGGGCTTCGGCATGGAGCGCGGGGGGTAGTGCGGCGCCGGCGATCAGGCGGTCGCGTGTTGCCGGGTCGTAGGATAGCGCATCGTCGCGCAATGCGGGCGCGTGCAGGATGCCGCCTTCGTAGGCGGTGATCAGGAATGCTGCCGAGCGGGCTTGGGCTACGCCAGCCACTTCAACGAGGGGCAGAGGCGCGAGGGCATTGGTCAGGGTGGCGAGTGCGCTTTGCATTTCGGGGGTCAGGTTTTGTGCGAACCAGCCGCCTAGCAATGCTGCGTGTGTTGCGCTTGTTGGTGGTGCAGCATGGTCGCGGACGACTGCGTCGATCAGCGCGAGATCGGCTGCTGTGCGCGTGAAGAAACCGATGTCGTCGAAGGTGTCCACGAAGGGGTAGACGCCGGTCATCGGGAGTGCGCCGTGGGTTGGTTTTATGCCGTAGACGCCGCACAGGCTGGCGGGGATGCGGATCGATCCGTTCGTGTCCGAGCCCAGCGCGAAGCTGACCAGGCCGCCTGCGACTGCGGCGGCCGAACCGCCTGATGAGCCGCCGGCGAAGCAGGCGTGGTCATGCGGGTTGCGCGTGATGCCCCAGCGGGCGTTGTCGGTGACGAAGCCGTAGGCGAATTCGTCCATGTTCAGCGTTGCGACGAGGACTGCGCCGGCGGCGTGAAGGCGCGCGATTGCCTCGGCATCATGTGTTGCTGGGTCGGCGAATTCGAGCCGGGCTGCACCGGCTGTCGTTGGTAATCCTGCGACATCGAACAGGTCTTTTACCGCGTAGGGTACGCCGGCCAGGGGGCCCGGGTCTTGGCCGCGCGCGATTTTGGCGTCGACGGCTGTGGCCTCTTGCAGGGCGCGACCGTCCAGGCAGCGGGTTACGGCCAGCAGGCTGTCGCTGGCCTTGATCCGGCGCAGGGATTCCTGCGCGACAGCGACTGCCGTTATGGTGCCACTGCGGACTTGCGCGGCGAGCGTGGCTGCGTCGAAATCGAGCGTCATTGGCTTGGCTCGGCGGGTTTGCGCATTGTCGCGATGTGGCTTTCCAGCAGGCGCACATTGGCCGCGACGCCGGGCACGCAGGCAGTTGGCAGCACCATGCCCAGCTTTTCGGCCACGGCTTTGGCCAGGGCTTCGTCGGATTGATCGGTCATGGTCAACTGCCGCGATAGGTCGAATAGGCGAAGGGCGAGACGAGCAGCGGGACGTGGTAATGCCCGCCCTCGCCCGCCACGCCGAAATCGATGCCGACGACATCGAGGAATGGCGGATCGCTGAGCGTGACGCCTGCCGCGCGGAAATAGCCGGCGACGCCGAATTCTAGGCGATAGCGGCCTGCGTTTAGCGGCGGCAGATCGGGGCAGCGGCCGTCGCCGTTGGTTGCGCCGTTGAACAGGACCATGCCGGTTGCGTCGGTCAGCAGTAGCGCGACATCGGCGGCTGGCGTGCCGTGCATCGTGTCGAGCACGTGGGTCGAGAGCGAGTTCATGCCGCCTGCCCTGTTGCTGTTCGCGCGCGCGGCCATTCGCCGATGAATTCGTGATCGGCATAGCCGATGAACGCGGCGAGATTGGCTTGTTTGTCGTCCATGAACAACTGGTCGGCGATGCCGCTGGTCAATTTGGGTAGCGCTTGTTGCAAGCCCGACAGCGCCGATGCCGACAGGCCCAGGCTGAGCAGGGCCGAATAATTGAACGCGAACAGGCCGTGGACCTGGCCCGCCTGGTCGGGGCGCGCGGGCAGGAATTCGAACGCATCGCCGAGGTAGGGGTGCGCGGCGATCTGGTCGCGGATCCCTTGTGCCACGTCGCAATCGTCGGGCACGGGGACGCGGTCTGCCCAGCGTGCGATTGCGGGCGCGACGCCGGCCAGTTCGGGGCGCAGTGCGGGGTCGCTGACGAGGCCGGTGGACAGCACGAGGAAGTCGAACGTGAATTCGCCTTTGGGGGTCGTTACTTTGGCTTGCCTGCCGTCATTGACGGGCTCGACATCGAGCCAGGGGCTGCCCAGGTGCAGGTCGAAGCCCGGCCAGGTGGCGGCGCGTTCGAAGGTGTCGTTGGTCGGGGGTTGGTTGTGGCCGAGGAAGCAGGCCATCGCGCAGTATTTGTCGGCGTCGTCGAGCGCGGGGTAGCGCGCGGCCAGGCCGACTTTTTCCATGAAGCGGATCGGATTGACGCGCGGCAGGTCCTTGCGGCGGATGAACACTTCGGCCGCGGCGACGCCTTGGGTCAAGGCGTAGTTGGCGTTGTCGAACGCGCTGGCGCCACCGCCCAGGATGGCGATGCGTTTGCCTTTCAGCGCTTCGAAATCGATCGGTTCGCTGGTGTGGGCGTAGAGGTGGCGCGGCAACTTGTCCTTGATGAAGGCGGGCGTGTGCCATTCGCCGCCGCCCTGGATGCCCGTTGCCAGAACGACTTTGCGTGCGACCAGGGTGTCGCCATCGGCCAGGGTTACGCGGAACATCGCGCCGGGCAATGGCTCGATTTGCGTGGCGCGCGCGTCGTTGCGCACGGGCAGGTCGAGCACGCGGCGATACCAGCGCAGGTAATCCATCCATGCGCCGCGCGGGATCTTGTCCACCAGTGCCCAGCCCGCTGCGCCGTGTTGCGCTTCGTACCAGGCGCGGAAGGTCAGGCTCGGGATGCCGAAATCGATCGGTGTCAGTTCCTTGGGCGTGCGCAAGGTGATCATGCGCGCATAGGTCGGCCAGGGGCCTTCGCTGCCGGCGCCGTTTTCGTCGAGGACGATGACATTGTGCACGCCTTCGCGGCGCAGGCCGAATGCGGTCGACAGGCCGCTCTGGCCGCCACCGATCACCGCGACGTCATAGACATTCGCGTCACCATCGGTGCGCGGGCGGGTCCAGGTCGGGCCGGCAAAGCGGGTGAGTTCGAGCTCGCGCGCGACCTGGGCCTCCAGCGCGGGCAAGTGGATGGTTTCGGGGACAGTCATGCCATATCCTCCAGTCTGAGTTTCACGATCTTGCCGATTTCGGCCAGCGCGGTGGCGATTTCCGCCTCGTTGGTCTGCGCGGTGCGCTCGGTCATTGCGGTCAGGATGCCGGCCTTGTTCGTCAGGCGTACGCAGATGATGAACGGCATCGCGTGCGCGGCGCGGTAGGCGTCGTTGAGCGTGTGGAACTGCGCGTATTCTTCGGGGGTCAGGCGGTCGAGACCGGCGCTGGCCTGTTCTGCCGTGGAGGCATCGGTCAGCGTGCCGTCGATTGCGGCTTTGCCCGCCAGTTCGGGATGGGCGCGGATCAGGGCGAGTTGTTCCGCCGGCGTTGCGGCGTAGACGACGGCCATCAGGTCCGCATGGCGATCGCCCGACGTTGGCGCGGCATCGGCGCGCGCTTCGACCCAGGGGCTATGCTCGAAGAGCGCGGTCAATGCGTGGCTCCTTCCAGGCTGACATGCGCGGAGACGACTTTCCAGCCGTCGGCGAAGCGCACCCAGGTCTGGGTCTGGCGGCCGCGGCGGTCGGAATTTTCGCGGAAGAATTCGGCGTCGGCGGTGGCGCAAGTGTCGCCGTAGACGGTGATGGCGACGCGGCCCAGGCGGCGTTGGGGCGAGCCGCCGCGGCCTTTGCGGAATTCGCGGATTTCGTCGATTCCGTACAGGACTTCGCCCACGCCATAGCGGTTCGTGGTCGGCGCGGCGTGGAACAGTGCGTCCATCGCGGGTACGTCATCGGCCATCAGCGCGGCCTCGTAAGCGTGGAACGCGGCAGTGACTTCGGCGAGCAAGGTGGGATCATCGATCGTCATGCGGGGTATGCCTCCTGCCAATGGCGAGCGATGTCGATGCGGCGGGCGATCCAGGCGTCGCCGCTGGCCAGGACGTGATCGATGAATTTTGCCACTGCGCGCGCGCGTGCCGGGCGGCCGGCGATGCGGGCGTGGAGGCCAATGCTCATCATGCGGCCGCCTTCTTCGCGCAATTGGTCGAACGTGTCGCGCAAGTAGGCGAAGAACTGGTCGCCGTGGGTGAAGCCGTTCAGCGCGACGAATTTCATGTCGTTGGCGTCGAGTGTGTAGGGCACGATCAGTTGTGGCGCGCCATGGCTGCGGTCCCAGTAGGGTACGTCGTCGGCGTAGCTGTCGGCGTCGTAGACGAAGCCGCCGTCTTCGACGACGAGCGCGGCGGTCTGCGGGCTGGTGCGGCCCTGGTACCAGCCGAGCGGGCGTGTGCCGGTCAGGCGTTTGTGGATTTCGATCGCTTTTGCCATGTGTTCGCGTTCGATTTCGGCGGGCACGTATTGGTAATCGATCCAGCGGTAGCCGTGGCTGGCGATTTCCCAATCGGCGCGCAGCATGGCTTCGACTGCGTCCGGGTTCTGGTCGAGCGCGGCGGCTACGCCGAACACCGTGACCGGGATCTGGCGATCGGCGAACAGGCGGTGGAGGCGCCAGAATCCGGCGCGGCTGCCGTATTCGTACAGGCTTTCCATTGCGATCGCGCGTGCCGGGTGGCGGGCGGCGCCGACCATGTCCGACAGAAAGCCTTCGGACAATTCGTCGCCGTAGAGGACGGAGTTTTCGGCGCCTTCTTCGTAGTTTATCACGAACTGCACGGCTACGCGTGCGCCGTTCGGCCAGTTTGCCGCGGGCGGGGTTGCGCCGTAGCCGATCAGGTCGCGCGTCATAGCGCGGCGTCCCAGGCGGCGAGTGCTGCTGGTACAGCCTCGCCGAGCGGCACTTTGTAGCCATGTGCGGTCAGGCTGGCCTCGAGCGCGGCGAGTGTCAGCAGGACTTTGTGCTTCATTGCGTTGTAGCCCATTGCGCCCAGCCGCCAGACTTTGCCGATCAGCGGGCCGAATGCGGTGCCGATTTCGATTTCGAATGCGTCGCGCATCATTGCGCGCACGCTTTCGCCGTCGACGCCGGCGGGGATGTAGACGCCGGTGACATTGGTCATGCGGTTCGCGTCATCGCCGAACAGGGTCAGGCCCATGGCGCGCAGGCCTGCGCTCATGGCGGCGCCGGCTGCGGCGTGCCGGGCAAAGCGAGCGGGCAGGCCTTCGCCCAGCGCGACGCGGGCGCATTCGCGGGCGCCATAGAGCATTGTCGTGGCTTCGGTGTGGTGGTTCAGGCGTTTGTCGCCCCAGTAGTCCATGATCATGGCCAGGTCGAAATAGTTCGATCCGATGCGTGCGCCGTTGCCATCGACTGTGCCGGCTGCGCGGATGCCTTTTTCGTCGTGGCGGCGGGTGAAGATGTGGTCTGCGGCGGCGTCGGATATGGTGATCGGCGCGCTGCCTGATGGGCCGCCGAGGCACTTCTGCAGGCCGCCGGTGATGACGTCGGCGCCCCAGCGGTCGGCGGCGATTTCCATGCCGCCGATTGTGGCAGTCGCGTCGACGTAGACAAAGGCGCCGACTTCGCGGGCGATTGCGCCGATGCCTTCGAGCGGTTGCGCCATTGTTGTCGAGGTGTCGCCGTGGACGGTGGCGATTACGCGCGGCTCGATGCGCTGGGCAGCCTCGCGGATTGCTTCCAGCGGCACGACTTCGCCCCAGGGTGCATCGACGGTTTCGAAGCGGGCGCCGATGCGGGTCAGAATTTCCTGGAGCAGCAGGCCGAAGCGGCCGAAATTCACCACAAGCACGGTTTCGCCGGGCTGGATCAGGCTGACCAGGGCGGCCTCGATGCCAGCGCGGGCGGTGCCGTCGATCAGCATTGTCCATGGGTTGTGCGTGCCGAAGACCGGGCGGTAGAGCGCCATGACTTGCGTCATGTAGGCGGTCATTTCGGGATCGAACTGGCCGAGCAGGTCGGCCGACATTGCGCGCAGCACGCGTGGATGCGCATTGACGGGCCCCGGGCCCATCAACAGGCGTTGGGGCGGGTCGATCTCGCCAAACAGCAGCGGGTCAAGCACGGGTGTCTCCCAGATTTTCGATGAAGCCGAGCATGACTGCCAGTGCCGCCGTGGTGTCGGCGGGGTCGACGTGTTCGGCGGGATTGTGGCTGATGCCGCCCTTGCAACGAATGAACAGCATGGCCGTGGGGGCGAGTGCGGCCATGACCATGGCGTCGTGTCCGGCGCCTGATACCAGGCGGCGGGCGGGATGGCCGGCATCGACCAGTGCGGATTCGAGCAAGTCCATCAGGTGGGGGTCGCAGGGGGATGCGGGGAGGTCGTGGACGCGTTCGATCTCGATGGCGAGTTTGCGGCGGTTGGCGATTTTGGGCAGTGCGGCGAGGATTGCTGCTGCGGCGGTGTCGCGGTGGGTTTCGTTGCCTGATCGTACGTCGATGGTGAAGCGCACTTCTCCGGGGATGACATTGGCGGCGCCGGGGAGCGTTTCGAGTTTGCCGACCGTGGCGACGAGATCGCCGCCGTGTTCGTGGGCCAGTGTTTCGATTGCGAGGACCATTTCGGCGGCGCCGGTCAGTGCGTCGCGGCGTAGCGCCATCGAGCTTGTGCCGGCGTGGCCCGCCTGCCCTGTTACGACGACGGCAAGGCGAATTTGCGCGGCGATGCCGGTGACTACGCCCAGCGCCAGGCCGTCGGCTTCGAGGACCGGGCCTTGTTCGATGTGTGCTTCGAGGTAGGCGAGTGCGCCGGGGTGGCGCGCCTGGGTCATCTGATCGGGCGATGCGTCGAATGCTTTGAGCGCCGTTGCCAGCGTGATGCCTTCGCGGTCGGCCATTTCGGGCACTTCGTCCAGGGTTCCGGCGACTGCTTTGCTCGACAGCATTGCTGCGGGGAAGCGGCTGCCTTCTTCGTCGCCGAATGCGATGACTTCGATCGGGAAGGGCATGCGGCGGCCGGCGCTGTGGAGCGCGGCGACGCATTCTATGCCCAGCATTACGCCCAGGGGTCCGTCGTAGAAACCGGCGTCGCGGACGCTGTCGATGTGGCTGGCGATGATCAGTGGGGGGCTGTTGGTTGTGCCTTCGTAGCGGCCGATCAGGTTGACGGCCGGGTCGAGCCGCGTGGTCATGCCGGCTTCGCGCATCCATGTGGCGACGCGGTCGATTGCGGCGCGATGCGCGGGGGTCAGGTAGCCGCGGTAGAGGCCGGTTGCGCTGTCCGAATAGGGTGCGTGGCCCAGTTCGTCGCAGCGTGCGACGGCGCGGGGGCCGCCTAGCATGGGGTGGCCTCGCCGTCGCTGCGGGGGTCGTTGGCGCCATCGAGTTGGCCGTCGGGGTGGCGGACGATTGCGCCGGCGTGGCCCATCATGGCGGTTGGGCCGCCGACGCGTTCGACCTGGTGGCCGGCGGCGGTTAGCTGGTCGTACAGGTCAGGCGCGAAGCCGTCCTCGATTTTCAGGGTGGTGGACTGGTCGCCCCAGGTTCGGCCTAGCAGCCAGCGCGGGGCGCTGATCGTGTCCTGCAGGTCGGCGCCGAAGCGGGCGTAGCGGCTGAAGATTGCGGCCTGGGTTTGTGGCTGCCCTTCCCCGCCCATCGTGCCGTAGGCCATGACGCGGCCGTCGGCGAAGGTGGCGAGCGCGGGGGACAGCGTGTGGAACGGTTTGCGGCCGGGGCGCAGGGCGTTCCAACCGGTTTCGGACAGGCGGAACGAGGCGCCGCGGTTTTGCCAGGTGATCCCGGTTTTGGGCAGGACTAAGCCGGAGCCGAATTCGAAATACGTGCTCTGGATGCAGGATACGACCTGGCCATTGGCATCTGCGGCGCCGAACCAGCAGGTATCGCCCCATTGGCTTGGCTGGGGCCAGGGCAGTGCTTTGGTCGGATCGATGCCGGCGGCCATCGCGTCGAGTGCCGCTGCATCGTCGAGCAGTGCTTGTGCGTCGGCGGTCATCAGTGCGGGGTCGCCGCAATGCTGGTCGCGCCAGAGGAACGCCTGTTTGGTCACTTCGACCAGCGCGTGGACGTGGGCGAAGCCGTCGATTGTGGCCGCTTGCATGCGGTCGAACAGCGCCAGGATCAGCAGTGATGCGATGCCCTGGGTGGGGGGCGCGGAATTGTAGAGTTTGGCGCCCTGCACTGCGACCGACAGCGGCGTCGGGCACGTGGCGGTGTGCGCGGACAGGTCGGCCGCTGACACGGGGCTGCCTGCTTCGGCGAGATCGGCGGCGATGTCTGCTGCCAGGGCGCCGTTGTAGAAGCTGTCGAGGCCGTGGTCGACGAGGCGGCGCAGGGTTTGCGCCATTGCGGGCTGTTTAAGGATATCGCCCTTGGCCAGCGGGCGGCCATTGGGTTCGAAGATTGCGGAATACGCGCCGGGCTGGATGCGCAGTTCGTCGCCTTTGGCTGATGCGATTGCGGCGCCGCCGGCGGTGACTTCGACGCCGGTTTCGGCATAGTCGATCGCATCGCGCAACAGGCGCGCCAATGGGAGTGTGCCGTGATCGGTGTCGAGTGCTGCGCGCCAGCCGCTGATCGTGCCGGCCACGGTGTTCGCCGCGAGTGGGCCGCGCCAAGGCACCGCATCCAGTCCGGCATAGCGGTCGAGTGTGGCATTTGCCGCTGCGCCGCCGCAGCCGTGGACGCCGTGGATGCGGCCGTCTGCTTCGCGGATGACCCAGAAGCCGTCGCCGCCGATGCCGGTCATGTGCGGATAGACCACGGCCAGGCACGCGGCGACCGCGACACAGGCCTCGACCGCGGTGCCGCCATCGCGCAGCACCGCGGCGCCCGCGCGGGCGGCCAGCGCATGCGGCGCCGTGACCATGCCGTGTCGTGAATGCTGCGTCTTCAAAAGGTGTTCCCCGTTCCAACCCCCTTTTAGCAGCGATGGGCGCGCGAAATAGGTGTATTAATTATCACGGAGCGTACGCATAATTAGAGCGATGAGGAGCGTCCGATGATTTTTGCCCGCGTTGCGATCTATTTCGAGGAAGTCGCCAAGCGGGGCGCGTTGCGGCGCGCTGCGGATTCGTTGCGGATTGCGCCTTCGGCGATCGATCGGCAGATTTTGCAGTTGGAAGAAGAGCTGGGTACCAAGCTGTTCGACCGTACTGCGTCGGGCATGCGGATGACGGCGGCGGGGGAATTGCTGCTCGACGGCGTGCGTCGCTGGCGCCGGGACATGCAGCGGATTACCGCCGAAATCGACAATCTGGTCGGGCTGAAACGCGGGCAGATTGCGGTCGGGCTGATCGAAGGGGCGAGCGAATTCGTCGCCACGGGCATTCGCCAGTTTCGCGATACGTATCCGGGTATTCATTTCGACCTGGTGGTCGATGGTGCGCAGGCGGTGGTCGACCGGGTGTTGCGCGGCGAATTGGAAGTGGGGATCACGATCAATCCGGCGGACAATCCGGCGACGCGGATCGAGCGGACGATGATTTATCAGATTGGTGCGATCGTGCTGCCCGATCATCCGTTGGCGGCCAAGGGTGACGTGACATTGGCCGATTGCGCCGAGTATCCGCTGCTCATTCCGGCCGAGAATTTGTCGTTGCGCTGGATATTGGAAAAGGCGTGGCTGCGGCGGATGGGGTATAGCCTGCGCGGGATTGCCGAGGTCAACAACACGCGGTTGATCAAGGCGATGGCGTTGAGCGGGGTTGGGGTCGGGTTGATTACTGCGTTCGATGCGTCGACCGAGATTGCCAATGGATCGTTGGTGTTCCTGCCGTTGAGCGATGATAAAATTGAACTGTCGGCACTGTCGATTGTTACCGCTTCGGGCCGTGCGATGTCGGCACCCGCCGCGCTGTTCACCACGCATATGTCGCATATGATGGAAACGCAGCACGTGCCGACAATTTAAGATTTCCGGCGGGTGGTTTTCCGGGCGCGGCACCCCAAATGGGCTTGCGGGAAAACCTCGAGAGGAATTTGCATGACCAGTCTTTATGCCGTCACCGTGCCTGTGTTCGTTGGCGCGTTGAAAAACCTGGATCATGTGCTGGCCAAAGCCGCCGAGAGCGGCATTGCCGAGGCCGACCTGGTTGACGCCAGGCTGATCGGCGACATGCTGCCGCTGAGCAAGCAGGTGCAGATTGCTTCGGACACCGCGCGCGGGACTGCGGTGCGTGTTGGCCAGGTCACGTCGGTGTCGATGGCGGACGATGAGACGACGATTGCGCAATTGCGCGAGCGCGTGGCCAAGACGATCGCGTATCTGGAGAGCGCGCCGACCGCCGGTTTCGAAGACCGCGAAAACGCCGAAGTCGTTTTGAAACTGCCGAGCACCGAACTTGAATTCACCGGGCTTAGCTATGTCACCGATTTTGCGCTGCCCAACTTCTTCTTCCACGTTTCGGTGGCCTATGCGCTGTTGCGCATGAAGGGCGTTCCGCTGGGCAAGGCCGATTATCTGATGGGTGCGTTTGCGCCGAAGTAACTGCGCGCCAGGAGAATCCCATGCAATATCGTACACTTGGCCAGGACCTTAAGGTTTCTGCGATCGGCATCGGCTGCATGCCGATGATCCGCGAAGGCAATATCAATTACGGCAATGCCGACGACGATGTCTCGACGCGCACGATCCATGAAGCGATCGATCTTGGCGTGACGTTTTTCGACACCGCCGAAATGTATGGCCCGTTCACCAATGAAGAGCTGGTCGGCGCAGCGATCAAGGGCCGGCGCGAGGGACTGGTCATCGCGACCAAATTCGCGATGAAATGGGACGGCGACAAGCCTGTCGGCATTGACGGTAGTCCGGCAAATGCGCGGCGCGCTTGCGAAGGTTCGCTCAAGCGGCTTGGCATCGACACGATCGACTTGTTTTATCAGCACCGGGTCGATCCCAATGTGCCGATCGAGGACACTGTCGGTGGCTTGGCCGAGCTCGTGAAAGAGGGCAAGATCCGGCACATCGGGTTGTCCGAAGCGGCTGCCGATACCGTGCGCCGCGCGGCCAAAGTCCACCCGATCACCGCGTTGCAGAGCGAATATTCGATCTGGGAACGCGATGTGGAGGGCGACATTCTGGATGCATGCCGCGAAAACGGCATCGGGTTTGTGCCGTACAGCCCCCTCGGACGGGGATTTCTGGCAGGCAGCATTCGCAGCCTCGATGAATTGCCCGCGCATGACTGGCGCCGTAACGATCCGCGCTATTCGGCCGAAAATATGCCGGCGAACCTGGCGATCGTCGATGCGATTGCGAAAGTCGCGGGGCGCCGTGGTGTGTCCAATGCGCAGATCGCGCTGGCGTGGTTGCTGGCGCAAGGGACCGACATCGTGCCGATCCCCGGGGTCAAGCGCAGCGAAACGATGCGTGACAGTGCGGGTGCGCCCGATGTGGTGCTGAGCGCGGACGATCTTGCGGTGATCGAAGCGGCGGCGCCCAATGGCAAGACTGCCGGACCGCGCTATGCCAATATGGCGTCGGTAAAGATCTGAGTGATGTTCGGCGCACGCCCTCTCGGGCGTGCGCCCTCAGATTACGGGGACGTCCTGATCTTGCATCAGGGCGGACATGAAGTTGATGAACAACGAGGTCGTTACCGACAGCGTTCGTTCGCTGGCGTTGACCAGCGAGAGGATCGACAGCGGGGCTGGCCTGTCCGCGAATGGCACGAAGGCGAGTTGGCCCGCGGCGACTTCGTCCTGGGCGTCGAGTGCTGCGACGACGCCGGGCCCGACGCCGCTGGCGACCAGCGATTTGACCATGTTGATGCCGTTGCATGCGATGAAATGGCGCAAGTTGCCGCCGACGCTGCGCGCCCAGGCTTCGTCGATCACGTCACGCAAGGTGTTGGATTCGTTGGGTACGATCAGCGGCAAGGTTGCGCATTCTACCAGCGAGATTTCGCTGCGGCCGGCGAGCGGATGATCGGGTAGCAGCAGCAGGCCGAGGCGATAGAGCAAAGTGCGTTCGACGCGCAATTCGCTTGAATCGGGCGCATTTGCGGTCAGGCCGACATCGTATTCGCCTGAGATTACCAGGCGCGTGACCATTTCCGTGGTGCCGATTTCGACGCGGAAGGCGATTCCGGGGTATTTTTCGTGAAAGCCGGCGATGCCGCGCTTGAGCAGCGGGGCGGCGCCTTCGATCAGGGCGATCGAGACTTCGCCCTGGCGCAGGCCGATCAGGTCTTCGATGCCTGCCTCGACTCTTTTCAAGTCGCGGCGCCATCGGCGCACGGTTTCGGCCAGCATTTCGCCTGCGGTGGTCATGCGTAGCCCGCGGGTCGTGCGTTCGAACAGGGCGACGCCGAAATGTTCTTCCAGTTTCAGGATCTGGCGGTCGACTGCGGATGGCGCGATGCGCAGGACTTCGGATGCGCGGCGGATCGATCCGCGGCGGGCGACTTCATCGAAATAGATGGTGGCGCGGCCCAGGATCATGTGCATGGGCCCGTGTGCAAAGTGTACGCATTTTGCGTTGGGGGCAGCCTGTATTTGATCATGGAATAGATCATCTCATATCTTTAGTCCCGCAACAAGGCGCTGGAAGCATGGCGCTTAGGGAGCACCCTCACGCGCTAGATTATGCTATTTTCGCCTTCCCGGGCTTGATCCGGGATCCTGCTGTTTTTTGCCTGGCTGCTTTGAGGTGGGGCCTGCAGAAAGGCAGTGGGGCCCCGGATCAAGTCCGGGGCGACGATAAACGTATGTTCGCGCCCGAGCCCGACCGTCCGCCAGTTTGCTTCTTCCCGGCCCGCGCTGGCGGAAATCCTGAATCCTATGGAGTACTACATGCGCCTCTGGCTCAAAAATCCGCTTGCCATTCTTGCTGACAACGCAGGGGGTGGGCTTGTCGTGGAGAACGACAGGATTGCGGAACTGGTGTCGGCGGGCGCGCAACCGGTGTTGCCCGTCGATGAGACGATGGACGCGGGCGCGTTGATTGTTTTGCCGGGGCTGGTGAATACGCATCATCATTTTTACCAGACGATGACCCGGGCGCATCCTGCGGCGATCAACAAGTCGCTGTTTGGCTGGTTGCAGGCGCTGTATCCGATCTGGGCGCGGCTTACGCCCGAGGCGCTGACGCTTGCGACCGAAGTGGCGATGATCGAGCTGCTGATGTCGGGCGTGACGACGACATCGGATCACCACTATCTGTTTCCGGGCGGGATGGAGGATGCGATCGATGTCCAGGTCGAGACTGCGCGCCGGCTCGGGATGCGGGTTACGCTGACGCGCGGATCGATGAGCCTGTCGGTCGATGATGGTGGCTTGCCGCCGCGCTCGGTGGTGCAGTCGGACGAGGCGATCCTGCGCGACAGCGAGCGGTTGATCACGCGGTATCACGACGCTGCGCCCGGGTCGTTTGTGCAGATCGCGCTTGCGCCGTGTTCGCCGTTTTCGGTCACGCCTGAGTTGATGAGCGAAACTGCAAAGCTTGCCGCTGCGCATGGGTGCCGGTTGCACACGCATCTGGCCGAGACCGAGGATGAGAACGAATTCTGCCTGCACAAATTCGGGCGGCGGCCGCTGGATCATCTCGAAGCGCTCGGCTGGTTGGGGCCGCAGACGTGGCTGGCGCATGGGATCCACTTCGATCCTTCGGAGATCGGGCGGCTGGGCAAAGCGGGCGTGGCGGTGTGTCATTGCCCGACTTCCAATATGCTGCTGGCATCGGGGCAATGCCATACGCTTGCGCTCGAAGAGGCGGGCAGTCCGGTTGGGCTGGGCGTCGATGGATCGGCGTCGAACGATGCGGGCAATCTGATGGAGGGGGTGCGGCATGCGTTGTTGCTTAACCGCCTGCGCTATGGCGCCGACCGGGTTACGCATTTCGATGCGCTGCGGTGGGCGACCGAGGGCTCGGCGCGGTGTCTGGGCCGTGACGATATCGGGACTTTGCGCCCAGGGGCTGCGGCCGATCTGGCGCTGTTCCGGCTCGACGACAGCATGGCCACGTCAGGGGCGCATGATCCGCTTGCTGCGCTCGTCTTGTGCGGGGTGACGCGGGCGGAGCGGGTGATGGTCGGCGGGCGCTGGTTGTTGTGGGATGGGATGCCGGTTGGGGTGGATCTCGCCAGGTTGCGCAATGCGCATCATGAGCTGTCGATGCGGCTGTTTGGCTAGTCGCGAAAAAAGTGTCCGCATTTTGCGATGACGTAGCCCGATATTTGGACATGGAATAGAGCGTTTGATCCCTGTAAATCCTTGATCACGGTCCTGGCACAGGGAATGCCAGGGCAAATCGGACACCGGGAGAGCGGAGCGCCAGGGCGGCATGGGGCCCAGCCTGATCGGCGAAGCGCGCAAGCGCGATGCCGCCGCCGTCGCCGCACTGCTGGCGGCGCCCCCGCCCGGGATGCCGCATTTCGTTCCCGATCAGATGACGAAGAACCAAGCCCGCGCTGTTGCCGAGTTCGTGGTCCAACCTTACGCTCGCAGCGCACGGTAGTGAGAAAGCGTCCGAAAAACTGCCTCGATGGTCGGCGCGTTCAATTACCGGGTCGATTCTTCACACCTCCCGAACCGCAGACCCGCTCTACGATTTTGACCGTTCCGATGGTTATTCGCAGGAAGGTGAGTGCGTGGACTGCTTCAGCGATCTGAATTCGCTTCCCGTCCATTCAAAATAAGCGAAGCCGACACAGACTGTTCTATCGCCGGGATATTCCTTCAAAGCCCCTTTCCAGGTGGCTTTCAAAAGACGGCTTTGTGGATGGTATTCGGTCTCCAAATCCGACATCGCCTCCCCGCCGACAGGCAGGGGGACGACGTTCCCATTTTTCAGGTCCACCGCAAAGCCCCACGTACATTCCGTGCCGCACCCAAATTGGGTTATTGCGACACTGCCAGCAAATACGGGGCCCTGCCTTGCGCCATCCAGGATTTTGGTTCTGAAGGTCCGGAACCGCCTTTGCGCGCCCGAAAAATCGGGTAGAACCCACTGCCCGGCATAGCTCTCACTGGGAAAATCGCTGAAATTATAGTCCGTCAAATTCGCTGTCGCAGCATTTGGCTCTTCTACACTCGGGTCTGCAACAGGCGTTCCCGAGGCATCTGCTTGCACTTGGTCGGTTGGCGTATCGCTTGGGCTGTTTACGCTTGGGAGTGTCGTATCCACCGGCTTCTTGTCCGGCTCCTTTTCAGAGCAAGCTGAAAGCAAAATCAGTGGAATGAAACTGGCCCGCGCAAAATGCATAGCCTTACTACTCATTATCGACTTCTTCCGGTGCAATGAACTGAAGGACGCGGAGATTACGTTCGATTTTGACGAAAATAAAAACGAAGATCATCATGATGAATGCAACAAATGCACCTGCGGCAAGCCCAATTTTTGCGGTCATGCCGGCCATCTGCGTGGCCTTCTCGGTTTCTTTTGATGCAACGTCTGCGAATTCCGACGGAAGCGGGCCGGGTATACCGACGCGAAGCGGGCCACCATTCCGACGCTGAAGTGGGCCAGCGTACCGACGTGAAGCGGGCCACCGTTCCGACACGAAGCGGGCCACCATT
>Ga0302310_10001200_pt1 | contig 22382 bp, 18 predicted proteins | sample III_Palsa_N1_2_FD_200451 | JGI IMG/M metagenome (GOLD analysis project Ga0302310, IMG submission 200451) | Peat permafrost microbial communities from Stordalen Mire near Abisko, Sweden - III_Palsa_N1_2 | ecosystem: Environmental > Terrestrial > Soil > Palsa > Peat permafrost | place: Sweden...
GTAGTGGTGCAAATACTCTTCGAAGAAGGTGTGATAAGTCGCTACCGCTGGAATCCCGGCCGCGCGCGCAAAGCGCACGCCGGCATAGTGGGCAAGAAACGGGGTGTGGATGTGTACCAGATCGAAGGGCTCACGGCGCAGGGCCGCCAGTGCCCGGCGCAGTGCGCCCAGGTGCATGCGCCGATCCTCAGGGTCGCGCGGGACACCGCTGGAGGCCACGCGCACGATGTCGCTCTGGTTTTCATGGGATTCGCCCGGATAGTTCGGTGCGAGCAGCACACTGGTTACGCCGGCCGCCGGCAGATCGTCGCGGAAGGTCTTGATTGAGGTCGAGACGCCGTTGACTCGCGGGAAGTAGACGTCCGAGAGCAGCAGTACCCGCACCACTAAACCAGCGCGTGGCCACAGGCACCGAGGGCGGCGCCGATCAGGGCGCCTGCGGCGACATCGGTTGGATAGTGCAGGCCGAGCACCACGCGCGAGGCAGCGACCAGCAGTGCGAAGGGCACGACCACCCAGGCAAGTTCCGGAAACTGGGCCGCAATCTGCCAGCTGAAGCACACGGCGTGCAGCGTGTGGCCAGAAGGAAAGCTGTAGCGATCCAGCGGCGGCATGGCAAGCGTGATCCCTGGATGGCGGATGAAGGGGCGCTCACGGACCAGCCAGTGCTTGAGCGCCCGATACAGCAGCAGCCCGGCGATGCCGGTTGCTGCCATAAGCAGCGCGCAGCGCACGCCCGCGGCACCGTAAACCAAAGGCAACAGCGCCATCAGCACGTACCAGAACACGCCGTTGCCGAGCCGGCTGGCCGCCTGCATCACGATGCGCAGGCCGCGGTGCGCGGCGACGCCGTTGAGTCCCCGGCACAGGCGGTACTCGGCCAGATCGAACCGGGCAAACATGGTCGGTGTGCGGTCCATGGGCGCGATGCTGCCCATCGGATGCTGCCAATTGATGACCGTGCTGTTACGGCCGTGTGACAGTGGCCCGGCTGCCACGCTTTTCGCACAGTGCATGCGAAATCTGTGAATCCTTTCACAGAGGCCCTGTAGCGGAAGATATTTTTTACCCCGCCGAGCGCGCTCGCTGCGCGCGCTGCGAAGCGCCTGTTGCGCGCCGCGCTACTCGCGCATTCCCACGCCGCGATACATCAGCGCCATCGCGGTACCGAACAGCACGACTGCCAGGCCAATCATGATCGTAAAGGCCACGGTAACCGAGACGTCACTGATGCCCAGGAACCCGAACCGGAAGGCATTGAGCATATAGAGGATCGGATTGCCCTTGGACACCACCTGCGCCCAGCCCGGCAGCATCGCGACTGAATAGAACACGCCGCCAAAATAGGTCAGTGGCGTCAGGATGAAGGCCGGCACGAAATTGACCTGGTCGAAGTTCTTGGCGAAGACCGCGTTGATGAAGCCCCCGAGCGAGAACACCAGCGAGGAGAGCAGCACCGCCGCGAGGCTCAGGCCGATGTGGTGTATGGGCAGGCGCGCGAAGATCAGCGAGACCGCGGTCACGACCAGGCCGACCATCATGCCGCGCAGCAACCCGCCGGCTGCGTAGCCGGCGACAATGATCCAGTTCGGCAGCGGTGAGACCAGCAGCTCCTCGACGTGCTTGCCGAATTTCGCGCCAAAGAATGAGGAGACGACATTGCCGTAGGAGTTGGTGATCACCTGCTGCATGATCAGGCCGGGAGCGAGGTAGGAGATGTAATCAAAGCCGGCCACCTGGCCGATGCGCTTGCCAAAAACCGCGCCGAAGATGACGAAATAGAGCGTGACGGTCACGGCCGAGGGCACCAGCGTCTGGCCCCAGATGCGCACGATGCGGTTGTACTCGCGGATCACGATGGTGCGAAACCCGATCCAGCGGATCGTGCTCATCGGCAGCTCTTGGGGCTCAAGCATGGGTGTTCCGGTTATCGACCAGCTGCATGAAGATCTCCTCGAGCCGATTCACCTTGTTGCGCATCGAGACCACCTGGATGCCGGCGGCTGAGAGCTGCGCGAACAGCTCGTTGAGGTTCTGATCCTTGGAGACCTCGACCTCGATGACCTGATCCTCGATGCGGGTGAGCTTGAATTCGGCCATCGCAGGCAGCACCTTGCACGGTGCGCCCAGATTGAATAGGAAGGTCTCGTTGTGCAGGCGCCCGAGCAGGCTCCCCATGCGATCGCGCTCGATGATCTGGCCGTGATCGATGATCGCAATGTTGCGGCACAGGTTCTCGGCTTCCTCCAGGTAGTGGGTCGTCAGGATGATCGTCGTGCCCCGCTCGTTGATGTCCCGCAAGAAATCCCACATCGAGCGGCGGATCTCGATATCGACGCCGGCGGTGGGTTCATCGAGGATCAGCAGCCGCGGCTCATGCATCAGTGCGCGCGCAATCATCAGCCGCCGCTTCATGCCGCCGGAGAGGCCGCGCGCCGGGCCATTGCGCTTGTCCCACAGCTGCAGCTGACGCAGATACTTTTCGGCGCGCACGCGTGCGATGTGCCGCGGTATGCCATAGAAACCGGCCTGGTTGACCACGATGGTCAGCGGCGATTCGAACTGGTTGAAGTTCAGCTCCTGGGGCACGATGCCGATGCAGGACTTGGCGCGTTCGAGCTCGCGATCGATGTCGTGGCCGAAGACACTCGCAGTTCCGCCGGACTTATTGACCAGCGAGGTGATGATGCCAATCAGTGTCGTCTTGCCGGCACCATTAGGCCCGAGCAGCGCGAAGAAATCGCCCTGCTCGACATCCAGATCCACGCCCGCGAGCGCCTTCACCCCGTTGCCGTACACCTTGGTCAGGCCGCGGATTGCCAGTGCCTGCATGGATCAGGACCAGAGCGCCGCGCACACGCACGGGCGGCCAGGTGAAGCTGCTGAGTAAGTCAGGGGCATAGGCTCTCGGTTCCGGTAGGGCCCGCAGGGTCCCGGGGGGCGCAAAATTAGCACACCCGGCGTGGCGTGTACGCCGCTCAGGCCCCGCGCCCGCCCGCCGCCAGCAGCTGCAGCCCGCGCAGGTGCATCTGGCGCAGCATCAGCGGGCGGCTGGTGGCGGCGGCTGAGAGCAGCTGGCGCCAGATCTCTGGTCGGTTTTCCCAGCGCGGCCGGATCCAATCCGGGCACAGTTCGGCGCGCGCCTCGAGCTCCCGCAGCCGCGTGCCGGCGATCAGCCGCGCGCAGGAATCACTCAGGCCGAGCGCAATCTGCGCGGTCATTGGATTGGCACGCGACCAGTGCCAAGCCACCAGCATCGCCTGCCGCAGCGTCGCGGCACCCAGTGCCCCCGCAAAACTACGCCCGGCGCCGCCCGCATCGCGCACGCCGGCGTGCACCGGAATACTCCACAGTTCCTGGCTGGCGAAGCGGCAATCGAGCAGCAGATAGGGGCTGGCGGCGAGCCGCGTGCGCCCGGCGGCATCGAGCGAGCGCCATTCGGCAGCCAGCAGCGGGCTTAAGGACGAGGTGTAGGGCTGCCGCTGGCCACCCGCGACTCCCAGGACCTCGAGCACCCGCTCATTGATCTCGGCGAGCGGCTCGAGGACGGCCGGATCCCAGCTGCCGTCGTTGTGGGCGATCGAGGCGCCCGAATAGTACCCGTACATCGCATTACTCCGCATTCCGGGCAGTTATTGTGCCCCAGATTCGCGTAGACAGCAGCATGCCATTTTGGGATATTTTTACCAAAAATGACCACCCGCCGCCAGACCGCATTTTCCAAGGAGTGCCAGGATGCGTATCTCCGATGACCGTTACAGCCGCGATCAGCTGCGCATTGAGGTTGCGATGCGCTTCATCCGCCTCGAGGCCCGCACCCAGACGATCCGCCTGTGGACCGGCCTGAGTGATGATCGGATCCGCAAGCTCTACCGCTCCTACTTGAGCGATGTCGGCGCCGCTGCCGTGCGCCGGCACCGCGGCAAGTGCCCCAGCCAGGCCGCTTACTTCACGCGCTCAGTACGACTGCGGCTGGAAACCGATGTACTGGTGAGCGTGTGCCTACTATTGGGGCTGATTGGTGCACCGGCCGTGGTCGCGAGCCCATCGCCAATAGCACCGATACGGCGCGCGCAGCTGCTATGCCAGGCCTTCGAGTGTTATCGCCAGATGATTCCCGAGGCACACATCTCACTTGATCACATGCATTTCCTGCTGGGCGCGCTGGCCCTCGGCCGGGAGCTGCGCCTGGGCACTTGCGGTGCCTGCGGCGCGGTGATCGTGGCCGATCGGCTGACGTTGCGCGCACCGCGCTGCGTGGTGTGCGCAACCGACTTGCTCGCGTGCGCAGCCTCAGATGTGTACGGCCCGTAGTCCGGCTGGGGCGGTGAACCGCTACGATTCCTGACCCTTTATTCCTGGTGTTTCGATGCCTGCAGCCGGGCGCACTCAGGCGCCAGCTCTTTGCGATCCAGGGTTCCTGCGGGCCGCAGAGTCGCAGGTTACTCAGTTGGGAAATTTAAGTTGTCGTTCGATCGCCTGAAAGCGGACCTGGCCGCGAAGCGGATCGAGAAACGGATCGGTCTTCAGATACTCCAGACCCGGATCCGGTAGACGCACAGCCTTCTCGAGCCACTCGAGGGCCTTATTGGTGTCTCCCCATTGCGCATAGATCTGGGCATATTGGTATGAGGAGTAGACGCCCTGGGCTGCAATCGCCGTCGCGAGCTCGGCATCCGCTGCCGCGCGCTGTCCGAGCCTCTCGTACATTAACGGCATGCACAGCTGCACCTCATAGCGATCTGGTTCTGCCTCGCATGCGGCTTTGGCCAGCGGGAAGTTACCGTCCAGATAGTATGAGCGCGCTTGACGCTGATAGACCTCACTCGCGTGAGCGGGGCTGACGCCAATGGCCTGATCGTAGGCAGCAATGGCTTCCTTATAGCGCCGGGCCGCGTGTAATGCTTCACCGAGAGTGCGGTAGGCCAGTAGGTTCAGCGGATCCAGTTCAACATTGCGTCGCGCAGCGGCAATCGCCGCGTCCTGGTGGCCCATGTAAGCGGCAAAGTGGCTGTAGGCGCGCAGCACCCGCGCATCTCCGCCCGCAAGCGCCAGGGCGTGCTCGTGCTCGGCTGCTGCACCGGCGAAATCCAAGAATCCGTATTCAAGCACTTCACCGAGCGCTGCGTGACCGTCGCCGAGTTCGGGCGCCAGCGCAATTGCGTGGCGCGCGTCGGTCCGTGCGCTCGCGAACGCATCCGGTGGGGCGTCAACCAGGAAGTAACCCCAATTCATCCGCGCTCTGGCTCGAGCCGCGTAGGCCAGAGCGAACTTGGGATCCGCGCGCAGGGCTTCGCTGTAGGCATCTATGATCGCGCGCAGCTCCGCCGCGCTGTGTGCCGTGGCGGCGGCAAGCTTTGAGCCGCGCAGGTATGCGTCCAGCGCGAGTGGATCGCGCGTCCCGCCCAACTCGATTTTGGCGGTGAGATCGTTGAGCAGGGTGACTTTGAGCGCACTCGCCACCGAATCGGCAATCTCACTCTGCAGCCTCAGCACATCGCCGAGATTCCGATCATAGGTCCGCGACCACAGTTGAAAGCCCGTCAAGGCATCGACGAGCTGTGCGGTGATGCGCACGGTATGCCCGGAACTACGGACACTTCCCTCGAGCACGGTAGCAACGTTGAGCTTGTGGGCCACCGTACTCAGATCGACGTCCTTGCCCTTGAAATAGAATGAGGAGGTGCGGGCGGCGACCTGCAGCTCATTGATTCGCGAAAGCGCGTTGAGCAATTCCTCCGACAGCCCGTCGGAGAAGTATTCCTGCTCTTTGTCTCCGCTCATGTTCACGAACGGCAGCACCGCGATCGAGTGCGCGGGCGGTGCAAAAGCAGCAACCGCGCTCGCGGGGCTCGGCGCGGCGGGCACGGCAAGGGTCTGCGCGCTGACCGTTACTTGGGCGCGGCGCTCGCGGTAGAGCCCATAACCCACCGAGGCAACAATCGCGGTGAGGGCCGCGGCACTGACCGCAAGCAGCGTTGCATTGCGCAGCACGTACTTGCGCATCCGATAGAAGATCCGGGCCGGCTGCGCCTGGATGGGTTTGCCAGCCAGGTGGCGGCGCAGATCCTCCGCCATCGCGGCCGCGCTTGGATAGCGCTGCGCCGGCTGCTTTGCCAGCGCCTTGAATACCACGGCATCCAGATCTCCGCGCAAGTGCCGCGCCAAGCGTTCTGGCGTACTCGCGCGGGTAGCGGCCGCCGAGTGCTCGAGCTGCATGCTGGGCTTCTTCAGCTCGAGCGTGGCGATGGCCTGATCGAGTGCCCCGATCGAGGCCGCACTCTTGAGTCGATAGGGTCGAGCGCCAGTGAGCAGCTCGTAGAGCAGTACGCCGAGAGAATAGAGATCACTGCGCGCATCGATCGGATCGCCGCGCAGCAGTTCGGGACTCGCATAGTCTGGGGTCAGGGCCCGGCCGTAGGCACTTGTCAGTGCTGGCTGATCCGTCTCGTCGGCCTCGAGCAACCTGGCGACGCCAAAATCCAGCAGCCGCACCTGGCCAGAGTCGGTCACCAGGATGTTCGAGGGCTTGAGGTCCCGATGGATGACCTTTTTTTGGTGGGCATACTGCACTGCCTCGAGCACCTGCAGGATAAGCCCCAGGCGCTCGGAGATGCCGAGCCGGTGTGCGTCGCACCAGTCCGTTAGCGGCGCGCCCTGTACGTACTCCATCGCGAGGTAGGGCAATCCTTGCGGATCCACCCCGGCATCGTAGAGACGCGCGATATGGGGGTGCTCGAGACTGGCCAGGATGTCGCGCTCGCGCGCAAAGCGCGCCTCCAGACCGGCCTGCGCGTGTGCAAGCATCGGCAGCTTCAGCGCCACCTCGCGCCTGAAGGCGCCATCGGCGCGCCGGGCGAGCCACACCTGCGCCATACCCCCGGCGCCCAGCTCTCGAATCAACTCATACGGACCCACGCGCGCGCCGGGCTTAAGGCCGCTCGCGGCGGGCGATTCGGCCTGATTTGCCACGCCGAGCTTCGGCAGGCTCAGCAGCAGTTTCAGCTCCGCCGCCTGCGCCGCGCCTGGCACTAGCGCCTCGCGCAATGCTGCAGCCAGATCCGGATTCGCTTGCGTAGCCCGCTCAAGCCAGGCGCTGCGCCCAGCCTCATCCAGCGCCAGCCCTTCATCCAGCAGCTGGCTTATGCGTGCCATCTGAGGAATCGATAGGGCCATCGGTCTGTCTATTCGCCCGAGCGCAACGCGGCCGCGAGGATCAGCCGCGCCTTCTCCCAGTCGCGTTGCACCGTGCGTTCAGTCACCTGCAGTGTCTCGGCGATCTCCTGCTCGCTGTAGCCGCCAAAGTAGCGCATCTGCGCGACCTGGGCCAAACGAGGTTCGGCCTGCTCCAGCGCCTCGAGCGCTTCGTGCACGGCCAGAACGGTCTCCTCCGCGTCCGGCTGCGGAGCGCCAAGCGCGTTGGATAAGGTGAGCGGCGCTTGATCGCCCCCGCGCTTCTGCGCGATGCGCTCGCGCACGCTGTTGACGATCACCGAACGCATCACCTGGGACGCGTAGGCAAAGAATGCGCGGCGATCCTCAGCGCGCAGCTCACCGGCGCGCACGAACCGCAGATACGACTCGTGCACCAGGCAAGTCGTGTCCAGAACCGCATTGCGCCCGCCCTCGCGCAGCCGCGCATGCGCCAGCCGGTGCAGTTCTCCGTAAGCCGAGGCAAACAGCGCATCGCGCGCCTGCGAATCGCCCGCCTGCATGCGTGCCAGTAACTCGGTGAGCTGAGCCATCGGGCGCCTCGGCAACCTGCACCGCTGCGATAGCGGATCAACTTAGCCACCCCAGAGGCCGGTGTCACGCAATTTGCGAGGCGCATGTCGGGTTTGGCGCCCGGAAGGTGTCTGTATGGATGAGGCAGCGAATTGAACGGGCCGGGTGACCCCGGCAGAGGACCGAGGAAGCGCCTCGCGACGAACGATCCAGTAACGCTAACGGTTTCAACAAACTTTTCCAGGGGAACACCATGAACACCATCCTTTCCACCACCCTTCGTACCGTGGTTGCCAGCGCGATTCTGAGTAGTTTGGCCTTGGGCTTCGCGACTGCCTCCAGCGCCGGGGAGGGCTCGACCCCCCCGCAGGTCATTGTGAAATTCGCGGACCTCGATGTTTCCACTTCACGGGGCGCGGCGATTCTCTACGGCCGGATCGAGGGAGCGGCCGAAACTGTATGCGCGCGGATGTACATCAGCGCGGAAGCGTACCGCTGGGCAAAGCGCACCTGCCTGCCAAAGGTCATTGGTGAGGCGGTGACCAAGGTCGATCGGCCCGCGCTCTCGGCGCTCTTCGCCTCCCACTACGGCGTGTCACCGCCGGTGTTGCTGGCGGTGGCAGGGGCTCGCTAGCGCAACGTGGCAGGGTGCACACGGCCGTGCACCGCTAAAGACTCGGGCCCAACACGCAAGCATGCGTCTGGGCCCTTTTTTGCTCGCGTGCGCGCTGCGCGAGGTGAACGGGCCGTAATCCGGCTGGGGTGGTGAACTGCTAAGATTCCTGACCCTTGAATCCTGGTGTTCCGATGCCTGCAGCCGAGCGCACCAACAATCCCTTCTCCGGCGCCCTGTTGGATCGGCGCGGAGCGGATCGTGCGATCCCCGGCTGGCCTGAACGCGTGCTGGCCGATCCGGCGGCCCGTTTTGTCCTGAGCCGTGGCACCCGCCACCTCATCCGCCGGCTGCCAAGCCCCGCCATTGCCTTCCTCAAGGCCGCCGATCCGATCGTGCGCGCTGCCAGCCCGGGTGATTTCGTACTGCTGGGTAACCACCAGGGCGCTCCGTGCGTGCTGCTGGATGCGCCGACGGATCCGCAAGAGCTACCGGCCGGGACGACGTTGGAGGAGTTGCGGCCGCTACTTGAGCTGCTGAGCGCCGAGGAGGCGGTCATCCTCAACTGCGTGCGGGCGCTGGTGATCTGGCGCGCACGACATCTGCACTGCGGCGTGTGCGGCGCGCCCACGGAGCCGCGTCAGGCCGGGCACGCGCTCCGCTGCACCAGCAGTACCTGCGGCACTGATTTCTTCCCGCGCATTGATCCAGCAGTCATTGTGATCGTCCACGACGGACACCGGGCGCTGCTGGGCCGCCAGGCGAGCTGGCCCAAGGGGCGCTATTCGGCGCTGGCCGGCTTCGTCGAGCCGGGTGAGAGCCTGGAGGATGCCGTGGTGCGGGAGGTGGCCGAGGAGACCGGGATCAAGGTGACCGATGCGCGCTACTTTGCGTCCCAGCCCTGGCCTTTCCCGGCCTCGCTGATGGTGGGCTTTCATGCCGAAGCTGAGCACAGCGCAGTGCGGCTTGATGATGAGCTGGAGGACGCGCGCTGGTTCAGCGCCGAGGAGATCGCGGCCTCTCCCGCGGCTTTGCTGCCGGCGCCCTACACCATCGCCCGGCGGTTGATTGATGCCTGGTATCTGCAAGTTACTGGGCGGGCGCTCACGGTTCTGGCGTGAAGCGGGAACCGACCGCCTCTGGCACTGCTCTGAATTGATAATGAAACTTCTGCCGCATTGCTCCGGCCGCCGGCATGCGGCCATTCCAACGCTCCTGCTGGTCCTGCTGGCCTGGGGCGCCACCGCCCAAGCCAGTATCCGCGTCGACATCGACGGCGTGGACGGAGAAATGCGCCGCAACGTCCAGGCCCTGCTGAGCCTGGAGCGCTACAAGGATCGCGAGCGGATCGAGCCGGAGGCGGTCGAGCGGCTCTACCGGCGCGCGGACGATGAGGTCCGCTCGGCGTTGCGCCCTTTTGGCTACTACGAGCCCAAGGTCAGCACCACCTTGCAGCCCGAAGATGCCCAGCATGTCTGGCACGTGCATATCCAGATCGAGCCGGGTACGCCGGTCATCATTGAGAACGTGAGCATCGTGATCCAGGGACCGGGTAGCGAGGATCCGGTGTTCCTGCGCCTCAAGACGCCCGAGGCGCTGGCCAAAGGACACCGGCTCGAGCATCGGGCCTACGAGCAGGCCAAAGGTGATCTGCAGGCGACCGCGCTGACCTTCGGCTTCCTCGATGCGAAGATGTTGCGTAATGAAATGCGCGTCGATCTGGCAAACCACACCGCGCAGATCGACCTGGCGATCGATACCGGCGAGCGCTACCGCTTTGGCGCGACGACAATCGAGCAGCACTCGATCCGCGACGATCGCGTACGCCGCTACCTGCGCTACCAGGAAGGCGAACCCTACGATGAGGGCAAGCGGCTGCGCACCCAGTTCGCACTCGATGACAGCCAGTTTTTCTCGACCGTCGAAGTCTTGCCTGGGGAAAAGGACCCCGTGACGCGCACCGTGCCGATACACATCACGGCGATCTCGGCGCGCAATACCTGGTCGATCGGCCCCGGCTACGGCACCGACACTGGCGCACGCATCAGCGCGGGGTTTCTCGATCCGCGCGTCAACAGCCTCGGGGACCGCCTCAACATCCAGATCCGGATTTCGCAGATCGAGCAGGACTTCGATGTGCGTTACGACATGCCCTTTGGGGATCCGGCGATCGAGAAAGTTTCGATCCAGGCACTCGCCCAGACCGAGCAGCTCAGCAGCAGCGTCGAAGTGCACGATATCAGCATCGGGCCGAGTCTCTACAAGGTCGAGGATCGCTGGCAGATGGTCGGCACGATCTCGGCGCTGCGCGCCGAGACCTACGATCCCTACAGCATCCGGCTACTGAATAACATGATCGTGCCGGGCGTTACGCTCGCGCGCGTGCCCGAGGGGTACCTGGGCGAGAATCTGCTCGGGCGCTCGCTCTATATCAATGTGGTGGGCTCAAGTTCAGCCCTCGGTGCCGATACCGAATTCCTGCGCGTCGATACCCAGGCCTCGCGCGTGTTCACCTTCCGGCCGCTGTGGCACCTGCTGCTGCGCGGGGAGTTCGGCGACACGCTGGTCAAGGACTTCCCGGAGCTGCCCGGTATCTACCGCTTCTTCGCCGGCGGGGATCAGAGCGTGCGCGGTTTCTCCTTCGACTCACTCTCGCCCACGATCCGCACGCCGGCGGGCGTGCCGGTGCAGATCGGCGGTCGGGCGCTGATCACGGGCACATTCGAGATCGAGCGCGACCTGCCCCACAACTTTGGCATCGCGACCTTCTATGACATGGGCAATGCGATCAACCACCTGAGCGATCCTTTGGCTTCCGCCGTTGGTATAGGCTTCCGCTGGCGCCTGCCGGTGGTCACGGTCGGTATCGACGTCGGCCAGGCGATCAAGGCCCCCGGTTACCCCTCGATCCCGGGGCCACGCCTGAACCTGAACATTTCACCGAAACTCTGATGCATCGCGCCGTACATTTTTCATGGATCTCGCTCGTGCTGCTGCTGCTGGCGGCGGGCGGCATGAGCTATTACCTCGGCTGGACCGAGAGTGGCTTCCGCCTGGTCGCGGCCCAGCTCAACGGCAAGCTCGGACCGGTGACGATGCAGATCCGCGGCGCGCGCGGCACGCTGGTCAGCGGCATCAAGGTCGATCAGCTGATCATCGATCACAAGCGCGTGCATCTGGAGTTCTACGATATCCAGGGCAGCATCAGCATGCTGCCGCTACTGTGGCAGACCCTGCAGTGTGGCCAGGTCAATGTGGGCCGCGCCCTCATCCAGGTTCCCCGGCATATCCCGGAACCTGGCAAGTGGAACGAGCGCTTCCTGCCGGCCTGGATGAGCATCAGCTCGGCCGGCCTGCACATCGATCACGCACTGCTGATCGTACCCAATGGCAGCGAACTGGAGATGAACAACGTCGATGGCAGCGGCTATCTGCATTCACGGGACATCCGCATTTACTCCGGCACGCTGTTGTTTGAGGGCGTGCACGTCCAGGGCACCGGCGTGATCCATGCGGCCAGTTCAATCGGGCTGCGCGGGAGCCTGCGCTTCGATGAAGCTGCGCCCGGTGCACCGACCTGGACCAGCAACGCGGCGATCGATGGGAATCTGGATCGCCTGGCGCTCACGGTGAATTTCCTCGAACCGTTTCTGGCCCAGTTTCATGGTGTAGCCACGCACCTGACCGACGACTGGGGCTTCCAGGGTCAGGCGCGGATCGCCAGCTTCGACATCCAAAGCTTTGGCGGACCGAGCGCACCTGGCCCGTTTAGCGGCACCCTTGATCTCAGCAATCACACCGGCGCGCTGGTGGCGCACGGCGAGCTCACGCCCACGCGCCTCAACACCGGCGCCTTTGCAGTTTATTTCGACGGCTCGGCGGGACCCACCGGCGTTTCGGCGCAGCGCCTTGAGCTTACGCAGCGAACCACCGGGGCGAGTCTCGAAGCGCACGGCGAACTTCGCACGGCGCGCGATGCGCCGCTGCAGGTTGCCGTTGCGGGTCACTGGCATGATCTGCGCTGGCCACTCAATGGCGCGGCGCCAGTGATCTGGAGCGGTGCCGGGGACTTTGGCGCCGATGGCAGCTGGCCACTGAAGGTGCATGCGAGCGGCGATCTGCACGTGCCAGGACTCGCGACGATGCAGGCCAGTGGCAGCGGCTTGCTCGCGCACAACCAGATCAGCATCAGCGAAGGCACTCTCGGCGCCTACGGCGCTCAGGCGAGCCTGACCGCCATGGCGCAATGGCTCCCGGCCTTCCATTGGCAGGCGGCTGGCCATGTCAGTGACCTGGACATCAATGCGTTGCGACCAGGCATCGCGGGCCGCATCGGTCTGCAGTTCCAGGCTGATGGCGCCAGCCAGAACGCACACGTGGCCTGGAGTGGCCTCAGTGGCACGATCAAGGGTCAGCGCGCCTCCGGTCACGGGGCTGTGCAATGGCGACCGCAGGTGTGGACACTGCAGGATGTGCGCATGCAGCTCGGCGCGACGCGTCTGCAGGCCGATGGGCAGGCGGGCAAGGACCTGGATCTGAACCTGCGGGTCGATACCGATGATCTGGCGCTGCTGCACGAGGGTGCCCATGGTCAGCTGCAGGCCCAGGCCCATGTCGGCGGCAGTGCCGAAAATCCGCTGCTCGAGGGCACTGCTAGCGCCAGTGAACTGCGCTGGGACAAGTTCGCGATCGCAAGTCTGAACGCCACCGTTGACTTTAATCCGCGCGAGTCGGGACGCGCCGACTCACAAGTCGTGCTGCATGGACTCGCCTTCGGTGATGAGCGCATCGAGACGCTGCACTTTTCGAGCACCGGACCGGCGCAGCAGCATCAGCTGAAGCTCGATGCCGACCTGCCCCAGGCCACGCTGTCGGCTACTGGCAGCGGCAGCTTCAGCGAGGGCCAGTGGCGCATTGAACTGAGTGACCTGCAAGCCGGCGACAAGCACAAGCTCCACCTGGGGCTCGAGGCCCCGGTCGCACTGCTGATCGCGCCGAGCGCCGCGCACTACTCGATCGAGCGCACCTGCCTCAAGAGTGACAGCGCGCGCTTCTGTGGCAGCGCGAGCAGTACGCCGGCGCAGGCGCAGTTCCAGCTTGAGGCCACCTCGATGCCACTGGCTATGCTGACCGAAGGAATGATCGATGGGACCGATTTTGAGGGCACGGTGTCGGCCGAGGTCAACGGCTCGGACACCTCGCACAGCCCCTGGATCGGTAGCGCGCGCCTGACGCTCGCCGATGCGCAGATCCATCATCACTTCCGCAGCGGCCGCACCGAGAACTTCACACTCGGCACCGGGACCGTGAATGCGACGCTGAATGAGGGCACGCTCAGCAGTCAGGTCGTGCTCGATTCCGGCGCCGCCGGCTCAATCAAGGGTGAGCTCAGTGCGAGCGGCGCGGCCGCGGCCTGGCTCGACTGGCCGCTTGATGGGCAGGTGCACATGGAGACGACCGCGCTTGATTTCATCGGCGCCTATGAGACCGAGATCGATCGCGCCAGTGGCCGGCTGACGACGGATCTGAAGCTGGCGGGCACGCTGCGGGCGCCGCGGCTGACGGGCGATCTGGCACTGAGCGACACCCAGATCGATGCCTATCTGATCAACCTCTCGCTGCGCGATGTGAACCTCAAGGCACACCTGGGCGATAACTCACTGAGCCTCGATGGCAGTGCCGCAGCCGGCGTTGACGGTCATGCCGCCTTCAGTGGCAATCTCAGCTGGGAGAACGGCGTCTCGAGCGGACTGCTCAAACTCAAGGGCCAGAATCTGAAAGTGATTGATCTGCCGGTCGCGCGGATCATCGCTTCCCCCGATGTCGAGCTTAAGTTCAGCGGTCGGCACATCGATGTCACCGGCACCGTGGATCTGCCCTATGCGCGCGTCGATCGGCCCAATGCATTGGCTGGGGCGATCACGACCTCGAGCGATGAACGCATGGTCGGCCCCAAGCTGAGCGCACCTTCCGATCCGTTCCAGATCTTCGGCAACGTCAAAGTAACCTTAGGCGATCGCGTCACGATCAATGTCTTCGGGCTCACCGGCCGCTTGAGCGGCAGCGTGACCACGGTGGCCGATGAATCCGGCATCACCCGTGCCCTTGGCGATCTGACGATCGAGGAGGGCAAGTACAATGCCTACAGTCGCCAGCTCGACATCGAACGCGGCAAGCTCTACTACACCAACACGCCGCTCGATGACCCCTCGATCGATGTGCGCGCGACCAAAGAGTTCCCCGACATCGTTGCCGGCGTGAACGTGCGCGGGACGCTACGCTCGCCGCGCATCAGTTTTTTCTCCGAGCCGCCCGTCTCCCAGACGCAGATCGTCTCGCTGCTGTTCGCCGGCGGATCGCTCGACTCGTTGCCGACCACGAACACCACCGATGCCGCGGTGCGGGCCAACGGTTCGCGGGATGTGGGCATTGGCGAGGCCGGTGCACTCTTGGCCCAACAGCTGGGCAGCAAGATCGGGCTGGAGGCTGGCGTCGAGTCGGATCTGGACAATGATCCCTCGCTGGTGGTCGGGCGCTATATCACCCCGCGCCTGTACGTGGGCTATGGCGTCGGCCTGCTCGAGGCGATCAATACCGTGAAGCTTCGCTACACGGTCGGTGATCACTGGACCATCAAGACCGAAGCCGGCCAGGTCCGCAGCGCCGATCTGATCTTCTCGATCCAGAAATAAACTGCCGGACAGCCCTGGCCAGGCCTCCGGCTGGGAGCTTTTGGCCAATACTTGCATTTTTATGCAAAAGATTTACAATTTTATGCACTATGTTGACCGAACGCCACAGCGACCGTCACCACGCCATCCTGCGCATCCTGCGCGGCGGTGTCGTCCGCCGGCAGTCTGAGCTCGCGCGCCTGCTGCGCGAGGACGGTTTTGATGTCACGCAGTCCTCGGTATGCCGGGACCTGCGCGAGCTTGGCGTGCTCAAGGCCAGTGGTCGCTATCTGCCACCGGCGGCGGCCAGCGCTCCGAGCAGCGCTGTGTTCGCGGGACTGGCGGCCTTCGTGCGCGCCATACGGCCAGCGGGGGCGAATATCACCGTGATCCGCACCAGCACCGGCTCGGCCCAGGGCGTGGCCGTCGCGATCGATACCGCCGAGTGGCCCGAAGTGGTCGGCACGATCTCGGGGGATGACACGATCTTCGTTGCCACCCCGGATGAGCGCGCCCAGCGCGAGCTGATCTCACGGCTCCATTCCCTGTTCCGTATCTAAAAGAAACCCATCATGAGCAATCCCACCGAGTCGGGCGCCAAGCCCATCGTATTGGCCTATTCCGGCGGACTGGACACCTCGTTTCTGGTGCCCTGGGTGGCCGAGCACTACCAGCGGCCAGTGATCACCGTCACTGTCGACACCGGTGGCATCGATGCGGCGGCCGCTGCGAAGCTGCACGAACGTGCCCTGGCACTGGGCGCGATCGCGCACCATCAGGTCGATGCCCGCGCCGACTACTACGCTCAGGTGCTGCGCTTCCTGATCATGGGCAACATTCGCCGCGGCCAGCTCTATCCGCTGTGCGTCGGTGCCGAGCGCGTCATGCAGGCCCAGACCATTGCGCTGATGGCACGCAAGCTCGGGACGAACTCGATCGCGCATGGCTGCACCGCGGCCGGCAACGATCAGGTGCGCTTCGAGGTGGCCTTGCGCACGCTCGCCCCGGAACTGGAAATCATCGCGCCAGTGCGCGACAAGGCCTTCAAGCGCTCCGAGGAACTCGAGTACCTGCAGCAGCGCAAGCTTCCGGTGCCGCCCTTCGGCGCGGCCTACTCGATCAATCGTGGCCTGTGGGGCGTGACGATCGGGGGTACCGAGACCCTGACCTCCCGCGGCAGTATTCCAGAAGAGGCCTGGGTCCTCTCGCGCAACGCCTTCACACAGCCGCGCGCCGCTGAGCGCCACACACTGCAGTTCGAAGCGGGAGTGCCCACAGGCATCGATGGACAGGCTATGACGCCGGTCGCGGTGATCGAGCGGCTCGAGGCGCTTGGGGCACCCTTTGGCATCGGTCGCGGCATTCACCTCGGGGACACCATCATCGGCACCAAGGGACGCGTGGCCTTCGAGGCCCCGGCCGCCGAAATGCTGCTGACCGCGCATCGCGAACTGGAAAAGCTGGTGCTGACCGCGCGCCAGCAGCGCATCAAGGAGCAGGTAGCTTCGGCCTATGGCGACTGGGTCCACGAAGGACAACTGCTCGATCCGGTGTGCCGCGATATCGAGGCGCTGCTGCTCAGCTCCCAGGCCCGCGTCAGTGGTCAGGTGCACTTGCTGCTGCGGCCGGGCGCGCTGTTCATCGAAGGGGTCGAATCGCCCTACTCGCTGATGGGGGCTTCCAAGGGCGTTTATGGCGAGTCGGTCGGTGAATGGACCGCCACGGATGCGCTCGGCTTTTCCAAACTGCTGGCGCTGCCTGGGGTATTCCACCGCCGTGCCGGTGAAATTGCCGCTAAGGAGCAGGCCCGATGAAGAGCGTCGTCGTCGACAAGATCGCCTCGATCACCCAGGCCTGTGCGCTCGGTCATGAACTGCGCATTGCCGAGCAGATCCCCGCCGAGGAAGGCGTGGTTGTGGTGGTCGAGATCCTCAATAACAAATCGACCTACAACACGCTCGAGCTGACCAGTGGCCGCATGGCGAAGGTCGCCAAGGGCGATATCGTCGTCGGGGCTCTGGGCACCCGCAAGGCGCTGTTTGGCTATTCGGGCCATGTGCCCGCCTCGATCAAGCCTGGCGATATCATCCAGATGCTCAACATCGGCGGCGTACTCGGGATCTGCGAGTCGGCGACGCCGGACAAAGGCAAGCCCTTCGACTGCCGCGTGCTCGGTGTCGTGCTGCAGTTTCCGTATCTTGGCGAGCGCATCGGCGTGCCGGCGCGGGTCGGCTTTCGGCCATTGAACTTCGAGGCCACGCTCGAGACCCGCTCGATCCCGGTGGTCGCGCTGGCCGGCACCTGCATGGAAGCGGGCAAGACGGCCGCGGCCGCAGCGATCATTGCCCGCATGCGCCACCGCGGGCTTATTGTCGATGCCTTCAAGGCCACCGGCGTCTCCCTGCGCCGCGACATCATGGCCTTTGAGGATGCCGGGGCGCGCAAGACGATGATCTTTACCGATCACGGCGTGGTGACGACCACCTCGCGCACCGGGCCGGCATTGACCCGCTCGATGCTGACAGAACTCGCCGCCGGCAAGCCCGATGTCATCGTCTTCGAACTCGGCGATGGGCTGCTTGGTGCTTATGGCGTCGATGCGATCCTCGACTGCGAGGATATCCGCAAGGCACTGACCGGCGTGGTGCTCTCGGCCAACGATCCGGTCGCCGCGTGGGGCGGCGTGAAGCTGCTGCGCGAGCGCTTCCACGTCGAGCCGTGCATGGTGACCGGGCCGGCAACCGACAACCAGGTCGGCATCGACATCATTGTGCAGCAGATGCATGTGCCGGCCTTCAACGCGATCAGCAGCCCGGCGGCGCTCGGCGATTCGGTCATCGAGTCGGTCGGGCTCGGCACCAAGGCTGCCGTCGCAGGCGCGGCCGAATGAGCGAGCCGGTTCCCACCTTCGTGCTGGGCGGCACCGGCTACGTCGCCGGCGAACTGCTGCGCCTGATCAGCGGGCATCCACACCTGAAGCTGGCCGCGGTGATGTCGGACAGCCAGCCCGGCGAACTCGTCGCCAAGGCGTTCCCGCATCTGGGCGCGGTACTTGGCGATACCCTCTTCGCCTCACAGAGCGCGATCGAAGCGCAGCTGCGTACGCTTGCAGCGCCGGCGATCTTCTCGGCCGCGCCGCACGGCGTTTCGGCTGGCCTGATCGATGTACTGCTCGGCGTGGCTGAGCAGGCCGGGCAGCAGCCGCGGGTCCTCGACATCTCGGCCGACTTCCGCTACGCAAACGCTGCCGCTTACGAAGCGGTTTACAAACATGCCCACGGCGCACCAGCGCGCCTGGCGCAGTTCACCTGCGCCGTGCCGGAGCACCTCGCGCACTCGCCCACGCGGCACGTGGCGCACCCGGGGTGCTTTGCAACCGCGACGCTGCTCGCCTCGGTGCCATTGCTGGCCCTCGGGCTCACGGCCCCGGAGCTGTTCGTCTCGGCCGTGACCGGCAGTACCGGCTCGGGGCGCAAGCCGACCGAAGGCACGCACCACCCGACGCGCCACAGCGACTTTTATGCCTACAACGCCCTCGCGCACCGGCACGCCCCGGAGATCATCGCCTGTGCAGCAGCGGCCAGCGGCGTGAGCGCCCAGTTCGCCTTCGTGCCGCACTCAGGTCCGTTTGCGCGCGGCATTCACGCCACGGTCCAGGGCGTGTTGCGAAAGCCCCTTGATACGCGCGCGCTGATCGGATCACTGCGTGAGTACTACGCGCACTGCCCCTTCGTGCGCGTGCTCGATGCACCACCGCGCATCAAGGATGTCGCTGGCAGCAACTACGCGCACCTGAGCGCGGTCAGCGATGGCCGCACGGCGGTGGTGCTGTGCGCGATCGATAATCTGAACAAGGGGGCTGCTGGCGGCGCTGTGCAGTGGATGAACCGTCTGCTGGGATTTGCAGAGACCAGCGGACTGACCGCGCCGGCCGCCGGCTGGACCTGAAGCGCGCCATGAATTGCCCTCGAGAACCCTCTTGCCTGGAGCCCGCCCCAAGATGAGCGCCCCGCACGCCCAACTTCCGGTGCCTGATTATCTTGCGCCGGTGTTCGCGCAGTATCCGCTGGAGGTCATCGATGCCGCCGGCGTGTGGCTGCACACGCGCGATGGCCGGCGGGTGCTTGACCTGTACGGTGGCCATGCGGTTGCGGCGCTCGGCTATGCGCATCCGGGCTGGACGCGCGCGCTCACCGAGCAGGCTCGCGCGCTCAATTTTCAGAGCAACGCAGTGCCACTCGAGGTCCGCTCACGTGCCGCTGCGCGGCTGGTGAAGTTCTCGAACCTCGACTTCTCGAGCGTGTTCTTCGTCAACTCCGGCGCCGAGGCCAACGAGAATGCGCTGAAGATGGCCTTCACCGTCACCGGGCGCAGCGAAGTCATCGCCCTTGAGCACAGTTTCCACGGGCGCACCGCGGCGGCCGGCGCCATCACCTGGGGCGCGGCGCAAAAATGGTACGGTTTCCCACGCACGCCCTTTGATGTGCGCTTCCTGCCGCGCCGCGATGCTGGCGCACTGGGTCAGATCAGCGCGCAGACTGCAGCAGTGATTGTCGAGCCGGTCCAGGGCGTCGGCGGTGCCTTCGACCTGGGCGCCGAGTACCTGGCCGCGTTGCGCCGACGGTGCGACGCGACCGGCGCCGTGCTGATCTTTGATGAAGTGCAGTGTGGCATGGGGCGCACCGGCGCACCCTTCGCCGCCAACCTGTATGGCGTGCAGCCCGACATGATCACGACCGCCAAGGCGCTGGGCAATGGCTTTCCCTGTGCCGCGCTGTTGATGACGCCCGCCATCGCGCGCGCTGTCAAACTGGATGCGCTCGGCACCACCTTCGGCGGTGGCCCGATGGCCGCTGCGGTGATGGAGGCGGTGATCGATGCGATCGAGAACGAGAACCTGCTCGAGCAGGTCAAGCGGGTGGGCGAGTACATCCGCAGCACCTGCCTGGTCGGCCCGGTCACGGGCTATCAGGGCGCGGGCTTGCTCGCGGGGCTGCGTACCACGCGACCGGCCAAGCAGGTGCACGCAGCGCTGCTCGATCGGAACATTCTTACCGGCACCAGCGGCGATCCGCACGTGCTGCGACTGCTGCCGCCGTTCATTCTCGAGGAATCGCATGTCGAGCTGCTGCGCGCCGCGCTGCTCGAGATTGGCGCCTGAAGAGGATGCACCCGTGAAGCACTTCACCGACCTGGCCCAGTTCAGCCGCGAGCAGGTGCTTGAGCTGCTCGCGCTGGCGCAGCGACTTCAGGAGCATCCGGAACCGCAGGCGCTGGCAGGCAAAATCCTCGGGCTCGTGTTCATGAACCCATCGCTGCGTACGCTCGCCTCCTTCCAGGCCGGGATGGCGCGCCTGGGCGGCAGCTCGTTCGTCATCACGCCGGGCCAGGGCACCTGGCAGCTTGAGACGCGCGACGGGGTGATCATGGATGGCGCCGCGGCCGAGCATGTCAAGGAAGGTATTCCGGTGCTGGCCTCTTACTGTGATGCGCTCGGCATCCGCATGTTTGCCGACGGCAAGGATCTGGCGGCAGATATCGCCGATGGCAGGTTCGCACAGATGGCCGCGCTGGCGGGCAAGCCCGTGATCAACCTGGAATCCGCGGTCAATCACCCCTGCCAGGCTCTGGCCGACTGGAAGACGCTCGAGGATCTGAAGGTGCCGCGCCGGGCGCGCTTCGTCTTGAGCTGGGCGCAGCATCCGCGCGCGCTGCCGCTGGCGGTGCCGGCAGCAACCGCGCACATGGCGGCACTGCGGGGCATGGAGCTCACTATCCTGCGACCCGAGGAGTTTGCACTGCCGGCGCCAATCATGGCGCGCGTGCACGCGGCCGCCGAGCTCTCCGGCGGCAGCGTGCGCGAGAGCACCGATCGGGCCGAGGCGCTTGAGGGCGCGCAGGTGCTGTATGCCAAGGAGTGGGGCTGCACGCAGCCCTATGGCGATGCGACTGCCGATGCCGCCGCACGCCACCGCTATCCGGACTGGTGCGTGCGGCCGGACTGGTTTGCGCGCGCGGCGCCCGAGTGTCACCTGATGCACTGCCTGCCGGTACGGCGCAACGTCGCGATCAGCGATGCCGTGCTCGATGGGGCACACAGCGTCGTGCTGCGCCAGGCGCACAACCGGCTCAGCGCGCAGATGGCCGTGCTCTACAGTCTGCTCAAGGGCTGAAGTGACTGGCGATGATCCGATCCCGTTGCAATTTTCCCAAGGAACGATGAGAAATCCATGATCCTGCACCGAGCTGACCAACTGGCAACGATCCGCGCGCTGCGCGCCGCCGCGCCCTATATCCGTCTCTACAAGGGCAAGACCTTCGTGATCAAGGCGGGGGGCGCCGTGTTCGGCGATGAGCAGCTGATCCGCGCGCTGATGGAGCAGATCGCGATCCTGCACTACCTGGGCATACGCGTCGTGCTGGTGCATGGCGGAGGCCCGCAGCTGACTGAACTGACCGAGGCGCTCGGCGTGCCCACGCGCATGGTGCAGGGCCGGCGCATCACTGATGCCCGCTCGATCGATGCCACCTCGATGGTGCTCAACGGGCTGATCAATACCCGCATCCTGGCGATCTGCCGCGACCTGAACATCGATGCGGTGGGGCTCTCGGGCGTCGATGCCGGCCTGGTGCAGGCCCACAAGCGCCCGCCGGTGAAGCTCAATCCAACCGACACCGAGACGGTCGACTTTGGCTTCGTCGGTGACATCGATTCGATCGATACCAGCGTCATCAAGAAGAGCCTGGAGCAGGGACTGATGCCCGTAGTGAGCCCGATGTCGGCCGACCCGCGTGGCCAGCTGCTGAACATCAATGCCGACACAGTGGCCGCCGCCCTCGGCGCTGCGCTGCAGGCCGAGAAACTGATCCTGTGCACTGGGGCACCGGGGATCCTTGAGGACGTGGCCGACCCAAGCTCGGTGATCTCCTACACCGATCTTCCCGGTCTGGTGCGCATGCGCAGCGCCGGGCAAATCGTCGATGGCATGCTGCCCAAGGCCAAGGCGATCGAGGATGCGATCAAGGGCGGCGTCCATCGGGTCCACGTGATTTCCTACCAGTCGCCCGATGGGATCCTCGCCGAGGTGTTTACGAATGAGGGACTCGGCACGCTGATCGTCGCCGATGTCCAGGCCCTGACGCAGGCCGAGCAGCAGGTCTCTTAAGCGCCCTCACCCGGCGCTGGCAACCGTACGGTGCTTGCATGACACGACTCTGGGACAAAGGCGCGCCGCTCGATGAGCGGGTGCTGGAATTCACCGCCGGCGAGGACTATGCACTCGATGAGCGCCTCGTGGCCTACGATGTGCGCGCCTCCATTGCCCATGCCGGCATGCTCAGAGAGCAGGACCTGCTCACGGCCGAGGACTTCG
>Ga0302310_10001202_pt1 | contig 22378 bp, 18 predicted proteins | sample III_Palsa_N1_2_FD_200451 | JGI IMG/M metagenome (GOLD analysis project Ga0302310, IMG submission 200451) | Peat permafrost microbial communities from Stordalen Mire near Abisko, Sweden - III_Palsa_N1_2 | ecosystem: Environmental > Terrestrial > Soil > Palsa > Peat permafrost | place: Sweden...
CGCTCCCGCCGCGTCACCCGCTTCTTGCCGTCCCACGCCAGTGATGCAAATGTCGTCTGCTTCATGTCGCCCCCGCCCTCATGATCTGAGCGTTAGAGTACGGGGGTTAATCAGAGTTTCCCTAGGGTGTGGCCATGGACGACTTCAAGGAAAGCAACGATGTGTGAACACGACGATTTCGATGCATTTGCGCAGCGCTCGGGCAAGCTGACCCGGCGGCAGTTCGGCGCGATGGCGCTGGGCGCCGGATTGGCGGTAGCGCTGCCAAGGTCGGCGAGCGCCGCGCAGACCACGGGAACGGATGTCGACATCAAGACGCCGGACGGCACTGCCGATGCCTACTTCGTTCATCCGGCCAAGGGCCAGCATCCCGGCGTACTGATCTGGCCGGATATCTTCGGGCTGCGTCCGGCGTTCAAGGACATGGCGACGCGGCTGGCCGAGTCCGGCTACTCGGTCCTGGTCATCAACCCGTTCTACCGCACCAAGAAGGCGCCGACCGCGCCGGATCATGCCGATTTCAACGATCCCGCCACGCGCCAGTCGCTGATGACCCTGATGGGCTCCCTGAGTCCCGATACGGCGCTGACCGACGCCAGGGCCTTCATTCCGTTTCTGGACGCGCAGCCTGCCGTCGACAAGAAGCGGAAAATGGGTACCACCGGATACTGCATGGGCGGTCCCTTCGTGATGCGTACCGCGGCCGCTTTCCCCGACCGGATCGGCGCGGGCGCCACCTTCCACGGCGGCGGCCTGGTGACGGATCAGCCGAATAGCCCGCATCTGCTGATTCCGCAGATGAAGGCGCACTTCCTGATCGCCATCGCCGAAAACGACGACGCCAAGCAACCCGAGGCCAAGGGCGTGCTGCGCGATTCTTTCGCCAAGGCGAACCTGCCGGCGGAGATCGAGGTGTATGCGGGCACCCAGCACGGCTGGTGTCCGACCGACTCGCACGTCTACAACCACGATCAGGCGGAAAAGGCCTGGAGCCGGATGCTGGCCTTGTTCGGCAGTTCGCTGGCCTAGCTCAAGCAGCCATCTGAAATGACGTTTCAGGGAGCGCCGCCAGCCGCCCGTTGATCAGCGGCTGGCGGCGCTCTGTGCCTTGTGTACCGCCTCCGCAAATTCCTGTGGCGACGGACTTTCGGGCCAGTGCGGCACGCCCTCGGGAATGGCCAGCCAGGGCTGCTTTCGTTTCACCCAGATGTGCGCGATCGGATTGAGCCGGTCGCTGTCTTCGAGCGTTCCTGCCCGCAGTATGGCGAAGCCCGGCATTGCATCATTGGTGTTGAAGATCCGCGTATGGCAAACGCCGCAGATCCGCTGGCGAGAGGCATGACCGCCGGTCCCCTCATGCTCGTAGAACACCACCGGGCCCGAGGTGGCGATGAGGTCTTCGGGCAGCAGCGCGTGTTGCGCAAAGGCGCTGCCGCTCCAGGTCTGGCAGTGGAGACAGTGGCAGGCGTAGACCATGGGCAGCGCATCGATCGCCACCGTATAGCTCACGGCTCCACAGCGGCATCCACCCCTGATCGTCATGCCCGGTCCTCATTCATGAAGACATGTTATCCAGCGAAGGCATGATCGGCAAAGATTGGAGGAAGCGAGCACGCTGTCGAAGGTCCGCGCGAGGGCAGGTTGCTCGCTGCGAACCGCCGGGGATCTGCGCATTAATCGCCAATAGAGTTGCGCAGCGGTTCCGTAAAAGCTGATCGCTAGTTGCCAAGGGGTTGCGCGATGAAGGCATAGATTTGCCGGGCTCCATGCCTGCGGGGCGGGAGCGGCGCTTGATTGCCGCCATCTCATTCGTCAGCTGCTCGAAATTGGTTTGTAGTGGAGAATTCGTGGACTTGGTCCCTGATGGGGCGCCCTGGTTCAACTCGGAGTAGGCAACCTCCATCAGGCCGGCATTGGCTGACGAAATCGGCCGAGTACTAGTGGGTCCTATGCATCGGCAGCTTTGTGACGTAGATCACACGATTGCGCCGAGATTAGCCTTTGGTTAATGGGTCCACGATAGGAATCCGTCGTTAAGTTGTGTACTGTCACAGCGCGTCGACACCGTACGGTTGATTACGCATCGGTGCGACAGGGGATTCAAACAATTACTCGGCTGGCTGATCAGAAAATGATCGGCTTGGTTCCAAATTGCATACACGCACCGCCACCGTAAACAACAGCGTTGGCGGCCTTGCTTCGGTCACATGGGGAAGATGCGAATGAAGGCTGCACCTGGGCTTCGGTATTCCAAGCTGCTGATTCTGGTAGTGTCAACGCTGCTTTTGCTGGGGACTTCCGTCGCGGCCTTGGCTGACAAACGTAGCGAAACCACTGATGGCGGCCCCGGCGGTAGCATGAGCGGCTTTTCTACCGAGACCCCCGATATCGTCGTGCTAGGTCCCGCGGACCCTTCCAGCAGTGATCCCGGGAGCGGCGATGCCTCCAGCGGTAACGCGCAGACACCGGCCAACAACGGCCAGTCCGGCGATCAATCCACCAGCACTTGCGGCAAAGCCGCCGATCCGGTCAACATAGCTGATGGCAACGAAATTTCCCACGAAACCGATTTCAAGACCCGCAGCTCCGTGCCGTTGCGGCTGGTGCGCTTCTACAACCAGAAGGGCACCCTCGCTGGAATTTTCGGACCGAGTTGGCACACAGCATTCGACCGCTCCCTAGGCTTCATCTCGGGCACCAATGCCTGCTGGGCGACCCCAGGCGAGCCCGCCAGTTGCGTCTCTGCCACCACCCCGAGCAGTAGCATCAGCACGGTCAGAGTTGTCCGTTCCGACGGCTCGATAGCCAGCTACAACCTGGTCGCTGGGACCAATACCTACACCAACCCCTCTCCGGACGCCAACGATCAAATCCTCCACAACAGCAACGGCACCTGGACGCTGGCAAAGATCAACGGGGAGGTACAGAACTATTCAGCGGGCGGTATGATCACCTCGACCGTGAGCCCCACCGGCCTGGGCTGGACCTACAACTATTCCAGCAGCAACTATCTGCAAAGCGCCGTTTACAGCAATGGCCAGACCATCAGCTTCGGCTATAGCGGTTATCTCGTCACCAGCGTCAAGGACTTCGCCGGCAACACCTACAATTATTCCTACAGCGGCGGCATGCTCACGGGCCTCACTTATCCGAATGGGGATACCCGGACCTTCTACTACGAAAATAGTAGCCTGCCCAACTCGCTGACCGGATTCGCCATCAATGGCGTGCGTTACAACGTCATCAGCTACAACAGCAATGGCACGGTCAGTCAAACTGGCCTCGGCAGCAGCGGTAGCGTGAAGCAGACGAAATTGAGCTACAACCTGAGCAATCCCAACGCCACCACCACCACGGTCACCAATGCCCTGGGCGCCGTCAGCACCTACAACTACAACCTGATCCAGGGGCAGAACAAGCTGGTCTCGACATCAGTATCCGGGGTCAGCAACTGCCCAACCTATACCGCCAGCATCGGCTACGACCAATACGGGCACCCCAAGTCTTCGGTCGATCAAAGAGGCATCCAAACCAGCTACATTTACACTCCCAGCGGCTTTCTATCCCAAATGGTCACCGGTGTAAGCTCCGGCCAGCAGCGGGAGGTGCAGTACACCCCCGACACCATGAACCGGGTGATCAACGAGGAGCACTTTGACCCCAGCGGCGCTGCCATCGTCAACATCGCCACGAACTATAACCCGGCATCGTCTCCAGCCAAGAACCGCGTTGGCAGCGTGGTCGTCACCAACCTGTCGTCCAATGGCGTCGCCAATCAGACGCAGACGACCAACTTTTCCTATTCCTTCTACTCCAGCGGCATGGTCTCGCAAATGGTGGTGAGCGGCCCGCTGGCCGGCCCTTCCGGCTACAGCGTCACCAACTACGACGCCAAGGGCGAGGTCACCAGCGTTGTCGACGCCAACGGCAACACCACCACCAGCAGCAACTACAACGGCCTGGGCGAGCCGGGAACGGTCACCGGCCCCAATGGCAATACCGTCTCCACCACCTATGACAGCCGCGGGCGTCCCACCTCCATCGTCGCCGACTCCGGCGGGGTGAGCAGTACCAGTAGCTATACCTACGACGGCTTCAACAAGGTCCTCACGCAGACCGATGCCACCGGTAGCTGGACCTATACCTACGACAGCGCCGAACGCCTGTCGAGTAAAAGCATGGTTATCACCGTTGCCGTCGGCGCGGGCGGCCACATATACACCTACGATACCAGCTTCGGCTACGACGCCCTCAGCGATCTCACCAGTACCGCGATCACCACCAACGTTGAAACCAAAACCTGCTTCCTCGTCAAAGGGATAGAACAGTGCAGCACCACCAATACCCCCGGCACCCCCTACTCCCACAGCTATGCTTACGACACCATCGGCCGGCTGCTGAATAGCATCGGGAACAACGGCCAGAACATCGCCTACGCCTACGACGCGGACAGCAATATCGCCACCAAGACCGATTCCGCCAACAACGTCTGGACCTACAGCTACAACCCCTTCAATCAGGTGCAGAGCGTCAACGACCCGCTGGGACACGAAACGCAATACAGCTATGACGGCATGGGGAATCCGGAGTCGGTCACCGACCCCAACGGAAACACGACCGGTTATGCCTTCGACGGTTTTGGCCACCGCGTTTCCATTTTCAGCCCGGATACCGGCACGACGACCTTTGCCTACAACGCCACGGGCACGCTGGCACAGATGACGCGCAACAACGGCGTCACCACCAGCTACACCTACGACAACCTGAACCGCCAGACCGGGGTTAGCGCGGCCGGGCAGTCGCAAACCTACACCTACGACACCTGCACCAACGGCAAGACCCGCCTGTGCAGTTTCACCGACGGCAGTGGCTCCACCGCCTACACCTACACCCAAAGCGGGCAGGTCGCCAGTCAGGTCTCGACCATCAACGGCACTGCCTATACCACCTCCTATACCTACGGCACCTATGATCTGCTCAGCGGGATCACCTATCCCGGCGGCCTGGCGTTGACCTACGCCTACAACAGCGCCAACCAGCCCCAGAGCGTCAGCACCTCGTCCACCACCGTCGCCGCGTTCACGTATCTGGTCCCAGGCCTGCCGCAAATCAGCACGATTGCAACCGGCGACACGCTCAGCACCGGCATGAGCTATGACACTGACCTGCGTCTTGGCGCGCTGACCTCCAATGTGCAGTCGCTGAGCTATGCCTACGACAAGAACAACAACATCACCGGCATCACCAATGCCAACAACAGCAATCTGACGCAGACCTTCGGGTACGACGACCTGTACCGGCTGACCGGAGTGACCGCCGGCATCGGCAACCAGTCCATCGGCCTGGACGGCAACGGCAACCGCAACAGCTACACCCTGGCCGGCAGCGCCAGCAGCTATGCCGTGAACAACACCAACAATCAGATCGGCAGCATTAGCGGCGGCACCAGCCGCAGCTTTGCTTATGACACCCTGGGCAACACCACCGCCGACAATGGCAGCCTGGGCACCCGCGGCTTCGGCTATGACGGGTTTAACCACCTGAGCAGCTTCACCGGCAACGGCGCTACGACCAATTACAGCTACAACGCCCTGGGTCAGCGCGCGGCCAAGTCCGGCGCCAGCGGCAGTTATTCCTATGTCTATTCAGGGGGAAACTTGCTGGCGGAAACCACGCAGAACAGCACCTCCATCGGCAGACAGTACATTTGGCTGGGCGGACAACTGGTCGGAGTGATGATCGGCGGCACCCTGTACTTTGTCCACAACGACCACCTGGGCCGGCCGGACACCGTGACCAATGCCTCCGCCGGCATCGTCTGGCAGGCGGCGAATACGGCGTTTACCAGGACGGTGACGACCGGAAGTATTACGCTGAATGTGGGGTTTCCCGGCCAGTATTACGACCAGGAATCCGGGCTGTACTACAACATGAATCGGTACTATGACCCGACGCTCGGGCGGTATGTGCATAGTGATCCGATTGGGTTACTTGGCGGGATGAATACTTATGCCTATGTCGGCGGGAATCCGATCTCGTTCGTTGATACCTGGGGACTACAAGAGCAAGGAATAGCAGGGAGCGGCGGTCAATACGGAAATTATGTCAATACCACCACCTACAACGGCCAGACAATCGGCATCTATGGATATATAGATGACAATGGGAACATTACTGAATGGGGATATTATGATCTGACTACCGGACTAACTTTACCTGAGCTTCCCGGAGCGAGTACGAACGCCACTCCCTTTTACAATTGGGCCAACAACCAGAGCTTGAATCAGAGTTGTCCGAGGTAAGATGCCATGCTCCAATTGACTTTAATTGCTTTGTTCTCGATTGCTTCCACCGCATCGTTTGCTGCCGCGAAGAGCGAGTCACCTGAAATCGAAGCACAAGCTGACGCTGAATCTCCAACGGTAGTGCAATCAGCTACATCGTTACAAACACCAGACGAACTAAATGTTTTGTTCTCCACGTATCAGGGTCGCTACAAAGAAAGATTCACCGATGTAGTGAACCAGGCGTTTGAAGCAGAAACGCGGAACGATACTTGGGCACATTCTGTTGAAGAAGAAGTGGAAAAAGTTACCAGCTCGATACCCGGGTTTTCGATGGAAGGCGGTGAGTGTCGGATGAGCTTATGCAGATATTACGCCTTCTCCAACGAGCTCTCTGTTAAAACATTCAGCAGAAATCTTGTTGATTCATCCAAAGCCAACTCACATCCAGTCATCGTTCTTAGGAGACTTGATAACGAATCACAGAAATTTGTCTTATACCTATTTAGCGTAAAGCCCCCAGCAGCTTGGGTAAAAACTTTAAAGTAAAAGAAAAGGGGTCGGAGTGAATCGCCCCGGCTTTTGTAGACATTCCAGGCCTATGTGCATGACCGGCAAAGGCAGGAGGAAACAGGTGCGGTATCGATGGTCTGCACTTGGGCACCTCGCTTCGCCTGAATTAGTACCAACTGGAACCGGATCAAGCGCTTTGCCAGGCGCCGTAGACGATCACGGCCATGCCGCTGAGGGTCAGTGCGACACCCGCCACGTCCCAGACGGTTGGCGGCACGCCGTCCACGGCCCACAGCCATAGCGAGGCCACGGCGACGTAGACGCCGCCATAGGCGGCATAAACGCGCCCGGAAGCGGCAGGATGCAGCGTCAGCAGCCAGGCGAACAATGCCAGGCTGGCAGCGGCGGGCGGCAGCAGCCAGGGCGAGCCGGCCTTTCTGAGCCAGAGGTAGGGCAGGTAGCAGCCCACGATCTCCGCGATCGCGGTGAGGACGAACAGGCCAACCGTTTTAAGCAATGACATGACCGGCGACTCCGCCACGCTGGGCTCCTGCATTTCGATGCACTCAAATCCCGCCGGACTGTTCCACGGCGCGGCGCAGCCGCCGCACCGCATCGGCCATTTCGCCGGGGTCGAAGCGGCCGAAGCCGAGACGGGTGGCGCTGATCGGTTTGCCTGACAGGGAGAAAGTGTGGCCCGGCAGGACGCGCACCCGCTGGTCTTCGGCGGCCCTGGTCAGGGCATTCATGTCGATGGGGCCGTTGAAGCGGACCCATACCGCGAGTCCGCCTTCGGGCAGGGTGAAGTCGATGCTGTCGGAAAAATGCTTCTTCAGCAACTCGTCCATCAGTTGCCTGCGCTCGCCGTAGATCCGCCGCGCCTTGGCGGTATGGCGCCGGATTTCGCCGTCTTCCATCAGTTCGGCGACGGCGCTCTCGGTGGCCGGGTCGCCCTGCCGGTCGATCAGCATGATTTCCGCCGCGGCACGCTCGATGATCTCGGCCGAGGCGACGAGGTAGCCGATGCGCAGCGAAGGCGCGAGCAGCTTGGACATGGAGCCGATGTAGACCACTTTGCCCCAGTGGTCGATGCTGGCCAGCGGCAGCATCGGGCGGTGGGTGAAGTGGAACTCGTGATCGTAGTCGTCCTCGATGATGGCGAAGCCGAATTGCTCGGCCAGGGCCAGCAGGCGCAGGCGGCGGTCCGGGCGCAGCAATACCGTGGTGGGGAACTGGTGGTGCGGCGTGACATAGACCGCGCGGACCCTGCGGCGGCGGCACAGCTTTTCCAACTCGTCGACCTTCATGCCCTGGGCGTCCAGCCCGACGGCCAGCACTTCCGCGCCGGCGGCGCGAAACGCTTCGCGGGCGGGCGGGTAGCTCAACTCCTCCAGCACCACGGTATCGCCGGGCCTGACCAGCACCCGGGCTGCGACGTAGATGCCCATCTGGCTGCCGCGCGTGATGCAGATGTTGTCGGTGATGGTGCTCAGGCCGCGCTCGCTGTTGAGCATGAACGATACCGCGCGGCGCAGCGGCTCTCCGCCCCGCGGATCGCCGTAGCCCAGGCTGTTCTGGCGGGAATGGCCGACCAGGGCATGGCGCCAGGCGCGGGCCAGGTGGTCCACCGGCACCAGGCGCGTGTCGGGCGCGCCGTCGTCGAACACCAGCACGCCTTTTTGCTGCAGCTGGGCCTGCAGGTTGGGCGGCTTCCCGGTCAATGGGAAGTCCGGGCGGTCGTTGATGTGCGGCTCGGCGCTGGCTGACGGGGCCTGCGTCCGCGATTTCTGCAGCGGCAGTTCGGAAGAGACGAAGGTGCCGCGGGTCTTTTCGGTCGACAGCCAGCCCTGGGCTACCAGTTCCTCGTAGGCCAGCACCACCGTCTTGCGATTCACCTCAAGGCTTTCCGCCAGTTCCCGCGTGCTCGGCAGCACCGTGCCGGGCGCCAGCCGGCCGCGCTTGATCTCCTCGATGACGGCCATGGCGATCTGCAGATAGACCGCCGTGGCCGAGCCGCGCTGAAGCAGGATCTTGAAGTGCCAGGGTCGCAGCATGGAGGGTCGCATCTGGACCATCACTAATTCCAAAACTGGATGTTTCTAATGGTCCACCACAACTCTAGCATTTCCACACGAGTAGAAGCGGGAAGCCGCGGACAGCTCCTTCAAGCCGGTGAGGTATCGCCGCCGCACGCCACTGTGGATCGAAGAGTGAGGTTGCCATGACATCCGTTCAACTCAGGCCCAACAGCCTGAACTTTGTGGAATTGCTAGCCCAGGCCGTTGCCCTGATCTCGCCGACGATGACGGCCGCGCTGATCATCCCGGTGATGTACTCCAATACCGGCAACTGGAGCTGGATCTCCTACGCGCTGGGCACGGTGATGCTGCTGTTCGTGTCGCTGAACCTCAACCAGTTCGCGCGGCGCTCGACCTGCTCCGGCTCGATGTATTCCTACATCTGTCACGGCCTGGGGCTGACCACCGGCGGCATCGGCGGCTGGTCGCTGATCTGGGCCTACCTGGGCATCTCCATGGCCGGCGCGACCGGCTTTTCGATCTTCGCCGGCAAGCTGCTGGCCATGATCGGCCTGTCCGTTTCGCCGATCCTGCTGTTTGCCTTGTGCGCCGGCGTCGCCTGGTACCTGGCGTGGAAAAACGTGCAGCTCTCGGCGATGCTGATGCTGGCGCTGGAGGGCGCGTCGATGGCGCTGATCCTGCTGCTCTGCGTGATCGTGCTGAAGCAGCATCACTTCGTGCTCGACCGCACCCAGTTCGACGTCGGCCAGATGCCCTGGTCCAGCCTCGGCCTGGGCGTGGTGGTGGCGATCTTCAGCCTGGTCGGGTTCGAATGCGCCACCGCCTTCGGCGACGAGGCGAAGAATCCGCTCAAGAACATTCCGCGCGCCGTCATCTGGAGCCTGGTCATCGCCGGCGGCTTCTTCGTGGTGGTGACCTATGTGATGGTCATCGGCACGCGCGGCTATGCCGATCCGCTCGACAAGATCGACGCGCCGCTCAACGTCATGGCGCAGCTCGCCCACTGGGATGTACTGCAGGCGCCCCTGTCGGCCGGCGCCATGCTGAGCTTCTTCGCGCTGTGCCTGTCTTGCGTCAATGCCGGTGGCCGCGTCATCTTCGCCATGGGCCGTCATGGCATTTTCCATTCCTCCACTGCTTCGGCCCACGCCAAGAACTCCACACCCCACATCGCCGTGACCATCATGGCCGCGATCGCCTTCCTGGTGCCGGCGGTGCTGGTGATGTTCCACCAGGAGCCGCTCGACATCTTCAACTGGGTGGGCACGCTGGCGGCGTTCGGCTTCATCGTGCCGTACGTGCTGATCTCGATCGCGGCGCCGGCTTACCTCAAGCGCCTGCGCGAGCTGCGCCCGAAGGACCTCGCGGTCTGCGCCGCCTCGCTGCTGCTGTTGCTGATCCCGGCGGTGGGCAGCGTCTACCCGGTGCCGCTGGCGCCGATCCTGTACTTCCCCTACCTGTTCCTGGCCTACATCGCCGTGGGCGCGGTATGGATCGTGTTCTTCCACCGGCGCAAGCCGAGCGCGACCGGCATCATCCGCGCCGATCTGGAAACCGCCCACGGCAGGTACCGCGTGCTGCAGGTGGAGGAAGAAGCCGGCCTGTCGCGTCCGGTTGCCTGACGATGTCTGCGGATTCAGGTCCACGCCTCACGCCCCGCACACTGGATGCCCGGGTGGTGCGGATCGGGGAGGCCGGGCCCGGCGTGCGGCGGCTGGTCCTGCGCGCCGCCGGGCCGTTTCCCTACCGTCCCGGTCAGTACCTGTCCCTGCAACACGGCAGCGGGCCGGGGCGCAGCTTTTCCATGGCTACCGCGCCACGGTCTGGCGACCTGGACGGGGGGCTGATCGAGCTGCATCTGCGGCGCCATCCGGGCGGAGTCATCTCCGCGGCCTTGCTGGACGCCGCCGTTGCAGGCGATGTGCTGCGGATCAGCGGTCCCTATGGCGGCATGGGCTGGCGCGATGCCGGGGGCGCGGTGGCGATGCTGGCCACCGGCACCGGCATCGCCCCGCTCAGGGCCCTGCTGGAGCAGGCCAATGATGAGGGCTCCACGGCGCCGATCACGCTCTATTGGGGCGCCCGCAGCCGCGACCAGCTTTACCTGTTCGACGAGCTGGAGCAGTGGCACACGCGCTACCCGGCTTTCCGTTTCGTGCCGGTGCTGTCGGCGCCGGGCGCCGGCTGGGGCGGGGCGGTCGGCCACTGCCAGCAGGTGGCGGCCGAGGAGATGGAATTCCGCACGTTTAACCAGGCCTATGCCTGCGGTAATCCCGCCATGGTGGATGGGGCGCGCCGGCTGTTCGCCGCGCACGGCCTGGCCGACGCCGCGTTTCAGGCCGACGCCTTCGAGCCGGCGGCGGGCGCGACCGATCCCGGAGATGTCGATTCCGGCGACGCTGCCGCCGCAATGACCATCACCGTGGATGGCAGCAGGCTCCAGGCGCGCGCCGGTCAAACCCTGCTCACCGCCATCAAGGCCGCGGGTCTGCCGGTGCTGAGCGTCTGCGGCGGCCGCCAGTCCTGCGGTACCTGCCTGGTGCATCTGCATCCGGGCGCAGGCGTGCCGCCGCCGTCGGTCACCGAACGCAAGCTGCTGGCCTGCCTGCCCGGCGTGGAAAGCCACAGCCGCCTGGCCTGCCAGATCCATTTGTCGCCCGGCCTCGATGGCCTGCACCTGCGGCTCGGCCCCGAATCGGCCGCGCTGAGGACACGCACCCTGTTTTCCACCCCGCAACTCCAAGGAGAATCCGCATGAACGCTATCCTCGACAGAACCGATCTCGAAAAGGTCGGTGCTGCCTTCACCACCGAGCGCATGTTGGCGGTCCGCGACATGACGCGCGAGACCATTCACGAAATCGCCCTGGCGGTGAAGCCGGGGATGGTGGAAGAGGATGCCGTGGAAATGGCCCGGGGCATGCTCGCCGCCCGCAAAATGCTGCGCGGCTGGCACGATGTCTACGTGCGCTTCGGCAGCAATACCATCAAGACCTTCGGCGCACCCTCCGAGCCGGGCGTGGTGCTTGGCGAGAACGACATCTTCCTGATCGATATCGGCCCGGTATTCGAGCAATGGGAAGGCGACGGCGGCGATACCTTCGTGGTCGGGCAGGCGCCGCAATACACCCGCTGCGCCGAGGATGCGCGGACGCTGTTCCATCTGGTGCGCCACAAATGGCTGGCCGACAAGACCAGTGGCACCGCGCTCTACCAGTTCGCGGTGGCGGAGGCGGCCAAGCTGGGCTGGGCGCTGAACATGGATTTGTCCGGCCACCGCATCTCCGATTTTCCCCACGCGGCCGTTTACGACGGGCCGATGGCGGATGTCGGCTTCTGCCCCTCGCCGCTGCTGTGGGTGCTGGAAATCCATATCCGCCACCCGGAGCAGCCCTACGGCGCGTTTTTCGAGGACATGCTGCTGGAAGACCGCTACTTCGTCTGAGTTGTTCGGGAGTCTTGGACGGCAGCCGGGGTACCCCCCCAGTCTGCCGTTCCCTTTTTTCAACTGGAACTCAAGATGCGCAAAGCGCTGGCAATCACCCATGTGGCCTTCGAGGATCTCGGCTCGCTGGGGCCGGCACTGGCGGAGGCCGGATTCAGCGTCGACAGCGTCGATGCCTGCACCGCGGATTTTCGCGGCATCGATCCGCTGCAAGCGGATCTGCTGGTGGTGCTTGGCGGCCCGGTCGGTGTCTACGAAACAAGGCAGTATCCCTTCCTGCTAGAGGAGATCGCGCTGATCCGCGCCCGGCTCGACGCCCGGCGCGCCACGCTCGGCATCTGCCTCGGCGCGCAGCTGATCGCCGCGGCCGCGGGCGCCCGTGTCTACCCCGGCACGCGGGGCAAGGAGATCGGCTGGCTGCCGATTCAGGCCGCGCGCGACAGCGCGCGCTTCGCGGCGTTTGCAGCGCTGCTCGAACCCGGCCTGCGGCTGCTGCACTGGCACGGCGACACCTTCGACCTGCCTATTGCGGCGGATCACCTCGGTTCGACCGAGGCTTACCCGAACCAGGCATTCGCCCTTGGCCGCCACGCCCTCGGCCTGCAATTCCATCCGGAGGTCACGGCCGCCGCGCTCGAACGCTGGTATGTGGGACATGCCGGGGAATTGGCGCAGGCCGGCATCGACGTGCCCGGCCTGCGTGCGCAGAGCCGTGAATACGGTCCCGCGCTGGAGCGCGCGGCCCGGGTGTTCTGGAGGAACTGCCTGGCCGATCTGCGCCGGATCGACTGATCCGCTAGCGTCGATCCCGGCTGCCGCCGGCGACACTCTTACATCCCGGCGCTGGCCACCATCGGCGCGGTCTCGTCGCCGGAGAGCGAGCTGAGCATGTTGTAGTAGCCGTTGACGCGGCTGACGAAACGCACTGCTTCCTGACCGCGGGCGTAGCCGTGGCGGGTCTGGCTGAACCAGCGTTCCTCGGCGAGCAGGGGCAGGGCGCTTTTCACGTCGCGCCAGCGATTCGGATCGCCGCCGAGCTGGACGGCGAGCCGGCGCGCGTCGTACAGGTGGCCGAGGCCCTGGTTGTAGGCGGCTAGCGCCATGGCGGTGCGGTCCGGCTCGCGGATCTGCGGCGGCAGGTGCTCGATGATCTGTTCGAAATAGGCGGCGCCGCCGTTGATGGCTTCCGCCGGGTCGTCGCGGTCGACGTCGAGCTCGTCGGCGGTGTCGAGGGTGAGCATCATGATGCCGCGCACCCCGGTGGGGCTGACGGCGTTGGGGTCCCAGCTCGATTCCTGGTAGCCCATGGCCGCGAGCAGGCGCCAGTCCAGGCCGCTGCGCAGGCCGGCCAGCTCGAAGGAGGCCTGGAACAACGGCAGGCGCTCGCGCACGTCGGCGGTGAATTGCCAGGATGCGGAATCGTTGGCGATGGCGTAGGGCTGATCGAGATGATGCAGCACGGGGGTATTGGCGAAAGGAATCCAGGCGGTGCCGGGGGCGCTGCCGCTAAGGCCGCCGATGCGCAGAGAGCCGTCCTGCAGCGCCACGTCGAGGGACAGCGTGCTGGCGGCGGCTTGCTGCGGCTTGGTTGCGTGGCCCAAGTGGGCCCCGCCAAAGAGGGCCCAGCCGGTGCCGACGATGCCGACGGCGGCGCGACGCAGAAGGCGCTTGCGGCACAGGACCGGCTTGCGCTTGCGGAGCCCGCCGGGTGAGACGGCGGCCATGCTGGCGGCCGGCCCGGACAACTCGATACAGGTGCTGCTCATTCAAAAATTCTCTCGGATTGCTGCGATGCAACAATCGCATTGCAAAGCAAGCACCTCCCCCCTGTCAAGCGCCGGAGGGCCGGGCCTGGGTGGCGGCCGCAAATATAGTTCTTGTATTTCAGCGGTTTATGCCGAGGGGTGCGTTCGTCAGATGAGCCGGCGTGGCCGATCCCGCAGGGGCCGCCGGTTGCTTGCGGGCCCGTTTTGAGCCGCCTCGGTCTGCGCTGCAAAGACCGGCGGGGCGGCCGTAAAGGCCACGATTTTCGGGCGGGTTTTGAACATTCGGGTGCCGGCTTGTAGGGTGTCGGATATCCGTTTCCATCCACTCAGTGTCGGACCTCGCGTGCCCGCCATTGCCACGGGGTTTCCATGAGCATCCCAGCCCTTGCCGGCGTCCTCGTTCTCCTGGTTGTCGGATATCTGGTCTACCGGATCATTCGTTACGGTGGATTCAGGGGCTTTGCATTCGGGGCGAAAATCCTCGCCAAGGTGGGCGAGGTGCCGGCCGCTTCGTCGGCTTACGGGGCAACGCGGGTGAGGGTTTACGCGCTCGATGGAGGGCCGCGGAAAGCGGTGGGCCTGGAGCTTTCGAGCGGGGCCGGGGAGAGTGTGTTTTATGGCGCGATCTCGATGGCCCAGTCGGAGCAGCTGATCGGGCTGCTGCAAGCGGCGGTGAAGCCGGGCGGGGCGTCCGGCGTTGTAGAGTGAAACTGCGGACATAAGCGCTGTATCGCGCCGTACGGGCGCGGCTCCGGCGAACGGTTGCACGCCACGCATCGCGCGTTGCCGCCCCTGTCGTCGATGCTCCGCTTGAGCGAATATATGAACAGATCGTCAGGCTGTCATGACCCGGAGGAGACGACGTGCTGGTTGAATACAAGCCGAACGTGCAATGGGGGCTGTGGGTCGGACTGTTGCTGCAAGCCAGCTGCGGGCCCTTGCTGGCCTGGCGCCTGCAGAACATGCCGGACGCGGATGCGGCGGTCGCGGATGTTTCGAACCTGGTCATCGCCGCGCTGCTGCTCGGCGGGGTTTACTGCTGGGCTGCGGGCTGCGGCGACTATGCCCGGGCCAAGGGCCATGCGGGATCGCTGGGCTCCCTGCTGAGCCTGTTGAGCCTGCTGGGGCTGTTCATATTATGGGTGCTGCCGGACCGCCATCCTTTCGATGCCTTCGGGCCGCGCCGCTTGACGCCCTTGCTGGTACCGCCTGCGGCAGGCGCCGCGCCCGCGGTATCCGCCGCGCCGCCGCCCGCTCCGGGCGCGGACCCGGCGGGTAGCCGCTGGTATTACGTCAGCGGCGAGGAGACGGTCGGTCCCTTGGGCGAACCGGCCATGGTGGAGATGGCGCAGTCCGGCCATCTGCAGCGGGCGGACCTGGTGTGGAGATCGGGTTTGCAGAACTGGCTACCGGCCGAGTCGCAATTCGCCGCGATCTATAACCGGGCGGCGCAGCCGGTTGCCGTGGTTGCGGAGTCGCCGCTGTCCACCCCGGCTGTTGTAGTGGCGGCGGCGACAGCCGCGCCGGTTGAAGCGGCGGTAACCGCGGCGCCGCTTGCAGTTGCAACAACTCCTGCACCGGCGGCTCCGGAGCCAGTAGTGGAGGCGGCGGCACCGGCACCCGCACCCGCTGCACCGACACCGATACCGGCGGCAGCGCCGATCTCTGCGTCAACAGCAGCGCCAGCGCCGTCGGCGCCGGCCAAGGCGCGGCGGGCCGAGCCGGTTGCAGTGTCGAAGAGTCCGGCGCGGCCTCCGGCGAAAAAGCCGAAGAAGTCGAACTGGATCTGGGTGCTGTTTCTGCCGGTGGCCGGCTTGCTGGTGCTGGGCCTTACGGTGCTGACGCTATGGCCTCAATCTATCCGCTTCCTGCCCCCCGTCTTGCAGGGTGCACTGCCGAAGGCGGTCCCGCCGGCACCAGCGATAACGCCGCCATCCGCGCCCGCACCTGCGCCACAGCCGCAGAGTGAAGAGGCGGCCAAGCCCGCGCCGGCCCCGCCGCCAGCACCCGCGCCATCGCCGCCTGCATCTTCCTCATCTTCCGCTGCTCCAGCTCCCGCGCCAGTCCAGTCGACGCCGGCGGCGGCCCCGGCGCGTCCGGTCGGCGCGGTGACCGGCACCTACAAGCGCATCGATCCGGCGCCGGTCGACAACCCCAAGACGCATGCGTCCTCGCATGCCGAGCTGGTATTGCAGCAGCTCAATCCGCGCCTGCTGCAATTCGACGTGCGCTTCGAGTGGACCACCACGCCGCATGTCCACACCATGGAGCGCGAGCTGCGGGGCGTGGCGAAACTGCAGGGCGACAGTTTCGCCTACGACTACATCAACCCGATCGGTGTGCGGCCCGACGGCGGCGGGCACTGCCTGGAGATCCGCTTCCAGCAGGACGGCGCCCGGCTCACCGTGCCGCAGGACGCTCCGGACGCCTGCGTCGCCGCGTCGGGCATGGCGGGGCTGTATGCGCGGGCGACATCCGGCTAGCCGGTCTTCGCAAGTGCATCACTGCTTGCCAACGTAGTCGACGCGCCAGATCGAGTTGGAGCCGTCGTCGGTGACCAGCAGGGAGCCGTCCGGCGCCACGGCGACGCCCACCGGCCGGCCCCAGGCGCTGCCGTCCGGCAGCACGAAGCCGGTGAGGAAGTCCTGGTACTCGCCGCTGGCCTTGCCGCTCTGGTGCAGCGGCACGCGGATCACTTCGTAGCCGGCGCGCACCGACTTGTTCCAGGAGCCGTGTTCGGAGGCGAACAGATCGCCGCTGTATTCCCTGGGGAAGCGCTGGCCTTCGTAGAAGGCGATCTGCAGCGAGGCGTTGTGCGGCTGCAACAGCACGTCGGGCACGATGGCCTGCTCCTTCAGCTCGGGATGCTTGCCGGCGTGGCGCGGGTCTTGGTGCGCGCCGAGGTACCACCAGGGCCAGCCGTAGAAACCGCCGGCGCGGACGCTGGTGATGTAGTCCGGCACCAGGTTGTCGCCGAGGCCGTCGCGTTCGTTGACCGTGCACCAGAGCTGACCGTCGGCGGGATCGATGGCCAGCCCGGAGGGATTGCGGATGCCCCAGGCGTGGACGCGCATATTGGCGCCGTCGGGATCGAAGGCCAGGATATCGGCGCGGTTCTTCTCGGCGGGGCTGGTGTCGGGATCGTCGACGTTGGAGCCGGAGCCGACCGCGGCGTAGAGGGTTTTGCCGTCGGCGGAAAAGACGAGATCGCGCGTCCAGTGGCCGCCGCCGTGCGGCAGGTCGGCGAGGTGCTGGGCCGGGCCGCCGGCCTGCAGGTCGCCGCTGTGGTAGGGGAAGCGCAGGATGGCGTCGGTATCGCCGATGTAGACCCACTGCGGATTCGGCCCCGCCGGATAGAAGGCGATGCCGTAGGGCTGCTTGAGATTGCCGGCGAAAATCTCCGAGCGCTCGGGCGTGCCGTCCGCCTTCATGCCGCGAAACACGCGGATGCGCCCGGCGTCGCTCTCGGCGACGAAGATGTCGCCGTTGGGCGCGGCGTGGATCACCCGCGGCGTGTGCAGGCCCTTGGCATACAGATTCACCTTGAAGCCCGCGGGCGCCTGCGGCCAGACGTCCGCCGGGCGTTGCACGACGCTCGGTGCGTTGCCGGAGGAGCCGGTGGCGTAGGGCGCGGGCAGATCGCCGAGTGTGATCTTGCGCTGCGTGCCCGGCGCCTCGAAGCGGAAGTCGGTGAAGGGCGCGGGCGGCGGCGGCGCCGACTGCGGCGTGGTGTAGACGGCTGCCGCCGGCGCGGCGGATGCCGTGGGCACGTCCACCAGGGTTTTCAGGTAGGTCACGATCTGCCAGCGCTGCTGTTCCGGCAGCCCGGCCCAGGACGGCATGGCGCCGCTGGCCGATCCCTTGGTGATGAACCAGAATACTTCGCCGTCCGTGGTTTGCTGCACGCGGCTGTGCGCCAGCGCCGGGATGTTGCCGCTGCCCCCGGCGTTGCGGCCGTGGCAGCCGGAGCAGTCGGCGGCGTAGAGTGCGCCGCCGGCGGCCGCGGCGGAGCCCGATCCCTTGTAGGGATTTTCGAGCTGTGCCGCCGAGGCCGGGGCTTTATGGAACTGGGTCTGCGCCTCGGCCGCCGCGGGGGCCGGATCGGCGGCGCGGCCCGGCAGAGCAAGGATCAAACCGAGCAGCCCGCTCGCGGCGAGCAGCAGTTGCGCGCGCACGCTGAGCGGCGATGCGAATGTGTGACTGGCCAAGGGTTGTCTCCGCTGATGTGGGACTTAGTGTGGCTGCGGCCGCGAAAGTTCGCGGCCGCGTCTTCAGGCCGCCGCGCGCTGTGGCGGTGCCATGAATTCCGGTCCCACCGGGGTCTCCAGTTCGCGCCGCAGGATGGCGTCGATGTCACGCATCGTTTGCGCGTCGAGCGTCCAGCCGAGCGCGCCGGCCACTGCGTCGAGCTGGTCGGGACGGCGCGCACCCCACAGCGCCACGGTGGGGCCGCGGTCCAGCACCCAGCGCACGGCGAGGCTCAGCACATCGCGGCCGTAGCGCTCGCGCGCCAGGGCGTCGAGGGCGCGCACCGCTTCGAGGTAGCGCGAGCGCAGCCAGGCATCGGCGAATTTCGGATCGGCGCGGCGCAGGTCGTCGCCCTCGAACTGGGTGTCGGCGGTGATGCGGCCGCTGAGCAGGCCGCGGCACAGCGCGCCATAGGCCAGCACGGTGAGGCCACTGCCGGCGGCGTAGGGCAGCACGTCGGCGTCGATGCCGCGCTCGAACAGGTTATAGGGCGGCTGCACCGTGTGCAGCGGCGCGGCGGCGCGGAACGCGGCCATCTGCCCGGGATCGAAGTTGCTGACGCCGATCGCGCGGATCTTGCCGTCGCGGTGCATGCGCGCCAGTTCCGTGGCAACGTCTTCGATCGGTACCAGCGGGTCCGGCCAGTGAATCTGGTACAGGTCGATGTAGTCGGTGCGCAGGCGGCGCAGTGACTCCTCCAGTTCCTGCCGCAGCCGTGCCGGGCGACTGTCGCGGCGCGGCTTGCCGCTGCTCCATTCCAGCCCGGCCTTGGTGGCGATGACCGCCTGCTGGCGCAGGGCCGGCGTGCTCAGGGCCTTGCCGACGATGCTCTCGGAAGTGCCGAAGCCGTAGACCGGCGCGGTGTCGATCAGGCTGATGCCGCGGTCCAGGGCGCTGCGGATGGTGGCGATGGCCTGCGCCTCGTCGGTGCCGCCCCACATCCAGCCGCCGATGGCCCAGGTGCCCAGGCCGATGCGCGAGCTGCTGATGCCGGAATTGCCCAGTGTGATGCTTTCCATGCGATTCTCCTTGCCGCCGATGAAGTGATACGGCGCTGTGCGGGGCGGGAAACGCTGCGTCCGGCGCCGGCTGGCCTGCGCTGATCGGGACCGGATCGGGATTGGACCGGGGGTCGGGAGCGGGGCTCAGCTTCAGGGCGCGCAGTTTGACTTTTAAGCCGCCGCGAAAAAATATCTGCGTATGCCAAAGACTTTTGCGCCAGCCGCACAGGAGAATGTCGAAGGCTTCGCCGGGCGCCTCGCGCTGTTCCTGAAGGTGTGCGAGGCTGGCAGCTTCTCCGCAGCGGCGCGGCTGCTGGACATGGCGCCGTCCTCGGTGGCGCGCCAGATCGATGCGCTGGAACGCCAGCTTGGCAGCAGCCTGTTTGCCCGCTCGACGCGCCATCTGGCGGTGACCGAGGCCGGCGACGTGCTGCGCCAGCGCGGCAGCCGCATCGTCGCCGAGCTGGAGGACACGCGCCGCGCCATCACCGGCATCGAGCGTGTGCCGCGCGGCAAGATCCGCATCACCGCGCCGCAGGCTTTCGGCCAGCGTCATCTGGTGCCGGCGCTGGGCGGCTTCCTGCGGCGCTATCCTGAGCTGACCGTGGAGCTGGTCATGGAAGACGCGATGGCCGACCTGATCGAGCGGCGTATCGACGTCGCCCTGCGCATCGGCGTGCTGCCGGATTCCAGCCTGGTGGCGCTGCGGCTGGCGCCGCAGGTGCGCGTGGCCTGCGCCGCGCCGGCCTACCTGCGCGAGCGCGGCATGCCGCGGCGGCTCGAAGAGCTGGCGCAGCACGACTGCCTGACCATGCCGGGCACGCCGCCGTCCGGCTGGTGGAGCTTTGGCGAGGCCGCGCGGGGCAAGCGCCTGTCGGTGCGCGGCCGCTTCGTCTGCAACAATATCGACGCCCTGCTGCGCGCCGGCCAGGAGGGCCTCGGCATCCTGCACATGGCTACCTGGCTGGTGGGCGAGGATATCCGCTCCGGCAAGCTGGTGCGGCTGTTTCCGCAGCTGCCGTTGAGCCGGGGCAAGACAGGCATTCATCTGGTGCGGCCGCACGGCGTCGCGCCCGCCAAGGTGCGGCTGCTGATCCAGTACCTGCGGGAGCATTTCGGTACGCCGCCGTACTGGGACGAGCCGTTCCTGCGCTGAGCGCCCCTAGTTGCTGATTCGGAAAAAGTGAACGCAATGCAGATCCGGCACGCACGCCAGGAAGACCGCCCCGCCATCTGGCGCATCCTGGAGCCGACCATCCGCGCCGCCGAAACCTATACCCTGCCGCGCGATATGAGCGAGGCCGAGGCGCTGGCTTACTGGATCGGCGCGGACCGCGAAACCTTCGTCGCCGAAGGCGAGGGCCGCATCCTCGGCACTTACTATCTGCGCGCCAACCAGCCCGGCGGCGGCGCGCATGTGGCCAACTGCGGCTACATGACCGCCGCCGATGCCAGCGGACGCGGCGTGGCGCGCGCCATGTGCGAGCACTCCCTGCGCCATGCGCGCGAGCGCGGCTTCAGGGCGATGCAATTCAATTTCGTGGTCAGCAGCAACGAGCGCGCGGTGAAGCTGTGGCAGGGCCTGGGCTTCGAGACGGTAGGGCGCTTGCCCGGAGCCTTCCTGCATCCGCGGCTGGGCTATGTCGATGCGCTGGTGATGTACAAGGTGTTGTGAGAAAGGCCTGATTGATTCTACGCAGCCTCTGCGGTCAGTTTGAGGCCGAGCGCGGAGATCACCTTCAGCATGGTGTCGAAGGATGGATTGCCTTCAGCGCTGAGCGCCTTGTACAGACTTTCGCGGCCGAGCCTGGTTTGTTTCGCCACCGCGGACATGCCCTTGGAACGGGCCGCGGTGCCGAGAGCCTGGCTGATCTGCCGGGCATCGTTGGTGGCGAAGGCGTCGCTGAGATAGGCAGCGAGCGCTTCGGGTGAATCGAGATAATCAGCCGCATCGAATGCGGACAGCTTGGTTTTCCTGGCAGGCATGGTGGTCCTCGTTGGCGTATCTCGACAATGTATCCTATAGGATGCATTCAGAAAATGTAGGGTGGGCAAAGCGTAGCGTGCCCACGCGGCGGCGCCAGCTTATTCGCCGAAACCTCCGGCGTCCGTAGTTTCCCCAGCCCAGTCGGCGCTTAGCCATCCACGCGCGACATGGCGATGAAAGCTGGAATATGGCCAGTCGGAAACGCGTTTTGCCCAGCTATGCTTTACCGGGTTGTAGTGAATGTAATCAATATGTCGTTGCAGATCGTCTTCGTCGCGGATGGTGTGCTCCCAGAAGCGCCGTTGCCAGATGCCCTTCTCCCGTTTGCCGCGCTTGCTGTCCGAGCGCTCCGGGTTGGGTGGCAGGCCGCGTGAAAATCCACTTTTAATCAGGTTCCAGCGACGGGCATAGTCCGTGTCTCCAGGCGGCAGTGTCCATAGCGCATGCAGGTGATCCGGCAGCACGCAGATTGCAATGGTCTCGAAGGGCCGTCGCAGATGAACGTGTTGATATGCGGCGCGAAATTGTTCGATGCCATCGGTTAGCGTATGGGATTGACGGTTGGCGAGGGCCACCGTGAAAAAGAAGGTTCCGCCAGGAGTGATGCTGCGGCGATAACGTGTCATGGTGGCAGTTTAGGGCAGCGCGGCCGCGTGGGCACGCTTCGCTTTGCCCACCCTACGACTGCCGCGTGCCTGGCTCCAAACCTTGCGCCGGCGCACAGTTTGACCCGGCGATGACGCCGTTGCGGACGTGGGCGCTATAGAATCGCCGCAACAACTAACGGGGGAACTGTCATGCTGGATCTTGCGAAGTCGGGAAAGGCGGTGCGCTATGCCATCGTGGCGTTGCTGGTCTTCGTCGCATTCCTCGTGCTGTGGCCGTTTTACACGGTGCCCACCGGCAACCGCGGCGTGGTGACTACTTTCGGGCGCATCACCGGCATCGAGAACGAGGGGCTGGTGGTGTTGCCGCCCTGGCAGAAGCTGAGCGTGTTCAGCATCCGCGCCGAGCAGGCGGACATCGAGGACGCCGAGGGCAGCACTTCGGATACGCAGCCGGTCAAGGTCAGCCTGACGGTGCGCTACTCCATCGC
>Ga0302310_10001213_pt1 | contig 22221 bp, 17 predicted proteins | sample III_Palsa_N1_2_FD_200451 | JGI IMG/M metagenome (GOLD analysis project Ga0302310, IMG submission 200451) | Peat permafrost microbial communities from Stordalen Mire near Abisko, Sweden - III_Palsa_N1_2 | ecosystem: Environmental > Terrestrial > Soil > Palsa > Peat permafrost | place: Sweden...
ACAAACCTGCGCCACCGCCTGCCTCAGAAGCCGGCCCAGGTGCACGGGTTCGCGCTCCAGTGTGAGCGTTCCAGCCCACGCACGGGTGTAGTCGAGCAGATCCTCAAGCAAGCCACCTGGGTACTCGGTCGTGATCCCTTGCAAGTTTGCCGATGATGCGTGCTCCGCAAGTGCGCTCCATTGGGAATGCAGCTGCGCGGCCACTGCCGCCAGCAGCGCCGCCTGCTCGCCGCTGCGCTGCAGGTCACGCTCCCGAAGAGCCCGCAACGAGGATAGGATCTCGGTGTTGAGTGCACTGCTATGCCGCAGGCGAGACAGCTCGTCGCCCGGGCTCAGTACTCGCGCCTCGGCTCCAGGAATTTCGGCCGGGTTCGCAAGTTCCGAAGGCAATCTCATGAGCACCACCGCTTAACGGCGATCAGGCGATTGATACCCCGCTGCTGCTCATACAGGACCGAGTCCATAACGCTCTTGAGTATCGCAAGCCCCATCCCGGACTCGGGCAGGTCGGCCAGTTTTTCCGGGTTGAACTCGATCTGTGAGGGAGCTGCCTCAAATTCGGCGGCCGTCAGACCACGCCCGCGATCTTCAATGACCAGGTGCAGCTCAAGCGGTCCACCCTGGGCCACCAGCCGAATGCTCCCACGGTCGGCCGGCACATAGCTGTGCTTGACGATGTTCGTCAGCCACTCCATGACGGCAGTCTCGAACAGGGCGCGATCTAGCTCGTCAAAACGCTCCCCCAGCGCCATCACGCGCTCAGTGGCATCGCGCGCCGCCGCGAGCGTCGCTGGCACCAGCAGCTTCAGAATGGCATCGTCGGGCACGAGATCTGTCTGCCTTTGAGCAAATGCCGGCGTGGCAGAGCGATCAGGCCGCCAGCGCGGCCGCTCGCGTCGGGAAAGTCTTGAAGACCCGATCCATGCGTGTCAGTCGCAGCACCGCCATCACCGCGGGCGTCACACCACATAGGTACAGGCAGCCCTGCTGGCCCAGCTGCTTGAGCACCGCGACCACGGCGCCGAGGCCACTGCTGTCCAGGAATCCCACGTTGCTCAGATCCAGCACGATCTTGTGCTGGCCCTGTTCGATGCGCTCCAGCAGTGCTTCCCGGAAGCTCACTGCAATCACCGCATCCAGTCGTTTGTCGCGAAGGCTGACGACAAGGTAGTCACCCTCGACCTGATCTTCCAGCACCATCTCATGCACTCCTCAAATTAAAGTTCGATCGCCCGCCCGAATCCCGCGGCGGTATTCAAAACCATGCCTATACGACTTGCTTGAGCCCCCAGATTTGGCTCGCGTATTCCCGAATCGTCCGGTCACTCGAGAATCGGGCACTGCGCGCCACGTTGATCAAGGCACGCGCCGACCACTCGCCCGTTTTGCAAAAGTCGGCCGCCGCCTGCTCGTGCTTGGCCGCGTAGTCGGCAAAATCAGCCAGGTGCATGTAATGATCGCCCTGGCCCGTCAGAGAATCGACGATCGGTGCAAATAACCCCGGCTCCTCCGGCGAGAAGCGGCCGGCAGCGAGTTCGCCAATGAGCCGGCGAACATCAGCGTTGGAGCATTGCACCAGATGCGAAATGTCACCGGCCTGCCGTGCCAGAATGACTTCATCGGCGGTTAGCCCGAAGATGTAGATGTTTTCCGCGCCCACTTCGCGCGCGATCTCAACATTGGCGCCATCAAGCGTGCCAATGGTCAGAGCGCCATTCATCGCGAGTTTCATGTTGCCGGTACCGGAAGCCTCATAGCCGGCCGTTGAGATCTGCTCCGACAGATCGGCAGCCGGAACGATGATCTCGGCCACGGATACTTTGTAATCGGGGTAAAAAACGACCCGCAGCGACTCGCTGACCTCGCGATCGGAATTGACGATGCGCGCGATGTTGTTGATCAGCTTGATGATGAGCTTGGCAAGATAGTAGCCCGGCGCGGCCTTGCCGCTGAAGATGAAAGTCTTCGGCGCCAGCAACGGCACCTTATCTTCCTTGATCCTCAGGTACAGATGCATGATGTGCAGGGCATTCAGGAGCTGGCGCTTGTACTCGTGAACGCGCTTGATCTGCACGTCAAACATGGTCGAGGGATCAATCTTGACGCCGGTGACTTCGCGGACACGGCGCGCAAGGTCAGTCTTGTTCGCCAACTTGATCTGCCGGAACTTCTCGAGAAACGCTCCATCCTTGGCCAGGGGCTCGAGTTCGGCCAGCTTCTCGAGGTCAGCCACCCAGCTCGGGCCGATCGCCTCGCTGATCAGACCGGCAAGGCGCGGGTTGCAGCTGAGCAGCCAGCGGCGCGGCGTCACCCCGTTGGTCTTGTTGTTGAAGCGATCGGGCCAAAGCTCGTAGAAGTCGGGGACCAACTGGCTCTTGACCAGTTCCGAATGCATCTCGGCCACGCCGTTGACCGAATGGCTGCCGACGATCGCCAGGTGCGCCATGCGGATTTGCTTGCTGGGATGTTCCTGCACGATCGACATGCGCTCAAGCCGCTCGGCGTCGCCTGGATGGCGCTGTGCGACCTCCTCGAGAAAGCGCCGGTTGACCTCATAGACGATCTCCAGGTGTCGGGGCAATACGCGCCCGAACAGTTCCACCGGCCAGCGCTCGAGTGCCTCGGGAAGCAGCGTGTGATTGGTATAGGCTGTGGATTCCTGCGTGATTTTCCAGGCGTGCTCCCACGCAAGATCATGCTCATCGACCAGCGTCCGCATCAGCTCGGCCACCGCGAGGGCCGGGTGCGTATCGTTAAGCTGCAGCGCGTTGTAGCGCCCGAAGGTCTCGACGCTGTGCCCGGCGATGAAGTGACGGCGGAAAATATCGCGCATTGCGCAGGCGACGAAAAAATACTCCTGGATAAAGCGCAGTTCGCGGCCTGCGGCCGCGGAATCCGAGGGATAGAGCACCTTTGATACGGTTTCGACCGCGACCTGGTGCTCCATGGCCCGCAGGTAGTCGCCGCTGTTGAAGATCGCCATGTCAAACTCGGCCGGCGCACGGGCCGAATACAGGCGCAGGAAGTTGACACAGCGCCCGCCGTAGCCGACGACCGGAACGTCCGCCGGCACGCCGATCAGGGATTTCCATTCCAGCCAGTGCGGGTTGTAGCGCCCGCTCTCATCCTGGGCCGCTTCCACGCGCCCGTAGATTGGAATCATGGCGCTGTGCTCGCGCCGTTCGATCTGCCAGGGCGTGCCATGCTGCGCCCAGTTGTCGGGCTGCTCATGCTGGAAGCCGTTGGCAAAGGATTGCCGGAACAGGCCGTACTGATAGTTGATGCCGTAGCCGTAGCCTGGATAGGACAGACTCGCGAGCGAGTCCAGAAAGCACGCGGCCAGGCGACCGAGACCGCCATTACCCAAAGCGGGGTCGACTTCGGTCTCGAGAATATCGCTGAGATTGAAACCCAGATTCAGCGCCGCTTCGGCGCACACCTCATAGAGATTGAGGTTCCGAAGGTTGTTGGCCAGCAGCCGCCCGATCAGAAACTCCATCGAGAGATAATGAATCTGCTTCGCATCCGCGCGGCGCACGCGTGCTTCTGTGGCGTTCATCGCATGAATGATGGGCTGGCGAATCGCCATCGCGAGCGCCAACTGCAGATCCTCCAAATCCGCGCCGTCCGGGCTCTTGCCGAGCGTCACCTGCAGGTGATAGGTCACAGCCTGCTCGAGCGAGTGACGGGTAGGACTTGCAGTAGAACTGAGTTTCGGCGCCATGAACCTGCCTCGGTAATTCCGAATCGGGGGCAGTTCAGTGAAGCACTGGGCATGCCGTGCTGGTTAGGCCCCCGCTGCTCCGGTATCGGTCTGGCCGGGCAAAACCTTAAGTTCTTGATTCGGAAAGGCTCCCACGTCACAGTTCCGCCAGATACGCGGTCCGCGGGGACTCCAGGCGGGTTGCTGGCACTACTGATGCCAGCCCACGCAACGAGCTGATTTTGCTGTAGTTAGCGCCAGCGGCAGAATACGCTGCGTGGAGGCAGCGATTTTCGGGTCACCAGGATCAGAAACTGCCCTGGAGAGAAAGGTAGGGGCCGACCTGCCCGGGCTTAGTCGCCACAGTCCCCAGATCTGCGTAGGCCACGGTAAGCGAGAGCCACTTGACCGGCATAAAGGCGATGAACGCATCCTTGTAGTCATCTTCCCTGACGGCGGAGAGATTATTGGGCTTGTCACGGTATTCGACGCCGGCGACGAGCTGATCGGTGAGAAAGCAGCCGATGCTTGCTTCGGGCAGGAGGTGATAGGTGCCCAGACCGCCCCCAAAGCCCAGCAATCCCAACTGGTTGGCTTCGCTGTAGCGCACCGTGAGATCGGCAATCCAGCTGTGCCCGAGCGGACCGGCGAGCCACAGCTTGGTGGCCGCGAGGTAGAGATCAAGGCCGGATGCATGCCGGGCACCGAGCGCCTTGGGCACTAGATCAAAGCTGGTGTTGTCCTTCCACTGTGCGCCCAAGGCCAACTGGGGCCACACCCGATCCTGATCGACAACTATGTCGCCATACAGGCGCAGCTTGGCGCCTACGATGCTCTGGTCGATGGCCTGACCTGGAATCACCGAGCCCAGAGCGAAACGTTGCCGATCGAGGGACAGTTCCAGCCGGTTATCGATTCCGACGGCAACGCCGCAACTGTCGAGCTCGAAGGCCTGGGGCTTAACTTCGGTGCAAAAGCCGCTGGCACCAATCTCGCTGTCGGTCCCTAAACCGGCAATGACTGCCCAGGGGGTCAGCCCCCCGCCAGCGCTACCTTCCACTGACATGAGGCCGCCAGTGGCCAGCAGGCGATCACCGGCGTGCGCGCTCGGCGCAGCCAACGCTGCCAGCAGCACAGCGCCCCATATATTGCGTTGCCGCGAAGGCCTCCAAGTCCAGTACATCCCATGGTCCTTTGGCGCTCGTGATGGGGTCCTGTTGGCAACCCCGCTGCCCATAGTGCGACCAGCAACGCCCTGGTTTCCGTGAACTGGGCACAATTCCGAGTGCTGTGAACCACTTAACGCCTGCAAACACCGATCAAAACTACCATCCTGCTATGAATCGCACGGGTGTCGTGGACAGGTCGTTTTTCGCTATGCGAGTTGCGTTTGCGACCAGCCTCGCGCTCGGACTGTGCAGCCTGCCTTGCTCCATCGAGGCGCAGGCCGCCGAATCGCTGTATGCCCGCATCGGAGGACAGACGGTTATTGAGGCCATCGTTGCCGACACCATCGACCAGGTCGCCGCAGATCCGCACCTCAATCAGTCCTTCGAAGGCACCAATCTCAAGCGCATCAAGCGACTGCTGGCCGAGCAGATCTGCGATCTCACGGGCGGACCATGTCACTACAGTGGCGACACGATGCGACAGGTGCACGCGGGTCACCACATCTCGGAAGCTGAGTTTTACGGCCTGGTCCAGATCATGCGCGATGCGATGCTTACCCACCACGTAGCGCTGAAGGAGCGCAACGAACTGCTGGCGCTGCTCGCACCCATGAAGCGCGATGTCGTTGAGGGCCCGGCAACCGCTGCTGCGGGTGGCGGCTGAGATGCGGCGGCTCCTCGGCATGCGAAGCGCTTTGTGCCTGCTGATCGCCAGCATCTACTGCGTGGCAGGCGATGCCAGCTCGCTGCGCGTGCGCGTGGAGAACACCGAGGGAGCGCCGCTCGCTGACTCAGTGGTCTACTTAACTCCCGCGCCAGCAATCGCGCATTCGGGATCAGCGCAGGCCAGGATTGATCAGACACACAAGACTTTCGTGCCACGCGTCAGTGTGGTGCAAGTCGGAACAGCGATCAGCTTTCCCAACAGCGACAATATCCGCCATTCGATCTACTCGTTTTCTCCGGCCAAGATTTTCACGCTCAAACTGTATTCGGGCACGCCCTCGAGCCCGGTCGTGTTCGACAAGACTGGCGTGGTCGTCCTGGGCTGCAACATCCACGACCAGATGATCGCCTGGGTGCTCGTCATCGATACGCCCTACACGCTACGCACTGACGCCGAGGGCGTTGCCACGCTGAGCAATCTGCCTGCCGGCGACTATGTACTTCGCGCCTGGCATGAGCCCATGTCGGAAGAGGTTGCTGGCGAGGCGCTGCATCTGGAGGCCGCGGCCACGGCGACTCGCACCATCAAGCTCGATGCCGACGCGCAGCCGGCAAAGATGGCGGGGATGAATCCGTGATCAGGTTTCGCAGTCTCGGGGTGCGCATGATCGTCTTTCTGGTCGTACTGCTGGGCGCTGTCCAGCTGACCGAGTTCATGCTCACCAACACGGCCAGCTATCAAGCCTCGCGCAGCAAGATTGAAGACGAACTGGGTGTCGGTACCCGCGTGTTTGAGCGTGTGTTGCGCCAGAACGCGGAAAACGAGGCCCAGGCAGCGAGCGTTCTGGTGTCCGATTTCGCGTTCCGTGAGGCCGTGGCTACCGGCGATGTTCCCACCGTGGCCTCCGCCCTTGAAAATCACGGTGCGCGTATTCACGCCGGTGCCGTCCTATACGTCAACCTCAAGGGCGAAGTGGTCGCTGATACGCTGCGACCCGGTGCCCCGACTCACCCCTTCGAAGACACGGAGCTGATCGCACAAGCCCGCGCCGATGGCAACGCTGTCGCCATTGGGCTCCTGGATGAGCGAGCCTGCCAGCTGGTCTCGGTGCCGGTGCGCGCGCCTGTCACCATTGGCTGGATCATCGTCTGCTATCCGATCGACAGCGGACTGGCCAATGATCTGCGCACACTGACCGGCCTGAACATCTCATTCGCGCTCGAGCGCGCGCATCACTGGAGCCTGCTGGCCACTACGCTGGCGAGCGATGATGCCCGCGACCTGCCGCTGCAGCTACCGCCCTACGCTCAGGCCCTCGACACGCACCAGCTGGCACTGCCTGATGGCGAACAGCAGCTGCGAGTGCTGGCACTGGGCGGTCGCGGCGATGAGCAGGTCGTGGCCGTGCTTCAGCGACCTATTGCCGATGCACTGGCCGGATTCCGCACGCTGCGCACGAAACTGGTCGCGCTGGGCTTTCTCAGCCTGGCACTGTCGATCGCCGGAAGCATCGGCATCGCCCTCGGCATTACCCGCCCGATTGAGCTGCTGCTGGCTGCTGTGCGCCGCATCCGCAAGGGTGACTACACAGCGCCGGTAGCCATCCGCCGTAACGATGAGATCGGCGCGCTGGCGCAGGGCCTTGAGCACATGCGTTCAGGTATCGCGGAGCGCGAGCAGCAGATCCTCAAACTCGCCTATGAAGATCCACTGACGAAGCTGCCCAACCGCTCGCGATTCGGCGAAGCGTTGCGTGAATCCATAGAGGCGGCGCGGCTCAGCGGCCAGTCACTTGCCATACTGGTGATGGACCTTGACCGCTTCAAGTTTGTCAACGACACACTCGGGCACGGCGTCGGAGACCACGTGCTTCAGGAAGTGGGTCGGCGGCTGCAGGCCATGGCCGGTAGCGCCGGTTGCGTCGCCCGGATGGGCGGCGATGAATACGCGTTGCTGGTGCCTGCTGTCGGGGCGCTGGAAGTAATCGGATTGGCACAACACATTCTGGCCATGCTCGAGCAGCCCATCATGTTCCATGGCCAGCCACTGGATGTCGGCGCCAGCATCGGCATCGCCTGCTTTCCTCTGCACGCGCCGGATCCCGAGACTCTGCTTCGCAATGCCGACATCGCCATGTACGTCGCCAAGCGCAGCAAGAGCGGCTATGTGGTGTTTGATCCAAAATTCGACAACAGTCAGCAGCAGCACCTCTCGATGCTGAGCGAACTGCGTAGCGCGGTCGAGCATGGGGAACTGCGCCTGTACTATCAACCCAAGGTGACACTGGCAACTTCCGCGGTGACTGCCGCCGAGTCACTGCTGCGCTGGCTGCATCCGACCCGCGGCATGGTGCCACCTGGCATGTTCATCCCGTTCGCCGAACATACCGGGTACATTAAGGTGCTGACGCGCTGGGTGCTCGAAGAGGCCATTCGGCAGTGCGCGGCCTGGCAGCAGGAAGGGCTGCACATTCAGATATCGGTGAATATTTCGGCCCGCGATCTGATGAGTCGCGATCTGCCTGACTACATCAGCGAGCTATTGCAGAAGTTCAACGTGCCAGCAAGCTCACTGTGCCTCGAGATCACGGAAAGCGGGTTCATGGAAGATCCTGGCCACGCTCTGCGTGTGCTGGAGCGCTTGTCTGCCGTGGGACTGGAGCTGTCCATCGATGACTACGGCACCGGCTACTCCTCGCTAAGTTACCTCATGCAGCTGCCGGTAAGCGAATTGAAGATCGATCGCTCGTTCGTGTCGAAAATGAGTGGCAACGAGGACCTGACGACCATCGTTCGCTCAACGATCGATCTGGGGCATAGCCTGGGGCTCAAGGTAGTTGCCGAGGGCGTCGAGGATCCGGCGGGCTTCGCGCTGTTGCGCGAACTGGGTTGCGATAGTGCGCAGGGCTACTACATGAGCCCGCCGCTGCCGCCGCAGGACTTCCGGGCGTGGCTTAATGGCAGCCTGCCCAGCCGCACGGGCCCCCAGGCCCAAAGCGACTCTATTCTAGCCAATACGCTCGCCAGTACCGCGCGCTTCGCTATCGTCAAGTAATGTCTGGCCGCTCAAGCCGCATCGAACGAGTGCGCGTCGTCCGCAACCCTTCCTGAATCAGCGTGCGTGCCCGCGCGCCGGGGCATCAGAACGCCGTACAGGGAACCTATGCGTTGCCTGCGGCCTGCCTCTAACCTGGCCGTCCAATACCACGCAGCACTTGGACCCGCCCTGGCCAGCGCTATTGGACCATATAAGTTCAAGATCCGCGGCCGGTCAAATTAATCTGGGCGCCGCACCGAGGCCACCGGTGGCATACTCCAAGGCAGGACCATTGGGGCACAAGCCGGAACGGGCGCCCACGGGAGTTCAAGGTGGTCGCAGTTCATGGCTGTTGCCAGTAGATCTCGCAGTAAACGCGCAACGCGCCCGATGAGCGTGGCGCGCGCGGGACGACGCACGACTCGGGCTGGTCGGAGCAAGGTGCCGAACCTACCGATCGACAGCTTTCCGGGAGCGTTGCTGGCAAGTGATCGCAGCGGCACTGTCTCGCATCTCAATGCGGCTGCAGTGCGGCTGAGCGGCTGGACACTGGCAGCGCTTCGCGGGCGCCCCCTCAGCGCGGTGCTAATCCCGCGCAGTGGTTCATCGAAACCAGCCAAGAGCAGGACTTTTCAAGGCTCCGCCGCGCTCACTTCAGGCAGTGAGCCGGTTCGCGGTTGGTTGCTGAGGCCCAAGGGCCGACGAATCCCAGTGCTGGTGCACGCACTCAATGTGCCGGGTTCTGCGCAGCGCGGCGGCGCGGTGATGCTGCTGGAGCGCTCCAAGCCAGCGGCCACCAAGCCAAGAGCTACGGGGGCGCTCGTCACGCTACTCAGTCGCGAGAAGCCGTTTCGGGCCGTATTTGATGGATCCAATGTTGGCGTAGCGCTGGCTGATGCAAGCGGGCGCTTTCTGCGGGTTAACGAGACGCTGTGCAAAATCACCGGCTACAACAGCGCGCAGCTACGACGCAAGACGCTTGAGGAGTTGACCCATCCGGAAGATCGCAGCACCGCGGAGCATGCCGCTAGTGCTCGATCGGACAGCGCCGCCGGGCACCACCAGGACAAGCGATTCATCCGCAGGAACGGCCAACCGGTGTGGCTACGCATATCCCGAACGCCGCTTCGCATTGGAGAGGGTACCAAGCACCACTTCCTGACTGGACTGCAGGACATTACCGCACTCAAGAATGCGACGGAGAATCTGCGAGAGAGCGAGGAGCGATTTAGAAGTGCCTTTGATGCCAGTGCCATAGGGATGGGCCTGGTCTCACCGGATGGAAAATACCTGCGCGTGAACCGGGCCCTATGTGACTTTTTCGGACTCGAGGCTGATGCTCTGATTGGACTCGACATCGCCAATTTCAACGAGCCAGACGAGTACGCGACCATTGTCGAGCGGCGCCAACAGATGATCAGCGGGCAGCTACCGCGATTCTTTTCTTATGAGAAGCGCTTCCTGCACCAGTCGGGGCGCGCGCTGTGGGGGCAACTCACCGTAGCGCTGGTCAGGGATCTGGCTGATCAACCATCCTACTTTGTCACTCTCATCCAGGACACGACCGAGCGTCACAACGCCGAGTTCACGCTGCGCGAAAGCGAGCAGCGGCTCCGGGCACTGGTCGAGGGATTGCCGGTACTTATGGATGCCTTTGATGAGAACGGCCTGATCGTCGCGTGGAACAAAGAGTGCGAGCGAGTCACCGGCTACGCTGCTGAGGAAGTCGTGGGCAATCCGCAGGCGCTCGAGTGGCTTTATCCTGATCCGGACTACCGCGCCGCGATGCTGGAGGATGCGCAGAAGCATTCAAAGCTGGCCTACCGAAACCGGGCCTGGGACTTGCGCACCAAGAGCGGGAAGATCCGCACCGTTGCCTGGAGTAACGTCGGTGCCGACGTGCAGATCCCGGGGTGGAAGGAGTGGGGAATCGGCATCGATATTACGGAACGACGCCGGCTCGAGCTGGCGTTGCAACAGGCCAGTGAACATGAGCAGCGCAGGCTTGGACAGGAATTGCACGACGGCCTCGGGCAGGAACTCGCAGCCCTGGCGTTGCTGGCCTACAGCCTGGCCAGTAAACCCGGTCTGGTCGATGAACCGGTGCGCCAGGAATTGGACCGCCTGGCGCAGATTGCCCGCCAGGCGGTTCGAAGCGGACGCGCGATCGCCCACGGCCTCGCACCGCTCTATGAATCCGAAGGCGATTTGATCGAAGCCCTGCGCAGAATGACGCAGCACCATTTGGCGGAAGTCAGCGGCACCCAAGTGATACTTGAAGAGCGTTTGAGCGCCGAGCTTGCCATTCCTGCAACTGCTCGCAGCCACCTGTACCGCATTGCGCAGGAAGCCCTGAACAACGCCATCCGGCATGCGAAGGCGCAGGCTGTAAAAATGGAATTAACCGTTTCTCCCAGAGTCGTTCGTCTGACGATCAGCGATGATGGCAAGGGCTTTAGCGCTCGGGCGGAACGCTCGGTCGGCATGGGTCTACGAACAATGCAGAATCGCGCAACAGCAATTGGCGCCACCCTGGCCATCAGGACTGGGTCAGAAGCCGGAACCAGCATCACAATCGAGTGTCTGAATCTCAGCTCGACCGCTGATCACGCTGGGGAGCCATCAGCGGAGGGCGCCGAGGAGACTTCATCGAACTCTTCGGGCATTGTGCGTTAGAGCGCGAGCTTTCGGATCAACTGGCATGGCGGGCCGACACTTTGCGCTGAGCAAATACCGCGCAGTTGCAACTGCAGCGTTGCTGGTAATGGCGGCCCCGGCCAAGGCGGCCACACTGGCAGGCGCAGCTACGCAGTCATCCTCAGGTGCTGATCGGGTCTCTGCCATGGCAGCGCTTGGCAGGAAGATGTTCTTCGACGCCTCACTATCTGCCTCCGGCAGACTCGCGTGCGCGGGCTGCCATAGCGCCGAACATGCCTACGGCCCTCCCGACGGCCGGGCGGTTCAACTCGGCGGCCCCGCACTGGACCGAGAAGGCGTGCGGGCTGTGCCCTCGCTTCGCTACGTGCTGAATCGCACCCCAGTCTGGAGCGCCTCGTATGCGGCAAGCCCGGCCGAACGTCTGGTTGAAGGGCTCGAACCTCCAGCCGGCGGCTATGGATGGGACGGTCGCTTCAATTTGCTGCGCGAACAGGCGAGTTTTCCGCTGCTCTCTCCCAACGAAATGGCCAATGCCTCGCCAGAAGATGTCGTCACTAAACTCCGGCATGCCCGCTATGCCGGGCAATTTCGCCGGATCTTCGGCGCCACAATCTTTTCGAATCCGGGGCGCGCTTTTTTGAGTGCTCGCCTTGCGCTGGAGCGATTCGAACTCGAGGATCAAAGCTTTCACCCCTACACCAGTCGATATGATGGGTATCTTGACGGGCGCGAGCAGCTCTCGGCGCAGGAGCTTCGAGGCCTGGCATTGTTTAGCGAGCCGGCCCGTGGCAATTGCGCCAGCTGTCACCTGGTTACCACGGGAGCCGATGGCTCACACCCGCTGCTGACCGACTATCAGTTTGAGGCACTTGGTGTGCCGCGAAACCCCGAGCTGCTAGCCAATGCCAATCCTGCCTATTTCGATCAGGGGTTGTGTGGTCCCCTGCGCACCGATCAGATGCACATGGCCGCCTACTGCGGCATGTTCAAGACGCCGACATTGCGCAACGTCGCAACGCGGGCCGTTTTCTTTCATAACGGCAGTTTCCATACGCTTAAGAGTGCACTGCAGTTTTATGTGCGTCGGGATACCAGCCCCGAGCTCTGGTATCCCCCGAGCAACGCGGGCGATATCAATAAATTTGATGATCTGCCGCCATCCGCACGGGCCAATGTCGATGTGATAGACGAACCGTTGACGCGGGCACGCGGCGGCGAGCCGGCCTGGAGCGAGGAGGAAATTGATGCGGTCATTGCGTTCCTCCAGACGCTATCGGATCGAGATGTATTGCCGGCCTCGAGCTCAAACTAGGCGCGGCGTCGAAGGCTCCACGACGGCCGATCCCGTGTTCGCCGTGCCATCACTGTCCGGCTGGGCTTCCCGCGGTCGGCCGGGGCTGTCTATACTGGAAGACATGAGTTTTGCGACCCACACCGATCTTGCCCGCGTGCAGGCGCTGGCCGGCAGGCTGGCCGACAGCGCACGCCATACAGTCCGGCAGTATTTTCGGCTGCCCATCGCCGTGGAGCAGAAAGCTGATCTGAGCCCTGTGACGCTCGCCGACCGGGCGATCGAAACCGAGATGCGACGTCTGATCCGCGCCGAATTCCCGACTCACGGCATCCGCGGCGAAGAGTTCCCGTCGGAGGACGGCGATGAGTTCACCTGGGTGCTTGACCCCATCGACGGGACCAAGAGCTTCATAACAGGCTTTCCGCTATTCGGCTCGCTGATTGCCCTGGCGCAAGGAACCCGGCCAGTGTTTGGTGTGCTCGAAGCCCCAGCGCTGGGCGAGCGCTGGGTCGGCTGCGAGGGTCTGCCCACGCTCTTTAATGGCGCTCCGGTTAGAACCAGCAACTGCCAGAGCATCGAGCAGGCCAGGGTCTATACCACCACAATCGAGACATTCCGCGGGGCGGATCGGGAACTATTTGAGCGGGCTACGGGCCGCGCAGCGTTGCGGCGCTACGGCGGTGATTGCTACCTGTATGGGCTGCTGGCTTCGGGTTTTTGCGATCTAGTGATCGAGATGTCAATGAAACCCCACGATTATCTCGCCTTGGTTCCGGTCGTTGAAGGTGCGGGCGGCAAGATGAGCGATTGGAGCGGCGCACCGCTGAGCACAGAAACCGGCGACAAGGTGCTGGCCGCAGCGACTACTGAACTGTGGGAGCAGGCGCTGGAGTCGCTTAGGCCGCGCTAGGCCCCGGAGCGGCGCCGCACCGATCCTGAGTTTCTGCTTGCTCGCCTTGACCCAACCGGAAAGGCCTCTGGGGCGCCCTAGTGCGGATACCAACAAGAATCCAGCCCGGCATTTAAACCTTTCGAGTGCTTTGGCCCACTAAGCCTACGCAATGCAGATTTGTCAGACTCAGCAGTGACCGTAATTGCCTTCCAGGCTCCAGCGCGCCGCGACGCAGGAGTCTCCGAAGACGCTGCGGCGGTTTCGCGGGCGGCGGCCGGAGATCTCGCGGCCTTCGAGACCTTGTACCGCACGCACGCCGGGTGGGTGTACGGCCTTTGCCTGCGACTGACCGGCCAGCGCGAACTGGCTGAGGACTGCACTCAGGAAGCTTTTGTGGCGGCCTGGCGCGGTTTGCCTGCCTTTGAGCGTCGCAGTCGCTTCAGTACCTGGCTGCACCGTATCGCCGTGAACACCGTACTGGGTCGCCGTCGACCCAGCGCTCAGCCCGAGCTGCTTAGCGCCGAAAGGCATGCAGAGGCTGTCGCGGCGATTCCCGGCGACATCGATGCGGCGGGCCCAATCGATCTTGAGCAAGCCGTGAGGCTGCTGCCGCCCGGCGCCCGCGATGTTCTGGTGCTGGTTGGCATCTACGGCTACAGCCATGACGAAGCGGCCGGGCTGCTCGGCATCGCGCCAGGCACAAGCAAAGCGCAGTTGCACAGGGCCCGCGCTTTGCTTTCAGCACAGCTGGGTCTAGTTACGGAGTCACCATGAGCCCTATTCAGACAACACTTGATGAGCTCCTAAGCGCCATGCCGCGCGCCGTGGAACCGCCAGCGGATTTGTGGCCTCAAATCGCCACACTCACCCACCGCCCACCACGTCCGGCTCGCCTTATGAACCTGGCGGCCAGCCTCGCCGTAGCATCGCTCGTGCTGCTCATGGCCAGAAGCGCGCTGCGCGAGGGGGCCCAAGTACCTATGAAGCCAGTCGGAACTTCCAGTCCGATGACCTCCGTGAGCTTCTCCCTGCCGGATGCCGCGCGCTACCAGAGTGCCCGCGCCGCGATGGAAGCCACCTTTTACGAACGCCTCAAGCTACTGCGCCCCGAGACGCGCACCACGATTGAGGCGAATTTGCAGATTATCCGCAAAGCGAATGAAGAGATTCGCCGTGCTCTGGACAGTGATCCTGCCAGTCCACTTTTGCTGCAACTCCTGAATGACACCTACCAACAGGAGTTTGATCTTTATGAGAATGTTGCCCGTAACACCGAACCTACCCAAGGGAGAAGCTAATCATGTCTGCGCTCAAGCACGGTTTTCACTGGAGCTCTTTGTTGGTCCTTGTCATTCTTGCAATCATCACGACCAGCACGCGGGCAGCGACGCGCTCAATTGAGCAGCAGCAGGCCGCCGACCCCTCTGGCAGCGTAGAAATCATCAATGTCGCTGGCTCCATCGAGGTCCTTGGCTGGGATAAGCCCGAGGTGGCAGTAACCGGGCAGATCGGTGATCGCGTCGAACGCGTTGACATTACCGGCGCAGACAAGCATCTGACAGTTAAGGTCGTGTTGCCGATTGGTAGCCACTGGAGTGGCGATGGCGAAGCCCACCTTACCATTCACGTGCCGCAGATGAGTTCACTTAGTGTGTCGCTGGTGAGTGCCGACTTGAAGGTCAGCGGTGTCAGTGGAGCGCAACAGATTCACACGGTGAGCGGCAGTGTGACTACTGATGGCGGTGGCAACTCCCGCGTAAGTACCATTAGCGGCGACGTGCATATCTCCGTGCCTGCAGGCACCCCGTCTGAAGTGTCGACGGTGAGCGGCGACGTTTCGGTCCATGGCGCCGAGGGCGAGGTCTCGATCAAGTCAGTTAGCGGCGGGGGCAAGTTGGACCTGGGAACGCTTTCCAATTTCCGCCTGGAAACGGTATCGGGAGATTTCTCGATCAGCGCGCGTCTGGCGGCTGGAGCCCAGTTCGAGGCCTCAGGCGTCAGCAGCAACCTGCGGACCAACTTTGCCGGCGTCACCGGAGCCAGCTTCGATATCTCAACACTGAGCGGCAACATCAGCAATTGCACAGACCCCAAGCCGACGAGTCCGCGCTTTGGCCCGGGCTCCCACCTGTCATTCACGACCGGTGATGGCAAAGCCACGGTGCAGATCTCCTCCAAGAGCGGCGACCTGAGCTTGTGCAGTAAGTAGCCGAGTCCAATTCGATGAGCATGGCCTCTTGCTGGAGCTCTTTGGATCAAAGCCCCGCGACCGAACTGAGCGATGCGCGGCATTAATCCTGCGAGCTCTTGCATGGCGGCCGGGAAAAAGTCCTGGCGGATGCCCCGATCCGAGGTGAATCAGGCCTTAACTCGTACCATTCTTGGATCGTAGAGCGCTTCGAGGTGGATAGCGCACGGCACACGTTCCGTCGCTACTTCAAGCTCGTAGCGGCCTGCAAGGAGATATCCCCGATCCAGCCCCTGCGCGCGTCGCACATAGCCGTAGCCGATGTTCAGCTTCACCGTATGACCATAGCCGCCACTGCTTAGCCAGCCGACACGTTCACCATCACGGTAGATGGTTTCTCGACCCAGCAGCATCACTGCGGGATCTTCAACCGTGAATCCACAGAGCCACTTCTTAAGCGGCGCGCCCGCGCAGGTCTGCAGCGCATCGCGGCCCAGAAAAGCCGTCGCGCTCCTGAGTTTGACCGCCCAACCCAACCCGGCTTCAAACGGCGTGTGATCCGGGCCAATGTCGGCCCCCCAGGCGCGGTAGCCCTTCTCCAGGCGCAAGCTTTCAATTGCCCGATAACCCGCATCCGACACGCCAAGATCAGAGCCGGCGCGCATTAGTGCCTCATACACGGTCACTGCGTATTCCACTGGCACATGCAATTCCCAGCCAAGCTCTCCCACGTAAGTCACACGCAACGCGATCACATCGGCCCCGGCCAGCCGCAATTTACGGACCTGCCCGAAGGCAAAGGCAGCGTTGCTGACATCGTCGCGCGTAAGACGCGCTACCAGCTGCCTTGCTGCCGGACCCATTACCGACAGCACGGCGTAGCATGAAGTCACATCAATCAGCCGCGCATCAAATCCGGCGGGAATGTGACGGTCAATCCAGTCAAAGTCATGTGTTACAAATCCGGTGCCGGTGACGATGTGAAAGCTATCAGCTGCCAGTCGTGAGACCGTCAGGTCGCACTCAATGCCACCGCGCTCGTTGAGCATCTGCGTATAGACGAGACTGCCCACGGGTCTGGCTATGTCGTTGGCGCAGATCCAGCTCAGCGCCTTTTCGGCGTCCGCCCCGAGCAGCTGAAATTTCCCGAACGAGGTCTGATCAAAAATCGCTACCCGTTCTCGCGTCGCCTGATGCTCGCGCGCAACGGCCTCGAACCAATTAGGGCGCGTAAATCCGTATTGATCCTGGGCGGCCTCATTCCCGCGCGCGAACCAGTTCGGTCGCTCCCAGCCCATCTTTTCTCCGAAGGCTGCACCGCCAGATTTCAGGTGCGAGTACAGCGGCGAGCGCCGTAGAGGCCGCCCGCTGGCATGCTCCTCGGCTGGCCAAGCGATCGTGTAATGCTTGCCATACAGCTCGAGCGTCCGGGCCCGCACCCAGTCAATGTCGTGGTGTGGCGCCCCGAAGCGCCTGATATCCACAGGCCACAGGTCAAAGGGCGCCTCGCCTGAAACCACCCATTCAGCGAGCACCTTGCCGGCGCCTCCTCCGGAGGCGATGCCAAACGCATTGAACCCTGCGCCGACGTAGTAGCCCCGGATCCCCGGAGCCGGCCCCAGAATAAAATTGCCGTCTGGCGTAAAACTCTCCGGGCCATTGATCAGCTCCTTGACGCCCGCTGCGGCCAGCGCCGGAACCCGCTTGATCGCGCTTTCCAGAATGGGCTGAAAATGATCCCAGTCGGGCTGTAGCAGCTGAAAATTGAAATTGTCTGGTAACCCGTCGACGGCCCAGGGCCTGGGGTTGGGCTCGTAGCCGCCCATGACCAGCCCACCCACATCCTCCTTGAAATAGGTCAATTGATCCGGATCGCGCAGTGTCGGCAGGTTTGGTGTCACGCCCGGCACCCTGTCGGTGATCAGGTATTGGTGCTGCACCGAAACCAACGGGACGTTGACGCCCGCCATCTGCCCAATCTGGCGCGCCCACTGACCCGCGCAATTCACCACGATCTCGCAAGCGACGCGGCCGCGCGAAGTCAGCACCGCACTCACCGCGCTGCCCTCGAATTCAAAACCCAGCACGGTGGTATCCTCCGAGATCTGGATGCCGTGCTGGCGGGCACCTTTAGCCAGCGACTGCGTGATGTCGCTCGGGTTGACCTGGCCATCGGTGGGCAAGAATGCTGCGCCGACCAGATTGCCAATATCCATGAGCGGCCATAGATCCAGCGCTTCCCGCGGTGTCAGCAGGTACATCTCCAGGCCAAAGGAGCGTGCGCTCGTGGCCTGCCGCTTCAGCTCAGTCCAGCGCGCCTGATTACAGGCAAGCCTCAGGCCACCGTTCATCTTCCAGCCACTGGCAAGTCCGGTCTGCGCCTCCAGCGACTTGTAGAGAGCGACAGATTCCCCGAGCAGCTGCGTGATATTGGCGCTGGTACGCAGCTGCCCGACGAGACCCGCGGCGTGATGGGTTGAGCCCGAGGTCAGCCGATGCCGCTCGATGAGCAGCGTATCGCTCCAGCCGAGGCGTCCGAGGTGATAGGCCGTGGAGCAACCCACGATCCCCCCACCAATCACCACCGCTCGCGCTTGCCTTGGAAAATCAGCCATATTGGGTCTCAAATTGCTGCCACTGGCGCTCGAATCGCTGCCGATAATCCTCGGCATACTCCCGGTAATCAAAGTCGATTGTTGAGCTCAGACCCGAAACGGTCGCCCACAGCACCTCGCGCAGCAGTGAAGCGCACAGCATGGCGTCGAACCCGCGGCGGACATCCACGGTGATGGCTCGCTCAAAGTAGCTCTCCAGAAGTAGTTGCTCGAACTCGCGCGAGAACAGGTTGTTCGAGGCGAGGTTGGCAAGATCAAAAAGCGGGCTGTTAAAACCCCCGTAATCCCAGTCGATCAGCCACAACTGGCTGCCATCATCGATGAGGTTCGCAGCCAGCAAATCGTTGTGGCCAAAGCCGATGGCCACCGGCCCTACTGCCGCCTCGAGGCGCTGAGCTTTGATGCCCAAGCCATCCAGCAGCGCTAATTGTGTCTGGTCATTTGCGGTTTGCAGATGTGCAAGGTAGCTGCGGATGATCTGAAACACCCAGAAGATGAGAGCCGGACCCTGGAAGTACCGCGGTATATCCCGGTGACACCGCCGCAGCAGATCGGATATACGCCTCAGCATCAGTTCACTTCGCACCAGCGCGGGCGTGAGTACGGTGCCTGCGACGAAGCGAATGACCATGAATCCGGCACTGGCGTGGACTACTTGCGGGCCTATTCCGGCAGCGAAGGCCGCCTGGGCCGCGGCCAACTCGTTAAACCTCATAATGCCGTGGACGGGAATATCCTGGCCCCGGCGGACCACGAACTTCTGATGCCTGCCATCCGTGACCAGATAATTGTGGTTCGTCAGGCCACCTGAGAGCGGCGCCACTTCCACGAATCCAGACCAACACGGCAAAGCGGCTATGGCTTCGGCAATGCCCCGATCAACCATTCCATTGTTCCTTTGGAGTTCTTAAGCCCGAGTATAGCGTGCCCCGGCGTGGCGCCTTGGCAGCCCGGACAACAGGCAACGGCAACGTTGGCTGAAATGCCCGGCAAGTATTCACCCTGCCAGCGGGTATTTGAATTGCGTTGGAGCTGCCGGTACTTGCAATTGGAATGTGTCATTCTGTACTTTACTTTCAACGAATTGCGGATTTGAGCCAGCCGCGCGATCCGGCATAGTCATCGGGAGCACCTCGTGCACGTACCAGCAGCCCAGTGGCCAGATACATCTACCTTGAATCTGCAGCAGTTGCGGATTGACCTGGCTGCCGCGTTCCGCCTGGCGGTGGAGTTTGACTGGCACGAGGCCGTCGGCAACCACTTCAGTGCAGCAGTGTCTGGCGATGGGCGGCGATTTCTGATGAATCCGCGCAATCGGCACTTTGCCACGCTGTGCGCGAGCGATCTGCAACTGCTCGACGCCGACGACGAACAGACCATGTTGAGGCCGAACGCCCCGGATCCTTCGGCCTGGTGCATTCATGGCGCAATCCATAGGCACCAGCCGACTGCTCGGGTGCTCATGCACTGTCACCCGCCCTACGCCACGGCTTTGGCTTCATTGAAGAATCCAGAGCTGTTGCCTATCGACCAAAATTCCGCCGGATTCTATGGCCGCGTGGCCATTGATCGAGGTTACGGCGGAATCGCCGACGATGCGGCCGAAGGTGAGCGCCTGGCCCAAACCATTGGCAGCTTACCCGTCATGCTGATGGGCAACCATGGCGTGAGCGTCGCCGGGGCAACGGTCGCGGAAACGTTCAACACGCTGTTTTTCTTCGAGCGCGCGTGCCGCAACTTGATATTGGCCTACTCCAGCGGTCAACCGCTTAGTGTGTTATCGGATGAGGTGGCGAAGAAAACCGCTCGGGACTGGGACGACTACCGCGATTCGGCCTTCGCCCACTTCGAACAGCTGAAGTCGCTCCTAGATAAGCGGGATCGCTCCTATCGCGACTGATCCGACATCTGCGGTAACGCGCATTCACTGGCGGCTGTTGCTGCTGCTCACGTTGGCGTTGCTGATCAGTTATATCGATCGCGGCAACATGGCCACAGCTGAAACTTTGCTGTCGGGCCAGCTCCAACTCAGCCCAAAGCAGATGGGCGTGCTGCTATCCAGCTTTTACTTTACTTACGTGCTTGCGATGATTCCTGCCGGGTATTTGGCCGAGCGCTATGGCGCGAAGTCGATTCTTGCCGCGGGTTTCGCCGTCTGGTCGATCGCGACTCTGCTGACCGGAGTCTGTTCTGGTTTCATTACCTTGCTGCTGTGCCGCTTGCTATTGGGGATTGGCGAGAGCGCTACCTTTCCTTCGATGTCCAAGCTGCTTGCGAGCACGTCACCGCCTGAGCAACTGGGACGTGCGAACGGCATTGCCAGCGTGGGCTACCTGCTTGGTCCGGCCGTAGGTACGCTGATCGGCGGCGCAATCATGGTTCGATACGGCTGGCGCCCATCGTTTCTGCTCTTTGGTGGCATGGCGCTGCTTTGGATCTGGCCCTGGCTGCGTACGACGATTCGTGAACCTCGCCTGCTTGAGTCTCCTCAGGCCGGACCATCGTGGGGCCAGCTGCTTCGACAGCGCGGACTGTGGGCTGCCTCCCTCGGGCACTTTGCTGGCAACTACACGTTTTATTTTGTGTTGAATTGGCTGCCTGACTATCTTGACCGGGAACGCGGCCTGTCCCTCTCGTCCATGTCGATGGTCACGGGCGCCGCCTACCTGCTCAATGCAGTCGGGGCCTACAGTGCGGGTATCCTGGTCGATCGTTGGAATCGACGCAGTGGTAGCGTCAGTGTCATCTATAAAAGTCTCATGGCACTTAATCACGTGGCCGCGCTCGCTTGCATGCTCGGGTTGTATGCACTGCCAATCCGCCCAGCGATTGGCTGTCTGTTCGTGTACCAATTCATAGTAGGACTGGCCTCCCCTGGCTGCTTCGCGATTCCTCAGGTGATGGCCGGTGCTGCCGGAACGGCCCGCTGGGTTGGCGTGCAGAACATGTTCGGCAACTTCGCAGGAATTCTTGCGCCATCGATAACTGGCTACCTCCTGGGAAGTAGTGGTAGCTTCGGCCACGCGTTCTTGATCGCAGGTCTTGTCAATATCCTCGGCATCCTCGGTTGGATCGTCCTGCTGCCTCGGGTGGAACCAGTGCGCTGGTCACCGCTCAACGCGACAACGTGAGGTCGCCGTGTGTTCCTTGTTGAAGTTATCAAACCGAGTCACGTAGCCCCGGAGCGAGGTCCATGGACAGTTCCCTAAGTTCGCAGCAGCTTGTGGAGGCCGTTCTTGCCTCATTTGAGTCGACGCCTGATGAGCGTCTACGGGAAATCATCAAATCACTGGTAAGTCATCTGCATCAATTTGTAGCAGACGTAAAACTAAGTCATGAAGAATGGCAAAAAGGCATCGAGTTTCTGACGGCGGTCGGTAAGAAGTGCTCCCCGGAACGGCAGGAATTTATGCTGCTGTCGGATGTGCTCGGCGTCAGTAGCGCGGTGGATGTCACCAACGACAACGATCCGAGTGCGACGCCAGGCACTGTGCTTGGACCCTATTACATTGCCGATTCCCCGCGGCGGCCGCCTGGAGCTTCTCTGATTGACACCGACGACGGCGGTCCGCACCTGCGCGTGCGTGGGGTGGTACGCGATCTCTCAGGTATACCCATTCCGCGTGCCACAATCGATGTCTGGAGCTGTGCGTCAAATGGTCTGTATCCAGCTCAAGATCCTGCTCAGGCACCAACCAACCTACGAGGCTTGATGTCCACAGATGAGCAAGGGCGTTTTGAATTCATTGTGCTGAGGCCTCACAACTACTCCATTCCCATGGATGGTCCGGTCGGGGATCTGATGCGAGCGACCTCCCGATCTCCGATGCGGGCCGCACATGTGCACTTAATAATCTCTGCCGACGGCTACCAGGGCGTAACGACACATCTCTTTGATGGCGAATGCGAGTATCTGTCCTCGGACTCTGTCTTTAGCACTCGCAAAGCGCTGATCCGGAAGTTCCGCGAGGATGCTGCCGGAGAGATGAGTGCGACATT
>Ga0302310_10001214_pt1 | contig 22213 bp, 20 predicted proteins | sample III_Palsa_N1_2_FD_200451 | JGI IMG/M metagenome (GOLD analysis project Ga0302310, IMG submission 200451) | Peat permafrost microbial communities from Stordalen Mire near Abisko, Sweden - III_Palsa_N1_2 | ecosystem: Environmental > Terrestrial > Soil > Palsa > Peat permafrost | place: Sweden...
TGAACGTGCACCTGCCACACCACGCCGCCGACCAGCGTCACGCACCACGCCAGCGCGCCGTGCGCCCGCAGCAGCCACGCCACCAGCGGATGCGGCTGCGGGCCGAACGGCGTGCGTTGCAGCCACAGGTCGTGGCCGACCAGCCACGCGATGCCGGTGGCGAGCAACACGATGCAGCCCCAGATCAACAGGTGGCGCGCGCGCCGGCCCTGGCCGTGGGCGATCGGGTGCGCGTCGTCAGGCCGCACGGGGGCGTTCCTTGCTTTGCCACAGGCTGCCATCCGCGCGCACGACCAATGCGCTGGCGCGGGCGCGACGCAGCAGCGCGCTGGCGAGCTCGCCTTGCTGCCACACGATCTTGGTCAACGCATCGGCGGCGCAGGCGGTGGGTGCGAGCACCGTCACCGACCGCGGGGCGGCGGTGTCGTGCGAGCCGCTCGAGTCACCGCGCGACGCCACCTCGCCGCTGGCGCTCGTGGCGCACGCCGAGTCGCGCAGCGCGGCCACCGGCCACAGCTCGGAGGCGTCGAATGGCGAGCGCACCAGCACGGTCTCCTCGAGCGCGCCGAACACGCGCAGGTCGCCGCCCGCGTTGACGGCGCCAGCCGGCAGGCCGGCACGGCGCAGAGCCGCCACCGCCAGGTCGACCGCGTAGCCCTTGGCGATGCCGCCGAAATCCAGCCAGACGGGCGCGTGGACGAACACCTGGTGGCCGTCGACCTCCAGGGCGTCCTCGAACGGCACGTTGCCGGGCGGCGTGCCGTCGGCCGGTGCCGGCAACCAGCCTTTTGCCACGGCCCGGGCCGCGCAGCCGGCGTCGAAGGCGCCTCCGCTGACGCGGGCCCAGCGCTGTGCACGCCGCAGCACGGCCGCCGTGTGCGGATGCACGCTCAGGCGTTCGCCGGCACGTGCGCGCGCGATGCGGCGCAGGTCGCTGCCGGCCTCGTGGAAACTCATCAGCGCATGCACTTTCGCGATGGCGTCGAACGCGGCGTCGGCCGCCACGTCGAAGGCCGTGGCGCTGGCGCCCTGCGCGCGCACTTCCACCAGCGTGCCCAGCAGTGGGCGCGCCCGGCGGTGAATCACGATGCGGTCGCCTGCATGCGCATCACGACGCGACCGGATGCTTCGCGGCCCACGCCACCAGGCGATGCACGCCGTCGGTGATGTGCGTGCAGCTGAGCGTGGCGCCGCTGATGTTGGAAATGTCGGAGCCGATCCGCACCGGATCGGCGGCCGTCTTGCCGACGAACTGGTTGCGCCAGGCGGGCAGCCGCACCTCGGAGCCGTGGCCTTCGCGGTACGTGAGGATCTCGACGGCCAGCACCTTGCCGGCAGCGTCGAGCGCGACGGCGTAGTCGATCTGCTCGAACTTGCCGAGCACCGAGTCGACGATCACGCGGCCGAGCACGGTATCGCCCTGGCGCGCCTCGATCGTGCGCACCGGGCCCATGTGCGGCACGCCGCCGGCCGCGGCGAGCGCGACCGCGTCATCGGGCCCGGGCGTGACCAGGACGTCGGCGAACGCGGTCGCCGTCTTGAACGCGCGGTGCGCCACATCGGCTGGGGTGCCGAACGTCGCGGCGCAGACGCTGGCTGGCACGGAGGCGGCGATCAAGGCCGCGCCCGTGAGCGCGAGTGTCGTCGAGTGACCGGTGCGGACGGGGAGGGTGAGCCAGCGATGCGATGTCATGGAGATCCTGGAAGGAGGCCTCCATGATAATGCGAATGGTTCTCATCTGCCGGCGGCGGCCTGTCGCGAGGCTGGCGCGCACCCTGGCAACAGGCAACTCGGTGTCAACTTCGAGAACTCTGCGTCAACGGCCGCGAACGGGGAGGCCGCCGGACTTGGCGCTTGGCAAGGTCGTCCGGCCACGCGTGGAGGAAGCAGCCCTGGGTCGACGCAGCGCCTTGGCGATCAATGCCATTTCGCCCGGATGCCGAGCTGGCCAGTCGGCCTGCGCCATCTTTGCTCCAGTGTAGGCATCGTGAACCTCGACCTGGCAGGCCGGATCGAGGCGTGGCGCGAGCGCATGCATGTTGAAGACGAATCGACCGTAGGACGCGTGTACGCGAAAATTCGGCGTGAAGCGCGCGCCGGGTTCAATGGGTGGAAAGGGGCTGAAGAAGCGGCCGATCGCGCGTCCGGCGACAACCAGCCGACGCGCCATCGAGTGCCAAAGCAATTTGACTTTCATGTCGACTCCCGAGCCGATGGACGAGAACGTCTCGTCCAACATGCTCGATTGGAGATGAATCGACATCAAGATGTCGACAAGAATCCGCCACTGCGCGCAAAGATTCCATCAACGACAAGACCTGTTCGGCGAAGATGGCCCACCGTCCCAGGCGGTCGGCGGTCACGAACCGGCGACCCGGATCGGTTCTCGAAGATTCCGACGATGGTCTGCTTCATTCCGGTACGCCATGGGCGCCGAGTCAGGTCGCAACGCGATACGGGCGGCGCAAGTCGACGCTCGAATCGTTTGCAGATACCCACTGCACCTTCCCGGGTCGCGGTACGCCCGACTCCATCCATGCCTGTCCTGAGCGACGCACCGCGAAGTCCGGAAGCTCTTTCGTCAAGACCGTGCTCGCATAGCGGCGCCCCGGAACGTGCACGGTCTGTGCCAGGTCGAATCCTCGTCCGAGGTACCACGCCACCTCGCGAGACGCACCTTGTGGCGTGTCCAATGCAAGGCGCTCGTAACGCCGCGCTCCCGCCCACGCGCCTGCATACGCGATCAGAGCGCCGCCCACGCCCGCGCCCTGGCTTGCCGGATCAACCGCGAGCTGATGAATGCTCGCCGTTGCCAGATCCCGATAGGCCTCTATGGCGGAAGAGCGATCGGGGTGCTCCAAAGTGATGGTTCCGATCATCTGCCCCCCGGAGACTGCGATGAAGCACTCTCCACGCTTGACGCGATCGCTCGTCAGGGCGGTCGACTGCTTGGCGCATTGGCATTCGATGCCGCGGTGCGCCAGATCCTCGAAGGCTCGATGAAGCAGGTGCGTCAACGTATCGAGAGAGTCGCATGAGCGCAGCCGGCGTATGGCGAAGTCGATCATCTGGGCAGTCGAACCGAGGTGGAGTGGAGCTTCGTATTTGAGCAAGGTCGACCTAAAGATTCTGCGTAGATTCAGGGGCCGGCCATAAAGGACTCGCAATGACGGGGCACTCCGGCTTACCTTGCGATCCCTCGAACGCGTCATGAACGTCAACCCGGGAATGTGAATCCGTCCGCGGGGCCGGGGCATGGAGTCGAAAGACGGAACGACCATAGGAGGCGTGGAATCGGAAGTCCGCCGCTTGGCTCATCGTCACGTTCGGGCCAGGTTCGCAGGGTTGCAGCGGGCCAAGGAAGCGATCGAACTCGCGGCCGGCGTTGCGCAGCCATCGTTTCACCGATCGCCAAAGCAGACTGATTTTCATCATCAACGAGCACGCGCCGGCCGCAGCAGCGATCTCAAGCCCGCTTCGCGACGGGATTGGACAGCGAAAGCAAAGGTGTCGGCAGTGTCAACACGTTCTCCGGCGTTGCCGGTTCTGAAAGCGCCATTCCGTTTCGCGCTTCGAATTTCGCCAGCAGATGGGCCAGAAGCCTTCGATAGATCTCGTCGCCCATCACCTTGTCTTCCGCGCCCACATCCAGGTTCGGGTTGTCGTTGATCTCGATGACGAAGACGCCCGCGGCGTTCTGCTTCAGATCGACGCCGTAGAAGCCGTCGCCGATCAATCTTGCAGCGGCGATCGCAGCCTGGAGAACTGCTGGCGGCGTGTCGCTGAGCTTGACGGCTTCCGTGCGACCTTCGGCGTGCTGTCCGTCGCCAGCGTGCTTGATGATCTGCCAATGATCGCGAACCATGAAGTAGCGCGCCACGAACAGAGGCTCGCCGTCGAGCACGCCGACACGCCAATCGAATTCCGTGTACATGAAGTCCTGCACGAGGACGATTTCCGACTCCTTGAACATCGATTGCGCGATGTTCTGGAACTGCTTGAAGTCCAACGCCTTCTTGACGTCCCGGCTGAACGACCCGTCGGGGACCTTCAGGACGACTGGATAGTCCAGCGTGTCCTCGAACCTGGCCACGGTGCGTCGACTGACCAACCGCGTTCGCGGTGTGCCGATGCCGTTCTCGCGCAACAGCTCCGCCAGGAACGCCTTGTTCGTGCAGCGCAGGATCGAGCCGGGATCGTCGATCACGGGCATGCCTTCGGCCGCCGCCTTCTTTGCGAACTTGAAGGTGTGGTGAGCCACCGCGGTGGTCTCCCGGATGAACAGCGCGTCGAACTGCGTCAGTCTGGAGAAGTCCTTCTTCCTGATCAGCTCGACGGAGATATCCATGCCCTCGCCCACTTCGGCGATGCGCGCGAGCGTCGCGAGGTTCGAGGGCGGCAGCGGATCGTTCGGATCATGCAGGATCGCGAGGTCCATCTTCGGAACGCTGTGCACCCGGGCCGGACTCCAGCGGCGACGCGTGAACTCGTCCAGCGCGCCGAGAAACAACCCGTCGCGGGAGACGTCGACGTCGCGTGGGTCGAGCGCCTTGACCGCGGTCGTCTTCCACCCGGCGAGCCCGGGGGGACGTTCCAGCTCGAGCTCGAGCAACGGACAGCGGAACAACTCGAAGCTCTTGCGCGCCAGGTCGGCCAGGGCAGGATCCTCGATGCGCCCGAAGAACACATGAAAACTGAGCGTGTTGACGGATTTCGGAACGTCGTCCAGCCCGGCGATCAACCGGTCGAGCTGGGCCAGCAGGCCTTGCTGCGTGCTGCGCTGTTGCAGGTCGAGAATGGTTTCCACGCTGGGCGTGATCCGGTCGCCGCGTGCCTCGGCCAGAAGCGAGCAGTAGTAGCCGAGGCTGAGGTAGTCGTAGTTGCGGCACAGGTTGATGACCTTGCGCGGTCGCTTCGAAGCGAAGGAGCGCTCCCCCTCGTGTCCTTCGGTGCGCTCCGAGATGAAATCCTCGGCAGTGATGACGCGAGAGTCGGCGTCAGCCCAGCGGAAGTCCGCTGCTTTTTCTACCACGATCAGGTGATCGGAAGCCAAATCAATACTCCTTGGAGATGACGACGGCGGCGGTCTGTCGCCGTCGGCCGTATCGGGTGATGCGGTGGAATTCGTCCACCGTGATGGTCATGTCGGGGTCGCCCGCGACCGGGGTGACCATGGGGTCGAGGATGCGAAAGACGTGACCGTCGAAGCCGGTCACCACGACCCAGTGCGGACCCTTTTCTCCGTGCAGCCTCCACAGGCTGATGAGAACGATCGGCACGCGACCCTGGTGGAGGTGATCGACCAGTTGGGCCGCTGACATCGAGGCCGACAACAACGTGGCCCGTGTCGATGCAAGCTCGGAGCGGAAGTCGGCTTCGACCAGCTGGATCACTTCCTTCTTTCGGATGTCGCGCACGCTGTCGACGAACATCGCTTTGCCGCCTGGCGCGTAGACGGTGGCGCGGAACCCGCGTCGCTCGGCCGCCAGTGCCAGCCCATGCGGGCCACAGCCGCCGTGACCCGCGGCCATGAAGACGGTCGTGGCTTCACGCCAGATTCGAATTTCCTCGGCGCGATCGAGGACGGTCGACGAGTCGAGCGCCGCCATGGCCATCAGCAACGCGCAGGGCCCGCACGTGAAATCCAGCGTCTGACCATAAAAGGGTGCGCTGAGCGCGGCATCGTGCTCGGCGGCACGCAAGTTCCAGAGCGACTTTTGATAGAGAAGCGCGTCCGCGCCGTCCTCGTAGTAGGACGCCTTGCGTCCGCGCTGGACAAAGCCGCACCGGGCGAACAAGCGCTGGGCGGCGACGTTGTCGAGCCGCGTCTCGAGTCGGAGCACCGCGGCGCCGGCATCGCGCATGCGTTGCGTCGCATCGTCGAGCAGCGCAGCCGATACACCCCGCCCGCGAGCGTTCTTCGCGATCGCGATCGAGTAGAGCCGCGCGACGGATGTCCTTGCGCGCTGAAGGACGACGGCGGCCCCGACGATGCTCGCGGCGCCGGCGCTGCGCGCGACCGTCACGACGGCGGACTCGCTGGCGAGGAATGCGCGCCAACTGCGCGGCGAGATGCGGTCGCCGGGAAAGGATGCGCGCTCCAGTTCGGAGAGAGCGTGCCAATCCTCCGGTGAGGCCAGCTCGATGCGGATCGAACTCGGGTTCGAACTCGACGTGACTTGCGATGAGCGAGTCACGGTGACGGCGGACATGACGACCTTGGTGTTGCAACCAGCGAGAGGCTCGAGGCTATCGAGCAGCCCGACGCGGATCGCCGGGGCATGGATCACTCTAAGAGGTCGGACGTTTAAGTCCCATCAAATTTGGGCCCGTCGACATAAAGATCTCGTCAAGGCCATCGCCGCGGGCCGAAAGCGAAGCGCATGCCGAGGCTCGAATCGCGTCGCCGCGGCTGACGGTGTCGCGAATCTTCCCGGTGCCTCCTGCCCTCCGGATCGTCACTATCACCGGTCGATTTAACGCACTCTTTATGTGCGCCACCGGCAATTTGACTACTTCTTTACGCACGTCGGCATAGAGTTTCCGTCTGATAACAGCCACGCCAGATCCTGATCGGACGGCGGGTGGGTGACCTCGCTATTTCTACCGAAAGAAGAGGTCTGTGCGAATCGCTTCGGCAGGGCCGAGCATTGAAAGAGGAATTGGATATGGCTTCACACATGAAGTCCAGGTTGGCGACATCCCGAGCTTTTGCGCGTTGCTGCGTTTTGGGATCGTCCCTCGTTCTGTCTGCCCCCTCTTGGGCGGCTCGAGACGCCGGGCAGATGATCGCGCAAGACAAGGCCGACCAGGACGTCATCGCGCGACGGCAGGCCGCGCTGGACAAAACGGCAAGCGCTCCCGAAGCGGCGAATGAGGTACTCCCGCTTGACCATGGCCCGCGTGCGACCACGACACCCTGGCTGAACGCGCAGCGAAGGCTTCGCGAACGCGAAGCGGCGGCCAGCGCGGCCCACGCCGGCGCCGAAGCGGTGCCTGCCACCGCAAACACAAAGTAGAAGACCGTCACAGGTCATCAATGAGAATTGCATGAAAACAGCATCGACAAAAACACCCCTGGCCGTATTCAAGAAGTTGCCGCGAGTCGCCATGGCGACGGCCATCGGGGCTATCGTCGCGACGACGCAGGCACACGCCGCAGACACCACCGACGCAAAGGTGGCGCCTGCCGCCGGCTGCGATCCGTACAAGAACTACGAATGCCTGGATCAGTATCTCGGCGACAGCGTCTGGGATCGCCTCACGAATTACTATTCGCTGGAATGGGGTCAAGGAACCGCGCCGTCGGATCCGAAGGCACCCCCTGCGCGCCGCGACTATTTTCCGCCTGCGGCCCAGCCGACACCCCCGATGCCGTTCACCGAATGGCCCTACGGCGGTACGACGTCGCTGGGAGTCACCCGCCCCGCGTCGGTCGATAGTCCATTGATGGTCGCGCTGGCGAACACGAGCCTCGGAAAATGGATGGGGGACAACAACCTCCAGGTCTACGGTTGGGTCAACGCCGGCGCCAATCTCAGCACCAGCAAGACGAAGCCGGGCGGCAACGCGCCCGCCGCCTACGACTACACGCCGAACACCGCGCAGTTCGATCAGGCCGTCGTCTATGTCGAGCGCCTTCCCGATACCGTGCAGAAGGACCATGTCGACTGGGGCATGCGCATCTCGGCCATGTACGGCGCCGACTACCGCTACACGACGGCCTATGGCCTGCTGAGCAACCAGCTGCTGCGCGACAACAAGGCCAACGGCGTGGACTTTCCGATGCTGTACGGCGAAGTGTTCATTCCGCAGGTCGCGGAAGGTCTCATGGTTCGTGTCGGCCGCTTCATCTCGGTGCCCGACATCGAGGCGCAGCTCGCGCCGAACAACTACATGTACAGCCACTCCATGTCGTATTCGTTCGACAACTTCACGAACACGGGGGTGTTGGGGTCGCTCGCGGTCACGAAGAACTGGATGGCGCAGCTGGGCGTCTCCGCAGGCACGGAGTCGACGCTCGGTCACTTGACCAAGCGCGAGAACAACCCCTATCCGAATACGCCGGGTTCCGTTTCCGGCGAGCCGGGCTACAACCCGCTCTATCCGGGCGCGACGTTCAAGGCTGACCCTGGCGCGATGCCTTCGTTCACGGCGTGCGGACGCTACGACGCCGATGACGGCAAGACCGACGTGAACGTCTGCGCGGACGCGATCAACAAGGGCACGTACGGGTACAACAACCTGCAGTGGTACGGGCTGACGTTCTATCACTCGTTCAACGACAAGTGGCACGTCTCGGCGGAGGCCTACCATCTCTTTCAGAAGAAGGTGCCGAACGCGCTCAACAGCGACGTCCAGACGATCTACGCCAACGGCGGCTCGCCCTTCTCGTCGACGTTCATGCCGTACAACGCGCCGGACCTCGCCAACTGCGGCAACAGTGCTGCGCTGACTTGCACGGCGGGCGCGACCGGGGTCGTGACATACCTGAACTACTCGCCGGATGCGCTGAACAACTTCTCGATCCGCCCCGAGTTCTACCGCGACCCGCAAGGCCAGCGGACGGGCACTCCTGCGACCTACAAGAACCTGGCACTCGGCTGGCAGCACTGGCTCTCGCCCCAGATCGAGCTGCGCCCGGAGATCGCCTACTACCACTCGAGCGCACTGTCGTTCAACGGTAGCGCCAACGAAGGGATCGCGCCCAACCGGCGAACCGAGACGGTCATCTCGGGTGACGTGATCTTCCACTTCTGAGTGAGTCGGGGCAAGACACGTTGCGAGTCTCTTTCCCCGGAATCATGTGATCACAGAGTCGTCAATGCGATTGAGTACGTTCATCGTCGCTCAACTCGAGCCGATTGTCGCGGAGTGGCAGGCGCTCGGGAAGGGTTCCATTGCACCCGTTGATAGATCGGAAGTGGCCGAGCTTCGAGAATGCCTCAAAAGTGTCTTGTTGACGATAGCGAAGGAGATCTCTCTCGAGAGGACTCGTGCTGATTCCAATGTAGACACGGGCAGCGCCAAGATGGACGTGAAAGATTGCCCGTTTGCGAAGCATGGGGCGATTCGACAGCGGTATGGCGCTGGAATGGCCCAACTCGTCAACGAGTTCGGGTCTCTCAGGGCAATCGTGTTGACCCGTTGGTTTTTCCTTGGGGCACGGATGGCAAGCGAGTTAGTGCTCAGGCAAGGCATTCGCTTCAATCAATCCGTGGACAAAGCCTTGCTTGGATCCGTTAACGGCTTCGTAAACGGAATGACGGCGGCACGCGATGCATATCTCTTCGCTCTAGGGCAAGATCTTCGAGTTCCGCTATCAGCCGTACACATGGCAACCACGGCACTGGCGCGGCCGGATTTGGCGCCGGCAACGCGGCAAAATGCAGCTCGCCGCATGAGACGCGCACTGATTCAGATGGATAGTTCGATCTCAGATCTGCAGGCGTACACCCGCAATAGAGACGCGCCGGGGGTTCTCATCGATCGATTGGCCTGTGATCTCGAGGCTGTCTGCGACGAGACGGTCGACGTCGCTCGATCGGGACACCCCGGTCAAGTCTTCGAGCTCGCGGCATCCGGATATCTTGTTGCACACGTCGACGCATTGCGATTGCAGCAGGCGCTCTTCAACTTGGTGCGGAACGCGGTCAAGTACGGAGACCCGAACACGCCTGTCAAGGTGACCGCGACGGGCGATCAGACGAGCGTCAGCTTGAGCGTCTGGAACGCCGGGCGAGCGATTCCTGAGGCAGCGCTCGACGCCATCTTCGAGCCTTGGGTGAGAATTCCCAACGAGAGTTCCGACGTGTCTGAGCGATCGGCAACAAGTCTTGGACTCGGCCTGTTCATCGCTCGAGAGATCGTGACTGCGCATGGGGGAACGATCGCTGTGATATCGACCGCCGCAGCGGGTACTCAATTCACGATCCGGCTTCCCCGAATCCACATGGCGTCGCAACCGGGATCGATCGCCTTGACTGACGAAACAGCGTTGCCGTCCAGGCAAGCTGTCTGAAGCTCCTCGATAGCGCGATCTTGATGAAAGATTTATGCAGCGCGGAATAGTCTATACAAAAACTTCAGGCGAGATCTGATTCAATCGAATGGCGCTGTGAAGGGATTTTCCATCCACGCGGATCAAAGAGATGAACAATTTCGCAATTCGCCGGTTGAGTTCGACTGATTCCATCGATGAGATCATTCGAATGCTACAACGCGCCTTCGCTCCAATGGCCAGCCTCGGAGCGAACTGCCTGGGTGTCGACCAATCGGCCTCGACGACTCGTCAGCGGATGGAACGAGGCGACTGCCTGCTCGCGGTATCGGACGGCAGGATCATTGGTACGTTGACCTTGCAGACGTACGATCCGCTCTCGGAGGTCACGCACTACCGCAATCCGAACGTCGCGAGTCTTCATCAGTTCGCAGTTGCCCCGGAATACCAGGGTGGCGGAGTTGGTCGATCGATGTTGAAGGTGGCGACGACGTGGGCTCGAATGCGTGAGTTTTCGGAACTCGCGCTCGATACGCCAGCGGTCGCGCTCGACGCGCGCGATTTTTACTCCCATCAGGGCTTCGCGTTCGTTCAAGTCAATCGGTTGGCGGGTCGCAACTATGACAGTGTGATCATGAGCAAACCGCTGTCGCTTGGACACCAAGTGCACCCAGGCGGCGTTCCCCGCTCGACTGAATCTGGCGTGGCCACCGAGCAGTCGCAAAGTCGATTTGCTCGTTGGCTCCACTGAGCAAGCCGCGCGAGGCTTGATCGAGGGCTCTTCGTGATCGCACAGCGCTGTCGGGACGACGCGTTGCGCACGAGAAGCGTTCATTTCTCTTTAGTCGAGGACGTCCCATGAGGACTCGAAACTTTGAAAAGCAGGCGCCTTCCCATGATCGCGACAGTATCGCCTTGGACGCGAGTTGGCCGAAACGTTCGTCCTTGAAGACCTACCGTCATCAAGTCGAAAGAAACCTCGCGCCAATCCGAGGCTTCATCGATACCCAGATGGTCGATAACATCCTTGCCGTTCTGCAGTTTGAGCTGTCAACGCTCAACGGGGGGCGCGACCCGAACCGCGACGATATCTGCAAATTCTTGCTCGATAGCAAGCCAGCTGACGTGTTACGCGCTATACGCATGCACCCGACGATGCGGGGCCTTGAGTCGCTGACAAAGAGCGACCGCCAGCTTCTCCGCTGGTGCGCAGCGCTTTCGAGGTCGCTTTGAATCAAATTTGGGCCTGGCGGCATAAAGATCTCGTCAAGGCCAGGCGCCGGAACATGTTGATCATCGGTTCGATCGCGCATCTATACGAGATTTTTATGCGCACGGCGGGAAATTTACCGACATCTTGACGCGCGAATTTCTACGATCGAGCAGTTATTTCTAGGAGGGTGTCCCATGGATATCGTTTATCTCGCGCTGGTCGTCGTGTTCTGGTTGCTCATCGCCGGCATGGCCCGCGGTTGCGCGTTGCTTGCAAGGGGAAGCAAATGACTTGGCTCTATGTGCTCGGTAGCGTGGTGTCGGTCGGCCTGCTGGTCTACCTGGTCGTCGCATTGCTTCAACCGGAGAAATTCTCGTGACCAGTCATGCATGGACCCTGCTGGCGGTCTACAGCGTCGTGCTGTTGCTGCTGGCCATCCCCACGGGGCGCTACATCGCCAACGTGATGGAAGGCAAATTCCGCTTCCTGGGTCGGATCGAGAGCGGCCTGTACCGCGTGTGCGGCATCAAGTCCGATGCCGACATGGGCTGGCTGCACTATGCGCTGGGCATCCTGTTGTTCAACGGGATCGGCGTCCTCGTCGTCTACGCACTGCAGCGCGTGCAGTTGTGGCTGCCGCTGAACCCGCAGGCGATGGTGAACGTCTCGCCCGATTCGTCCTTCAACACGGCCATCGCCTTCGTCACCAACACCGACTGGCAGGGCTATTCCGGCGAGCAGGCGATGAGCTACCTCACGCAGATGCTCGGGCTGGCGGTGCAGAACTTCTTCTCCGCTGCCACCGGCATCGTGGTCGTGATCGCCCTCATTCGCGGCTTCGCACGGCATTCGATGAAGGGCATCGGTAACGCCTGGGTCGACCTGACCCGTGTCACGTTGTGGATCCTGCTGCCGCTGTCGTTCGTCATCGCGCTGATCTTCGTCCAGCAAGGCGTCGTGCAGAACTTCGACGCGTACAAGGACGTGCAGACGGTCGAGGTCAACAAGTGGCAGGAACCCAAGCTGGGCACCGATGGCCAGCCGGTCAAGGATGCCAAGGGCGCGCCAGTGATGGTGGACAAGAGCTCTGCTGTCCAGACGATCGCCATGGGCCCGGTGGCTTCGCAGGAATCCATCAAGATGCTCGGCACCAATGGTGGCGGCTTCTTCAATGCCAACTCGGCGCATCCGTACGAGAACCCGACGGCACTGACGAACTTCGTCCAGATGCTGAGCATCTTCCTGATCCCGGCAGCGCTGTGCTTCACCTTCGGACGCATGGTGCAGGATCGGCGGCAAGGCTGGACGGTACTGACGGCGATGTCGGTGCTGTTCCTCGCGGGCGCTATCTGTGCGATGAGCTTCGAGCAGCAAGGCAACCCGCAGCTCGCCGCGCTCGGCGTCGACCAGTCGGCGTCCGCAACGCAGCCGGGTGGCAACATGGAAGGCAAGGAGACGCGCTTCGGCATCGCCGATTCGGGACTCTTCGCGACCATCACCACCGATGCCAGCTGCGGCGCGGTGAACGCCATGCATGACTCGTTCACGCCGTTGGGCGGGATGGTGCCGCTGGTCAACATGCAGTTGGGCGAGGTGGTGTTCGGCGGTGTGGGCTCCGGCCTCTACGGCATGCTGATCTTCGCGATCCTGGCGGTGTTCATCGCAGGACTGATGATCGGTCGCACGCCGGAATATCTCGGCAAGAAGATCGAGTCATACGAGATGAAGATGACGTCGATCGCCATCCTCGTGACGCCGCTCCTGGTACTCGCAGGCACGGCCATCGCAGTGATGATGGATGCCGGCAAGGCCGGGATCTCGAACCCCGGCGCGCACGGCTACTCCGAGATCCTCTACGCCTTCACGTCGGCCGCCAACAACAACGGCAGCGCGTTCGCCGGCATCTCCGCCAACACGCCGTTCTACAACACGATGCTTGGCATCGCGATGTGGTTCGGCCGCTTCGGCGTGATCGTGCCCGTGCTGGCGATCGCCGGGTCGATGGCCGCGAAGAAGCGCATCGCGGCGACCGAAGGAACGATGCCCACCCATGGCCCGCTCTTCATCTCGCTCCTGATTGGCGTGGTGCTGCTTGTCGGCTTGCTGAACTATGTCCCGGCGCTCGCGCTCGGACCCGTGATCGAGCACCTCGTGCTCTGGAAGTGAGCTCAAAAATGACTCGCACTACTTTTACATTGTTCGACCCGAAGCTGGTGAAGCCGGCGATCAGGGACTCGTTCCTGAAGCTGGATCCGCGCGTCCAATGGCGCAATCCGGTGATGTTCGTCGTCTATATCGGCAGCATCATCACCAGCCTGCTCTTCGTCCAGGCCGTCGTGGGCAATGGCGAAGCACCGGCCAGCTTCATCCTGGCCATCTCGCTGTGGCTGTGGTTCACCGTGCTGTTCGCCAACTTCGCCGAGGCCCTTGCGGAGGGCCGCAGCAAGGCGCAGGCGGCCTCGCTGCGCAGCCTGAAGAAGGAGACCTGGGCGAAGAAGCTCGTGGAGCCGAATTCGGCCGCGAAGTGGTTCCCCATCGAGTCGCAGGAGCTCCGCAAGGGCGACACGATCTACGTGATCGCCGGCGACGTGATTCCGGCGGACGGCGAAGTGATCGAAGGCGTCGCCTCTGTCGACGAAAGCGCGATCACCGGCGAATCGGCGCCCGTCATCCGGGAGTCCGGCGGCGACTTCTCGGCGGTCACGGGCGGCACGCGCGTCCTGTCCGACTGGATCGTGGTGCGCGTGACGGCGAACCCCGGCGAGACCTTCGTCGATCGCATGATCGCGATGGTCGAGAGCGCGAAGCGCCAGAAGACGCCCAACGAGATCGCCCTGACGATCCTGTTGGTCGCGCTCACCATCGTGTTCCTGGGTGTCACGGTCACGCTGCTGCCGTTCTCGCTGTTCAGCGTGGACGCGGCCAAGGCCGGTGCGCCGGTCACGGTCACGGTGCTGATCGCATTGCTCGTCTGCCTGATCCCCACCACGATCGCCGGCCTGCTGTCGGCGATCGGCGTGGCCGGCATGAGTCGGATGATGCAGGCCAACGTGATCGCGACGTCGGGCCGGGCGGTCGAAGCCGCCGGCGACGTCGACGTGCTGCTGCTCGACAAGACCGGCACCATCACGCTCGGCAATCGCCAGGCCTCGGCGTTCCTGGTCGCACCGGGCGTCAAGGAATCCGAACTTGCCGACATTGCTCAACTCGCTTCGCTCGCAGACGAAACACCTGAAGGGCGCAGCGTCGTCGTCCTGGCCAAGCAGAAGTACAACCTGCGCGAACGCGACATCCAGGCGCTGGGCGCGCAGTTTGTGCATTTCTCTGCGCAGACGCGCATGAGCGGCGTCGATCTGCCACTGGAGGCCAGTGCGGCGCAGATCGCCGGATCCGCGCCGGTGTCGACCCATCCGCGTCAGATTCGCAAGGGCGCTGCCGCGGCCATCCGCAAGCACGTCGAGGCCCTGGGCGGCATCTTCCCGCCATCGCTGCTCACCACGATCGACGACGTGTCACGGCGCGGCAGCACGCCGCTTGCAGTGTCTGACGGCGCGCGCGTGCTGGGGGTCATCGAGCTCAAGGACATCATCAAGGGAGGCATCAAGGAGCGCTTCGCCGAGCTCCGCCGCATGGGCATCAAGACCGTGATGGTGACGGGTGACAACAAGCTCACGGCCGCGGCGATTGCCGCGGAGGCCGGCGTCGACGATTTCCTTGCCGAAGCGACCCCCGAGCAGAAACTCACGCTGATCCGCGAGTACCAGGCGCAGGGTAAGCTGGTCGCCATGACGGGCGACGGCACGAACGACGCTCCGGCGCTGGCCCAGGCCGACGTCGCGGTCGCGATGAACTCCGGGACGCAGGCTGCGAAGGAGGCCGGCAACATGGTCGACCTCGACAGCAATCCGACGAAGCTGATCGAGGTCGTCGAGACCGGCAAGCAGATGCTGATGACACGGGGCTCGCTGACGACGTTCAGCATTGCCAACGACGTCGCGAAGTACTTCGCGATCATCCCGGCGGCCTTCATCACGACCTATCCGCAGCTCGCCGCGCTCAACGTGATGCACCTGACCAGCCCGTCGTCCGCCGTGTTGTCGGCCGTGATCTTCAACGCGCTGATCATCATCTTCCTGATCCCGCTGGCGCTCAAGGGCGTCAAGTACCGCGCAGTCGGCGCCGCGATGCTGCTGCGCCGCAACCTGGCCATCTACGGCCTGGGCGGCGTGATCGTGCCGTTCGTCGGTATCAAGCTGATCGACATGGTTCTGAGTGTCGTCGGCTTCGTCTGAACTGGAGTTCCAAATGAAATCAATGATTCGCCCCGCAGTGAGTCTGTTCGTCGTCCTGACCGTCGTCACCGGCGTCGTCTATCCACTGGCCGTCACGGGGGTCGCCAAGGCCGCGTTCCCCCAGCAGGCCGCTGGCAGCCTGATCGTCAAGGATGGCAAGACCGTCGGCTCTTCGCTGATCGGACAGAACTTCACCGATCCGAAGTACTTCTGGGGGCGCCCGTCGGCCACCTCTCCGATGGCCAACAATGGCCAAGGCTCCGGGGGCTCGAATCTCGGCCCGCTGAACCCGGCGCTGACCGACGCCATCAAGGGTCGCGTGGAGGCGCTGCGCGCCGCCGATCCGGGCAACAAGGCGCTGGTTCCCGTCGACCTGGTGACGACTTCCGCAAGCGGTCTCGATCCCGAGATCAGCGTCGCGGCGGCCCAGTACCAGGCGGCTCGCATCGCTCGTCTGCGCGCGGTCTCGCCGGAGGTCATCGAAGGCATCATCGCGCGCCACACGCAAGGTCGTCTCTTCGGTCTCCTCGGTGAGCCTCGCGTGAATGTGCTCGACATGAATCTCGAGCTGCAGCACTCCAGCGGCACCTGACCCTTACAAGACAGTCAGCGACCGGCTCGGCATGCTGTCGACCTCCCCTTCGGCGCAAGCTGCAGGGGGTTCGGTGTCTTCAAGTCGGCCGCACGTTCTGGCGCGACGACCAGGGTCTGCTACCGTTTGAAATATCGTGAATGGATTCACTTCGATGACGGACAGCAGACCCGATCCCGATCGCTTGCTCGCCAGGATCAAGGATGACGAAATCCAGGCGCGCCGAGGAAAACTGAAGCTCTTCTTCGGCGCGTCAGCGGGCGTGGGAAAGACTTTCGCCATGCTGTCCGCTGCCCGGGTCCAGCAGCAGCAAGGAGTGGACGTCATCATTGGCGTCATCGAAACGCACGGGCGCGCCGAGACGGAGGCGCTGGTCTCGGGGCTTCCCAAGCTCGAACTCAAGGAGATCCGCTACCGGGATCGCGTGCTGCGCGAATTCGACCTGGACGGCACGCTCGAACGCAAGCCGCAGTTGGTGCTGGTCGACGAACTCGCGCACTCGAACGTCGCCGGATCCCGTCACGCCAAGCGTTGGCAGGATGTCGAAGAATTGCTCGACGCGGGCATCGACGTCTGGTCGGCCATGAACGTCCAGCATCTGGAGAGCCTGAACGACATCGTCACGGGCATCACCGGCATCCGCGTCTGGGAGACCGTGCCCGATCGCGTGTTCGACGAGACGGACGAAGTGGTGATCGTCGACCTGCCCCCGGACGACCTCTTGCTCAGGCTCAAGGAAGGCAAGGTCTACCTGCCTCAACAAGCCGAGAGGGCGGTGCGGAACTTCTTCCGCAAAGGCAATCTCATTGCGCTGCGCGAGCTCGCGCTGCGGCGTACCGCGGACCGCGTCGACAGCGAGATGCTGCAGTACCGGCGCAACTTGCAGGCCGCGCCCGTCTGGCAGACGCGGGAGTCCATCCTCCTGTGCATCGGGCCGGATGAACGATCGGAGAAGCTGGTTCGAACCACGGCCAGGCTGTCCGCCCAACTCGGCGTGCCCTGGCATTGCATCTACGTCGAGACACCCAGGCTGCAGCGCTTGCCCGATGCTGCCAGGCAGCGTGTCCTGCAGCTACTGAAGACCGCGGAAGACACCGGAGCGGTGACGGCGACGCTCAGTGGCAGCGAACTGGCGGCCACCATCGTTCGATACGCCCATGAACACAACCTGCCCAGGGTCGTCCTGGGCCGAGACTCGGGCCGGCTTCGCCGTCCCTGGCAGACCCCTCTTGCCGAGGCCGTCGGCGCGCTCACGGCCGATCTGGATATTCTCCAGGTGGCCTTGCCGGCCCGGGAGCGCTCCGCCGGGGGCAGAAGCGGCGCGGCGAAGACAAGCGTCCACCAGGGCGACACGCTGGCGTGGCGGAGCTACCTGTGGAGTGCGCTGATCTGCGGTGCGGTGACCCTGGCCGTCGCCCCGCTGACGCCGCTGCTGGACGGCGCCAACATCGTGATGGTCTTCCTGCTCGCCGTCGTCGGCGTCGCGGTCAAGTTCGGGCGGGGGCCGGCGGTGCTGGCTGCATTGCTCACCGTGGGCATGTTCGACTTCTTCTACGTTCCGCCGCGCTTCAGCTTCAGCGTGACGGACGCCCAGTACCTGCTGACGTTCGGCGTGATGCTCGTCGTCGCGCTCGTCATCGGGCAATTGACCGCCGGGCTGAAGTTCCAGGCGCGGGTCGCCCGATCGCGCGAGGAGCGGGTCGGCGCCCTGTACGCGATGTCCCGGGACTTGTCAGGCGCACTGATGCCCGAGCAGATCGCCGAGATCGGGGCGCGGTTCCTCAAGTCGGAATTCGCGGCCTCCGCGGCCTTGATGATTCCGGACCCCGAAGACCGTCTGCACGGCGCGGTTCATTCCGAGGGGCAGCCGGAGGGCATGGACGCGGGCGTCGCGCAGTGGGCCTTCGACCACGATGAAGCAGCCGGATACGGCACGAACACGTTGGCAGCCGCCCCGGTGCTCTACGTGCCACTCAAGGCACCGATGCGAATGCGTGGGGTGCTGGCCATAGGAACGACGAACCCCGGACGACTCGCCGGGCCGGAGCAGCGAAGGCTGCTCGATACCTGCGCTTCGTTGCTGGCCATTTCCCTCGAACGTGTTCACTACGTCGATGTGGCGCAGACGGTCACGGTGCAGATGGAGTCCGAACGACTGAGGAACTCGCTCCTTGCCGCGATCTCGCACGATTTGCGCACACCGCTCGCAGCATTGGTGGGCATGGCCGAGTCGTTGACCATGATGAAGCTGCCCGGCATGTCGCCCGAGCTCGAGACCGCGCAGCGCATGAGGGACGCGGCCCTGCGAATGAACTCGCTTGTCAGCAACATGCTCGACATGGCGCGGCTGCAGTCGGGCCCCGTCCAGCTCAATCGCCAGTGGCAGCCGCTCGAGGAGGTGATAGGCACGGCGTTGAAGGCCATGAGCGGCACCCTCGACCACCGTCCTGTCAAGGTCGCCCTCGCCGACGACCTTCCGCTGGTGGACATCGATGCCGTGCTCTTCGAGCGCGTGCTCTGCAATCTGCTGGAGAATGCCTCCAAGTACACGGAGCCACGAAGCCCGATCGACATTCGCGCGATTGCTTCGGATGAACATGTCGTGATCACTGTCGACGACACGGGGCCTGGCCTGCCCAAGGGCAAGGAGTCGGCGATCTTCGCCATGTTCGAGCGCGGTCGCAAGGAGAGTTCGACCCCGGGTGTCGGTCTGGGACTCGCCATTTGCCGCGCCATCGTGGAAGCCCACGGCGGCACGATTCGTGGAGAGACGAAGCCGCAAGGCGGGGCGCGTTTCACGATCGAATTGCCGCGCGGGACGCCTCCGAGTCTCGAGGGACTGGAACGCCTGGACAAACTCGATGGGGATAGCGATGACGAGCATGGCTGAGACAGTTCAACGGGTGCTGATCGTCGAAGACGAGGTCGAAATACGCCGTTTCGTCCGGATGGCTCTCAACGCCGAGGGCTTCGAAGTGATCGAAGCGGAGAGCGTTCAACGAGGGCTCATCGAAGCGGGAACGCGCAGGCCCGACCTGGTCGTCCTCGACCTGGGCCTGCCTGACGGGGACGGCATCGAGTTGATTCGAGACTTGCGCGCATGGTCCGACATGCCCGTCCTGGTACTGTCTGCGCGCACGACCGAGGCGGACAAGATCAGCGCGCTCGATGCGGGCGCGGACGACTATCTCGTCAAGCCATTCAGCGCAGGGGAACTGCTCGCGAGAGTGCGCGCGCAGTTGCGCCGACGCGCGCGCACGGGTGCGGACGGCGGCAGCACGGCGATCGAGTTTGGCGAGGTCAAGATCGACCTGCTGCACCGGTCCGTCGTGAGGGCGGGCGAGCCTGTGCACTTGACGCCGATCCAGTACAGGCTGCTGGTGCACCTGACTGGCTACCCCAACTGCGTCAGAACGCACAGGCAACTGCTTCACGCTGTCTGGGGATCGAGTCACAGCGACGACACGCCTTATCTGCGCGTCTACATGGGGCAGCTGCGAAAGAAGGTAGAGATCGATCCTTCGCAACCCCGGCATCTGCTGACGGAAGCGGGCGTGGGGTACAGGTTCGTTCCCTGAGCCAGATTCAACGGCGGCGGACAGCCCTGGAACTCGGTTCAGCTCCCCTGGAGTTCGGAAACGCCTGCCCGAAAGGTTTCAGCGATGGCTGCCGGGTCGGTGCCGGTGTCGATCTGCGCGCGGAATCGAGGCTTGGAAAACAGCTCCGCGACGAGAGCGAGCAGTTGCAGATGGTCGTTCGCGTCTCCGTGTTGGGGTACCAGGATCGCGAGCAGGAGTGAAACCGGGTCGCCGTCGGCTGCCTTGAAGGGGATGGGGTGCCGCGCACGCATCAGCAGCGTGATCGGTCGTTCGATCCCGGAGATGCGTGCGTGCGGAATCGCGAAGCCTCCGCCAAGTCCCGTCGAACCCGCTTGTTCTCGGCGCGACAACGCTCGGAAGACGGGGGCCGGATCCAGGCCGTGATGAACGCCGATGGCATCGGCGATGGCCTCCAACGCATGAGTGGAGTGCCGCAGCGGAACGTCGATGAGGATGCCTTCGGGTTGCAGCCATGAGGCTATTCGCTTGATCGCTGGTTTCATGGTTTTGCCCCTTGCCTGGCGCGCCGTTCAAACTCTTGTCGTGGGGAAAGAAGTGCTCGCACTCATGCGCATACGGTGGTCGGGGAACCACCAGGCGACAACGGGAGCGTGCACTATTGCCCTTCGCGAGGCGGCGTGCCGCCGACGCTCTGGCTCGTTTGTCGGATGCGCCGACGCCTGCTGCCCCACGCGTTCACGACCGTCGCGTCGACGCCCAATTTGAGGAACGCCAGCATTGCGTCGAGCCACAGCGGGCTGGTGGATCCGGATTCCGGAATCGCACCACCGAACCTCGCGGCGATCACGGCGATCGCTGCAAACAGGTATCCCAGGCGCCAGCTTGTCCAGGAGACGATTGCAACGGGCACTGCGAAGAGAACTGTCGCGCGAAACGAGCCGGAGGCTTGAACGTTCAGGACGGTCACCACCAGAAGCCATAGCAACGCGATCGCCCAGGCCCGGCGCGGGTCCGTGATGCCTCTGAGGATGGCTGCGAACATGGGGTGAAGAAGTCGGTCGAGGATGGAAGGCCGAGGTGCAGCGTGGCTGTCCCGCAATGCCACGAGCGCATTCTTGCGGCCGGCCGCGATCTGCTCTGCTGCTCGCAGGCTGAGCCAGGTCGTGGGTGCTCGCCAAGGCGCCTGTCGATTGGAATTGAATCGGCATAAAGATGCCGCAAAGAATCCGGGCGCCGTCGACAAGAAAGCGTTAACGGGCCAGCAAACCCGCCCGCGATTCGACTTTCCGTCACGCGGGACGGGACATTGCTGGCTCAGCGGCCATGGCATCAACCCGAGCAAGGCGCTCTTCCCGATACGATTTCGTCGACCGATCGGGTTGACGCCGAGTTGCGAAGCCCCACCCGGTGCGCAGCGCTAGCGTTGCATCTCCGGGCACTGCCGAGTGGCGACAGCGCCGGCAGTGAAGGTCATCAACTGACCTGCGGTCATCGGGTGCCAGGGCTCGTTGCGCGTCAACGGCTCGGTGGCGACGATGGCCACGCGATCGGTCGGCCCGGTGTGGGTGGCGAAGTCCACCATGAGGTCCTTGTCGGCCAGCACCGGCGCACCGAACGGATGTTCGCGCACCACATAGTGCAGGTGAGTGGAGCAATGGGCCCACAACGCCTTGCCGTTGGACAGCAGCATGTTGAACGTGCCGTGGCGATGCAACTGCGGCAACAGCTCGGATAGCGTGTTGGAAAGCTCGTCGATCGCCGGCATGCCGGCATGGGCCTTGGCGAGTTCCTGCATCAGCCAGCAGAACGCGTGTTCGCTGTCGGTTTCGCCCACCGGTCGGAAGTGGCCGTGCAGGCGCGGCCGGAACTCCTTCAGGTCGCCGTTGTGCGCGAACACCCAGTAGCGGCCCCACAGCTCACGCACGAACGGATGCGTGTTCTCGAGCGCGATGCGGCCCTGCGTGGCCTTGCGGATATGCGCGATGACGTTGTCGCTGCGGATCGGGTAGCCCTTGACGAGCTCGGCCACCGGCGACGTGCGGGCGCTGTGCTGGTCGACGAACAGGCGCAGGCCGCGATCCTCGAAGAAGGCGATGCCGAAACCGTCCTTGTGCTCGTCCGCCCGCGTGGCCAGCCCGGTGAAGCTGAACATCGCGTCGGTCGGCGTGTTGGCATTCATGCCCAGGAGTTGACACATGCCCCAAGCATACGCGCCGGCTTATGCGGATGGGGCGCCTGCATCCTCGCTGTATGTTGGCCGCATCGGCAAGCGACCGGTCACCTGCCTGGAAAGAACACCTTGAAGAAGCCGCGCACGCTGACCAGGTTGCCCGGGTTGCTGGTCTCTTCCAGCACGCCGGCCATGCGGCGCAGCAGTCGCGCGCTCTTGTTGGCGCGCCAGATCAGCAGGTCGGCCAGCCACGGATGGGCGTTGATCTGGTTGGCGCGCTCGTAGAGGTCGAAGCACGGCTTCAGCGCGGCCAGGCTGGCCTCGTAGCGCGTGCAGACCTCGACGGCCGTACCGGCAGGCACGCCGTCCGGCGCAGCCAGCAAGG
>Ga0302310_10001217_pt1 | contig 22141 bp, 24 predicted proteins | sample III_Palsa_N1_2_FD_200451 | JGI IMG/M metagenome (GOLD analysis project Ga0302310, IMG submission 200451) | Peat permafrost microbial communities from Stordalen Mire near Abisko, Sweden - III_Palsa_N1_2 | ecosystem: Environmental > Terrestrial > Soil > Palsa > Peat permafrost | place: Sweden...
ACGCCCGGGCATCATCATCGGGCGCAAGGGCGCGGAGATCGACAAGCTGAAGGCCGACATCCAGAAGCGCACCAACCGCGAGGTGTTTATCGACATTCTCGAGGTCAACAAGCCGGAGCTCGACGCTCAACTGGTCAGCGAGAACATTGCGCTGCAACTGGAGAAGCGCGTCTCGTTCCGTCGCGCGATGCGTAAGAGCGTGGATTCGGCGCTGCGTTTCGGCTGCAAGGGCATCAAGGTCCGCGTGTCGGGCCGCCTGAACGGCAATGAAATCGCGCGTTCGGAGTGGTATCTCCAGGGCCGTCTGCCGCTGCACACGCTGCGCGCCGACATCGACTACGGTTTCTCCGAGGCGCATACCACCTTTGGGATCATCGGCGTCAAGACCTGGGTTTATCGCGGCGATATCTACGAGCAGAAGAAGCGGCGCGAGCCGGCGGTTATCACTACCGGCGCGTTCTAAATTTTGTGCAGGATCCGCGTGCTTGGAAAAGCCGCGGGTTTCCTGTAAACTTAACTGGTTTGGCCCCGAGTCTGCACGGTTTGTATAAAGTGCAGAGACCCCGGCTGAATCATCCGACACCTACGCGGGCGTCGCACTTATTCACCCTCTCGCGAAGTTGAAGTTTTAGAAGGAAATTCTCATGCTTTTGCCTAAGAAGGTTAAGTACCGTAAGCAGCAGCGCGGCCGCATGTGCGGCAAGGCGTGGCGCGGCTCCGACATTTCGTTTGGCGACTACGGCCTCAAGGTGCTGGAGTGCGGTTATATTACCGACCGCCAGATCGAGGCGTCGCGTATCGCGATGACCCGTTTCATCAAGCGCGGCGGCAAGGTTTGGCTGCGTCTGTTCCCGGATAAGCCGATCACCAAGAAGCCCGCCGAAACCCGTATGGGTAAGGGCAAGGGCGCTCCCGATCATTGGGTCGCCGTGGTTCGTCCGGGCAAGATACTGTTCGAGATGGAAGGCGTTCCGGTCGAGCTGGCCAAAGAGGCGATGCGTCTCGCGGCGCACAAGCTGCCGCTGAAGACGACGTTCGTTGTTCGTCCTGGCATGAAGGTTGAAGTAGCGGTTAAGTAAATTCGCAGTGCCGTTCAGGCGGTAAGAAAGAAGTTGACATGGAACTCGACAAGATCAGGAATTTGAGCGACGAGGAGTTGAAGAGCGAAGAGGCCAAGGCCGCTGAGCAGCTCTTCCGCATCCGTTTCGCCAAGAGCTTGGGCAAGCTGGACGGTTTGAAGAACCTCCGCACGCTGAAGCTGGACATCGCACGCATCAAGACGATTGCCAAAGAGCGCCAGCTCGTTGCGGCAAAGACAGGGAAGGCATAAATCATGGCCGAGACAGTGATCGCAACACCGGCTGAGCAAAGTGCTCCCCGTCGCAATGAGAAGGTCGGCAACGTGGTTTCGACCAAGATGCAGAAGACGATCGTAGTCGAGATCGAGATGCGCAAGGCGCATCCCAAGTACAAGCGCGTGATGAAGTCGAACAAGAAGTTCTACGCGCATGATGAGCAGAACTCGGCGCGCGTGGGCGATGTGGTCCGCATCCGCGAGTCCCGCCCGCTGTCGAAGCTGAAGCGCTGGTCGCTCGAAGAGATTATTCGCCGGTCGTCTTTGTCGGCACTGCCTGACGAGAAGCCGTCGCGTGCAGAGAACGCAATTCAAAGGGCGTAGTTTTCGCGCTGGTTGTACGAGGAGATTCATATGGCAGTTCAAATGCGCACCATGCTTGCCGTTGCCGATAATTCAGGCGCCCGCAAGCTCCAGGTCATCCTGCCGCTGGGCGGCGGTCTCGGCAAGAAGGCCGGTCTCGGCGACGTCGTTACCGCGGCCGTCAAGGAAGCTTCGCCGGATGGCACGGTCAAGAAGGGCAAGGTCGTGAAGGCGGTCATCGTCCGCACGCACAAGGAGTATCGCCGCCGCGATGGGACGTATATCCGCTTCGACGAGAATGCCGCGGTCGTGATCAACGATGCGAACGAGCCTGTCGGCACGCGTGTTTTCGGGCCGGTTGCCCGCGAGCTGCGCGATAAGAAGTTTTTGAAGATTGTTTCGCTCGCGCCTGAAGTTATTTAGCAACAAGTAGTAGAGATTAAGGAGTAAGTAGTAGAAGCGACGGCATCTTCACTACTCCTTACTAGCTACTCCTTACTAACTGGTTCACCGGATTCCGGCTCCGTATTGCCGAGCCCGCACAGCGGGAGATGGAGAAGGTTATGCCAAGCAAGTTCAAGCCGGCAACGGCGGGTATGAAGTCGAAGATCAAGATCAAGCGCAACGACCGTGTGATCGTCATTGCGGGCAAGAGCAAGGGCAAGACGGGCCGCGTGTTACGGGTGATTGTCGCCAAGCAGCGCGTGCTGGTTGAAGGCGTGAGCATGATCAAGAAGCATGTGAAGCCGAATCCGCAGAAGAACATTGCGGGCGGCATCGCGGAGCAGGAAGCACCGATTCATATTTCGAACGTGATGCTGGTGGATAGCGAAGGCAACAAGACCCGCATCGGTTTCCAGGTCGAAGGTAAGAAGAAGGTTCGCGTCGCGCGCAGCAACGGCGTGACGATTGCAGAGAAGAAGAGCAAGTAGTCAGTACGAATTGATGGAGTGCCCCACGAAACGGTAGACGGCGCAAGCTACTCCGGGAACCGTGGAGAAGAGAGATAGAGACATGGCAGCACGATTGAAAGAGAAGTACCACAGCGAGATCAAGCAGAGCCTGTTGAAGGACCTCGGTCTTGGCAATGCGATGGCCGTGCCACGGTTGGAGAAGATCGTCATCAACATGGGCCTGGGTGAAGCGACGCAGAACGTCAAGATCATGGATCCGCTGCTTGCGGACCTGGGTTCGATCGCGGGACAGAAGCCTGTGATCACCAAGGCGAAGAAGTCGATTGCGGCGTTCAAGCTGCGTGAAGGCATGCCCATCGGTGCGATGGTCACGCTGCGCGGCGAGGCGATGTATGAGTTTCTCGACCGCCTGATTTCGATTGCGCTGCCTCGCGTGCGCGATTTCCGTGGCGTTTCGTCGAAGAGCTTCGACGGGCGTGGTAACTATACCCTCGGCCTGCGCGACCAGTTGATCTTCGCTGAGATCGACTATGCGAAGGTAGACAAGATCAAGGGTATGAACGTAACCATCGTGACGACAGCCAAGGACGATAACGGAGCACGCGAGTTGCTCAAGGGCTTCGGCATGCCGTTCCGGGTTGGAGCGTAGAAGCAGATTTCAGGTTGTAGGTTTTAGGGAAAAGCAGAAGAGCAGGAAACGAGAAAATTATGGCTACTACCGCAAAGCGCGTCAAAGATGCACGAGTTCCGAAGTTCAAGTCCCGCCAGCACAACCGCTGCCAGCTATGCGGTCGTCCGCGCGCGTTCCTGCGCAAGTTCGGCGTCTGCCGCCTGTGCTTCCGCGGCCTCGCGCTCAAGGGCGAGATCCCGGGCGTCGTCAAGTCCAGCTGGTAAGCGTTCGCGCTCATTAGCAACTGCGCCGTAGTCAAAGCGCACGAACAATCCAGGTGCATTACGCACCACAACCATTCCCGCAGGTTCTCTTGATGTTCAGGAGCGAACGGGGGATGAAAGGAAAACGATGAACCTCACCGATCCAGTTGCAGATTTTCTGACACGTATCCGCAACGCACACCGTGCCAAGCACCAGAAGCTCGACGCCCCCGCCTCCAAGCTGAAGACCGAGATCGCCCGCATCCTCAAGGAGGAGGGCTATATCGCGAACTACAAGCCGGCGGAAGAAGACGGCATGAAGGTGCTGCGCGTGTACCTGAAGTACGGCCCGAACAACGAGCCGGTCATCCGCGACCTGAAGCGCATCTCGCGCCCGGGCTGCCGCGTGTACCTGGGCAAGGATGAGATCAAGCGCGTGCAGGGCGGCCTCGGGATCTCGATCATGACGACGCCGAAGGGCGTGATGACCGGTCGTCAGGCGCGCCGCGAAGGCGTTGGCGGAGAGATCCTCGCTGAAGTTTGGTAAGAGCAGGTTTTAGGTTTCAGGTTTTAGCAAGAGCGGGTAACCGCCGGCTGCAGTGGAACTCGTGAAGAACGAGGGACTCGCAAGCCAAGAAGGATTGAAACAATGTCACGTATCGGCAAGAAGCCCATCACGATTCCCAAGGGCGTGAAGTACACAGTAGAGACCAACCTGGTTGTGGTCGAAGGACCCAAGGGCAAGGTCTCCGCGCTCATTCCGCCGGGCATCACGCTGTCGGAGAAGGACGGCGTGCTCACCGTCGAGCGGCCTGACGATGCGCACTCAGCGGTGCATGGACTGGCACGCGCGCTGGTCTTCAACGCTGTCGAGGGCGTAACCAACGGCTGGAAGAAGGAACTCGATGTGGTCGGTATCGGCTATCGCGTGGAGTTGAAGGGCAAGGACATGGTTGTATTCACGCTCGGCTACTCGCACCCGATCGAGTTCCCGCTGCCCAGCGGCATTGAAGTGACTGTGGACGCCAAGCAGACCCATGTAACGGTCTCGGGCATCGATCGCCAGAAGGTCGGGCAGATTGCCGCGGACATGCGTTCGCTGCGCAAGCCTGATCCGTACAAGAACAAGGGTGTCCGCTACTCCGACGAGAAGCTCAAGAAGAAGGTCGGTAAGACGGGCGCGAAGTAATCAGGGACCAGCGTCCAGAGCTCAGGGTTCAGTAAGCAAAGTTTTCTGAACCCTAAGCCCTGGACCCTGAACCCTCGCAGTTCACCGAACGTGCTCAGCATTCTGGGCACGCCTTTAGGAAGGAAGAAATATTATGATCAACAGTCCCCTACGCAACAACATTCGGCAGCGCGTGCATTCGCGCATCCGCGCCAAGATGAGCGGCTCCGCGGAGCGTCCGCGGCTCAATGTTTACCGCTCGCTGAACCACATCTACACGCAGATCATCGACGATGCGAACGGCGTCACGATCGTTTCGGCCTCCACGATGAGCCCGAAGGGCACGGAGCGCAAGGCCGGCGGCAACGTTGAAGCGGCCAAGATGGTCGGCAAGCTGATTGCCGAGCGCGCGCAGGAGAAGGGCATCAAGAAGGTTGTCTTCGACCGCGGCGGTTATCTGTATCACGGCCGCATCAAGGCGTTGGCCGATGCCGCCCGTGAAGCTGGGCTTGAATTCTAAGTACGAACGATAAGAACGCGCTAGACGTTCCAATAAAACGCAGCTGAGACTGCAACCTCCGGACCGGTGTGCCGGGGAGAAAATAAAGAGGAAACACGATGGCAATGAAGAAGAGACTCGACGGCAACCGGATGAACCTGAAGGATGAGGTTGTGTCCATCAATCGCGTGACCAAGGTCGTCAAGGGCGGTAAGAACATGTCGTTCGCGGCACTGGTCATCGTCGGCGATGCTGCTGAAGGCGTGGTCGGCTACGGCTCGGGCAAGGCAAAGGAAGTTCCGCAGGCGATCCGCAAGGGCATCGAAGCGGCGAAGAAGAACCTGATCAAGGTGAACCTGACGCACTACTCGATCCCGCATGTGGTGCTTGGACACTATGGCTCCGGTGAAGTGCTGCTGAAGCCGGCGCCTGAAGGTACCGGCATCATCGCGGGCAAGACGGTACGCGCGGTAATGACCGCGGCCGGCGTGCAGAACGTGCTGACCAAGAGCCTCGGCTCGGCGAACCCGCATAACGTGATCAAGGCCACGTTCGATGCGCTGACGCAGTTGCGCGACAAGGCCGAAGTTGCCGCACTGCGCGGCAAGTCGATTGATGAGCTTTAAGAATACGGAGAAGAAAATGGCATCCGAAAGCAAAATTAAGTTGCAGTACTTCCGTTCGCAGATTTGTACGCCGGTCAAGCACAAGCTCGTGGTCAAGGGCCTTGGCTTTACGCGGCTGAACCAGATCGTTGAACGCGAAGACACACCGTCGATCCGCGGCATGGTGAATAAAGTTCCTCACCTCGTCCGGATCGTCAACTAACTACCAAGAGCTTACATGCGAGTCGGCCAAAGCCGGCGTTAGCGAGGAAATTATGGCACTGAATCTCAGCAATTTGAAGGCGCCGAAGAAGGCGAATGAAAACAAGAAGCGCGTGGGCCGCGGTATGGGCTCGGGCATGGGTAAGACATCGACGCGCGGGCATAAGGGCCAGGGTTCGCGTTCGGGCTCCAGCCTGATGCGCGGTTTTGAAGGCGGCCAGATGCCGCTGCATCGCCGCCTGCCGAAGCGCGGGTTTACCAACATCTTTCGTGTGGAGTACGCCGTCCTCGGGCTGGACACGATCGCCGAGCTGAACGAGAGCGAGCTTACGCTGGAGAAGCTGACCGAGCATGGCATCCTGAAGAAGCGCGACGGCCTGGTGAAGGTGCTGGCGAACGGCGAGATCAAGACTGCCGTCACGGTCCATGCGCACAAGTTCTCGAAGGCTGCACAGAAGGCCATCGAAGCGGCCGGCGGCAAGGCCATCGTTATCGGCGAAGCGACGACCCCCTATACGCGCTCGTAAGTTGCTGCTTGCGCGTAAAATCAAATTAACGAAATCTGCTGAAGGCCATAGATAACGATGCTCGAGAAATTCCTTAACATCTTCCGCATCCCCGATCTGCGCAAGCGGATCTTCTTTACGCTTGGGCTGCTCGCGGTCTATCGCCTGGGCGCGCACATTCCCACGCCTGGCATCAACGCCGATCTGCTGGCGCAGTTCTTCAATCAGAACTCGGGCTCGGCGCTGGGTCTGCTCGACCTGTTCAACGGCGGCAACCTGCGCAAGCTGACGATCTTCGCGCTGGGCATCATGCCATACATTACGGCGTCGATCATCTTCCAGCTGCTGACGGTGATCTATGAGCCGCTGGCGAAGCTGCAGAAGGAAGGCGAGCTGGGCCGTCGCAAGATCACGCAGTGGACACGTTATGTCACCGTGCTGCTGGCGATAGTCCAGAGCTTTTTCATCGGCCTCACGCTGACCAACACGCAGACCGGGCAGTCGATGGTGACCATCAGCAAGGGCGCGTTTCTTCCGCTGTGCGTGATCACGCTGACGTGCGGCACGGCGTTCATCATGTGGCTGGGCGAGCAGATCACCGAGCGCGGCATCGGCAACGGCATGTCGCTGCTGATCTTTACGGGAATCGTGGTTGGCCTGCCGCGCGGCATCAAGGACCTCTACGATAAGGCCACAACGCAGGCATGGGGCGGCTTCACGCCCATCGCAATTATCTTCCTCGTCGTGATGATGGTCGGTGTTGTTGCGTTCATCATCTTCGTGGAACGCTCGGAGCGCCGCATCCCGATTCAGTCGGCCAAGCGCATGGTGGGCCGCCGGATGTCGCAGGCGCAGACCAGCTTCCTTCCGCTGAAGGTGAACTCCGGCGGCGTGATGCCGGTGATCTTCGCGAGCTCGATCCTGTCGGCGCCGCTGCTGCTGTCCAACGTCAGCCTGTTCGGCTCCGGGCCGCTGCGCGAGACCAGCTTCCTCGGCCCGATCTTCCGCGCGGTTGCGCCGGCGGAGCCGTGGTATGTGGTGCTGTATATCGCGGCAATCATCTTCTTCGCCTACTTCTATATCTCGATCATCTTCCGTCCTGACGATATCGCCGACAACATGCGCAAGTATGGCAGCTTCATTCCGGGCATCCGTCCGGGCAAGCGCACGTCGGACTTTATCAACGATGTGCTGACGCGGATCACGCTGGTCGGAGCGATTTATCTGATCGTGATCTCGATCATTCCGATGATGTTGATCGGGGGTATCCGTTTCAATCACATCATCCTGATCGGCCACTTCTTCGATGCGATGCCGACATGGGTGACCAACGGGCTTGGACTCAACTTCTACTTCGGCGGAACGTCGCTGCTGATCGTGGTGGGTGTTGCCATGGACACCGTGCAGCAGGTCGAGTCGCAACTCATCATGCGCCACTATGAGGGCTTTGCGCCCAAGTCGGGACGAATTCGCGGACGCAAGAGCTGGTAGTGAAAAGCAGGGAGTAGGGAGTAGGCAGCAGGGAATAGAAGACCCTGCTTTCTATTGTCTGCTCCCTATTTCCTGTAAATATGACCAAAAGCCTTCCCAAGACGAGCGAGTTTCTCCCCGGGCCGATACTGCTGCTGGGCGCGCCCGGCGTGGGCAAGGGAACCCAGGCCAAGCGGCTGATGGATGAGTTCAACATCCCGCAGATATCGACCGGCGACCTGCTGCGCGAGCACCGCCGCAACCATACGCCGCTGGGTATGCTGGCCGACGAGTTGATGAGCAAAGGCAAGCTGGTGCCCGACGATCTGGTGAACCGGATGGTTGCGGAACGCTTCAAAGAGCCCGATACCGAGCACGGCTATATTCTGGACGGCTTTCCGCGCACGCTCAACCAGGCGGAGTGGTTGGATAGCCAACTGGTGGCCTATATGCTTCCGGTGGTCGCCATCAACCTGGTGGTGGGGGAGCGCGTATTGCTGGAGCGCATCACCGGGCGGTTGGCCTGCCCGGTCTGTGGCACGATTTACAACGTCTATACCAAGGCCCCGAAGAACGACCGCGTCTGCGATCTCGAAGGCGCTCCGTTGACGCAACGTGGAGACGATACCGAAGCAGTCTTCCATGAGCGCATGAAGACGTTCGAGATCAAGACGGCCGCGGTGATCGAGTACTATCGCACCCACGGAGCGCGTTTTGCCGAAGTCGATGGAGACCGTCCCGAAGAAGAGGTGACGCAAGGCATCCGCAGCGCGCTGATGAAGCTACGGCACCATACGGAGGGCAGTGAGTAGACAGTAGAGGGTAGACCGTAGACGAGCACTGCCAATTCTCTTCTGTCTACTGTGTATCCTTTACTCACCGCACCTCATGGCTATCCTGATCAAATCCGCCGCCGAGATTGAGAAGATGCGCATCTCCGGCATCGCGCTGCGCAAGGTGCATGACGCCGTGAAAGCCGCGGTACGCGTGGGCGCGACGACCATGGATCTGGAGCGGGCCGCGGTGGCAAAGATCGAGGAGCTTGGCGCGGTGTCGGCGTTCAAGGGCTATCACGGGTATCCGGCAGTGCTCTGCACGTCGGTCAACAACGAGGTCATCCACGGAATACCGAATGAGCGCGGGGCACTGCGCGAAGGCGACATCGTTTCAGTGGACTGCGGAGTGGTTGTGGATGGGTTCTACTCCGACTGCGCGGTGACGTACCCGGTGGGGAGGCTGAGCCCGGCGGTCGCCAAGCTGCTGAAGGTGACCGAGGCCTCGCTGTACGCGGCGATCGATCAGGCTGTGCCCGGTGGCCGGCTCTTCGACATCTCCCATGCGGTGCAGAGCATGTGTGAAAAAGAAGGCTACGGCGTGGTGCGCGAGTTCGTCGGCCACGGCATCGGCAAGCACATGCACGAGGACCCGCAGGTGCCGAACTTCGGCGAGGCGGGCAAAGGTCCGCGGCTGAAGGCGGGCATGGTGCTGGCGATCGAGCCGATGATCAACGCTGGCTCGGCGGACGTGAAAGTGCTCGAAGACGGATGGACGGCGATCACGGTGGACGGCAGCTTTAGTGCGCACTTTGAGCACACGGTCGCGATTACCAAGGACGGCCCGGTCATTCTCACGCGATAAGGCTTTTGCGTAGAAGCGCTTACGGCCAACTCCCGATGTATGCCGGGTTGGGCGTGCAGTTTCTTCAGGCGAGACTTGCGGTTTAGCAAAATTTTCACCCTATCCGGCCCTCTAGGTGGTATCGTTGGACATCTGTTGAATTTGTTTTTGTAGCGACCTTGAGAATCAGGTTTGCCCGCGACGATTTTTTCCGTTGCGGTGGCTTTTTTCAAGACGCCCGATCAACGCCAGGGGAACGCTATTCTGCGAGCACTGGCCGAAACCTTTTTAATGTCGAGGAGCTTATCTCCGTGTCACTTTCCCTCCGCACCACAGGTCTGATTTTCCGCTGTTCCTTGCTTTCGATCGCACTGCTGACGCTCCTCGGTTCCAGTCTCAATGCAACCGCGCAGACCGCGCCGCAGTTGCTGCCCTACACGACCAAGCTGCTCGCCGGTGGGGGCGCAACAGCGACCTTTACTGTCGGACAGACGTGCCCGGTGGCAGGCGCTCCATATACGGCTACAGATACTTATGGCGATGGCTGTCTGGCGACCGAGATATCCTGGGCATCGACGTCGGGACCGGGACCGCGCTACGCGATTGCCGACAAGACGGGAACCGTGTTTATCGCCGACTATAAGAACGGCCTGATCCGCCGCGTCGATCCAGTGACGGGCATCATTACGGTTGTGGCAGGCGGCGCGACTTCCAATCCCGCAAAGGGTTCAGCTTGTGGCACCAATCTTTCAGCTGACATTCTCGGCGACGGATGCCTCAGCACTGCCGTCAAGCTTGGTGGGCCGACCGGTATGGTCTTCGATGCAACCGGTAATCTCTACTTCTCTGACTTTTCCAACTACAACGTACGCAAGATCGCCGCGACAGCCGGTGTGATCCCAACAGGTGGCGGCGTGATTACGCTGGTCGCCGGCAGCAACGGCGGCGCCGTGATCGCCTATGGCTATACCTCCAACTTCGGGACGACGACGATCAACGCAGCTACCGCTAGCTACCTCGACGGCCCCTACGGGCTCGCTATGGACACGAGCGGCGACCTGATCATCGCCGAAGAGTACAAGAACGCCGTCCTGGTCGTAAACACCAACACGGCGGGCTCTACAACCGTTACGGGCATCAGTATTCCTGCTGGTACCATCGCCAAGATCAGCGGCTCTCCTACGGCGGGTGGTTCGGTATGCCCGAACGGTTCGACCGGCACGTACGGCTGCAACTACGGGACGTTTACCTCGGGGGCCTCGGCAAACTCGTCGGAACTGAACGCGCCTTACGCTGTTGGCGTCGATCCTGCCGGGAACGTCTACTTTGCGAACGAGTACATCCAGGGCGTCGGTAAGGTGAATGCGACGACCGGAATCCTGACCAACTACGCGGGTATTGAGAACTCCTACGGCAAGGTACTACTGAGGGCGCCTGCGGGGACGTTTGCGATTGGCAGCGACTTCGGCCTCACCGCAGACGCGCAGCCGGTTACCGGGACAGCCACGGGCTCCAACGTGTACATCACCGATAACCTCAACGGCGTGATCTGGCGCGTAGACGGTACAGGGCAGTCGATGTATGCCGTCGGCGGCGGAGCTGTGGCGACCACTGCGGGTAGCCCCTGCGGTACTGTCGGCCCCGTTTCCTTTGTAGCCACCGACACTTACGGTGATGGATGCCCGGGCCTGGCGGCGAACTTCGGTCACGCCGGCACCTCTTACTCTTCCACCGGCATCTTCGGTATCACCGTCGATGCCTACGCCGACGTCTATGTCGGCGATACCATCACCAATATCGTCCGCGAGGTCGCCTCTGGAACGCAGTTCGGCGTGGTTGGCGCCAATCAGCCGACGGACATCGTGGACATTCACTTCGCGGCGGGCGATTCTCTGCCGGCCACGGGCTATGTGCTGACTGCGGGTGCGACGAACTTCTCGCTGGGCAAGGCCATCTGCACCACCAACAGCGATAACACCACTGACTGCCTGCTTCCGGTCACGGCGACTCCTACTGCGCTCGGCCCTTTCTCCGGAATCTTGACGGTGACCTCGACGCTGGGCGGCGTGGGCAATTTCCCGCTGAACGGTAACTACGTGCAGAGCCCGACGACGCGCACGGCGCTGACGGCCAGCGGCGGCACAAGCTGCACCGGCAGCAGTGTGTATGCCACCACGGCGACGATTACGTTGACCGCGACGCTGACGGCCAACGGGCCATCCGCCCCGACGGGCAACATCATCTTCACCGCCAATGGAACGGCGCTCGCGCCGACGTCGGGTGTGGCCGTCACCAACACGGGGACAACCTCCTCGCCCGTGTACCAGGCGGTGCTGCCCTATGTCTTCTCCACAGCCGGGACCTACTCCATCACGGCGACGTATGTGCCGACGAATGGCAGCTACTTCAAGGGCTCGACCAGCACGGCGACTTCGGTGACGACGTCGCTGCCCGGGTACAGCATCTTACTCGGTAGCGCCCAGGAGAGCGCGGTAGTCCCCGGAGGGACGGCGCTCTATAGCTTCAATGTTGCGTTGAATGTCTATACGGGGACGATCGCCTATGCATGCTCGGGTCTGCCGGCATACTCGTCCTGCTCGTTCAGCCCGGTCAGCATCACGGGTACCGGCTGCTCGACGCCCACAGGCTTCCCCGATGTGGTCACACTCAACGTCCTGACGACGGCGCCGGTAAAGCCGCTGCCTGCGGCATTCGGCTCGGGCGCACGCGGAGGATGGCAGGCATTCGGAGTAGTGGCCGGACTGGGCATGGCACTGCTGATCGGCATTCGGCGGCGCAGGTTTGGAATGCGTTATGGGCAGCTATGGATGGCGCTCGCGCTGTTGATTGCTGCCTCGGGAGCAGTCGCCTGCGGCAATGGCGCGCAAGCAACCGCCGGAACGCCGCCATTCAGTGGGAAATTTACCGTAACCTTCACCGGCAGCGGCGGCACTCCAACGACACTTCTCGTGCCGCTCACAGTCAACTAACTTCTTCGGGCGGGCAGGCAGGGTATACCCCACTTGCCCGCTCTCAATCTTTTCGGCACAGCCTCAGTACAAACTTCAGGCGCGGTACCCGTTCAGGAGATCCACAGGAATGTTCTTCACGTCTCGCAAATTTTCTAAGTCCGGTAAGGGCGTTCTGCACGCCGCTCTTTTTGTACTTCTCTGCTGCTCGCCGTTTGGGCTACGCAACGCGATAGCGCAGTCCTCGACCGCCGGCGCGATTGGTGGCACCATCACCGATGCCAGCGGCGCACTTCTGCCCGCTGCGAGCGTTACGGTGAAGTCCGTAGACACCGGCGCGGTGCATACCGTCAAGGCCAACGCCAACGGCGAGTACCACATATCCGATCTTGAGCCCGGCACCTACACCGCGACGTTTACCATCGACGGATTCGAGACCTTGCAGGAGAGTTCCATCACGGTCACGGTAGGCAGTCTCACCGCCGTCTCGCCCAAGCTGAAGGTCGGCTCGGTGGCGGACAAGGTTGAGGTCACCGACGAGACGCCGCTGATGCATACGCAGGACAGCGCGATCTCGACGACCATCGACCAGGCCACGATCGACAATCTGCCCATCAACGGGCGGCGCTGGTCTGACTTCGCGCGGCTGACCCCCGGCGTGGTGTCGAACTCGCAGGGTTTTGGATTGCTCAGCTTCCGCGGCATCAGCTTCCTGCTGAACAACAACACGGTAGACGGTGCCGACGACAACCAGGCGTACTACTCGGAGGCCCGTGGGCGCACCCGTACCGCCTACTCCATCAGTCCGGCAGCGGTCCAGGAGTTCCAGGTCAACACCTCGAACTACTCCGCGCAGTATGGCCGTTCGGCCGGCGGTGTGATCAACACCGTGACCAAGAGTGGCAGCAACCAATATCACGGCGAGCTCTTCTTCTACGACCGCGATGTCGATTTCGGCGGCGCGGCGAATCCGTATACGCTGCTGACCGAGCAGAATGCGAATGGGACGTACAGCAGCGTGCCGACCAAGCCCACCGACTGGCGCAAGGAGTATGGCTTCGGCGCCGGTGGTGCGTTGATCCACGACAAGCTTTTCTGGTTCTATACCTACGACCAGGAGCGCCGGAACTTCCCCGGCATCTCGCGGCCGACCGACCCGAACGATATGTTTGCTCCGGCCAATGCGACGCTGCCCACCGGTGAGACCTGCTCGACCAGCAGCTTCACTTCTTCTACCCTTACGCTCTCCACCGAGGGCGATTACAACGCATGCGAGATCGCGGCGTTGTACGGTGTGTCCTTCCAGGCTGGAGCCGCTTACTATACGCAGGGCCTGGGCATCGTCCAGTCGTTGATTGGGATTGTCCCCCGCACGCAGGACCAGATTCTGAACATGCCCAAGCTGGACTACCAGATCAACGACCGCAACCACCTCGCGCTGATGTACAACCGCATGCGGTACTCGTCTCCGAACGGGTTGTATTCGCAGTCGTCGGACACCCAGGGCGCGTCCGGTTGGGGCAATGACAACGTGAAGGAGGACTTCGGGATTGCCCGGCTCTCCACGGTGCTCAACAATTCAATGGTGAACGACGCGCTGGTGCAGTATGGCCGCGACTTCGAGTTCGACCACCAAAACGGCCCGGTGCCTAATGAAGTTCCGATGGCCCAGAACGCCTTTGGGTCTGCCGCGGGAACGCAGATCGGCTACTACACCTCCGGGGGCTTTTACGCCGGTGCCAACCCTGACCTTACCCGGTTCGCCGACCCTGACGAGCGCCGCCTTCAACTGCTTGACGCCGTTAGCTGGAGCCACGGGGTGCATACCTCCAAGTTCGGTCTGGAGTACAACAAGGTCTCCGACTACGACAACAACCTTTACGATGGCAACGGCAGCTACAGCTACGACTACGCCTACACGTTCATCGCGGATTACCTGAACTACACCACTGGGATCGGCGGTCCGATCAATACCACTCCCTCGAGTGCAACGACTTGCGGCGGTGGCAGGTGCTATAACCAGCAGTATTACAGCTTCGGACAGAGCTTCGGCAGCCCGGCCGGGTTGATCACAACGCGTGAGTATGCGGGTTATGCCACCGACGACTGGCGCGCCACGCCTAACCTCACCCTGACACTGGGCGTACGCTACGAGTACGAGTATGTTCCGCCAAGTCCCTATGCAAACGTGACCAACAATCCGGCGCTGTTGGCGATTCTTACCGCAGAAGGAACGGTTCCGCTATCGGGGTCGACGGCGCTGCCGCAGACAGCTAGTAAGCCCGACGACCGCTGGGCCATCGGGCCTCGGGTTGGATTTGCCTGGAATATCTTTGGTGACAATAAGACCATCCTGCGCGGCGGCTACGGCATCTACTATGGCCGCATCGTCAACTCGAACATCCTCCAGACGTACCTCGAGTCCGGGTCGGGGACCGCACAGAACAGCTACTCAACCCAGCATCCCGGTTCGTATTCGTCCAGCTCCGTCACGGCCGGTTGCGGACCAGTCTGGCCAAACCTCGATGCCTCTGTCGCAGCCCTCAATGCCTGTTATCTAAAAAATCATGGACTTGAGACCAACTCAGCGGCGTACCTCGATCCACACATGAAGCTTCCAGAGGTGCATGAAGCCGATCTCGCGATCGAGCGGGACCTTGGGCACAATACGACGTTGGGAATAACCTATATGATGTCGCTGGGTCGCGAGCTTCCCACCGCGATCGACACCAATTACAATCTCGCATCGACCATATCGGAGTCCTACACCGTCACCCCTCCGGCGGTCGCTGGCCCCTCGACTTCTTATCCCATCAGCGCTTATTCGGAGGCGGCCAGCAAATACTCCAACTATCCTCAGCCTCCCCAGACCGGCTCCTACATTACGCTTCCCCACGGTGGCAAAGCCGTCCCGGCGTATCCTGCGGGCTATAAGGCGAAGTTCTTCCTGGGGACCGGTGTACGTCCGAACCCCGCCTACTACGAGATCCTCGACGTGAAGAGCAGCGTCAACTCCAGCTACAACGCGCTTGCCTTGCAGCTGGACCATCGCTATCAGAACGGCCTCTCAATGCTGGCAAACTACACCTTTTCGCACGCGCTGGACGGGAATCCTTACGAATCGACCGTTGTTCCCAGTTACAGCGCACTGGATCCGACCAATCCGCAGGCGGACTATGGCAATAGCAATACCGACGTACGGCAGCGCTTCGTCGCCGCCATCGTCTACCAGCCCCAGACGCACTTCCACGGCATTATGGAGCAGGTACTTGGCGGCTGGCGTATCGCGCCCTTGTTGCAGATGCAGACCGGGGTACCCTTCACGCCCTCGGTCAGCTCCAGTGCCTTCTACAATGTCATCGGTGCAACTGGAGCCAGCGTGTCCCTCGCAGGTACGGGCGTGAATGGCGATGGTTCGAGCGCGAACCGTCCGCCCTGGATCGATCGCAACACCTACAACTATCCCAAGACGGCGGTCCTCGACTTCCGTCTTGGCAAGAACTTCCTCATCAACAGCGTCCCGCACTTCGAGCGGCTGCGTTTTGAGGTCTTCGCCGAGGTATTCAATGTGATGAACCATCAGAACATCACCGGGGTCACCACCGAGGCGTACACGCTCACGGACTCAGGCACAGCTGGCGATATTCCGACGCTGACGCCTTACAACGCTTTTGGCCAGTACACCAACTCCAACAGCAACTTTACCTACAGCGACCGCCAGATCCAGATCGCCGGGCGGCTGCACTTCTAACCTCCCTCTACCGATGCAAGAAGGGCGGCCATCGCGGCCGCCCTTCTTATTGGTGCAAGCTTCAAGAGCTATTGCGGGGTGGTGGGCGTAGCCGGCTGGGGCATTGGAGCCCGTCCGGGCTGGGCCGCCGGCGTGTCCGGGGAGCCGAGGATGCGGTTCAGCACTCTGGCCAGCCGCAGGCCGCCCAGCGCGAGCTGCGAGTCGACGACCTTGATCTCCTCGTTGTAGTAATCGTGCATGAGCAGGGCGCCATTGGGGGCGTAGGCCTTGACCGCATACTGGTGCGAGAGGTTCGCCCACGCCGTTGGCGAGCCGCCGGAGAGCTTCTCCCAGTTGTTGTCCTTGATCTCCTGTAGCAGCAGCGCGGTGTACTTGGCCTCGCTGAGACCGCGCTCCTCGATCATCGAGTCGTCCCAAACGCCGTGGAGATTGCAGTTGTAGGCGCCGCAAGCCGACGATCCCAGGAAGTCGACCTTGATGTTGTTGCCGCCGCGGTCGTCGCCCATGGCATGGAAGGGCTGATGAATGTCGCCGATGAGGTGGACGAGAAACTTCAGCGCAATCGCTCTCTCGGCGGGGCTCAGCGAGACGTCGCCCAGGCGGCCCTCGAAGTACAGGATGCGATCCGGGGCGCAGTCACGCCAGGGAGACTTTGGATCGGTCGCCGATACCGGGCAATCCCGGCTGCGGTCATAGGCATCGGCCGACTTGGGAATGTCGGCGTAGTGCCAGGGCGCCGTCTCGGGGTGGCTGGTGCGGTACTCATCGGCCCAGGGAGCCACGTCGGCGAGGGACTCTTTGCCGAGCAGTTCGGCGATCTGGGCCTTGGTGTCGGGCGTGAGGTAAGCTTCGGCGACGAGGGCAGTAAGGCGATGGCCTTCTTTCCCCCAGGCCCAGCTTTGCGGTGTTGCAAGGCCCAGCATCATAAGAGCGACGGCGGCAGTACGTAGGGGTTTATTCATGAAAAAATGGCTCATGAGCCGATACTACCGCTTTTACGTCTGTGCCTGCATTTCGATGGTTGTTGCCTTGGTTGCTGTGCCGGTCCGGGCACAGGACGACGGCGCCGCGCCCAGCGCGCAGGTGCCTCATGTGCCCAACATCACGGTGAACGCGCGGCTGGTCGTGCTGGATGTGGTGGTGACCGGCAAGGACGGTAAGCCGGTCGATGGGCTTACGAGCAAGGACTTCCAGGTCTTTGAAGATAAGCAGCCGCAGAACATTCGCTCCTTCGAGCCTCCATCTGCGCATAGCCTGCCGGCGGCGTCGGCTGCGGAGGCGCAGGCGGCGGTCTTCGATGCGGCCAAGCCCGCGTCCTTTGGGCAGTCGCCGGTGACGGTGTTAGTGCTCGACCAGCTCAACACGCACTTCGCCGACAGCTCGTTTGCACGCCGCTCGCTGCACGACTATCTGATCAAACAGCCGCAGCCGCTCGCGCAACCGACGACGCTGCTCACGATCTATGACAACAAGTTCAAGCTACTGCAGGGGTTTTCGCGTGACCGCGACGTGCTGCTCAAGGCGCTCGAGGCCGCGCCTACGGAGTATGCGTGGAAGCTGGAGATCAACGGGAACGCCGATTATGGGCCGATCGAGAGGCTGGAGCAGTCGCTGCATGCGCTGGAGCAGATCGCGCAGAGCTACGCCCGCATTCCCGGCCGCAAGAACCTGATCTGGGTGGGCGGCGGCTTTCCGTCGCTCGACCCCACCATGCTTGACGGCGACGAGGCACAGGAAGTGAAGGACACGTTGCAGCATGTCACCGACGTTCTGCTGGATACGCGCATCACGGTCTATGCCGTCGATCCAACCAGCCTGGCCCCCGGGATGACGGAGATCACCGACACCACGCAGTTGGAGATGGCCGAAGCCGGCGGCAACGACATCGCCGGCGCCTTCGATCCCTACAACTCCAGCGAGGACTTCGACCGCCTCGGCCCGGTTACAGGAGGCCGCGTGGTCCGTGGCAGGAACGATATTGCGGCGCAGATAGCCTCAGCCATCGACCTGGGAGCGGAGTTTTACACCATCGGCTACTCGCCTACGTCGACCAGCGAGGCGGCAGGGATGTATCGCCGAATCCACGTTGTCTGCCTGCGTCCCGGGTTGACGGCGACGACGCGCAATGGGTACTACACCCAGCAGACGCAGCAGGAGAAGTCCGCCGACACGGTGGCTTACGATCTTTCAACCGCAGCCGAGAGCACGATCCCGCTCAACGGCCTGCATGTGACGGTCGAGCCGAATCACTCGGTCGCCTCCGCGGAGGAGAGCTACATCGTGCATGTGGGCGCCTCGTCGCTTACGTGGAAGCCCGAAGACGATGGCCGCTCGACCGCGCATGTCGCCGTGATGGCCGTGTCGCTGTCGTCGAAGGGCAAGATGCTGGGGCACACGCTGCATGGCATGACGGCCAGCGCGGGGCGGGGCGTCGATCTGCGCGACAGCAGCAAGAACGCCGACTTCGACTTCGTGGTGAAGCCGGTGGCGAAGGCGACTGTTCTGCGCTTCGTCGTCCGCGATGCAGGCACCGGCCGCATGGGTTCGGTGGATCTGCCGCTGCCGGAGCATTGAGGCGCTGGATTACCGAGATCTACAGACGGCAGATCAGCAGTTCCCGCTCATAGATCATCTCCGGCGGAAGGTGGTCGTGGACCGCGAGGAAGAGTTCCTCGTGGCTCATCACCTCCTGCCGCCAGGCGGCGCGGTTTCGCCTTTCATTTCAGCCAGGACTCAGGAGCGTCCTTGCCAGGCAAAACGCCCGCAGGGAGAGGGGCCGCGCCACTGGTCGCACTGTACCAGTCGATGTTGCGGGTGAAGTACATGGCGGCTGCGACGGCGGCGAAGCTGATGACTGCACCCACAAGCAGGGCGTTGTCCTCAAGACGGAGCAGGCAGTAGATAAGGCTGTAGAGCAGTGCGAACACGGCGAAGGCGCGTATGCCTTGAATCCGGCTTCGAAATATCCAACCCGCGTTGGCCGCGAAGAGCGTGACGGTGGCGCCGCCTGCGATTGCGAACGCAACATCGAAGCCGGTGCGCTCGGCAAGCGAGAGCAAGAGCAGATAGAAGATCACCTGCGCGATTCCTACCAGAACGTACTGCGCCGGATGGGCCTTCCTGTCGCTCGTGGCCTCAAAGACGAAGTAGGTGAGGAAGACGAGGCCGAGGAAGAGTGTGATGTATTTGAGCGAACGCGAGATGGACTGATAGGGGTCGGCGACCTCAACGAAGTTCACGCTGACGGCCGCGTTTTGCAAGCCTTTGATTGTGTCGAGATCGCCGTCGGCACGTACACCGCGGGCGACGAAGGGGACTTCCCAACGTGCGTCGAAGCCGGTGGGGCTTACGCGACGATCGACGGGCATCACGTTGCCGTCGAAGCCTGGGTTGGCCCAGTTGCCGCTGACTGCTAACTGCGTGGAGCGTCCGTAGGCCAGCAGTCCAATTCGCTGCGAGCCGGAGAGGCGAACGGTTGCGTCGACGTCGAAAGTCGCGCCGGGTTTGGCGATGTCTCCGGCGGGCGCGCCGACGATGCCAAGCTTGAGCGGATCTGTGTCACCTGTTCCGAGGTTGATGGACGGCATATCGGGTAAAGGAGCGAGCGAGGAGCTGCGACCGCCAAGCGTAACGGTCGCATCCGACAGAAGGCCACGAAGTTCGGTGACACCGAGGACGAGGGTTGCGTTCTGCCAGTCGAGTGTCGCGTCGGGGTTGAGGCTTGGTTTCGAGCTCAAGTCGAACGAGGCGTGAAAGTTCGTGTCTGCCTGATAGACCGGCACACGAAAGAGTGAGCGCTTACGCTCTTCCGTATGCGTCGCGACGGAGACGGATGCGTGCGTGGGAAAGACTGCATAGATGCTGTGGATCGGTGCCACATCTTTGGTCCCCGACGGACGTGTGTACGGCACGAGCAGTGTTGGGCCGAGCAAAGATTGCGCCCCTCCCGCGCGCTGTCCGACGTCCTGGAAGACGCTCTTCTCGCTGGTTACGCGATCATCCACCAAGTTGTCGACGAAGAATGCCGGGATGCTCATGATGAGCGCGAGGGCGCAAAGGAAGAACAGCTTGATGCCCATGGATGCGGACTTTCTCCATTGAGTAAAGGTGCCGGCGGCAGCGGTGGCGGAAGTCGGTGGGTTGAACATTTGATCTCCTTTGGGATAACTTTGCATTGCAAAGCTGAAGGGTGAAGTTATGCCTGACTCGAAGGCGAGGCAGGCGTTTGAATAGCTAGCTGGTGATCGGGGAAAGCTTCTTGAGGAGGCGGGGTTCGCTGTCTTCGCTCGCGATGGATGCGGCGTCGCGCACGACCTGCTCGAGGATTTCGAGGTATTCGAGATAACGCTTGCGACCGGACGCCGTGATGCGACAGAACGTCTGGGGACGGGATGGGCCTTCGTCCTTCGTTACCTTAACGAGGGCCTCTTTTTCGAGTACCTGGAGGTGTCGCGCGAGGTTGCCATCGGTGAGATTGCAAAGGCGTTTGAGGTCAACGAAGCTGAGTCCGTTGGGGTGGGTGATGAGCGAAGTCAAGACACTCAAGCGTGCGCGCTCGTGAATCACGCGGTCGAGGCCTTCATATGCAAAACGTGCTTCTGATTGCTTAGGTTTCATCGACTGCCTCCTCGGCAAAGAGTTGGAGGATGAGGGCGATCAGTGTCTGACCGAGGGTGAAGGCGAAGGTCATGTGCCATGGGCTGAGGGCGCGAGCGTCAGTGATGGAGATGCAGAGCAGGCCGGTACAGAGATACCACGCTCCCGCAGCAACCATGGCTCGCGGCAGGAAGCGGCAGGAAGAGAAGATGCCAAGGCTGTAGATGATCTGCCAGAGACCGGAGAGCATCCACACCGCGGAAGGTGTGTGGTGTGCGGCGACGAGAACGACAGCCGTGAGCAAGGCTCCCGCGATGAAGGCAGGGGCGAACTGCTCGGCGGCCATGCGGATCATCTCGTTGGCAATGCCAGAGTGTACGCGGCGGGTGCGCGTGAGCGTGGAAACGCAGATGACCGCCATCGAGAGCAACGCCGCGCTTGCCCAGACCGTCACGTAGCGCAGTGGGTGCGTGACCGGCGCGGGGACCCAGAGCGCCTGCGCCCATCCGGCAACCGCTGCAAAGCAGGCGGTAAGCAACAGGGTGAGGGGGCCATAGCCGCGAAACTCCGTCGTCAGGGCTACCTGGCGGCGGATGCTGCGTATGTCTCCGAGAGCGCGGTTGAGTTCATTCATCGTTGAATCACTTTGCAATGCAAAGGTAAAGCTTTGCGGTGCAAAGTGTCAAGTGGATTATGAATTACAGACGGCAGATCAGCAGTTCCCGCTCATAGATCATCTCTGGCGGAAGGTGGTCGTGGACCGCGAGGAAGAGTTCCTCGTGGCTCATCACCTCCTGCCGCCAGGCGGCGCGGTCGACGCGTTGTAACTCGTCGAACTTCGCGCGCGGCATGTCGAGGCCGTTCCAGTTCATGTCTTCGTAGTGCGGGGTCCAGCCGATGGGCGTCTCCTTGCCCTGGGCGCGGCCACGCACACGGTCGACGATCCACTTCAGCACGCGCATGTTCTCGCTGAAGCCGGGCCACAGAAACTTGCCCGCCTCGTCCTTGCGGAACCAGTTGACGTGGAAGACGCGCGGGGTGACGGAGAGCTCGCGCTGCATACGCAGCCAGTGCCGGAAGTAATCGCCCATGTGATAGCCGCAGAAGGGCAGCATGGCCATGGGGTCGCGGCGCACCTTGCCCAGCGCGCCTCCGGCGGCGGCGGTGGTCTCAGAGCCTACGGTTGCCCCGATGTAGACGCCGCTCGACCAGTTGAACGCCTGGAAGACCAGCGGCATGGTGGTGGCACGGCGGCCACCGAAGAGGAAGGCGGAGATAGGCACGCCGTTGGGCG
>Ga0302310_10001218_pt1 | contig 22132 bp, 20 predicted proteins | sample III_Palsa_N1_2_FD_200451 | JGI IMG/M metagenome (GOLD analysis project Ga0302310, IMG submission 200451) | Peat permafrost microbial communities from Stordalen Mire near Abisko, Sweden - III_Palsa_N1_2 | ecosystem: Environmental > Terrestrial > Soil > Palsa > Peat permafrost | place: Sweden...
GGCACCGGTCCCGATACACACAAGTGACAAAGTTTTTTTGGTTCTTTTTGTTCACAAAAAGAACAAATTTCTCTGTCCTCTCTGGCATCCTTACGCTTCACCCCAGCAAGTTCATAACACCCTCTAGCTCATTGTTTAAACGAGTAATTTTATCGGCCCTTCCGTCGGTTGATGGTTCTATGTGGGCCGATATCGGAGGCGGGCGTGCTGGTCACCCGTGTTCTGCACCAGCGGATGGATTTGGATCGCCAGTTTTAAGAAGCCGGCTGACGCGGGTAAGGAAATTCTCTCACCAGATGTTGCTATCTTCCGCTGCCCAACAAACCCACATCGAGCGGCCGCCGGAGCGATCTCCGCAACAGGCGCGATCAAATCCGTGCACTCCCAACTTCGTGCCCGTGATCGCCGTGTTCGCGCTCTGCCTGTTGCTGGTCGTGGGATTCGTGCCGATGCAGCAGAACGCTGATGGGCTGCTGCTGAGCATCATGTCGCTGCAAAAGCCCACGATCTATTACTGGGCCGCCGACCGCTACGGCATTCTCACCGCCTTGCTCGCGGTCTGGATCAGGGACCCGGTGCAGAACATGTATTTCCAGGTCGGGCTCGAAATCCTCGCCGGCCTGACAGCGCCGATCTTCTTCTGCGCGCTGCTCCTGCGCCGGTCCGCGGAGGTATGGCGCGCGGCGCTGCTCACCGATTGTCTGTTTCTGCTGGTCGCCAACTTCACCGTGATCAAGCAGCTCTTCATCCAGGCGAGCCCGTACGGCACCTCGCTCGCCTGCGCCGGGCTTGCGAGTTTGGTCCTCCGCTCCGCTCAGAGCCCGCTCAAACCCGCGCTTGCGACGCTGACCGCCGCTGCTCTGATCGTCACCGCCTACACCGTGAATTTCGGCCTGGTCACGATCGCTCTGCCGCTCATCGTCCTGTTCGCGCTGCTGCGACCCGCCTTCAATTCCTGGCTACTGGTCGCGCTCCACGGGCTGGCTGCGATCATCGGCCGCATCCTGCCGGGCATCCTGGCGCCGCATTTTCACACCAACCTCGGCCTGTTTTTCACCCCGCCCGATGTGATCCGCTACGCGGGCGTGGTTTGGCGCTTCACCGGATGGTGGTTCGCGCTCGCGGTCACCATTCCCGCGGTCGCGTTCTTCATCACGCTCGCTCTGGCCGGCCGCCCGCGTGTCGCGTTCCGCTGGGCGATCCTGTTTGCCGCCGTGGTCGCCATCGCATTACTCAATTTCGGCGTGATCGCCTCGTCCCACTGGCTGGTGATGAATAAGTTTCCGATCCGCTACTTCGTCCCGACCTATCTTTCACTGCTCTCGCTCGGCGGCATGTCGCTGTGGCTGGCGGCGAAGCTGGTCTTCCGCCGTGAAGCGGCAGCCTTCGCCGGCCTCGCTGCCCTGCTGTTGCTTGGCGCGCTCGCGCGCTTCCACGCAGCGCCCGCCGACAACCGCCAAATCGTGGCCGCCAACACCCGCGTCCTGGCCAGCGCGGTCGCCAGCCGCGTCGTCGCCCTTTCGGTCGACGGCGTCGCCGGCGCCGGCCACTCCGACGGCTATTGGTACGTCTGGCCCGCGGTCTTCCTCGCCGAGGAAGACCGGTTCCGCTCCGGCAACCGGGGGCCCGATGTGCTCGGGGTCACCGATCGCGGCATAGTCCGCCGCGACGCCTTCACCGCGCGCCTTGCCGCAGCGGGACGCTTTCGCCTGGTCTGCGTCGACCTGGCGCCCGCCGCCTGCGCTGCCGACGCGGGAAGACTGATGACGACGCCCGGCCTTGAATTTCGTTCATTCGCCCCGGCGGAGACCATCACCGGCGGACATCTCTTGGCCTACGTCGAGCTCACCGTGGCACCGCGCCACGATTAGACTCGGCGTGGGGTCCGGTTCGGCCCGCGTTCTGAATCAAACACTTGTTTCCAGAACTAGGACTGCAATATATCCCGCTCGCGCCAACGGCGCGCCAAGAACGCACGAGGTCAGACCGAATGCCACTAGAAACGGCCCAAACGGCCAGCCTGCCCAAAACCCCGACCGGCATCGCGGGCTTTGACGAGATTACCCTCGGTGGCCTTCCCACTGGTCGCCCCACCCTGATCTGCGGCGCCGCCGGCTGCGGTAAAACCCTGTTTGCGGCGACCTTCCTGGTTAATGGCGCCACCCTGTACGGCGAGCCCGGCGTGTTCATAAGCTTCGAAGAGCGCGCGCAGGATCTGGCGGCCAATTTCGCGTCCCTCGGCTATGATTTCGAGGCGCTGGTCGCTGCCGGCACCATCGCGGTGGATCACGTCCACGTCGAGCGCAGCGAAATCGAAGAGAGTGGCGACTACGACCTCGAGGGCCTGTTCGTCCGCATCGGTTACGCGGTCGATAGCATCGGCGCCAAGCGCGTGGTGCTGGATACGATCGAATCGCTTTTCTCAGGCTTCAACGACGCCGCGATCCTGCGCGCCGAGCTGCGCCGCCTGTTCGGCTGGCTCAAGGACCGCGGCCTCACCGCCGTCATCACCGGCGAGCGCGGCGAGGGCCAGCTGACCCGGCAGGGCCTCGAGGAATATATTTCCGACTGCGTGATTCTGCTCGACAACCGCGTGATCGATCAGATCGCCACCCGCCGTTTACGTGTGGTCAAATACCGCGGCTCGGCCCACGGCACCAACGAATACCCGTTCCTGATCGATGCCGAGGGTATCAGCGTGCTGCCGGTGACTTCGTCCGGTCTGAACCGCCCGGTGTCGAACGAAATCATCTCGACCGGCATCGCCGGCCTCGACGCGATGCTGCGCAACGGCGGCTTCTTCCGCGGCTCGAGCTTGTTGCTCTCCGGGGTTGCCGGCACCGGCAAGACTACGGTGAGCGCGAGCTTCGTCAATGCCGCCTGCGCCCGCGGCGAGCGCTGCATGTTCTTCGTCTTCGAGGAGAGCGCCGAGGAGGTCTGCCGCAACGCGCTTTCGATCGGGCTCGAGCTGCAACAGTGGGTCGACGCCGGGCTGCTGCGGTTCGAAGCCGCGCGCCCCAGCCTGTTCGGGCTCGAGATGCATCTCGCCCGGATGCACCGCGACGTCGACCGGTTCAAACCTTCGGTTGTGGTAGTGGACCCGATCTCTGCCTTCCGCGGGCCCGAGACCGATGTCCACGCGACCTTGCTGCGCATGGTCGATCTGCTCAAGTCGCGCGGTATCACCGCACTCTTTACCAGCCTGCGCAGCGCGTCTGCAGAACTCGAGGGAACCGAACAGGCGCTCTCTTCGTTGATGGATTCGTGGATCAAGCTGGTCGATGTCGAAGCCAATGGCGAGCGCAACCGTGTGCTCTACATCATCAAATCGCGCGGCTCGAGCCACTCCAACCAGGTGCGCGAGTACCGCATGACTGATCACGGCATCGAGTTGATCCACGCCTACATCGGACCCGAGGGGGTGCTGACCGGCACCGCGCGGCTGGCCCAGGAAGCGCGCGAGGAAGCTGCAACCGTCCGCCGTCAGCAGGAAATCAACCAGCGCGCCCGCGAACTGGCACGCCGGCGCGCTGGTCTCGAGCGCCAGATCGCCGACTTGCAGGCCGCCATCGAAGCCGAAAGCGACGAAGCTCAATCGCTGTCGCGCGAGGAACAAGCGCGGACGGCGACGCTGGCGGAGGGCCGCGCTGCGATCGCGGCGCGCAGGGGATTTGCGGAATGATCACGAGCAGTGCCGAACCGCGCGAGTCCGCAACCGAGCCGAAGCGCTACCATTTGCGCCTCTACGTTGCCGGCCAGACCACCAAATCGCTGATGGCGATCCATAATCTGAAAAGTTTCTGCGAGACCCATCTTAACGGCGAGTACGAGATCGAGCTGATCGACCTGGTCGAGAACCCGCGCCTGGCGGCCGGCGACCAGATCCTGGCGATCCCAACCCTGGTGCGCCGCCTGCCGGAGCCGCTGAAACGGATCATCGGCGACCTTTCCAACACCGAAAAAGTCCTGGTCGGCCTCGATCTCCAGCCCAGAGCCAAGCTGCCATGAACGCCCCTGGGCTCGGAGCGCCGGCGATGGCCTACCGGCTCAGACTGGTGGTCGCCGGTAGCAGTTTGCGTGCCCAGCGTGCAATCGAAAATCTCCGGCGGATCTGCGATGGGCGCCTGCGCGGGCGGGTCGACCTTGAAGTCATCGACATCTACCAGCAGCCTCAGCTTGCGCAGGAATACCAGGTGATCGCGGCGCCCACGCTGGTGAAGCTGCTGCCGTTGCCGGTCCGGCGCATCATCGGCGACCTCTCCGAAGAGGAACGGGTGCTGCGCGGCCTCGAAATCATCCTGCTGGCACCGGACGACAGCGATGGCAGCTGAACCGCTCCCCGCGGACGTCGCCGCCCTCCACTACCGCATCCGGCAGATGGAGCACCAGATCGAGGAATACGAGGATACCCTGGGCGCGATCCGCCGCGGCGAGATCGACGCCGTGGTGGTGAGCGACAGCGCCGGCGAAAACCGCATCTACACTCTGGAGAGCGCCGACCGGCCGTACCGCGTGCTGGTCGAGCAGATGCAGGAGGGCGCAGTGACGCTGCGTGAGGACGGCACGGTGCTCTATTGCAACCGGCGGCTCGCCGGCATGCTCGGCATCGCGCATGAGCGCATCGTCGGTCAGACCCTGCAGCAATTTCTGCTGCCGGACCACATCGCCGACTTCGACAAGCTGCTGAACGAAGCCAAGCGCGCGGCGGCGCGGAGCGAGCTCACCTTCCTGGCGGCGAGCGGCGCCGAGATCCCGGTTTACGTCTCGCTCAGCGTGCTGCACGACGACGATCTCACGCTGATGTGCGGCGTGCTCACCGACCTTACCGAGCAGAAGACCCACCTCGCCGAGGTCGCCGACGCGAACGCCCGGCTGCTGAACGAGATCGCCGAACGCGAGCGCGCCGAGGACGCGCTGCGCCAGGCCCAGAAGATGGAGGCGATCGGCCAGCTTACCGGCGGCATCGCCCATGATTTCAATAATATGCTCCAGGGCATCACCGCCGGAATCACGCTCGCGCATCAGCGCATGATCGCGGGCCGGACCGAAAAGGCGGCGGCACTGCTCGACGCCGCGCTGAACGCCGCCAATCGCGCCGCCACCCTGACCCAGCGTCTGCTGGGCTTCGGCCGCCGCCAGGCGCTCGACCCCAAACTGGTCGTGCTTGACGATCTGATCGGCGGAATGCACGGGCTGATCCAGCAGACCGTCGGTCCCACCGTACGGCTCGACCTGCGGCTGCAAGATCGCAGTTGGCCGGTGCGCTGTGATCCCAACCAGCTGGAAAACGCGCTGCTCAATCTGGTGATCAACGCCCGCGACGCGCTGCCCGCCGGCGGCGGGGTGATCGGCATCGCAACCGCCCACGCGGCGCTGGACCCGGCCGACACCGCCAATTGGGAGGGCGCCGCGCCCGGCGAATACGTCCGCATTACCGTGAGCGACGACGGCACCGGCATGCCACCCGACGTGATCGCCCACGCGTTCGAGCCGTTCTTCACCACCAAGCCGGACGGGCAGGGCACCGGCCTGGGCCTCAGCCAGATCTACGGCTTCGTTCGCCAGTCGCATGGGATGGTGAAGCTCGACAGCGTGCTCGGCGCCGGCACTTCGGTGCATCTCTATCTACCCCGCGCCAAAGCCCAGCTTGGCGACCAAGACGCAGACGAGGCGCCCGAATCCGGTCCGGCGCCGGTCCGTACCGCGGGCCCGGTCACGGTGCTGCTGGTCGAAGACGAGCCCACCATCCGCGGCCTCGCCGCTGAAGCGCTGCGCGAATTGGGCTACCGCATCATCGAGGCGGTCGACGGTCCCGCCGGCCTCAAAGCGCTGCAGCAGGCGGTGCGGCCACCGGCCCCGGCGCGGATCAACCTGCTGGTAACCGACGTCGGCCTGCCCGGCGGGCTGAACGGGCGGCAGCTCGCTGACGCCGCGCGGTCGCTGGCGCCGCACCTGCCGATCCTCCTGATCACCGGCTACGGCGGCGACGTCATCACCGGCCAGGATCTGCTCGGGCCCGAAATGGCGATCCTGTCCAAGCCCTTTACCCTCGAAGCCCTGGCGCGCAAGGTCCAGGGCATGATCGACCACGCCAAGGTGAAGTAGCCGCCCCAATCTCGCACCTTCCCCTTCGCTCCCGTTTGGGTCTATCCCCTGGGCCAGACCGAAAGATCGCACGCCGATGACCTTAAGAGCCGCCGAAATCCGCACCGACTGGACCCGCGCCGAGGTCCGCGCGCTGCTCGATCTGCCCTTCCCCGAACTGATCTACCGCGCTCAGACCATCCATCGCGCCCACTTCGACCCCACCCAGGTGCAGATCAGTACTCTACTGTCGATCAAGACCGGCGGCTGCCCCGAAGACTGCGGCTACTGCCCGCAAAGTGCCCGCTTCGACACCGGACTCGCGGCATCGAAATTGATGCCGGTCGACGCAGTCCTGGCCGAGGCCCGCGCCGCGCGCGACGCCGGCGCCACCCGCTTCTGCATGGGCGCCGCCTGGCGCAGCCCGAAAGATCATGACCTCGAAACCGTCGCCGCGATGGTGCGCGGCGTGAAGCAACTCGGGCTCGAATCCTGCGCCACGCTCGGCATGCTGACCGCCGACCAGGCGGACCGGCTGGCCGACGCCGGACTCGACTACTACAACCACAACCTCGACACCTCGCCCGAATTCTACGGCGAGATCATCACCACCCGGACCTATCAGGACCGGCTCGACACGCTCGCCAACGTCCGTGACGCCGGCATGAAAGTCTGCTGCGGCGGCATCATCGGCATGGGCGAGGACGAAGACGACCAGGCCGGCCTGATCGCGACGCTGGCAAGCCTGCCCGCGCACCCCGAAAGCGTGCCGATCAACCTGCTGGTGCGAGTGGAAGGCACCAAACTCGCGGGTGTCGCGGCGGCGGACCCGATCCAGTTCGTGCGGCTGATTGCGGCGGCCCGCATCACCATGCCAGCAAGTCACGTGCGGCTGTCGGCGGGGCGTGAGCAAATGTCCGACGAAATGCAGGCGTTGTGCTTCCTTGCAGGGGCTAACTCGATATTTTATGGCCAAAGACTGCTGACGACGCCAAATCCGCGGGAAGCGGCGGACCGCATGCTGTTTGAGCGGCTGGGATTAAAACCCGAACATAAGCATTAAGGGAAAGTCTTCTTTTTTGAAAAAAAGAAGCAAAAAACTTTTACCCCTTAGGTACCAACACACATGACAGGCGAATCTGTGTGGTTGCCTTACACCCCACTAAAATCCGCGCGCCAGCTCGAGGTCTCCAAAACCGAAGGCAGCACCATCACCCTTGCGGATGGGCGACAACTGATCGACGGCATCGCCAGCTGGTGGACCGCCTGCCACGGCTATAACCATCCCCACATCCGCGCGGCGGTCGAACGGCAACTCAAGGCATTTCCGCACGTGATGTTCGGCGGCCTGGGACACGCTCCGGCGTGGCAGCTGGCGGAACGACTGATCGCGAAATTGCCTGGCGATTTCTCCCGAGTCTTCTTCAGCGATAGCGGCTCGGTCGCGGTCGAAGTGGCGCTGAAAATGTCGGCGCAATATTGGCTCAACCAGGGCATCACCACCCGCACCCACTGCCTCGCCTTCAAAGGCGCCTACCACGGCGACACCTTCGCCACCATGGCGGTATGCGATCCCGAAGAGGGTATGCACACAATGTTCGCCAACCACCTGCCCAAGCACGACATCATCGACCTGCCGACCGACCCCGCGCGCACCGCCGCGTTCCACGCGCATCTGGCGACGCATGCGCAAAACCTCACTGCGATCCTGGTCGAGCCCCTGGTGCAGGGCGCCGGCGGCATGATTTTCCACCCGCCCTCGACGCTGCGGATTCTGCGTCAAGCCGCCGATCGCTACGGCCTGCCGTTGATATTCGATGAAATTTTCACCGGATTCGGCCGCACCGGCACGATGTTCGCGTGCGAGCAAGCCGGTGTGGCGCCCGACATCGTGACCCTGGGCAAAGCCCTCACCGGCGGCACCATCCCGCTCGCGGCAACGGTGGCGAGCCGCAAGATCGTCGACGCGTTCTGGTCCGACGATCCGAAAAAGGCGCTGATGCACGGGCCGACCTTCATGGCCAACGCGCTCGCGTGTGCCGCGGCGAACGCCTCGCTCGATTTGTTTGAATCCGAACCCCGGTTGGAGCAGATCGCGGCGATTTCCGCTCAGCTCAATGCCGAATTGGAACGTTGCCGAACGTTACCGAACGTGCGCGACGTGCGGGTGTCGGGCGCGATCGGGGTAGTGCAACTGGATGAGATCAAGGACCTGGCAGCGTTGAAGGCGCGCCTGCTGGCGCAAGGAATTTGGGTGCGGCCGTTTCGGGAAGTGGTTTACCTGACGCCTGCATTTACGATCGGCGAAGCCGATTTGACGCGACTGACGGGGGGGATTTGGCGAGCACTGGAATGAAATTGCAGAGCGCAAAGATCTCGTCTCGGACAGCAGCTTAGCGCCCTTGGTGGCTGTTCCGGTCGATATCTGGGCATACGCGCGCGGACGCAGCGGACTGGGCCTTTCTTTTTAAGTTGCCGCTTGACCATATGGACGCGAGTGTCCGCTTCCAGGTGCCCGTCGCCCGGAGCCGCCATTCCGCTTCCGGCCCGCATTTGCCGGTTGAGCCGCTGTCACGGGGGGTCGCCAAGGATCGCTAGCGCAATTTTCCACTCATGTCCGTTGCCAGACATGAGTCGTCAGCCCAGGACGGATAGCCTGCTCTAGCCTCCGTGCGTCGCGCGCCAGGCCTTAACCGCGGCCAGTGTCTTTTCGACATGGCCCGAGGGATCGAGAGCTGAATAGACGAAGATGATCTTGTGATCGGGCGTAATCACGAATGAGGTGCGATTTGACCGCTCGATCACCGGCAGTTTGACCTGATAGGCCGCGATCAGCGCCGAGTCGGCGGAGGCAACCGCGAATTTGTTGCGACATTCGGATACCGAAAAGCGGTTCAGCGTGTCGATCGGATCCTTGGAAACACCGACGACAGTGGCGCCGAGCCGGTTGAAGTCGGCGGTTGCTTCCGCGAAGTCATGCGCCTCGATCGTGCAGCCTTTGGTGAAGGCGGCGGGGTAGAAATAGAGCACCACCGGCCCCTTCGCCAGCGCGGCGTCGAGGTCGAACTGGAAGGGCTTGCCGGCCAGGCTCGCTTCGGTGGCGAATTCCGGTGCGGTGGCCCCAACCGGCAGTGCGGCCGCTGCCGGGCCGCTCCCCCATAGCCAGGCCGCGCCCGAAATCAGAACGGTGGCCATGATCAAGGTGTTTTTCATTGCTGTCTTCCTCGTGGCAAAAAGCTGCTTCAGCGTCCAAGTCCCGTGACTCGTGAGTGCCGCATCCTCGGCGGTAGCGATTCCCCCGGCCGAGGATGCGGCACCGATCAAACTGACAAAGTTTTTTTGCTTCTTTTTGTTCACAAAAAGAAGGCTTCACTTTGTGTGTCTTAAAAATCCAAATCCGCGTAATGCGCCGGCGGTGTAATCCCGCTCACCGCATCCGTCAGCAGTGGCCTAAAGCTAGGCCGGCATTTGATCCGTGCGTACCAATCCTTTGCCGCCGCCGACACCGACCAGTCCACGTCGCCGCCGAAGTCGATCGCCGACAGGTGTGCGGCGGCGGCCAGATCGGCGTAGGACAAGAACGCCCCGGCGAGGTATTTGCGGGATTCGGCGAGCCAGCCGATGTAGGTCAGGTGGTTGCGTAGATTGACATAGCCCGCGCGGAGCGCCGCGGCGTCCGGGCCGCCGCTGCTCGCCAGGCGTTTGTACAATTTCTCGCGCACCAGGTTATTGGTGACTTCCTGGGCGAATTTCTGGTCGAACCAGGCGACCTGGCTGCGCACTTCGGCACGCTCGGCGTGGGTTTGGCCGAGCAGGCTGTGATCGGGGTAGGCTTCTTCGAGGTATTCGCAGATCGCGCCCGAGTCCGGGATCACCAGGCCGTTGTCTTCCACCAGGGTCGGCACGGTGCCGGCAGGGTTGAGCGCCAGGTATTCCGGGCGGCGTTCCCAGGTTTTTTCCAGACGCAGCTCGAACGGCAGGCGTTTTTCCGCCAGTGCTAATCGCACCTTGCGGGCGTAGGGCGAGACCGGGTGGTGGTAGAGCACGCGCATGGGCCGGTTTATGCCATCCGGCCGGTCCGTAAGGCAAGGCGCCGGCCGGTTTGGCGCGGGAGGCCTTGATTACCAATCTGTTACCGACATTTGCAGAATGGCAGGTATCTGGGGGACAGGGGTGAATAATTGCTTGCAAGGGGGGGGGATAGCCCCTATGTGCAGTCCCACGCAGCAACGCACGTGCCTCTGGCCCTTGGTGGTTACGCAACGACGTCAAGCGTTCTGGCAACTTTAGTTGGTCGCTGGTTCGTTCGACCGTTTCGTTAATCCCGTCCGCCGCCTTGATGAAGGCGGACGTCTTATAGAGGGAGGCAGGGTGCGATGACCCCAAAAGTCGCACGTTTCCTGGCGTCCGAACAGCCGGCAACTCCTTGCCTGGTGGTGGACGTCGATCGCGTGGAAGAGAATTTCCGAGCGCTGAGCAAGGCTCTGCCGCTGGCGCGGATTTATTATGCCGTGAAGGCGAACCCCGCCGCACCCGTGCTGGAGCGGCTGGTCGGGCTTGAGAGCAGCTTCGACGCGGCGAGCTTCGAGGAAGTGCAGATGTGCCTGGACGCCGGCGCGCATCCTTCGGTGATCAGCTACGGCAACACCATCAAGAAGGTGTCGGCGATCAAGCGCGCGTTTGACGCGGGCGTTTCGATGTTTGCCTTCGATAGCGAGGAAGAGCTGGCAAAGCTTGCCCGACACGCGCCGGGGGCGCGGGTGTATTGCCGGATCCTGGTCGACAACATTGGCGCCGACTGGCCGCTTAGCAACAAGTTCGGCACCAGCATCGACACCGCGCGCGATCTGATGATCCGGGCCGGGGACCTGGGGCTCGATCCTTACGGCTTGTCGTTTCATGTCGGCAGCCAGCAGACCACGACCGAAAGCTATGAGGCGGCGATCGGCAAGGTCGGCATGCTGTTCACCGATCTCGAGGAAGCCGGGGTCAATCTGCGGATGATGAACCTCGGCGGCGGGTTCCCCACTCGCTATCGCGACGACGTGCCCGACATCGATCAGTTCGCCGGCGCGATCATGGGTGCGATGACGCGGCATTTCGGCAATGCGCTGCCGGAGATGATCGTGGAGCCCGGCCGCTTCATCGTCGGCGACGCCGGCGTGGTGCAATCCGAGGTCGTGCTGGTGAGCTGCCGCGCCCGCGAGAGCAAGGTGCGCTGGGTTTATCTCGACATCGGGCGCTTCGGCGGGCTGGCCGAGACCGAGGGCGAGGCGATCAAGTACCGGATTCTCACTCCGCACGACGGCGGGCCGGAGGGACCGGTGACGATCGCGGGCCCGACCTGCGATGGCGTCGACGTGATGTATGAGAAGAGCAACTATCGGCTGCCGATGGCGCTCACCGGCGGCGACAAGGTGGAGCTGCTTTCGACCGGCGCGTATGTTTCGACCTATTGCAGCACGCGCTTCAACGGGTTCGCGCCGCTGGCGGAGTATTACATCTAAGCCAGCTTTGCGTTGCTGGCGCCGCGGCGAGCTATCGTTCGCCGCGGCCGCAGCATAATGTACCCTGAGAGAGGGTAATGAGCGCGACCGCAACGCAACGGGTGGGCGTGATCGATCGGGCCGAATGCGGCCCGGCGCAAATTTGCGCGCTCTCGCGTGAGCTGCTGGAGATCGGCGCGGTCGATTTCTGCGCCTATCGTTCGCCCGAGCAATTGCTGCTGGCGGCGCGGGACGAACGTGGCAGGTTCCTCGGTCTCCCGGCGGCGTGGGACGCCTATGTCCCGGCAATGTTTCTGGAACACGTGCTGCGTGATCTTACCACCAAGATCCTGGCCGCCTTGCCCGAGGCATTGGACCCGGACAAGCTCGACCCCGAGTTCAGGGAGCTGGGCGGACTGAAACTCCTTGATGTCGAGAGCAGCTACTCCGATCCGTTGGCCGGCACCAAATACGGATCCTAGCGGGTGATATGTTTAAGTTGAGTCTGCTAAAGCTATCACGCTCTAGGGTGGGTTCTAAGCGCCTGCGGGTCCGATCGACCGCACCGCCGCGCTTGACTCTGACGTTCCAAATCGCCATACCCCGCCTCCACGGTTTCCGCCGCTCCGCGAGTTTCGCGCAGCGGCTCTTTTTGCGTTGAGGTCCCCAGGCATGTTCGACTCGCTGTCGAGCAAATTAGGTGCGGTTTTCGATCGGTTGCGCGGACGCGGCGCACTGAACGAGAACGACGTGTTCGAAGCCATGCGCGAAGTAAGGCTGGCGCTGCTCGAGGCCGACGTCGCCCTGCCGGTGGTGAAAGACTTCATTGCCAACGTCCGCGCGCGCGCGGTCGGCCATGAAGTGCTGAAGTCGGTCACCCCCGGTCAGCAAGTGGTCAAAATCGTCAACGACTGCCTGATCGAGGCGCTCGGCGGCGCGGGCGCGGTGCCGCTCAATCTCAACGCGCCCGCGCCGATACCGATTCTGATGGTGGGGCTGCAGGGCTCGGGCAAGACCACCAGCTCGGGCAAGATCGCGCTGCGGCTGGCGACACGCGAGAAGAAGAAGGTTCTGCTTGCGAGCCTCGATATCCAACGCCCGGGAGCGCAGCTGCAGTTGCAACTGCTGGCCGAAAAAGCTGGGGTCGGCAGCCTGCCGATCGTGCCGGGTCAGACCCCGTTGGAGATCGCCCGCCGCGCCATGGATACCGCGCGCCGCGAGGTCTACGACGTGGTGCTGCTCGATACCGCGGGCCGGCTTTCGATCGATCAGGCGCTGATGGACGAAGTCAAGGCCATCCGCGACGCGACCCACCCGGTCGAGACCCTGCTGGTGGTCGATGCGATGACCGGGCAGGACGCGGTCAACACCGCCCGCGCCTTCAATGAAGCGGTCGGCGTCACCGGCATCGTGATGACGCGCATGGACGGCGACGCCCGCGGCGGCGCGGCACTTTCGATGCGCCAGATCACCGGCGCGCCGATCAAGCTCACCGGTTCGGGCGAAAAGCTCGACGCGCTGGAGGATTTCCATCCCGAGCGCGTCGCCGGCCGCATTCTGGGCATGGGCGACATCGTCGGCCTGGTCGAACGCGCGGCGGAGACCATCGACCGCGACGAAGCCGACAAGATGGCCAAGCGGATGATGAAGGGGCAGTTCACCCTGGAAGATTACGCCGGCCAGTTGAAGCAGATTTCCAAGATGGGCAGTATTTCCGGCATCCTCGGCATGCTGCCCGGGATGGGCAAGATGAAGGCACAGCTCGAGGGGGCCAACCTCGACAACAAAATATTCAAACGCCAGCAGGCGATCATTGGCTCGATGACGGTGCAGGAGCGGCGGCAACCGGACATCTTGAAGGCCAGCCGCAAGAAACGTATCGCCGCGGGTTCGGGCGTGACCGTCGCCGACGTGAACCGGCTGCTGAAACAGTACGACGACGTGGCGACGATGATGAAACGGGTCGGCAAGATGGGTGCGGCGGGTGCGATGCGAGGGATGGGCGGTATGGTGCCGCCGCCCCAATTCGGGCCGCCGCGCAGGCGTTAGGGAAGGGAGGAAGTCTTCTTTTTGTGAACAAAAAGAAGCAAAAAAACTTTGTAACTTTGGCCGGTGCGAGACCTCGCTGTTACGTACGGGCACCAAAGGAATAAAAGTTTTTTGCTTCTTTTTTTCAAAAAAGAAGATCCTTCTTTTCTAAGTGATTATCGACTTTTAGGAGAAATACTAAGATGGGTCTAAAAATTCGACTTTCCCGCGCCGGCGCCAAGAAGCGGCCGTACTACCACATCGTGGTAGCCGACGCGAACAGCCCGCGCGACGGGCGTTTCATCGAGAAGGTGGGCAGCTACAACCCGATGCTGCCGGCCGATCACGCCGATCGCATCCGCCTGGAAGGCGAGCGCATCACCCACTGGCTGTCGGTCGGTGCGCTCGCCACCGATCGCGTGGCGCGCTTCCTGGGCAATGCCGGGCTCGCGCCGAAGCTGGCGTATGTCGAGCAGCCCAAGCAGTCCCTGCCCAAGAAGAAGGCGCAGGAACGCGCCAAAGCCGCGGCGGCGGGCTGAGGTTGGACGATTCGCGCATCCTGATGGGCGTGGTGGGGCGGCCGCACGGCGTGCGCGGCCTGGTGCATGTCACCAGCTACACCGAAGACCCGGCGGCACTGGCGCGGTATGCTCCGCTGTTCGATGAACAGGGACGGGCATGGCGGCTGGCGTGGCGCGCCGAGGGCGTGGCCGAGCTGGTGGATGCCCGGGGCGCGAAGATCGCCGATCGAACCGCGGCGGAAAAGCTGACCAATCTGCGGCTTTACGTGGCGCGCGAGGCTTTGCCGGAACCGGAGGAGGAGGAATTCTACCTCGCCGATCTGATCGGGTTGATCGCGCGTGATGCAGCGGGCGGCGTGGTGGGGAAGGTCCGCCAAGTCCATGACTACGGCGCCGGTGCAAGTCTGGAGATCGAGGCGCGCGACGGCGGATCGCTCCTGGTGCCATTTACCCGCGCCGCCGTGCCGGCGATCGATCTGGCGGCTCGCATGCTGGAAGTGGTGCCGCCCGACGAGCTGATCGTCGAAGGGGAAGCGTCATGACCTTCCGCGCCACGGTTCATACGCTGTTTCCCGCCATGTTTCCGGGGCCGCTGGGCCAGGCGCTGTCGGGACGGGCGCTGGAGAGCGGGATCTGGAGCCTGGCGGCCGAGGACATTCGCGACTTTGGCCTGGGCCAGCATCGCAGTGTCGACGACACCCCGTTCGGCGGCGGGGCGGGGATGGTGCTGCGCCCGGACGTGGTGGATCAAGCGCTGGCATCGTCCGCCGACGGCCGGCCGCTGATCTATCTTACCCCGCGCGGGCAGCCGCTGGGGCAACAGGAAGTTCGCGCGCTCGCCGCGGGCCCTGGGGTGCGGCTGCTGTGCGGCCGCTACGAAGGAGTGGATCAGCGGGTGATCGAAGCGCACCGGGCGCGCGAAGTTTCGATCGGCGACTACGTGCTGTCGGGCGGCGAGTTGGCGGCGATGGTGCTGCTTGATGCGGTGGTGCGGTTGCTGCCCGGGGTGATGGGCGCGGCGGAAAGCGCGGTCGAGGAAAGCTTTTCGGATTATCTGCTGGAATATCCGCATTACACGCGGCCGGCGTCTTGGCAGGGGTTCGACGTGCCGGCGGAATTGCTTTCGGGCAATCACGCCGAGATCGCGCGCTGGCGGCGCGAGCGGGCGGAAGAGATTACCAAACAACGCAGGCCCGATCTGTGGGCTCTGCATGTGGCTGATGTTGGAAAGGAATCGCGACTATGAATATGATCGAAACTTACGAGGCCGGCGAGATCGCCCGTCTTTCTGCCGCTCGCGCGGTTCCCGAATTCGGGCCCGGCGACACGCTGCGCGTGTCGGTGAAGGTGGTGGAAGGCGAGCGCACCCGCGTTCAGGCGTTTGAAGGCGTGTGCATCGCGCGTTCCAACAAGGGTTTGAACAGCAACTTCACCGTGCGCAAGATCAGCTACGGCGAGGGCGTGGAGCGGGTATTTCCGCTGTATGCGCCGACGATCGCGGAGATCTTCGTGGTTCGTCGCGGCGACGTACGCCGTGCGAAGTTGTATTACTTACGCGGCCGCTCGGGCAAATCCGCTCGCATTGCCGAAAAAGCGCGTCCGATCGAGGCGGCCGCCGAAGCGTAACCGGTCTGGGGCGCGAGCCCCCGGCCAAAAATTGACAAAGTTTTTTTGCTTCTTTTTGTTCACAAAAAGAAGACTCGAGAATCTTCTTTTTTGAAAAAAAGAAGCAAAAAACTTTTGATGATTTTCTGCTGGAGTCCTTCATGCGCACCTTGTTTGACAAGATATGGGATAGCCATGTCGTCGAGCGTCTGCCCGATGGTACCTGTATCCTCTATATCGATCGGCACCTGGTGCACGAGGTGACCAGCCCGCAGGCGTTCGAAGGGCTGCGGCTGGCGGGGCGGAAATTGCATCGGGCCGATGCAACCATCGCAGTAGTGGATCACAATATCCCGACCTCCGATCGCAAGGCCGGGATCAGCGAGCCCGAGAGCCGGCTGCAGATTGAAACGCTCGAACGCAACGTCGCGGAATTCGGCGTGCCGTATTTTCCGGTGCTGGATGCGCGCCAGGGGATCGTGCATATCGTGGGGCCTGAGCAAGGGATTTCGCTGCCCGGGTTTACCATCGTGTGCGGCGACAGCCATACTTCCACGCACGGCGCGCTGGGCGCCTTGGCATTCGGCATCGGCACTTCGGAAGTCGAACACGTGTTGGCGACCCAAACCCTGCTGCAAAAACCGGCGAAAAACATGCTGGTGCGGGTCGATGGGAAATTGCCGGTGGGCGTTACGGCGAAAGACGTCATCCTCGCCATTATCGGCAAAATCGGCACCAATGGCGGCACGGGCTATGTGATCGAATACGCCGGCGAAGCAATTCGCGGGCTCGGCATGGCGGGAAGGCTCACGATCTGCAACATGTCGATCGAGGCCGGGGCGCGCGCGGGGCTGATCGCGCCGGACGAAACCACCTTCGAATATATTAAGGGCCGCCCATTCGCGCCGCAAGGCGAAGCATTCGAGCGCGCGGTGGAATATTGGAAAACTTTGCCCAGCGACGAAGGCGCGCATTACGACCGCACCGTGGTACTCGATGCCGCAGAAATCGCCCCGATGGTGACCTGGGGCACGAACCCGGAAGCGGTGGCGCCGATCACCGGCTTTGTGCCTGATCCCGCCGCAGTCGAAGACCCCGGGGCACGGGCGCAAATGGAACGCATGTTGAATTACATGGCGCTGGCGCCGGGACAAAAACTCGACCAGGTGCCGATCGACGTGGTGTTCATCGGTTCCTGCACCAACGCGCGGATCGAGGATTTGCGGGCAGCCGCGGGCATCGCGCGCGGGCGCCACGTGGCGGCCGGGGTGCGCGCGCTGGTGGTGCCGGGATCGGGGCTGGTGAAGGCGCAGGCGGAAGCCGAAGGCATCGCCGAAGTGCTCATCGAAGCCGGCTTCGAATGGCGCGAAGCGGGCTGTTCGATGTGCCTGGGTATGAACCCCGACAAGCTGGCGCCCGGGCAACGTTCCGCCAGCACGTCCAATCGAAATTTCGAGGGCCGTCAGGGCCCGGGCGGCCGCACCCATCTGGTGTCGCCGGCGATGGCGGCGGCGGCGGCGGTAACTGGAAAATTGACCGACGTGCGGGAGTTGCTGTGATGCCGAGTTTCACCAAACTCACCGCGATCGCGGCACCCTTGCCGCTCGCAAACGTCGACACCGACAAGATCATTCCGGCGCGTTTTTTGAAAACCATCGCGCGTTCGGGCTTGGGCATAAATCTGTTCGACACGCTGCGCTATAACGCAGACGGTTCCGAAAATCCTGAATTTGTGTTGAACCGCGAGCCCTATCGTCACGCGAAGATTTTGCTCGCGCATGAGAATTTCGGCTGCGGATCGTCGCGCGAGCACGCGCCGTGGTCGCTGCTCGATTTCGGCATCACCTGCGTGATCGCGCCGTCGTTCGCGGATATTTTCTACAATAACTGCTTTAAAAATTTCATCCTGCCGGTGAAGTTGCCGCGCGCGCAGGTCGACGCGCTGATGGAGGGTGCCGAGAACGGCGCCAACGCGCGTGTCACCGTCGATCTGGAACGCCAGGTGGTGGTGAGTCCGACGGGTGAGGAATACCGGTTTGAGATTGACGAGTTTCGCAAGTATCTGCTGCTGAACGGACTCGATGATATCGGCCAGACGTTGCAACATGCCGAATCAATCCAATCGTTTGAGCAAAAACGAGAACAGGAAATGAACTGGTTGCCGAAGATCAAGGTAAGGTAAGTCTTCTTTTTTGAAAAAAAGAAGCAAAAAACTTTTATCACTTCTGGCAACGTCGCTTCCGCCGCCTAAGCTCAAATTTCCAAGAGTTTTTTGCTTCTTTTTTTCAAAAAAGAAGACTTACCTTGCATCTGCGGAGCATCCGAATGTCCAAAAAACTCCTAGTCCTCCCCGGCGACGGCATCGGCCCCGAGGTCATGCGCGAAACCCTCCGCGTGGTGCATTGGTTCGAGCAAAGTCGCGGCCTCTCCTTCGAGATCACCAAGGGTCTGGTTGGTGGCGCCTCGATCGACGCGTACGGCGTACCTCTGACTGACAAGACCATCGAAGCCGCGCTGGCCGCCGATGCAGTGCTGTTCGGCGCGGTCGGCGGTCCGCAATATGACAATCAGCCATTCAACAACCGTCCGGAAATCGGCATCATCGGGCTGCGCGGCGCGCTGAAACTATTTGCCAACCTTCGCCCCGCCACGGTACTCGACGCACTGGCCGACGCATCGTCGCTGAAGCCCGAGCTGGTGCGCGGGCTCGACATTATGATCGTGCGCGAATCCACCGGCGGGGTCTATTTCGGCGAACCCCGCGGCATCGAAACTCTGCCCGACGGCCAAAAGCGCGGCATCAACACCGAAGTCTACACCACCAGCGAAATCGAGCGCGTGACCCGCGTGGCCTGCGACATCGCGCGCAAACGTTCCGGCCGGATCTGCAGCGTGGAAAAATCCAACGTGATGGAAAGCGGCCTGCTGTGGCGCCAAACCGTGAGCGCGCTGCTGGCGGCGGAATATCCCGATATCAAACTCTCGCACATGCTGGCGGATAATTGCGCGATGCAGCTGGTGCGGAACCCGCGGCAGTTCGATGTGATTCTCACCAGCAATCTGTTCGGCGATATCCTTTCCGACCTGGCTTCGATGCTGACGGGATCGCTCGGCATGTTGCCCTCGGCCACGCTCGGCGCGGTCGACGCCAATGGCAAACGCCACGCGCTTTATGAGCCGATCCACGGTACCGCTCCCGACATCGCGGGCAGGAGCATCGCCAATCCGATGGCGCAGATGCTCAGCTTCGCGATGCTGCTGCGCTACTCGTTCGGTTTGGAAGAAGACGCCCAGCTGATCGAAAAAGCTTGCGCCGGCGTACTGGCGCAGGGGCTCGCTACCGCCGATTTGGCGCTGCCGAACGCACGGCGCATTTCCACCACCGAATGCGGCGATGCGATCCTGGCACAGCTGGACCGCCTGACCAAATAACCCTGCGCGAGGGCTTGCACCGGACTGGTGCTTCCTTTACATCGCCCTCCCACGCGGCGAGGCACCCGTAGCTCAATTGGATAGAGCACCAGACTACGAATCTGGGGGCTGGGGGTTCGAGTCCCTCCGGGTGCGCCACTAACTCAATGTAATCGTTAGGCATATCGGATCGCCGCCGCAGCGACTCGCCGCCCGCCCTTGCCCGTCCCGCGCTACGTTCGGCCGCCGATGGCGAAGCGAGCGTTAGCGAGTTTTTCCAACCCGGTCTTGTTTCCGACGGGTTCGGCATGACTCAGATCCATAGTAATGGCCCGCTCCCATCCCAGCTTTTATTATCGATAACAGACTTTATCAGGACGAAAATCCTCTGATGCCGAGAGATTCATTCATAGCGACAGACGAACATATCTGTTAACAACTACCATCTTTGCGTGCTAACTCTTTTGTAATCCGCGCCCGCCTCGCCTTCCGTGTCTGACGGCGGCAAGCAGGGTGTGCCTTTGTCCGAGGGAGTTGTTGTTATGGTGCCATTCTTCTGCCGATCCATCCGGGCCGGGTTGCTACTTGCCACGTCGCTGTGCGCGGTGGGGGCGGTTGCGGCGCATGCGGACCCCCCGGTCGCAACGGCGATGATCACCCAGGTGGATGACGCAACAGTCGCCGCGTTGCCAGGAGATCGACCGCTGGCGCTCGGTGCGGCGACCGATATGGGCGCGTTGCCGGCGGCAACGTCGCTGCCCGAAATACGGCTGGAGCTGAAGCGGCCGGCGGCGCTGCAGGCGGCGCTCGATCGGCTGGTGGAACAGCAGCAGGACAAGACATCGCCAGAGTATCATCACTGGCTGACGCCGGCGGATCTGCGCGCGTATGGGCCGGCCCAGGCGGATATCGACCAGGTGACCGCGTGGCTGACGAGAATGGGGCTCACGGTGAACAGCGTGTCGCGCAGCGGCATGGAGATCGATTTCGGCGGGTCGGCCGCAGCGGTGGCGCAAGCGTTTCACACCGAGATGCATAACGTGACCCTGGGCAGTGAGGCGCATATTGCGAACCTGTCGGCGCCGTCGGTGCCCGCGGCGCTGATGCCGGTGATTGCGGGCGTGACCCTCAATAACTTCTTTCCCAAGCCGATGCTGCAACGCGTGCCGCCGAGCTTCACCGCGCCCACGCCTTACGGGACGTTCTACGCGGTGACGCCGGCAGATTTCGCCACGATCTACAATGAAAATCCCCTGTTCAACGGCTCCGCGTTGTACGGCGTGCCCGTCACCGGCGCCGGGATCACGGTGGCGCTGCTGGAGCAGACGCAGATAAATCCGGCGGATATCGCGACCTTCCGTACCAAGTTCGGGCTCAGTGGCTACGCTGGCACGCTGACCCAGATTAATCCTGGCGGCTGCAAGCAACCGGGATTCACCGACGCCGACGAAATCGAAGCCGCGATAGACGCCGAATGGGCGGGAGCCACGGCGCCCGGAGCGACGCTTTTGGAGGCAGAATGTAAAACGGTGCCGCCGTTGTATTTCGGCGTGGAGACGTCGCTGCAGAACCTGGTCGAGGGTGGCACCACCGCGACGGTGTTCAGCATAAGCTACGGCGAAGATGAGGGGGAAGGCGGCTACGCCTTCGCCGACGGCTGGGTGAACCTGGTCGAAGAAGCCGCCGCGGAGGGGATTGCCGTGTTCGTCTCGACCGGTGACAGCGGCGTGTCGAGCAATGAAGGCGGCCTCGCGTCGGACGGGCTGGCCGTGAACGTATTGTCGGATACTGCCTACAACACCGCGGTCGGCGGCACCGATTTCCTCGATGACGCGCTGAAGGAGTTTGGCAAGTACTGGAAGGCCACGAACACGGCCACCGGGGAGTCCGCGCGGTCATATATTCCGGAAACGCCGTGGAACAATTCTTGCGCGAGCAGGGTGATCGCGGTGGACATTAAGCATACCACGCCCGGGAAGCTCTGTGTGGAGCACCCGGATTACGGGCAGCCCGGCATCGGAGGAAGCGGCAGCCAGAGCGTGTTCTTCACCAAGCCCAAATGGCAGCTCTTGACCATTCCGGGCATGCCTGACGACAACCGGCGCGACCAGCCGGACGTATCGCTGTTCGCCGCCAACGGCCTTTTTCACCATTTCTATCTAATCTGCATGTCCAACCCGAATACAGGCGGAGTTCCGTGCGATTATCACAACGTCGACGACCTGCTCGGCAGTGCGTACGGCGGCACGTCGTTTGCCGCGCCGGACTTTGCGGGGATTGCGGCGCTGATGCAGCAGACCGCGATGATCCTGGGCGTCAAGCTGGCGCGAACGGGTAATCTCGCGCCATTGCTCTACAAGCTCGCGGCAGCGCAATACGCGAACAAGCTCGCCCTGACCAACTGCAACTCCACCCAGGGCAACGAGATCTCTTCGGCTTGCACGTTCTATAACGTGACGGTCGGCAACAATGCGGAGCCATGTGTTAGCGGGACTGTGAGCTGCAAGGCCGGTGCGACCGGGGCGGGTATTCTCCACAATCCGGACGTAACAGCGAAGGAAGCCTATCCAGCGCAACTGGGCTATAGCCTCGCCGTAGGCTTGGGGACGGTGAACGTCACGAATCTCGTTACCAGCGCATCTCCCTGATCCGGAGCATGGCAGCGCGACTGTGCAGGGCGGTGACAAACCGGCCCTGACCGGTTGTCGCTGGAACCTCCGACTACAGCAAATTCGCCAAGCCGGGCGATTCTATCGGTGACATTAAGTGAAGTGAAGGAGTCTTCTTTTTTGAAAAAAAGAAGCAAAAAACTTTTATTCAATTGGTCCTCGGCTGTCCGCGGCAGCTTTGCAATTGATTAAATTAACAAAGTTTTTTGCTTCTGTTTGTTCACAAAAAGAAGACTCCGCTCTAAAACTTTTACTCGCCCCTCCACCGACGAAGCGCCAGGGGAAGAAATTTCATGGTTGCTGTTTCGCCAGCGATTTGAGTCGGTCA
>Ga0302310_10001223_pt1 | contig 22075 bp, 19 predicted proteins | sample III_Palsa_N1_2_FD_200451 | JGI IMG/M metagenome (GOLD analysis project Ga0302310, IMG submission 200451) | Peat permafrost microbial communities from Stordalen Mire near Abisko, Sweden - III_Palsa_N1_2 | ecosystem: Environmental > Terrestrial > Soil > Palsa > Peat permafrost | place: Sweden...
CGCGGCAGGGAATTTTCCCCCAGCCATTCGATGACATACCGGTTGGGCGCCAGCAGCCGCAATTGTCCATTGTGCTCAATGGCCTGCAGGGGACGCACCCAGGTATTAAACTGCTGCACCGGGAGTTCGCTCTCGAGCACGCGCAGACAGCGATTCCATAGCGTCTCCGACAAGAGCGCTCTCCTAGGTGGGCAGTGGGGCAAATAAACGAAAGGGCAGGGAGTCTAGCTCCAACTTGAGGGTGCGTCTATTGACACATCCATCCCTGCTAAGTACCCTTGCCGCCTTTCGCAAATCTTGCATTGCCTTAGATTTCCCTAGTTTCCAGAAGCAACGCCATGAAACGTACTTTTAATCCCAGTAATTTGCATCGTGCCAGAACGCATGGCTTTCGCGCGCGCATGGCCACCAAAAGCGGCCGTGCACTGCTGGCTCGCCGCCGCGCGAAGGGCCGCAAGCTGCTCTGTCCCTGACGCTTAAGCGCAGGACTTTCTAGCGACCCCCAAATTGACCAAGAGGCTGACGTTCGAGCCGAGCAAGCGATTGCATCAGCCGGCCGAATTTCGTGCCATTCGGCAGCGCGGCAAGCGATTGAGCGACGCGTTTTTCAGTTTGTCGGTTCTTGCTAATAATGGAAGTCATGCGCGCCTTGGCCTCGCAATCGCGACACGCACCTTCGGCACTGCCGTAGCGCGCAATCGCATTAAACGCCTGGCTCGCGAATCCTTTCGCTTGAACCAACATGAATTGCCGCCGGTCGATGTGACTGTGTCGGCGCGCGATGCCGCGCGCCTCGCTCCTCCTGCGGATCTACGCGCGAGCCTCGAGAAACATTGGAAAAACATCACGCAGCGATGGTAGCCCTATGCGCCAAGTCTTGATGTGGACCATTCGCGCCTACCAGCTGGTATTGAGTCCCATGCTTAGGGACAGCTGCCGTTTTTACCCAACCTGTTCCTGTTATACGCACACGGCCATCGAGCGTCATGGCGTCTTCTACGGAACCTACCTAGGCCTTCGCCGCATCCTGCGCTGTCACCCATTTGCAGAGGGTGGCTATGACCCTGTGCCGGACAAGAGATTGATCAATGCTTAACACTCGCACCATATTGTGGCTCGCACTCGGGGCGTTGCTGTTCCTGAATTACGAAGCGTGGATGAAAGACTATCCCGCGGTGTCTGCGAATCCGTCGCTGTCCGGCAGCGGGGCGCCGAACACATTGGGCAACACCGTACCGCAGGCCGCGGACGGCGCGCCGCCGGCCAGCGCGACGACTCCCGTCGCGTCAGCCGCGCCCGCGCTGGGCGACACCACGCCCGCTGCCGCAGTCGCTCCGGCAACCGCCATGGCACCGGCAACCGATGGCCAAGAGCCGGGGACGCCCCTGCATGTCGTGACCGATGTGCTCGACATGACCATTAATCTCAAAGGCGGAGAACTCGATCGCGCCGATCTTTTGAAGTACCCGAAGCACAAGGACACGCCGAATGATCCGGTGCGCCTGCTCGACAATCAGGACGGAGACTCGCTTTACCTGCTGCAGACGGGGCTTTTGGGCACCGCCGGTGAGGCAGCCCCCACGCATCTCGCGGTATGGAGCTCGGCCCAAACCAACTACACCCTCGCTCCCGGCGCAGACGAACTGCGCGTGCCCCTGACTTGGACGGACGGCCATGGTCTCACCGTGACCAAGACCTTCACCTTCAAACGGGGCTCGTATGCCATCGATCTCGCGTACGACGCGCAGAACGACAGCGCCGCGCCGCGCTCCCTGTCGGCGTATTCACAATTTCTGCGGCACTGGGTCAAGGCCTCCCGTTCGTATTTCGACGTGGAGACCTACTCGTTTAAAGGTCCGGCGGTGTACGACGGCCAGAAGGCTGAGGATCTCAAGGTCGATAACGACACGGACAGCAAGTACTCGCAGACCGTGACGAATGGCTGGATCGCCTCTCTCCAGCATCACTTTGTGTCGGCCATTGTCCCCACCGCGGGCCAGCCCACCAAGATTCAACTGCAGGTGCAGGGCTCGCGCTACCTGCTCATGGCCACCGGCCCGATGGTTGCCATTCCGGCCGGCGGCAAAGCCACGTTCGACGAGAAGCTATTCGTGGGCCCCAAGCTGCAGTCACAACTGGCCGCTGTCGCTCCCAACCTCGAGCGCACGGTCGACTACGGCAAGCTCACCGTTCTCGCTCACCCGGTGTTCATGGTGCTGGTGTGGGTGCACAACCTCGTCGGTAATTGGGGCTGGTCTATCATTATCGTGACCGCCCTCATCAAGCTGCTGTTCTACCCCTTGAGCCAGGCCAGCGGCCGCTCCATGGCCAAGATGCGCGCCATCGCGCCGCGCATGAAACAAATCCAGGATTCCTACAAGGACGATCGCGAGAAGCTCGGGCGCGCGATGATGGAACTGTACAAGAAGGAGAAGATCAATCCGCTCGCGGGCTGCCTGCCCATGGTGGTGCAGATCCCGTTCTTTATCTCGTTCTATTGGGTGTTGCTCGAGAGCGTGGAAATGCGCCAGGCGCCCTTCATGTTGTGGATCAATGACCTGTCCTCGCGCGATCCGTTCTTCGTACTGCCGCTGCTCATGGGCAGTGCCATGTTCGCTCAGTCCCGGTTGAATCCTGCGCCGCCGGACCCCATGCAGGCGAGGATCATGCAGTTCATGCCCCTGGTCATGACGGGCATGATGGCGTGGTTCCCCTCCGGTCTGGTGCTCTACTGGTTGACCAACACCGTGCTGTCTATCGTGCAGCAGTGGCGGGTGAATCAGGTCGTGCAGTCCGAGGTCAGCAAGCCGCGGTCCTAGACCCAGGCAGGGATGTCAGGCCGGGCGCTGGTGTCGGCGCGCCCGCCGTCTCGTAGACTAGCGGGGTGACACCACTCGCCGCGCCGGAAACCATTGCAGCCATCGCCAGCCCCCCGGGACGCGGTGCGCTGGGAGTCATCCGAGTTTCCGGATCCAGCGTTCCCCATATCGCGGTACAACTCCTGGGCACTTTGCCCGCGCCGCGCGTCGCTTGCCTGCGGCGCTTTCGCGATGCCGACGGCACCGCGCTCGACGAGGGGTTGGCCCTGTACTTCCCCTCGCCCGCCTCCTTCACCGGTGAGCATGTTCTAGAGCTCCAAGGCCATGGCGGTGCCTATGTGATGGATACCGTCCTCCAGCGGGTGCTGGCCTTGGGGGCAAGAATGGCCAGGCCGGGCGAGTTCAGCGAACGCGCCTTCTTGAATGGCAAACTGGATTTGACTCAGGCCGAGGCCGTGGCCGACCTCATCGACGCCGGCAGTCGTGACGCCACCCGGGCCGCGATACGTTCCTTGCAGGGAGAATTCTCGGCGCGAGTGCATGAGCTGCAGGCGCAGCTCACGGAGCTTCGGGTCTACGTGGAGGCCGCCATCGACTTCCCCGATGAGGAAATCGATTTCCTCTCCGACCAGGCCATGACCCAGCGCTTGAGCCGCGTCTTCGCCGCCTTTGATTCCATTTCCGCGGCCGCTCGCCAGGGCGCCTTGCTCCGCGACGGATTGAATGTGGTCATTGCCGGCAAGCCCAATGCCGGCAAATCCAGCCTGCTCAATCGCCTGGCGGGCGACGACGTCGCCATCGTGACGGACTTACCCGGCACCACCCGCGACCTTCTCCGGCAACAGGTTCATCTCGACGGTCTACCTGTGAATGTCATAGACACGGCCGGCCTGCGGGCCGCGGCCGATATCGTCGAAGAAGAAGGCATACGCCGAGCCAAAGTGGAAATGCAGCGTGCGGACCGAGTCCTCTACATAGTGGATGCCGCCGCTACGAAGTCCGGCGCCGAGCCGATGGATCTCTCGGCCCAGGCTGCCGAGTTGCCCCCGGGTGTCCCCGTCACCTGGGTAGTGAATAAAATCGATCTCCTCGGGCTGCCTGCCGGCATCGCCACCGATAAGGGGGGTGCCACGCGGATATTCTTGAGCGCCCGCTCCGGCGATGGGCTCGACCTGTTGCGCGATCACCTGAAGACGGTGGCGGGCTATGGCTCCGTGGAGACCGGCGCGTTTTCGGCCCGGCGTCGACATTTGGACGCATTGAGCCGCGCCAACGATCTCGTGACGAACGCGGCGGCCACTTTGCGTAGCACCCGAGCCTTTGAATTGTTTGCCGAAGATCTGCGCCTGGCCCAGACGGCACTCTCGGACATCACGGGGGAAATCACCAGTGATGATTTACTGGGCGAAATTTTCGGCAGCTTCTGTGTCGGCAAGTAGACCGCCAAAGCTCACGTGGACGATGTTGGTTCGCGCCAACAACAAATTGCCGGGGTTAAGCCTTTGTGCGCTTAAAATCAGACAGGCCGTCGGTGTCGATCCAGCGAGCCAGTCGAGCGGAGATTCCCAAGGCCGAGAGAATGACCAGCGTGGCAATGCCCGTGGCTACGGGGTAACGCCAAAACATCCATAGCATTGTGGCGGAAGACAGCACCAAAATGGTGAGCAAGCCTAAAAGACTCGTGCGCGCCTGAGTAGATGTTTTCATGCCAGCCCCCGACCTAAGCCAATCACCGTCGCCAACTTTATACTCGTTTAATAGGCAAACCGCTATACGGTCAAACCCCGAATCGCGGGGTTTTTTTTCCGCATTTCATCAGCCCAACATGGTCTCTCGCCGCCAGTGCCGTGCCGTCAGCACGATCAATAACAGTGCGAGCAATGAGGATGATCCGGCGGACACCATGAAGTCCCAAGGGGCGATCGGTTCATCCTTCAGCACGCTGGTCATGAGGAGATGCTGGCTCAACGAGGGCACGAGCATCAGCGAGCTTTTGGTTTTCAAGGAATAAATACTGGCGAAGGCGATGGGCAGCGTCGGTACCAGCAATACCGTGGTGAGGTAGGTTTGCGCCTCGCGATAGCTGCGGGTGAATGAGGCAACGAAGGTCATCAATGCCGCCCCTAAGGGAATGAACGGCAGGCAAATAGCAAAAAATTCCAGCGCTGTACCCACGCCCCAATTCGCGCTCATACCCAAGCGCTCCAACGGAACGAAGCGAAAAACGAATACGAAAGCGGTAAGGCTAATGGCGAGGGACAGACACATGTAAGCGCAGGTTGTCAGTATCTTCCCACCGACGAGCGTGCCGCGGGCCACGGGCAGACTGAGCAATGCCTCCAGCGAACCGCGCTCGCGTTCGCCCGCGGTGGAATCGATGGCGAGATACAGGCCCCCCACCAAGACGGCGAATAGTACGAAGTACGTCATGAACCCGAGGACCACGACAGCGCGACCCGTGGGAGTGGCTACGTCCACGTCGTTCACCGCGATCGGCGCCGCCAGCAGCGGACTCACCCCACGGATTTGCAAACGTAGTTGGGCAATGCCGCTGCTGTAGGCATCGATCAGCCGGTGCGTGCGGTCCGCGCTCTTTCGCGTTTGCGAATCCGCACTGTCGGCCACCAACAACACGGGAGCGGGAGTCGCGGCGATGAAACGCGCGCCATACTCCGACGGCACGATCACCACCACTTGCACGCCGCCACGGCGCACCGCGTCGCGGGCGCCGCTTTCCGTGAGATTGTCGAACGTGATTTTTGCGCCCTGCGATTCCATGTAGCGCACCAGGTTGGGCGCGTGCTCGCGGCCCGACAACGTTATTTGCAGCGGCTCGTCCGACTCCACGACACTTTGATTGAGCATCCGCGAGACCATGGCGCCGAACATCAGCGGCCCGAACAACGGGCCGAACAGCAGGGCCGACAGCAGGGTACGTCGGTCGCGCAGGTTCTCCAGAAATTCCTTGAAGAAGACGGTGAACAGCGGCCGCATCAACTTGCCACCTCGGCATCCTCGAGTACCCGCAGGAAAGCTTCTTCCAATGTGGCCGCGCCCACGGTATCGCGTATGACCTGCGGCGACGCGTCGGCCAACACCCGGCCGTGCCCGATGATGACCACGCGATCACACAGTGCGGCAACTTCTTGCATGACATGCGAAGAAAACAAAATGCACCGTCCCTGAGCTTTCAAGGTGCGGAGCATGTCGCGCAGGCCACGAATCGCCATGACGTCGAGACCGTTCGTGGGCTCATCGAGAATGAGGTTGCCTGGGTCATGCACCAGCGCACGGGCCAGCGCCACCTTCAAGCGCTGGCCCTGGGAGAAGCCCTTCACGCGGCGATCGATGAAGGCCTCCATTCCCAACGTGCGTGACAGCTCGTCCGTGCGGTTGCGCACCGCCTCGCGAGTCATGCCCTGCAGCGAGCCGAAGTACGCGATGTTTTCACGCGCGCTCAAGTTGTTGTAAAGCCCCGCCGCATGCGGCAACACGCCCAAGTGAGCGCGTGCGGTCGAGGTCTCGCCCCGTATGTCCACGCCATCGATGCGCGCGCTGCCGCTATCCGGGGTCAGAACGCCGTAGGTCAAGCGCAGACTGGTGGACTTGCCGGCGCCGTTCGGGCCCAGCAAGCCGGTAATCTCGCCGTCCTGCGCGGTAAAGGAAACATCATTCACGGCGGTGATACTGCCGAAGCGTTTCACCAAAGATTGGACCTCGATCATGGCGCCGGCCCGGTCAGTCCGACGAAGAACGGCGCCGCGCGATGCTGTGCCAGGCAGGTGGCATCCAACCCTTCGGGATTCACATTGTCCAGGAATGCGGCCATGAGCTTGGGAACGCAGCTCGTTGCGGCCTGTCCGTGACCTTCGCCGTCCAACACGAGGAGTCGATGATGCCTGAGTCCGCGTGCGGCGCGTTCGGCATCCTCGGGCGGCGTCACGGGATCCGCCTCACCGGAGAGCAGCAGCGTCGGTACTTCGCTGTTCAGCGTCTGGTGCAAATCGGTGTCCAGCGGACCCCGTGGCCACACCTTGCAGATCTCCGCCAAGGCATCCAATTGATCGGTACCCTGATAGGTCTGCGCAATGCGCTGACGATCCGCCGCGGAGGTGGCGAACAGAGGCTGGTCCTCGGTGCAGATCACGCTGTTCTGCATGCCGCTTGCGAGCTGATCGCCGATTTGCCGCGCCATCATGATGGTCTGCGCAGCGAGCGGCGCGAGATTTCCCTGCGCTCCCTGATGGATGAGCGTTGGAAGCAGCGACGCCTCCGACGCGTTGTACGAGAGAAATCGCAGCGCTGCATTCAGCATGCTGCGGCCGAATTGAATTTGCAGCGGCAAGCCGCTGCTGGGATCATTCAGCGCGACAGTTTGGATCTCCGGACCGAAGCGATGGCGCAGGGCCGCCAGTTCCGTTTGCAATGCCGGAAACGCCGCTGCGCACTCCGCCGACTTTCGGCATCGGGCGATGATGAGGGCCAGCGACTGCTCGCCATCCGAAGGTGTATCCGGTCCGATGGCTTGCTCGGGATAAGTCACTCCATCCAGAATCACCGCGTGGGTCGATTGCGGATAGCGCCGCATGTAGAGTTCTGCGACTCGAGTCCCGTAGGACGAGCCGTACAAGTCAATCTGCGCATAGCCTAGGGCCGATCGCACTCGATCCAAATCACCCACCGCAACGCCACTGGTATAGAAACGCACGCGATCGCCGAATTTGGCGAGGCAGGAACGCGTCGCCGCGCCGAGCTGCGCAAGATCATCGGCGCCCTGCTGCCAATCGTCCGGGTAGTGGCACATGAGCGGCGCGGACCGCCCGGTCCCGCGCTGGTCCACCAGCACAATGGGGTGATTGCGGTTAATGCGTGCGAAAGCGCCGGCATAGCTGGTATACAAGTCCGAGGCGGCTTGTCCCGGTCCACCGGCCAAGAGAAACAGTGGTGCCGCCGTTTCACGCCGGTTGAGCGCCGGCACCACGGCTACCTGCAATTCGATAGAGGCGCCCTGAGGTCGCGCGGGGTCTTCGGGCACGGCGAGCCGGCCACAGCGCGCGGCAATGGACATTATGCGCAGCGGGTGCTCCAGGCGGCACTCATGGAGGGACAGTTCCGCCGCGGCGGCGGCACGGCCTCCTACGCACAAAGCGCCGTAAAAAAGCACCATCCAGACCAACCGCATGCATTTCTCCGCTTCTCAGGCGGATAGTGTAGCGATTCGCTACCCACCTAAGCCCGCGACTTGGTAGATTTGCGGCCCAGTTCGTCTTTAACCGCCGAAGGTTTCACCATGTCAGTTATTCGCGAAGATGATGTCGTCGCGAGCGTCGCCGACGCTCTGCAGTACATTTCCTACTACCACACGCCGGATTTCATCCAAGCGATGGGGCGCGCGTATGCCGTGGAGAAGAGCCCGTCGGCGCGTGACGCCATCGCGCAAATTCTCACCAACTCGCGCATGTGCGCCGAGGGTCATCGACCGATTTGCCAGGACACGGGCATCGTCGTGGTGTTCGTCAAAGTTGGCATGGGTGTCACCTGGGATGCCAAGCAGGATCTGGAGGCCATGATCAATGAAGGCGTGCGCCGCGCGTACATGAATCCGGACAACAAGCTGCGCGCCTCCATCGTGTCGGACCCGGCGTTTAAGCGCGGCAACACACGCGACAACACGCCGGCCGTCATTCACACCGAATTCGGTCCGGGCGAATCGGTGGAAATCACCGTGGCCGCGAAGGGCGGCGGCTCCGAGAACAAATCCATGTTTGCCATGTTGAACCCCTCGGATTCAGTGGCTGATTGGGTTCTAGAAATGGTTCCGGAAATGGGCGCGGGCTGGTGCCCGCCCGGCATGCTGGGTGTGGGCATCGGCGGCACTGCGGAGAAGGCCATGCTGCTGGCAAAGAAGTCGCTCATGGATCCCATCGACATCGGCGACCTCGTCAAGCGCGGTCCCAAGAGCAAGCTCGAGGAACTACGGTTGGAAATCTATCAGCGCGTGAATGCTCTCGGCATCGGCGCGCAAGGCCTCGGTGGTCTTACCACCGTGCTCGATGTAAAGGTCTTGGACTATCCAACCCACGCGGCCTCCTTGCCGGTGGCCGTGATACCCAATTGTGCCGCGACCCGCCACATCCATTTCACGCTGGACGGCTCCGGGCCAGCCATGTTGGAGCCGCCGAATCTCGATTTATGGCCGAAGGTCACGTGGGCGGCCGATGCCAGTTCCCGGCGTGTGTCACTCGATGGCCTGACGCGGCCGGAAATCGAAAGCTGGAAACCCGGCGAGCGCCTGTTGTTATCCGGAAAATTACTCACCGGCCGCGATGCCGCGCACAAGCGAATTTGCGCGTTGTTGGACGCCGGGGAGCCGCTGCCCGATGGATTGGATTTCACCGGGCGGGTGATTTACTACGTGGGGCCGGTAGATCCCGTGGGAACTGAGGTGGTGGGACCTGCGGGCCCGACCACGGCGAATCGCATGGACCGCTTCACCGACACCATGCTGGGAAAGTCAGGCCTCTTGGCAATGGTCGGAAAGGCAGAACGCGGCCCAGAGACGGTGGCGTCCATTGCCAAGCACCGTTCGGCCTACCTGATTGCCGTGGGCGGCGCCGCCTTCTTGGTGTCCAATGCCATTCGCGGGAGCCGGGTCGTGGCTTTTCCCGAACTCGGCATGGAAGCGGTGTACGAATTCGAGGTGCGCGACATGCCGGTCACGGTGGCCGTCACCTCCGACGGTGAGTCCGTGCACGAGAGCGGGCCCAAGCAATGGCGCAATCAATTCGCGGGGATTCCCGTCGCGGTGGAGTAAGCCGCGCCGTCGGCCGCTAGTACTTGATACTACAGCCGTACGGCTTGGTGACGGGGTGTTCCACCGGCCTGCCATCGACGACGGCAAGCATGGCCTCTTTTAAGTAGGGTTCTGCGTTGGAAATGTCGCTGGCATCGGCAGTGGCGATGCTATCCATGCCGCCCATGTATTGCAGATTTCCTTCGCGGTCCACGACGAAGAGATGCGGTGTGGTGCGCGCGTGATATAGACGGCCCACCGATCCCATTGGATCCAACAGCACCGCCGTCGGTGCCGCTCCGCGCGACCGGGTCAGCGCATCGGCTGCGGGGCCGTAGACGAAACCCTGTTTTCCGGGCGCGGAGGAAATAATACTCAGCCATACCACCCCGTCTTTCTGCGCCAGCTTCTGGACGGACTGCATATTGCCACTGCTGTAATGCTTACGCGTGTAAGGGCAGTCGGCGTTGGTCCATTCGAGCACCACGGGTTTGCCATGGAATTCGCTCAAATGGCGGGTGGTGCCCTTGGTGTCCTGGATCGCGAAGTCCGGGGCGGCTCGGCCGACCTGAGGTTCCGGGCTGTCCGCCTGTGCCCGAATGGCGCCAAACGTCAGCCCGCTGAGACAGACCGCGAGCGCCAGGCGCGCCGCCCGCGCCGATATTCCGTTATGCCCTATGTGGTCCATGAACGTTTAGTCGCGGCAACTCGGCAGAGGTTCCCGCAAAATACGCTTCCGTTGCGCGGAATCCTGTGCTTTGGCCAGCCAACAGATTAAAGTACGCCCTCCTGGAAAAAGCCATTGGATTCAGTGTCATGCGTTTCAGCGAGCAATTCGACGTAATCGTGATCGGCGGCGGCCATGCCGGCACCGAAGCCGCGTTGGCGTCGGCGCGCATGGGCAAGAGCACCCTACTGCTCACACACAATATCGAAACCCTGGGACAGATGAGCTGCAACCCCGCCATCGGCGGCATCGGTAAGGGCCATTTGGTCAAAGAAATCGATGCGCTGGGCGGCGCCATGGCGCTGGCCACCGATCAAGCGGGCATTCAATTCCGGACTTTGAACGCTAGCAAGGGCCCCGCCGTACGGGCCACGCGCGCCCAGGCCGACCGTTCGATGTATAAGCGCGCAATACGCGGCATCTTAGAGAACCAATCCAAACTGCAAATATTTCAGCAGGAAGCGGCTGACCTCATTGTGGAAGGCGACCGTGCCGCCGGTGTCGTGACGGTGAGCGGCATCGAGTTTCGCGCGCGTGCCATGGTGTTAACCGTGGGCACCTTCCTGGGCGGCCGGATCCATGTGGGGCTGCAGAGTCATGCCGGCGGCCGCGCCGGCGATCCGCCCTCGCTCAAACTGGCGGCGCGGCTGCGTGAGTTCAGCGAGCGTGGCATGCGCGTGGGGCGTTTGAAGACCGGCACCCCGCCGCGCATCGACGGGCGTAGCATCGATTTCTCGTCGCTGCAGGAGCAGCACAGCGACGACCCGCGGCCGGTGTTCTCCTATCTGGAAACCCGCGCCACGCATCCGCGACAATTGCCCTGCCACATCACGGCCACCAACGAGCGCACGCACGACATCATTCGTGCCGCCAGCGAGCGCTCACCCATGTTCACCGGACTCATCGAAGGCGTGGGTCCGCGGTATTGCCCCTCGGTGGAGGATAAAGTGGTGCGCTTCGCGGATCGCACCTCGCACCAAATTTTCATCGAGCCCGAAGGTCTCGACACCCACGAAATTTATCCCAACGGCATATCCACCAGCCTCCCCTTCGACGTGCAGCACGAGTTCGTGCGCACCATCAAGGGCTTCGAGCGCGCGCACATCACGCGGCCCGGCTATGCCATCGAATACGATTTCTTCGACCCGCGCGACTTGAAGTCCAGTCTCGAGAGCAAGTTCGTCGGCGGTTTGTTTTTCGCGGGCCAAATCAACGGTACCACCGGTTATGAAGAAGCGGCGGCCCAAGGGCTGTTGGCGGGCGCGAATGCCGCGCTGTTCAGTGATGGGCGCGAGGCCTGGTGCCCGAAGCGCAGCGAAGCCTATCTCGGCGTGCTGGTGGACGACCTCATTACCCGCGGCGCGCCCGAGCCTTACCGCATGTTCACCAGCCGCGCCGAATATCGCCTGTCGCTGCGGGAGGACAATGCCGATTTGCGCCTGACCCCGCAGGGGCGTGAGCTGGGATTGGTGAATGACGGGCGCTGGGATTTCTTTCAGCGCAAGCGCGATGCCGTGGATGCCGAAGTGGCGCGCCTCGCCGCCGCCGTCGTGCATCCGCCCGCGGTCGACACCGCGCTGCTCGCCAAGCTAGGCCAGCCGCTGGTGCGTGAAACACATGCCATCGAATTGCTGCGGCGGCCGGAAGTGAGTTACGACGACTTACAGTTCGTGGCGCCGGTGGCGTTCGGCGCGGCGGGAACGCCGGGCGCGCAGTGGCGTAGCGACGAACGGCTGTTGGAACAGGTCTCGCAGCAAGTCGAGGTGCAGGCGAAATACTCGGGCTATTTGAAGCGCCAGCGTGAAGAAATCGATCGTGCCCAGCGCAACGAGGACTTGGTGCTGCCCGCCGATCTCAATTACGCGGAGGTGGGCGGTCTCTCGAACGAAGTGCGGCAGCGCTTGCGGGATGTGCGGCCTGCCACTCTTGGCCAGGCGGCACGCATCCCGGGGCTCACGCCGGCCGCCGTATCGTTGCTGTTGGTGCATCTCAAGAAGCGCGCCCACGCCGCGTGAGGCGGCCTGCGCCCGTCATTGTAGGCGCGTGTGCGCTATTGGCACTCGCATGCGCCGCAATGTTCTGGCGACATGGGTCGACGCAAGGCGTGAGCGCGACGAGGCCGCCCGTGATTCTGCGGCGGGGCAACGGCCCCGAGCCTGAGAGTCTCGATATCCACAGCGCGCGCTCCGAAGCTGCGCTCACGCTGCTCCGTGATCTGTACGAAGGCCTGACCGCCATCGGTCCCGATGGCGCACCGATGCTGGCCGCCGCGGATGGCTGCGAGTTATCGCCGGATGGCCTCACGTATCGTTTTCATTTGCGCAGCGGCGCGCGCTGGTCGAACGGCGATGCCGTGGTCGCCGAAGACTTCGTTGCCGCTTGGCGGCGTCTAGTGGATCCGCACACCGGCGCCCAATACGCCGATCTGCTGCAGGAAGTTCGCGGCGCAACGGCCATCACCACCGGAGGCGCGCCGTCGGCGACTCTGGGCGTGCACGCTGAAGGCCCGGATGTGTTGGTGGTGGAGCTGCTCAAACCCACCCCCTACTTTCTCGGCTTGTTGTCGCACCCTGCCACGTTTCCGCTTCATCGAGCGTCCTTGGCCGCCCGTGGCCGCGGCTTTGCCAAGCCCGGCGTGATGATTTCGAACGGCGCCTTCGTGCTGACGCGTTGGGATTTCGGCTCGCACCTGGTGGCCATGCGCAATCGACAGTATTGGAACGACGCGGCGACGCGACTCGATGGCGTGGAGTACTACTCCTTCGCCGACAGCGCGGGTGAGCTCGGTGCCTTTCGCACCGGCCAGGTGGACGTGACGTCCAGCATTCCCGCCGCCCAGTTCTCTTGGGTTCAGCAGCACTTGGGCTCCGACCTCCACATCGCCCCGCAGCTGGCCGTGTATTACCTGGGTTTGAATTTGCGCAAACCACCGTTCGCCGCATCGCGGGAGCTGCGCCAGGCGCTTTCCATGGTGATCGACCGAGAGCAGCTGGTGCAAACGGTGATCGGCGCGGGCGAAGCGCCTGCATACACCTTCGTGCCGCCCCAGGTGCGGGATTACACACCGCCGCTGCCGGATTATGCGTCCTGGCCGTTGGCCCAACGCGTTGCCAGGGCGCGTGAATTGTTGCGGGTAGCGGGCTTCGGACAGGCAGTGCCCACCCTCGAGTTGCGCTACAACAGCAATGAATTGCACAACCGCATCGCCGTGGCGGTCGCGGCCATGTGGAAGCAAGCGCTGGGCATCGATACCACGCTCCGCGCCGAGGAGTTCAAAGTGCTGCTGCAAGACATCGATCGCGGCGATGTCAGCGTTTTTCGCGCCAGTTGGCTCGCCGACTACGACGACGCCTATGGCTTCCTGCAGATTCTGCAAAGCGGCTTCGGTATCAACCTACCGCACTACACCAGTCGGGAATTCGACGAGCTATTGGACCGAGCCACGAGCGAGGCCGATCCGGCGCGACGGCGGGAGCTGCTGCAGGGCGCCGAGGCCCGGATGCTGGACGACCAACCGCTGATTCCCCTGTTTTTCTATGTATCCAAGCATCTGGTCGACAAACATATACACGGCTGGCGGGACAACGGCCTGAATGTGGTCTACAGTAAAAATCTCGCCAAAGTAGCCTCCGAGGCCGGCCAATGACCGGATTTCGCCGCCCTTTCCACGGGCGAGTGGCAATTTCGTCGTCCACTCTTTAACATCAACGCCCTATTTGACACCCCCGCGACTCGGAGAAGTAGATGCTTTCTCGATTGAATGGCCTGGCGTTACTTGCAGGCATGACGGTGCTGAGTTCGGTCTGTTCCCTCTCGGCGCATGCTGAAGGAAACCCCAGCGACGGCCAAAAGAAGTTCTACACCTGCGTGGGCTGTCATGGCATCGACAACTACAAGAATGCCTATCCGGATTACGATGTGCCCAAGCTGCGGCATCAGAACGCGGTCTATATCATTTCCGCCCTCAAGGAATATAAGTCCGGCGAGCGTCCGCATCCCACGATGCACGCCCAGGCCTCCTCCCTGTCGGACCAGGATATGGAAGATATCGCCGCCTATCTGCAGGGTCCCGAGCCGGTGAAGCCCAGTGCCGCCGTCGTGGGGACCGCCCCCGCGGTGTTCGCGCAGTGCGCGGCCTGCCACGGTCCCAATGGCCTCGGCGTCGAGGCGCCCATGAACCCCAAGCCCCCAGTACTCGCCGGTCAGCACGTGGATTATCTGGAACAGGCGTTGACCACCTATCGCAACGGCCGCCGCAAGAACGTGGTGATGGACAGCATGGCGCAGCTGCTCAAGAGTGAGGAAGATGTCGATGCCGTCGCCGCCTTCCTCGCCGCCCAGCCCTCGCCGCTTATTACCGCGAAGACCGACAGCAAGTAAATCTTACTTTTGGCCGCGGCACCCGCACCTTCGGTCCGCGGCCTCGCTGCCCCTAGTGCAGCGACGTCAAAAACGCGGCGAAGGTTCGATAATAGACCAGGCGATTCTGCTGCCTGGCGAATTCATGCCCCTCGTCCTTGGCCTGCAAATACCACACCTCAATGCCGCGGCTGCGCAGCCGATTGACGATTTGCTCGGATTCACCGGCCGGCGTTCGCGCATCGTTCTTGCCTTGAATAACCAGTACCGGCTTGGCAACGCGATCGGCATTAGTCAGTGGCGAAATGCGCCGCAGATACGCGCGCGTGTCAGGATCGTGCTCATCGCCATACTCGGCGCGGCGCGCGCTCTGTCGGTACGGCGCGGTGGTGCCCAAAAAGCTGATTAAGTCGCCCATGCCGGCCGGGTCGACAGCGCCAATCAGGCGGTCGCCATAGTTCGTCAGCGCGGCGAGAGCCAGATAGCCGCCATAAGAATCCCCTGAGGAGCAGCAATCTCCGGCCACCACCACATGCTTGGCGTCGAAATTGCTTTGCAAACCCAACCCCACGATGAGCGCCCCCAAGTCTTTGACTACATCGTCTCGCTGCATGGCGTTATCCAGCGCCTGATAGCTTTTCCCGTACCCCGAGGAGCCGCGTAGATTAGGGGCCACGACCGCGAATCCCAATTCATTGACCACGAACTGGACCCAGGGGTCGAAGCCCGGACGATACTGTGATTCGGGGCCGCCATGGAACAGCACCAGCACGGGATGGGGCCCGGGTTTGGACGGCTCATACACGTAGGCGGGGATCTCGCGCGGATGGCCGTCCGGCCGATCGAAACTGGGGAATTGCATCAGCCGGGGACTCAGGAATTTGGCGGCGTCCACTGCCCCGGGCTCGCTATGCGTCCACGGCTCCAAGCGATTGGTGGCCACCTCGAGCACGTAGGCATCTCGCGGCAGGGTGGCAGTCTGATATCCGAAGGCGAGACGCTTGCCGTCGGCATCGAAACGCAAATGATCGATGAGTCCCGGCGCGGGCAGGCGCGGCGGCGTCAAGTCCTGACGCGCCTTCAGATCCACTACGTTGAGCTTGCTGGTGCCGCCTTCGTTACTGCTGTAAGCCAGGTAGTGGCCATCGCGCGATATGGCGACTTCCTCGACGTCTCCCGATAGGTGCTCGGAAATGACCGACTTATCCGCGGTGAACAAATTGACGTAGTGCAGTTTCCCGAATTCGCCGTCCCGGTCCGATATCAAATAAACGCCGGTACCATCGCGGGAGAATTTGGCGCCGGCTATGCCCACTTTGCCCGGCGCCGGTTCAACCTCGTGCTTCTGTCCGGAACTCAAGTCAACCGCGTACAGGTACGCCTCGCCGGCAGACACGGTTTTGAGAACCAGGAGTTTGCGGTCGTCCGGCGACCAATCGAGCGGAATCCAATTGGCGGCGTCGCCGCTCACGGCGAGATGCGGCAAGGTGCCCGACTCGGGATCCACGATGTAAATGTCATGATTGATGCCATCGCGGGCGGTACTGGAGAACGCAATTTCCTTTCCGGTATTCGACCATACAGCGGCGCCATTGACCGATTTTCCGTCCGTGAGCAGTTTCGCAGCCGGCTCGCCCAAGCGTTGATAGTAGAGTTGTCTGTTCTCGTTGCCGCCGACATCCTTCAAATAGAAGTAGCCGCGTCGCACGGGATCGGGAGAGAACGCTGCCTCGCCAATGGGATCTTGGAGAAAGGTCATTTGCCGCCGGGCACCTTCCGCCTTCTCGACCAGATGCAGCTGCGCCACTTCGCCGAAGCGGGTGCTAATGAGGAGTTCGCCCTTGGGCGACCAGCCCAGCGGGGTGGCATCGCGTCCGCTCAAGGCGGCATCCACCTTCGCCGACAATTCCACGGGCGCTTCCGGAATGTTGTCGAATATCAGGTTGCCTCGCTCGACATGGCTCGGGGCGGCACCGGCGGAGTTGCAGAAAAATAGCGGCAAAATCCATAAAAACGAATAATTTCGGAGCATTCTTTCAAATGAGGTCTTCAGGCGAGGATAATGGCGAGTATGGCTAGCTTTGAGCATCTTCTAAAATCCTATGATGTCGCCGATCAGCTCGACGACATTGCGAGTTCCGATCCGCCGGCTTACTTACACCGCTGTTTCGCCGAAGGGATCTCGTCGCCCGAGTTATCCTTCGCGCGCGTCCAGCAGTTGAGCGTGTGCGCGATGGTACTCGACTCCATCGTCAATGATCGAGACTACGAGGCATTCGAACCGGAATTGATATCCGATTGGCGCGTCCACTTCGCTCAGGCCTGCGCGCGGTTCAAAGACACCGCCGTCGCCGCCTTGCGGCGCGCCCTCGACCTCTTGCGAGCCCAGTCTCAGGACGCGGAGGCTGCGACGGAGCTGGAGGAATTGCAACACCGACTGGCGGCCGCCTAAGCGCCCTCGAGCCCATGACAACGGTATACGAACAAGTCAGTGAGGGCGTGATAGCCGTCGACACCGAGTACGTTCGGCCGCGCATGGATGCCAGTCATCTCATCGTCGAGGGGGGGCGCGCCGCTTTCGTGGATGCCGGCACCTCCTTTTCGGTACCGAATTTGCTGAAGGCTCTGGCCGCTCAGGACCTCGAGGTCGAGGATGTCGACTACCTGATCCTGACGCACATCCATCTCGACCATGCCGGCGGCGCCGGACAGCTCGCGGCGGCGCTGCCGCGAGCGCGTGTCGTGATGCATCCGCGCGGCGCCGCGCACATGATCGATCCCACGATTCTCATTGCCGCCACCAAGGCTGTGTATGGCGAAGCGCGCTTCACCCTAGAGTACGGTGAGATTATCCCCATCCCCCAGGAGCGCGTCGATGTCGCCGAGGATGGTCAGCGCATTCAATTAGGTCGACGCACCCTGGAGTTCGTTCACACCCCGGGCCATGCGTTGCATCATTTGTGCGTGGTCGACCGCGAGCGCGGCGACGTCTTCGCCGGCGACACGTTTGGGGTGAGTTACCGGGAATTGGATACGGCCGCGGGCGAATTCATTTTCCCCACCACCACACCCACCCAATTCGACCCGGACCAGCTCCACGCCTCCATTGATCGCATTCTGGCGTTCAAACCCAAGAGCATTTACCTAACGCACTACAGCCGTGTGGGACAGCCCGATAAGCTGGGTCAAGACTTACATACCGACATCGATGCCTTCGTGGGTATGGCACGCGGTGTTCCTGAGGGACCGGAGCGAGTGGAAGTTCTCGGCGCACGAATGTTCGACTATTTATCAGCTCGACTGGCTCGGCAGGGTGGGACGGCCGACTTGGCGCAGCGCCATGCGATCATGGACGGCGATGTGTCCCTGAACGCCGCGGGATTGGTGGCCTGGCTGTCGAGGCGTAAGGCATGACCACGTCGCGTGACAGAATCGCATTGCATAACGGAGTGGGTCTCCTTGCCCTTTGCGTGCTGGCCGCCTGTGCCGGTCAGCACTCGAGCAAGGCACCGGCGGCGCCTGGTCAGGCGGCAACTGCGCCGGCGGCCGCGCCGCTCGATGCGTCATATGATTGGCGTGGCCTGGTGCTCATGCCGTTCGGCACGCTGTTGAAATCGAGTCCCATGGCGTTGCATGAGGTGCTGCTCTTTCACGACGACTCGCACCCGACCTCCTCCGAGCTCGGCAAAGATTGTTTCACCGTCGACGGCAAGCCGCCGCGCCTGGTTGACCATGAGACCGAGGAGTTTTTGCTGTGCTTCGCGCACGATCGTCTGGATCGCATCGAGGCCTCGGTGCCCATGAAAGCCGGCGAGGGACCCGGGGTGTTGGCGCGTGCTTGCTCGCTGTGGCTCAAGAACTCGGCGCTGCCCGCGGGAGGCAACAGCTGCGAGGGCCGTGACGGTGACGTTGCTTTCAGCGCGCATCTAGGGCGCGTGCCGAGCGATGCGAGCGCCGACGCTGCGGCCGGGGGCGCAGCGGGGACGGTGGTCGATTTCCAGACGCAGTCCTCCGTTCTGTCATTGGTGCTTTCTCAAACTGCGGATCGCGGGGTTTCTACCGCGCCCGAACACTAGACAGCCGGCCGACCCGCCTGTATGACCGACATCAACGAATCGCAGTTATTGGTCGAGGGTGCCGCCGCTCTGGGCATCACGCTGGAGCCACGGATCACTGCGACCTTGCTGCGCTTGGTCGATGAATTAGAAGCGGCCAATGCACAGTTCAATCTCACGGCTATTCGCGATCGCCCAGGCATGTTGCGCAAGCACGTGCTCGATAGCTTGAGCCTGCAACCGTTTTTGCGCGGCGCGCGTCTGGCCGATGTGGGTACGGGCGCCGGGTTTCCCGGCCTGCCACTGGCCATCCTGAATCCTGACCGGCATTTCTCCCTGATCGAAGCCACCGGAAAAAAAGCTCGCTTCGTGACACAAACCGCCGAGCGCCTCGGCTGCGGCAATGCCGTGGTTGTACACTCACGCGCCGAGACCTATCGGCCGGTGGCCCAGTTCGATACCGTCATGGCGCGCGCGCTCTCCTCGCTGGCCGATTTCGTGGGCTACGCCGGACATTTGGTTGCGCCGCAGGGCCGTCTCCTCGCCATGAAGGGCAAGCGTCCGGATGCCGAGATTTCCGCGTTGCCCAAGTCGTTTCGCGTCGTGGCCGTCCACCGATTGCAGCTGCCGGGGCTGGACGACGAGCGGCATCTTGTGGAACTCTCCCCGGTCAGGCCGCCGGAAGCCCCAGCCAACCGGTCGGGCCGCGGCGCCTCCGGACACAACAGAGAGCCATCATGAATCGGGTCATCGCGGTCGCAAATCAAAAAGGCGGAGTGGGTAAGACCACCACGGCCGTCAATTTGGCCGCCTCGCTCACGGCGACCAAACGACGGGTGCTGCTCATCGATCTGGATCCCCAGGGCAATGCCACCATGGGATGCGGCGTCGACAAGAACGCTCAGTCACGTACCAGCTGCGATGTGCTGCTCGGCGACTGCGCCGCCATGGAGGCCATGGTGCCCGTGGAATACGGCGGGTTCATGCTCATGCCGGCCAACCAGGACTTGACCGCCGCCGAGGTGCGCCTGCTGACGACCATGGCGGGGCGTGAATTCAAGCTGCGCAATGCGCTCAAGCCCATTCGCGAAAACTTCGATGTGATCCTGATCGACTGCCCGCCGTCGCTCAACATGCTCACGTTGAATGCGCTGGTGGCCGCGAATTCGGTCATGGTGCCCATGCAATGCGAGTATTACGCGTTGGAAGGTCTGACCGCGCTGATGCAGACCGTCGAGCAGATTCGCGGCTCCATCAACCCGGAGCTGGAAATCGAAGGGTTGCTGCGCACCATGTACGATCCTCGAAACAATCTGGCGACCGAGGTGTCGGCGCAGCTCATCGAGCATTTCGGCGCCAAGGTGTTCCGCACCATGATTCCGCGCAACGTTCGCTTGGCCGAGGCGCCGAGTTTCGGCAAACCCGCGCTGTTCCACGACAAGGAGTCGCGCGGCGCGCTGGCCTATCTGGCGCTCGCCGGCGAAATGATTCGTCGCGACGAACCGCCGGTCGTGCCGGTAGAATCGCCAAGTTCGCTTTAAGTAGGTAAGTATGTCCGGCAAAAAGTCCGTTCTGGGCCGTGGCCTTGCGGAACTCAGTCCTTTCATGGCGCAGCACGCCCGCGCTCCGGCGCCGGCCGTCGCGACGGAACCACCCCAGCAGCCAGGTGACCGCCTCGCCAAGCTGCCGCTGGACCTTTTGCAACGGGGCAAGTACCAGCCGCGCGTGGATATGCGCGAGGAATCGCTGAACGAACTCGCCCAATCCATCAAATCGCAGGGGTTGGTTCAACCCATTCTGGTGCGGCCGCTGCCGAAGGGCGCGGCCGGTGAAACCCAGCGCTACGAAATCATCGCCGGCGAGCGCCGCTGGCGCGCTGCCCAACTGGCCGGCCTGGACGACATTCCCGCGGTCATTCGCGATGTGCCGGACGAAGCGGCCGTGGCCATGGCGCTTATCGAGAACATTCAGCGCGAGGACTTGAACCCGCTGGAAGAGGCTGGGGCGCTGCAGCGGTTAATCGAGGAGTTCGGGCTCACCCATCAAGCCGCGGCCGAAGCCGTGGGCCGATCGCGCGCGGCGGTCAGCAATTTGCTGCGTCTCATGGAGTTGGCGGAAGAGGTCAAGCAACTCTTGGAGCAACGCAGCATCGAAATGGGCCATGCGCGGGCACTCCTGGGTCTCACCAGTCGTCGCCAGCAGATCGAAGTGGCAAATCTGGTCGCCAAAAAAGGTCTATCGGTCCGCGATACCGAGGCTCTGGTGCGGCGCCTATTGTCTCCCGCCACGGCGTCGGCAGCCGAGCCGAAGCCTAAGGATCCGGATATTCATAGGCTGGAAAGGGAGTTGGCTGACAAACTGGGTGCCAAAGTGGCGTTCGAACACGCGCCCTCGGGCAAAGGCAGGTTGGTGGTGTCCTACAACAGTTTGGACGAACTCGAAGGGATTCTGACGCATATCAATTGAATCCGTTGCGACACATGGCGCACTCCATGTCGTCAATTGTCAAAAAGCCATCTGTTAAAAATCTAAGCCTGATCATTGGCTTGTGACTCGGTGCAAGCATCACTATAATGCGCCGGCTTTTACGCGGCGGCATTGCCAATGAATAGGTGGGTCAAAACCACGTTGGAGAGGGACTGCCGTAAGCCGGTTACGCGCCGGACCCCTTTGCGATGAACGCCCCCTTTCGCCGACATGAATAGGGTCGGCACTGCAGCGCGGCTCGTACTACGAGTCGTGTTCCTGCAGATAGGGTGCGCCGCAGCGGTTGCCGTGTCGTTCTGGGCCTTGAAAGGCGCGGACGCGGGGCGGTCGGGATTGGTGGGCGGCATGATCGTCGCCATCGGCAGCGCGATATTTGGATGGCGCATGTTTGCACCGGGAATTGCACCGGCGGCGGCGTTGCAGCGGGCCATGTTCGCAGCGGAATCGCTGAAGTGGCTGTGGTACGTGTTTGGCATTTGGGCGGCGCTCACGCGCTTGAAACTGCTGCCCTTGCCCCTGCTGACGGGGCTGATTGTCGGGCACTTTGGGTATTGGTTCGGATTGATGGGTAAACGAGGAAAACTGAATGGCAGCGTCTGAGGCCGGCTCCGGTGGGTTGACGGAATACATCCATCACCATTTGACTCACTTGACAGTGAATCAAGGGCACGGCGCTTTTTGGGCCTTTCATCTCGATACCGTGGCTTTCACTTTCGCACTCGCGCTTTTATTCGTGACCGTCTTTTGTGTGGTGGCGCGGCGAGCGACCAGTGGTGTTCCGGGAAAGCTCCAGGCGGCAGTTGAAATCTTGGTAGAAGGCGTCGACGGGATTGTT
>Ga0302310_10001224_pt1 | contig 22072 bp, 16 predicted proteins | sample III_Palsa_N1_2_FD_200451 | JGI IMG/M metagenome (GOLD analysis project Ga0302310, IMG submission 200451) | Peat permafrost microbial communities from Stordalen Mire near Abisko, Sweden - III_Palsa_N1_2 | ecosystem: Environmental > Terrestrial > Soil > Palsa > Peat permafrost | place: Sweden...
TGACGTATCCATGCCAATTCGGATAATTTGCTCCACGGACGGTCTCCTCGTTTGGGTTTCCAACAACCTCACTCTGGCACATTGTGATGCCGTACGGAGGCCGTCCACCCCAACAACCTGTTCATCTCGCATGAACAGTCCAACCACCTGGTCGATGATCCGCGCATCAAGGGTGTGTGCCTGACCGGCAGTGTCGCGGCGGGCCGCAGCATTGCAGCGCGCGCCGGCCAAGCGCTCAAGCCCTCGTCGATGGAACTGGGCGGCAGCGACGCGTTTATCGTGCTGGAAGACGCCGACCTTGATCTGACGATCCCGTGGGCCGTGTGGGGCCGGATGTACAACACCGGGCAAACCTGCTGCGCGGCCAAACGCTTCATCGTGGTCGATGCTGTCGCCGACGAATTCATCAAGCGGTTCACGACGGCGCTGTCAGCGCTCGAAGCCGGCGATCCGCTGGACGAGAGCACCACGCTGGGGCCCTTGTCGAGCGAAGCCGCGTTGGTTCAACTTCTCGCTCAAGTCAAAGATGCGGTCGCCAAGGGCGCCAAACTGCTGCTGGGCGGCAAGCGCATCGATCGCCCCGGGTCTTACATGGAACCTTCGATCCTGACCGATATCAAACCCGGCAATCCTGCGTTTCGCGACGAATTCTTCGGACCCGTCGCGCTGTTCTTCCGGGTCAGGGATGAAGCGGCGGCGATCGCGCTGGCCAATGATTCCGATTTCGGGCTCGGCGGATCGGTGTGGACCAAAGACCATGATCGCGGCCACCGGGTCGCAAGCGCGGTCGAAACCGGGATGATGTTCGTCAACAACATCGACTGGTCGGATCCGGAACTGCCGTTCGGCGGCATCAAGGATTCAGGCTACGGCCGCGAACTGGGCGACATGGGCATCCAGCAGTTCGTCAACAAAAAGCTGGTGCGGTGCGTGCAGGAAAAAGCTCCGGCTTGAATTGATCCGGGGGGGACGCCGGTCGGCGCCCCCCAACGGGCTTTTGCTGGCGCGTAGCTCGCGCAAAAAACTGGAAATGTCATGTACGTCAACGTTGCTGTTCTCAAAGAGACTCAGCCGCACGAGCGGCGCGTCGCGCTTGTCCCTTCGGTCGTGCCAAAGCTGATCAAGCTGGGCGGGCGGTTGCACCTGCAGAGCGACGCTGGCCTTGCGGTCAGGCTGACAGATGATGCGTACCACGATGTCGCGATCGCCTCCGACCGATTGGCGATGGTCCGGGATGCCGATGTCGTGCTGGCGGTGCAGCCGCCCGCGCTTGAGGTCATCGATGCGATGCAGCCCGGCGCAATTCTGGTCTGTTTCATCTACGCCGCCAACGAACCCGAGCTGATCAAACGTCTGCTGGCACGGCGCATCACCTGCTTTGCGATGGAGCGCGTGCCCCGCATTTCGCGCGCGCAGTCGATGGACGCCCTGTCGAGCCAGTCGGCGCTGGCCGGATACTACGCCGTCGCGCTGGGTATGACGCATATGGCCGGCGTTCTGCCGAAAATCACGTCTGCTGCCGGTGTCATCGGCCCGGCCAAAGTCCTGGTGATGGGTCTGGGCGTCGCGGGCCTTGAAGCCATCGCCACCGCGCAGCGCCTTGGCGCCGTCGTCGAAGGCTATGACGTGCGCCCCGCCACGCGGGAACAGGCGCTGTCGCTGGGTGCCACGTTTGTGGACACCGGCGTCGATGCCACCGGCAAGGGCGGCTATGCCCGCGCGCTGACAGCGGAGGAACAGGCCACCGTCGATGCCGCGCTGACCCAACATATCCAGGCGTCGGACCTGATCATCACCACCGCGGCGATCCCCGGCAAGCCCTCGCCCAAGCTGATCAGCCATGCCCAGGTTGCCGGGATGAAGGCCGGCGCAGTGATCGTCGATCTGTCGGCCGAGGGCGGCGGCAATTGCGTCGATACCGTGCCCAGCAAAACCATCGAGGTGTGCGGGGTGACAATCGTCGCGCCGCTCAATGTGCCGTCGCTGCTCGGCCGCGACGCCAGCGAACTTTACGCCAGGAACCAGTTCGCGCTGCTGTCGCTGATGTTGGCCGACAATGTCATCACGATCGACTGGACCGACGAGGTGATCGCGAAAACCGCGCTGACGCACGACGGCAGGCTGTGCGACGCGGCCCCCTCCGCCAAGAGCGCCACCAAAACCGCCGCAAATCCCGCCGCAGCAGCCTGACAATCGGAATTACCCCATGCATTTCGACATCACCATGACCGGGTTTGTGGCCCTTTATATCTTCATGCTGGCGGGATTCGCCGGGTGGGTGATCATCGGCAATGTGCCCGCGATCCTGCACACGCCGCTGATGTCCGGGTCCAATTTCGTCCATGGCATCGTGGTCGTCGGCGGCCTGTTCGCGCTGTTCAACGCGGTGACGCCGCAAGAACAGGCCATCGGATTTTTCGCGGTGCTGCTCGGCGCGGGTAACGCGGCCGGTGGTTATGCCGTGACCGACCGCATGCTGGCCATGTTCAAGACCAGCGATGCCAAGCTCGCGCATAGCCATGCGCGCGTCCACCACCTGAAAAAACGCTGAAGGCGCGCCATGTTGACCCCCACGCTCACGCTCATCTCGCAGCTTGTCATCGGCACCGCCGATCTTGTCGCGGCCTTCCTGTTCATGTTCGGCCTGAAGCGGATGTCGTCGCCGGCAACGGCGCCGTCGGGCATCCGTGTTGCCGGGATCGGCATGATCGCCGCCGTGCTCGCCAGCTTTCTCTATGTGTTTTCGGTCGGTCCCGCTGCGCGCCCCCATCTTCTGGTCAATCTGGGCCTTGCGGTCGCCGCGTTGCTGATCGGCGGCGTGGGCGCATGGTTTGTCGGGCGCAAAGTCGCCATGACGGCGATGCCGCAAATGGTGGCGATCTATAACGGCATGGGCGGTGGCGCTGCCGGGTCGATCGCGGCGGTGGAGCTGTTTGGTGGTCACACCAATGGCCTGACCCAGTTGGCTGTGACTCTGCTCGGCGGGCTGATCGGCGCGGTGTCGCTGTCCGGTTCGATCATTGCCTGGGCCAAGCTGGATGGTGTGCTTAAAGCGCCATGGCGCGTGCCGGGGCAGCAGGTGCTCAATGCGAGCGTGATCGGGGCAACGCTGATTGTCGCTGGCGTAATCGTGGCATCGACCATGGGTCTGGCCGTGCTCGGCCTGACAACAGCCCAATGGATCTGGATCTTTTTCGCCTGCGCGCTGATTTTCGGCGTGCTGATGACTCTGCCGATCGGCGGCGCCGACATGCCGGTGGTGATCTCGATCTACAACGCCTTTACCGGCCTGGCGGTCGGCCTCGAAGGATTTGTGCTGCAGAACCCGGCGCTGATGATTGCGGGCATGGTGGTCGGCGCAGCCGGTCTGTTGCTGACGGTCATCATGGCCAAAGCGATGAACCGCTCGATCGCCAACGTGCTGTTCACCAACTTCGGCACCGTCGCCAAAGCCAAGCCGGGCGCCATTCAGGGCAGCGAACGCCCGACCGATGCCGCCGACGCTGCGATCAAGATGCGGTATGCCGGCAAAGTCATCATAATACCCGGCTATGGCCTGGCCGCCGCGCATGCCCAGCAGAAACTGTTCGAATTCGTCAAGCTGCTGCTGGCTGCAAAAGTCTCGGTCCGGTTCGCCATCCACCCGGTTGCGGGCCGAATGCCCGGTCAGATGGATGTGCTGCTGGCCGAGGCGGGCGTGCCCTACGACATGATCTTCCAGTTGGACGACATCAACGACGATTTTGCCACGACCGACGTGGCGCTGGTCATCGGCGCCAACGACGTCGTCAACCCGGCCGCGCGCAGCGACAAGTCGTCGCCCATATTCGGCATGCCGATCCTCAACGCCGACAAGGCAGCCCAAGTCTACGTGATCAAGCGCGGCCAGGGCAAAGGCTATTCCGGCATCGTCAACGCGCTGTTCTACGCACCGAATTGCAACATGGTCTACGGCGACGCCCAGGCCGTGCTCGTCAAGATGATCGAGGCCGTACGCGGCCTTGGCGCTGCCGCCGCCTGAACTTTGCCATGGAATGTCGCCCACCCATTGACGGGCGACGATACATCAGGTTCCTTATGACTGTTCGCTTTGTAAACAATGTGTTGCTCGCTGCCGCTTTGTGCGCGTTCGCCGCTCCGATCACAGTGTTCGCCGATGAAATCCCGGCGGTCGTCCGTGCAGCTACTGCCAAGCCAGCGCCTGCGGCCATATCAGTCAGTGCGACGCTGACCGGGGCTACCGATTATATCTTTCGCGGTATTTCGCAGACCAATCAGAACCCGGCGGTGTTTGCCCAGGTCGATCTGGCCAGCCACGGTTTCTATCTGGGCGGCCGGACCGAAAATGTGAAGTTTGCCGGGATCCGGCAGGAATATGACGGCTGGGGCGGTTATGTCCTGCCGATCGGGCCGCTGAAGCTTGACGTGGGCTTTCTGCGCTATGGCTATACCAATGCCGTGCACGATACCGATACGCTTGAGGGCAAGGCGGCGCTTAGCGGAAACCTTGGCAAGCTGAACGCGCATGTCGCGGGATATTTCACCGGCAACTATTTCGGGTCCCACCACGGCGGCGAATATTACGAAGTCGGTGCAACCTACCCGCTGTTGCCAAAGCTTTCGGTGGTCGGCGCGTTCGGTCACCAGAACGTCGATCATGACTTCCACTATGACACCTGGAACCTTGGGTTGGGCTATGCCCTGCGCAAGGGGATGCTGCTGAGCGCGCGCTATGTCGACAGCAACGACACGGCGGCTGGAACACTTGGCCGCGCGCGCGCGGTCGGCAGCTTTGCGATTACCTTCTGATTACCACGCCTTTTCTCGAAAGGATCCAATCATGATTGCCAAGACAATGCAGGCCGCCGTCGTAACGGCGTTCAAACAACCGCTGCAATTGCAGGAATGGGCAGTGCCCTTGCCCGGCCCCGGCCAGATTTTGGTCAAGACCGAGGCCTGCGGAGTGTGCCACACCGATCTGCACGCGGCCAACGGCGACTGGCCGTTGAAGCCCACCCCGCCGTTTATTCCGGGGCACGAGGCGATCGGCATAGTCGTAGCGCTGGGCGCCGGGGTAACGATCGTGAAGGAAGGCGATCGGGTCGGCGTCCCCTGGCTCTATTCGGCCTGCGGCCACTGCGAATATTGCCTGTCGGCATGGGAGACCGTGTGCGACGAGGCGCAGTTCGGCGGCTATACCAGAAACGGTGGCTTTGCCGAGTATGTGCTGGCTGATCCAAACTACGTTGCGCACATTCCCAAGGGCCTCGGGCCACAGGAAGCTGCCCCGCTGATCTGCGCCGGCATCACCACGTACAAGGGCATCAAGGAAACCGAGGCCAGGCCCGGCGAATGGATTGCCATTTCGGGCTGCGGCGGCCTGGGCCATCTGGCCATCCAATATGCCAAGGCGATGGGGCTGTTGGTGTGCGGTGTCGATATCGACGACGGCAAGCTGGACCATGCCACGCGCCTTGGCGCCGATCTGGTGATCAACGCCAAGACTCACGATCCGGCAGACGTTCTGAAAAAGGAAACCGGCGGCGGCGCCCATGGTGTGCTGATCACGGCGCCTTCGCTTTCGGCGTTCAAGCAAGGCGTGGCGATGACGCGCAAGCGCGGCATCTGCACCTTGGTCGGACTGCCGCCGGGCAGCTTTCCGCTCGATATCTTCAATCTGGTGGCAGGGGCAGTGACCGTGCGCGGGTCGTTTGTCGGAACGCGCAAGGACATGGCCGAATGCCTCGATTTTGCTGCCAGGGGCAAAGTCCATGCGGATATCGAACTGCAGCCGCTGTCCGCGATCAACACCATATTCGAACGGCTGGAGCACGGCGACGTGCCGTCACGCGTGGTGCTCGATTTCACCGAGCCACAGCCTGCGGTGACCGGCAAGGAGCATGAAGCCATGGCGACAGCCTGACGCCCGCTTGCGCCGGCTGCGCAATACCGCAGCCGGCGTCATCAACGCCATGCCCCGTCGCATCTGCCTGACCAGTCGCACCCAATTGCCGCGCAACGAAAGTACAAACTATGGCCGAACTTGATCCCAACAAATCGCCAGACAGCAAATGGTTCTGGATAATCCTGTTGATCGCCTTGCTGGGCCTGGTGGTCTTCTGGTTCGCCAACCCTCTCGCCAGCGTGCGTGTGCCGCCGACCGGAGGACCAACCAGCCAGTCCACACCCGTCGATCCGGCAGAGCAGGCTTCGCCCTCAGTGCCATTGACGTTGCCATCTACTCCAGGGTGACAGCGACCATCATCGCTGTTTCCGGCGGATGCACCTGACCACTCGAACCACCTTCAAACGCCCCGCCCCAGCGCGCCACCGACGGCAGCGGCGACGTGTGGACCGGCTTCATCGCCGCTTTGCTGGCTCTCGGAATCGACAGCGTCAAACCGATCCTCTTCCCGACACTTTCCGGTCATGTGACGGTGCACCAACCCGAGGCGTCGGATCGAGGTCTGAGTAGTTCCCGATACTCGTCGCGGCAGTCTGCGCATTCTATGGCCATTCGCCACGGCACATCGTGCGCGCCGCATGGACACTGTGTCGCGCGCAAGATCTGACGACCAACCAAGACGAAAGCACGCGTGACCATGGCGATTCATTTGAACGGACATCACCGCAAGACCCTCGCCACCATCTTTCACCATCCGGCGTCCCACAATCTTGAATGGCATGATGTCCTGTCGCTGCTGAATTGTGTCGGCAGCGTGACCGAGCGCCACAGTGGCGGCTACGAAGTCACGATCGGCGACGATCGTGCCAATCTTGGCCGCCCGCATGGCCATGACGTGACCGGTGACGAGCTGCGTCACCTCTGTGGCTTTTTGACTACGGCAGGGATCACGCCAGAAGCGCCTTCGACAACCGATCTGCCCGACGGGGCGCTGGCCCCGGCCCAGGATGATCATACAGCGCAGCGGTGCATCGTCCTGATCGATCATCAACACGCACGGTTGCTCCGGCCGGACAGTGATGGCAACAACTCCGCCCCGCCTCGGGTGTTCAAACCCGAAGACGCCGATGGTTCGGCCCGGCGGCTCGAGCATCGCCAAGGGAACGACGATCACGACGGCGGTCACGCAGCGGAAGAAGACAGCTTCTACGAACGCATCGCGGTCGATCTCAAAACCGCGCAGCAGATTGCCGTGTTGAGCGATGGCAAGGGCAGAAGCAATGCCGGTAACTATCTCGTCGGCTATCTCCAGCGCAAGCACCCCGAAGTCGCTGCGCGGATCGTCGTGACCGACCGTGTCGACATTTCCCATTTGTCGGATGGCGAAGCGGTCGCGAAAGGTGTTGCGCTGATGGCAACCGAGCAAGCTGTGTAGGCGCTTTCGCGATCGTTTCATGGTGCTGAGTAGTTTCCGACGCTTATTCGTGGCGTGTTCGACAAGATCTTTGCGGTTTTGGCGGCCAAAGCCCGAAAGCCGGATCAGCTGATGATCGATGCCACCCACCTAGACCTGCCCGATTCCCTCATGGTATTGCCGGAGCCTTGTCCCGATGTTCGTGCGCGGATGAACGATATTCCCACGCCCTTTGTGCTGGCCTTCAACAGCGGGTCTTCATCGCTGAAATTCGGCCTGTACCGGATGGCGGCCGATGGTCCGGTCGCGCTGATCTCGGGCGAGATCGAGACTCTAGGCGATGGCCGATGCAGGCTTCGCGCAAGCAATGGGGCAGGAGCCAGCAAAATCGATGAATCGCTAAACGTGGCGGATCCCGCACAGGGTATCGGCCGGCTTGAAGCGCTGTTCGCGGGTGCAAATGCGCCTGGCGCAATCGGTCACCGCATCGTGCACGGCGGCCCCGCGTTGCGTCGCCATTGCCTGATCGATGACCGCGTCCAGATCGCGCTGGACGCTGCGGTCGCTTTTGCGCCGCTGCACGCGCCGGCGGCGCTTCGCGTGCTCCACTACGCGCGGCAGCATTTTCCCGGCATTCCGCAAGTCGCTTGTTTTGACACGGCATTTCACGCAGACCTGCCCAAAACCGCACGCACGTTGCCCCTGCCTGCGGACCTGCGCGCACAGGGTATCCAGCGCTATGGTTTCCACGGCCTTTCCTGCGAATCGATTGTACGGCAGCTCGGGCCCGGTATCGCTGACCGTGTGGTCATCGCGCACCTGGGCAATGGCGCCAGCATTACCGCAGTAAAAGGTGGCCGCTCGATCGATACCAGCATGGGCCTGACGCCTTCGGGCGGCGTCATCATGGGCAGCCGGACCGGTGACATCGATCCTGGTATCCTGCTGTATCTGATGCGCGAAAAGGGTCTTGGCGCAGCAGAACTGGAAGATCTGATCGATCACCGTTCGGGGCTGGCTGGCATTTCCGGAATAAGCAGCGATGTTCGTCGGCTTGACCAGGTTGTGAACAGCGAGCCCGATGCCCGCCTGGCCCTGGATATGTTCGAAATTTCCGTCGCCAAGCAGATTGCCGCGATGATCATTGCGCTGGGCGGCATCGACACGCTGGTGTTTACCGGCGGCATTGGCGAAAACGATGCGCGCGCACGCGGCGGCATCGTCGATCGGTTGGCATGCTTTGATCTCGGACTCGATCCGGAACGCAACCGCCATGCGAGTAATCCGCTGAGCGCCGCAAAGAGCCGGGCAGGGGTGCTTGCGTTGCCGTCGCGTGAAGATGACGAAATCGCGCGGCACACGGCGGTGCTGGCCTCCCCGGTGCGACAACCCCACGCGGCTGAGTAGTTTCCGACGCTGACGTCGGTATCGTCCAGCGCTTAAACCCGGGAAGCTTCCTTGTTAGGCAAGCCTCGGTGAATTCTGGAAGGAACGGTAAGTGTTGACATCCTGGGGGGCGATTGCCCCGTTCCTGTCGCTGCTGAAAATGGCGGCGCAAGACAACACTGGCGCATGCAAGCGTCCATTCCCGGTGGTCGCCCGCGCGCCGATCGCGGCAGTGGTTTGATGTCCGCTTATAACACGATTCTCGTGGCCTTTGATGGCAGCGACGCCAGCGCGGTCGCGCTGCGGCAAGGGGCTGAGCTTGCGCAGGCCTGCAAAGCGCAACTGCACGTTATCGCGGTTGTGGTGACGAGCGCCGGGCTCATGATCGAACCGGCGGCGATGCCCGGCGATGTTTTGATCGCAGAGCGAAAATCGCTGGCGAACGCCATGGCCATTGCGGTTGGCCATCTTGGCGAAATGGGCAGCACCGCCTTGACTTGCGTGTGCGACGGCGAAGCCTCGGCCGAGATCATCGCCTATGCCCACGAAATCAAAGCGGACTTGGTTGTTCTTGGGCATGCAGAAAAGAGCTTTTTTGCGTCCCTTTTCGCAGGCGCGACGGGTAAACATCTGCTGGGCCATCTTCCCTGCAGCACGCTCATCGCTGTCGATGGGGCAATAAAGCCCGATGATAGTGAGCGCAGCAAAACCGCAGTTGTTCCGGATGCGCTCCCCTGCGCGTGTTCGACTGTCGTTCTGCAGCTTCCCAGGGGAGAACAGCCCACTAACATTGAACATTTCGACAGGGCGGCGCAACTCCATCTGCCGGAGAGAATACAGCATGAGACCGGTCAACCATCATGGTTGAGCCTCGCGCAATTGATCAGTCAAGTTCACACGATCAAGATGGAACCTGGCAAACAACGGTGGATCAAAGCCGGCAATATCGTGCTTTCACCCACCGACATCCAGGAATTGCACAATTTTTACAGGCATCATGGCACGCGCAAATAACTGATCGGTGAAGGTAACTTCTGACCAGCACATGCCGGATCGGTCAGCCATCCGCCGCCAGGGTGGCTTCGGCAAGTGGTCCACCAAGTTCTGCCTGCACCACCAGTCGAGCCAGCTCCGGCAGGGATTTGACACCCATGCGATGCATTACGGCCGCCCTGTGGTTTTCGACTGTCCGCTGGCTAATGCCAAGATCGACGGCAATATTCTTGCTTGGATGTCCGGCCAGGACCATGTTCATGACTTCACGCTGCCGTGAGGTCAATTCGGAAATAAGAGCGACGGCGGCTTCGTGCACATCGTCGCTCATGCGGATATCATGGGACTGGGTAATTGCACGGGTAATGCAGGCCAACAACTCGGCGCGGCCGACCGGCTTTTCGATGAATTCGCAGGCGCCTGCACGCATCGCGTCGACCGCCAGGCCGATGTCGCCACTTCCGGTGATGAATATCACCGGCAAATGATCGCCGCGCGCCCGCAGTTCGGTCAGCAGGCCCAGGCCGCTCATCCCCGGTAAATTTGCGTCAACCAGCAAGCATCCTTCGCCGCCACGATGATAGGCAGCCAGAAAGCTTTCCGCACTTTCGAAATCAACACCCCTGCGACCGTTGCCTGCCAGCACTTCGCAGATGGTGGCGCGGATTTCGGGGTCGTCATCCACTATATACGTAACCGGGTGGTACACGTTTGCGGTATCTGCGTTTGGAGGTGGCAAGAACGGAATTCCGCTGGGGCACAACTGCTCTATCGCTTCTACCAGCGCCCGTGGATCGACGGGCTTGCTTAGCTGGATGCAATCTTGCAGCCCGATCCGGGTCAATGTCTCGGTGGCAATGTCTCCGGTCAGGATGATACCGGGCAAATTGACTTTGAGCAAAGTACGCAACTGCGCGAGCAGTTCCAGACCGTTCATGCCGCCCGGAAGATTGTAGTCGGTCAACAGGATTTCGGGACGAATGGCACCGCCCGCCACCAGCTTCAATGCGCTTGCGGCATCGCTGGCGGCACGCACGATGTACCCATCGGATTTGAGCAATTGTTCGAGCAGACCAAGAATTTCGGGATCGTCATCGACCACAACCACTTTGCAGCGGTGTCGCTTTTTACGTTTTGCGTGCTCGATCGGCGGCGCCAGCGCTGCGCGCGATACCGCCGCGCCCGTTCGCATCGGCACCGTGACCGAAAATAACGATCCCTCGCCGAGCATCGAGCGCACGTCGATGTCATGACCCAGCAACAGCGCCAGTCGCTGCACGATCGACAAGCCGAGACCAAGGCCGCGGCTACGTTCACGCGCATCGTTGCCGACCTGATGAAACTCCTCGAAGATCGCCTTCAGCTCATCTTCGGCAATGCCTATCCCGGTGTCACCAACTTCAATCCGCAAGGACCGGCCACGGTGCCGGACCCCAAGAAGAATTTTGCCGGTTTCGGTGTACTTGATGGCATTGCCCAGCAAATTGCGAAGGATCTGTTCGAGCAGGCGCGGATCGGTTTCGATCCGTGCAGATGTTGACACAACGCGCAGCGACAGACCGCGTCCTTGCGCGACATGGCTGAACTCGTCGCGCATGCTGTTGAACATATCCCCTAGCGCAAATACCGTTGGCACCGGTCGGACCATTCCGGCTTCGATCTGGTTGATGTCGAGAAGCGCGTTGAGCATCTCCGAGATGGTGAGCAGGGTGCGTTCGAAACGCGCGAGCAATTGCTGCGGCTTTTCGCCCTCCACGACCTGCAGCAACAGTTCTTTCAGCAGCGTTAGCGATTGCAGCGGCTGACGCAGATCGTGGCTCGCCGCCGCGAGAAAGCGCGATTTGGCAAGGTTGGCGCGTTCGGCCTCCAATTTGGTCGCCCTCAACGCATCTTCGCCGCGCTTGCGCTCGGTGATATCCGCGAAGGTGATCACCACGCCCTCGATGCGGCCGTCGTGTGTTAGATAGGGAAATATGCGACGCATGTAAAAGATAGCGTCGGGGGCCGACACTTCGCGCTCGATCGCGGTAGATCCCGACAGCACTTTGCGCGCATCGTCGAGCAGGGCACCATCGTCCGTGATCGAACGCAGATTGGCCAACGGGCGCCCGACATCGCCCGCAATTATGCCGAATACGGCGCCGACCGCGGGGGTGAAAAAGCGGATGTGCAAAGCGCGATCGAGAAACAGCGTACCGATTTTCGTGCTGTAAAGGACGTTTTGGAGATCGTCCGAGGTCAGCCGCTGACGGTCGAGGGTTTCCTGAAGCTGACCGTTTAGAGCGGTTAGTTCCTCGTTTAATGACTGCAATTCTTCTTTCGAAGTCAACAGTTCTTCATTGGTCGACTGAAATTCCTCGTTGACCGACAGCGCTTCCTCGTTGATCGCCTTTTGCTCTTGCAAGGATGTTTCCTCGCTCTGGATCGAAACCAGGAGCTCGGCCTGGGCCGCATCGAGCTCACGTTCGAGTTCGACGATACGTGACGCGTCCTGCCGTCCGTGACCTGAATTGGCTTGGGCACCGCTCTGCAGCTCCGGGGGTGCCTCCTCCACGAAACAGACCAGCAGCAGGTCTTCATTCTCGCCGGCTAGGCGCTCGACTACGATCCTGAACCAGATCGATTGTCCGGCCACGATCAACCGTGTGCGACCACCGTCGACGTTCGCCGGCAAAGCGACGGTGGAGCCGGCAGCGTCATGAACCGGTTGGACAGTTCGACCAACGGCCTTGTCGATCGCAAGCTTCAGTTTTCGGCGCAGCGCCAGCGGTGCCAGCGCCAGCAGATCCTGGCTCGCATAGCCCGAGGGCACCTGGAGATAGCGGTTGGTAGGCCCCATGGTAAAAAGGATCTGGCGCTGGCGGTTGATCAACACAGCCGCCGGGGTATGGGCGGCAAGCACAGCGCGCGCGCAGATCTCCGCCAGGCTGCTTTGGCGTGGCTCCAAACCGTCGCGCCCCGGCGCTGTCAAGCGCGGCATGGCTTCGCCAAAGCTGACCGGGAAACCTGGCTCGCCCGGCCGGCTACGCCCGATATGCCGGTAAAAGCCCTCGTTTTTGGCAATGACATCAAACCGTCCCGCTGCCTTGCCCACTGTCTCGGACGAACCCAGGATCAGTATGCCCCCTTCGCGCAGCGCGAAGTGGAACAGTGATATGATTTTCGCCTGAGCCTCGGGATTCAGGTAAATCAGCAAGTTGCGACAGGACACGAGGTCCATGCGCGAAAAGGGCGGGTGGATGAGCAGGTCCTGGACCGTAAACACGACATCGCCGCGAAGGGCCGGGGCCACGCGGTAGCCGCCATCTTCCTGGATGAAATAGCGGGCGAGCCGATCCTTTGATACGGCCCCTGCTATGTCGGGGGAATACAGACCCTCGCGCGCGAAAGAGATCGCATCGGCATCGATATCGGAGGCGAAAATCTGCAATTTTATATTTCGGTTTACAGCGACGATGGCATCGCGGCAGACTATGGCGATCGAATAGGCTTCCTCGCCGGTGCTGCACCCCGCGACCCAGATCCGCAGTGTTTGCTGCGCAGCAACGTTCTGGATCAATTCGGGGATGATCGTTTTGCCCAGCGCCTCAAAAACCTTGGGATCGCGGAAAAAACTGGTGACATGGATCAGCAGATCCTTGGCCAGCAAGGCGCATTCCGCCGGCTGCTTGCGCAGCACATCGAGATAGGCGGCCAGATCGCCTTGCCCGATACCGAGAAGAGCCAGGCGCCGATCGATCCGCCGGAAAATAGTGCCGGTTTTGTATTGTCGGAAATCCTGTGCAGTCGTTTCGTTCAGGACCATCAGAATGGCGTCAAGCGCGATTGTTTCTTCGCCCGCAGCCCGTTCGCTCGCATTCGCTGCCATGCGTTCCTCACCGGGTAACCGCGATCCGGAAGCACCCGCGCGATCGCCGCCGGCAACCAGCCTGGCATGAGCAGCGAACATGGCGGGCATATCGGCCAGAGGAAGCATGCGGTCGACGTATCCGGTGGCGATCGCGCTGCTTGGCATGCCGTCGTATTCCGCCTCTTCGGGATCTTGCGCCACGACACAGCCGCCGGCCTGGCCAAGTGCGGACAGGCCCAGACTGCCATCCGAGCCCGTACCCGTCAGGACCACGCCCAGCGTTTGTGGTCCGCAGCCATCCGCCAGCGACCGCAAGAGAAAGTCGAACGGTAGCCTGGCGCCGCGTGGCGCTATCGGGGCAGTAAGTTGCAAAGCCCCTGCACGAACAGAAAGGTAGCGGCCTGGTGGAATGATGTACACATGGCCGGCAGCGAGCGGGCAACCGTCCTGCGCCTCGACCACCGTCATCGTCGTATGTTTGGCGAGAAGTTCGGCGAGCAGGCTGTGGTGCGTGGGATCGAGATGCTGGACAAAAATGAAGGCGGTAGCGTTTAGGCGCGCACGGGCGGTATAATCGGTGCTGATCGCGGTGGAAATGGCGTCGAACAGCCGAGATACAGCCTCCAGGCCACCCGCTGAGGCACCGATGGCAACAATCGGCAACTGATCAGGTGGTCCGCGCGCCAACGCCGCCTCTGGCACGATCGCCGGGCGGCCCGGACCTTCAGGGATTGTGGGGGCCTGAATTCCCAACGCCGAGACTTGCTGTTCTACGCTCATTCCCGATACTAACATCCCCGCAGCGCAAGCCTCCATTAATAATGGCTCACTGAGTAGATTCCGAGGCTCTTGGCAGGGAACCTTTTTCGCCATGATCAAATCTCTTTGCGCTTCAGTACCTTTGCCGCAAACCCCGGGACCCAGACATGCCCTTGCCGTTAGGCTCTGCCACGATTGAACATCAGCGGATTATCATTGTTGAGGACGATGCAGTACTCGCCGAATATTTCGCTGAACTGCTGACAGTCATGGGCCACGATGTCTGCGCGATCGCAGGCACCGAAAGAGAAGCTGTGGCCCAAGCAGAAGAGCTCCATCCGAATTTGATGATCGTGGACGGGCAACTGCGCGAAGGCAGTGGGGTGTCTGCGATGTCGCGCATCCTGCAACAGGGCGATGTCGCTCATTTCTATGTCACCGGAAATCCGTGGTCACTGCGCGAGCAGGTGCCCGATGCGGTGATTGTAACCAAACCGTTCCGGCTGCGCGATCTCGAACGCGCAATCGCCAGCGCCTGCGCGTCCGAACAGCAGCGGCGCGGAGTGGACTGATCGTGGGGACTGACGTTGCTATTACGCATCTGCCGATCGTATTACGCCCCGATCCTGCACGTGTGGTGCTGCGGCCTTTCATTCCGGGAGACAATCCTCCACGCGACAATGTCCCGAGCCGTGCCCAGCGCCTGACCGAGCGGGTCATGGCGCTGGATGACCAGGCGGTCGAGGCAGAACTGGCACGTGTCGTAGCCAGCCTGTCGAACCGCCATCGCGAAATCCCGACGGTTCTTTTGCGCCGCTTCCGGGAAGTGAGCGGTGCGATTGACAGAGCACAGCCCGTGCCCGGCGCAGAGCCGATGATCGATGCCCGACCGGAGAGCGATGATCAGGCCCCGAGCGTCGCCCGGCAACGTCTAATCGGCGCCTATTTCTGCGAGGAATATTCGTTCGAGGCCGCGGCCCTGTTCAATCCGAGCATCGTCGCCCATCCCGACCAGACGCACCTGCCGCCTGGTTGCTTGCGCTTTGTAATGTCGCTGCGCGGCGTGGGTGAGGGCCATATCTCGTCAATCACGTTTCGCACCGGCATCATCGAGGCGGATGGATTGATCGTGATCGATCCGGCTAGCGCACAGGCCATATCGCCGTACATCGCCTTTATTCCCAGCGACATCGCTGACGACCCTGATGTGCGCCTGTCGTGCGCGGACAGCCGCGATATTTCTGAAATCGTGATTTTTCCCATCACCATGCACCAGCAGCACGGGATCGAGGATCTGCGATTGGTGCGCTTTGTCGACAGCGATGGCAGCGTCACTTGGCTGGGCACATATACTGCTGCCCAGGGTAACGAAATTCGCGCCGAGTTGCTCAGCACCAGGAATTTTTCGACGTTCGATCTGATCGCGTTGCGCGGCCCGGCGGCGGTGAACAAAGGTCTGGCGCTGTTTCCGCGGCGCATCGCCGGCCAATATGCGATGATTGGCCGGATCGACCACGAAAACATCTGGCTGCTGCGCTCCGATGATCTCACGCATTGGGACGCCGGCACAAAAATTCTCTGCCCCCGCCAGCTATGGGAATTTGTTCAGCTCGGCAATTGCGGCAGCCCGATCGAGATCGCGGAGGGGTGGCTGGTATTGATTCACGGTGTCGGCCCAGTGCGCACGTACTGCATCGGCGCCTGCCTGCTCGACAAGGCCGATCCCGGCAAAGTCCTGAAGCGGCTGGCCGGTCCTTTATTGCGCCCCAGCGAACTCGAACGCGACGGTTATGTACCCAATGTCATCTATAGCTGCGGAGGACTGGTGAACGGACGCACGCTGATCCTGCCTTATGCCGTGGCCGACAGCTTCACCACTTTTGCGACCCTGGCGCTCGACGACCTGCTCGCGGCCATGGACTGAGAAAGGCCCCTGCATGGACACCTCGACCGAAGTAGAGCCTGGCACCAAAGCACAACATATCGTCATCCTGTGCCACCCGCAGGCCGACAGTTTCTGCGGCGCCGTGGCAAAGGAATACTGCCGCGTCATCGAGGAATGTGGTCAGAAAGCGCATCTGCGCGACCTTTACCGGATGCGTTTCGACCCTGTCCTGCGGGCCGAGGAGCAGCCAGGCAAGCACGGCTTTTTCCAAGACCCGCATGTCGCCTACGAACTGGGCCTGATTGCGGATGCCAGCGTCATCGTGCTGATCTACCCGATCTGGTTCGGCACGCCGCCGGCCATGATCAAGGGCTATGTCGAGCGGGTGCTGGGCTCGGATGTGTCCTATCGCGCGCTCCATGATCATGACGCCAAATCGCCGCTGGCCGGCAAGCAATTGCTCAGCTTCACGTCTTCGGGCAATTCGCAGATCTGGCTGGAAGAGCAAGGCCAGTGGCAATCGCTGGTCCAGGTCTTCGATCGCTATCTCGAACGCGCCTTCGAGATGTTACCAAGCAAACATGTTCATTTCTCGCCGATTGGCAAGGGATTGAGCGAACGTTCTTTTCTGCAAAAAATGTACGACGTGCAGCAATGCGCGCAAAAGGCCTTTATGCAGGTAAGAGCTTGAATATACTTATTAAATAATGGGATGGATCGGTTCGAATGCCGGCCGCACGAACCCAGCCAAACCGGCTCGCCAACACGCCGTGTGCGAATTGAGTATTTTCCGAGGCTGCACGGCGACGGCGCCCCTCAATAGTCTTCAGCACAGGCAGGCTGAAGCTGACCCGCGAAAAATTCGCAGACCGGCTGCCCCCCGAGCCAAGTCCCCCAATCGTTCGCGTTCGGCATCACTGTCGGTGGGCGAGCCCCGAAAGGTCGATCATGACTGACACCGCACTGACGCTCGCCCCCGTTGCCGAAGCCCCCCAGGTTTATGAAGATCACTGGCACGACGATGGTAGCGCACACGAAAAGTCCCCGACCTGGGCCAAGTATCATTCTGCAATGGCGAGCGAATTTCCCTCGCCCTTCCGCGGTACCGACGATCCGCTTGCACAACAGATCGGGAAATTCGTCGCCCGGCTCGATGCGCTACGCCCCGAAAAGGACGGTCCGGCTTATCTCGGCGAGAATGCTGCACTCGCGTATACGTATCCCGAAGTAAAAAACGTCAGCATTCCCCAGAAGATGGGCGATCTTGATGGAGTGCTCGACGAAGTTGTCGAATTGTTCGAGGGTGCACCCAACTGGGGCAATCCGCTGACAATGTGCAATGTCATTCCGCAGTCCAACACCGCAGCAATTATCGCATCGATGCTTAGTCAGGTGTTCTCGGCCAATATCCTGGAGGGCGAATATGCCCAGAACGTCCACAAAGCCGAACTTGAGACCGCCGGCATGCTGGGCAATCTGTTCGGCTGGGATCCGGTCAAGGCCGGCGCGATCTATACCTGGGGCGGCGGCGGCTGCTGGACCTACGGCTTGAAATACGGGCTGACCCGCGTGCTGCCCAATTCGCGGACCGCCGGCGTGCGCACCGATGCAAAAGTGATCTGTTCGCAGCAGGCGCATTTCGTCCAGAAGAATGCCTCGGACTGGATGGGCCTGGGCTCGGACAACATCGTGCATGTCCGCACCGACCTCGACACCAACCAGATGGATGTTCGCCACCTCGAAGAAATTCTCAAGGATTTCACGGCGAAGAAGATCCCCGTCGCCACGATCGTGTGCACAATGGGCACGACCGATGCCAGCGCGATCGATCCAATCCGCGCCGTGCGCGACCTGATCGAGCGCTATCCCAATCCCGAAGGGTACGGCAAGACGATCCTTTATGCCGACGCCGTCGTCGGCTGGTCATGGGTCTATTTCGCAAGTTACGACTTTGCCGCAAACCCGCTTGGTTTTTCCGACCGCATCCTGCCGATCCTCAAAGCCAACGGCGAGGCGCTGAAGGACATCACGGTTGCCGACGCCGTCGGCATCGACTTCCACAAGGTGGGCTGGGCGCCTTATGTCAGCAGTTGCTTTCTCTACAAGAACGCCGACGAGTTCGAGACGCTGCATCGCTGGGGCGGCGATGCGTATCTGCAAGTCCGCACACCATACAATCCGATGTATTATACGCTCGAGGTGTCGCGCACCGCTTCGGGTTCGCTGGCCGGCTGGGCAACGCTCAAGTACTTCGGGATGGAGGGCATGCAGGCCATTCTCGGCGGCATCCTCGAAACCAAATACTACCTTTACGACCTGGTCAAAACGCACCCCGAACTGGTCTGCGTCATCCCGGATGATTCAGGTCTGATCACGCTGTTCCGTGCCTATCCAAAGGGGCTTGATGCCAAGGCGCAGTACCATCGCGAGCTTACGGACGCGGGCGCGCGCGCCGAATTGATCAAGCACAACAAACTGACCGAGGCGATCGGCAACAAACTTTACGAATGGTACCGCGCCGGCAAGCAGATCGATGGCAAATTCACGCCCTACATGAGCTTCAGCACCGGTTTCCGGAACACCGAATACAATATCGACGGCAGTGATACCGAAGCGGTGATCTACGCGATCAAGGCGTTCCCGATGAACGTGTTCGTTACGCCTGCGATCATGAAATGGGCTCTGTACTGTGTAAACGCGGCCCGCGACGAAGTCTTGAAGGCCTGATCCTTCCAAACGCCCATGGACAGTCGGGCCCGACCCGACTGTCCACCTTCATCAAGGATCAAACCCGATGGCGACCAACAAACCGCGCGCTCCGGTTGCAACACCTGCGCGCTCGACACGCGATAATGCGCCTGCAACGCCGGCAATAGTGCTGCGCGGCGGCAAAAAAGTCGCCGTTATCAGTATGATCGCATTTGCTGTCATGAACATCACGACAATCGTCAGCCTGCGCGGCCTGCCCGCGATGGCCGAATATGGCATGACCTCGATTTTCTATTATATCTTCGCGGCGCTGATGTTTCTGGTGCCAGTTTCTCTCGTGGCGGCCGAACTTGCGGCTGCCTTTCCCAACCAGGGCGGCGTATTCCGCTGGGTTGGCGAAGCGTTCGGTCCGCGCTGGGGCTTTGCGGCAATCTATTACCAATGGCAGGCGATCGTCATCTGGTTTCCGACCGTGCTGATTTTTGCCGCAGCGGCGCTGGCCTATATTTGGTGGCCGCTGAGTTTCGACCAGGCGGTCGCCAACAACAAGCTGTATACGATCGTGGTCCTGCTTGCGGTCTATTGGGCGGTAACGCTGTTCACATTCCGCGGGATCAAAGCGTCGGCGCAGCTCAGCTATCTTGGAGGGCTGTTCGGCACGATCATTCCTGGCGGCATCCTGATCGTGATCGGCATCGCCTATGCAATTACCGGCCATCCGGTCCAGATCAACCTGCATGGCAGCCTGATCCCCGATTTCAGCCATGTTCAGAACATGGTCTTGGCCGCCAGCGTCTTTCTGTATTTCGCCGGCATGGAAATGCAGGCGGTCCATGTGAAGGAGCTCAAAAATCCGGCACGGGATTATCCGCTGTCGGTGCTGATCGCCACTGTCGTCGTGGTGATCCTGTTCGTTGCGGGCACGGTTGCGGTGGGCACTGTGGTCAAGCCTGACGCCATCGATCTCAATCAAAGCCTGCTGGTTGCCTATCGCCAGTTGTGGGCGGCATTCGGTTTGCCGTGGCTCGGCAATGTCATGGCGGCGATGCTGGCCTTTGGCGTGCTCGGTCAGGTCAGTGTGATCGTCGCCGGACCATCGGCGGGCATTCTGGCGGTCGGCAAGGCGGGATACCTGCCTCATCTGCTGCAAAAAACCAACAGGAACGGCATTCCGACGACAATCCTGATTGTCCAAGGTCTGTTCGTCACCGCATTATGCGCCGCGTTTACTGTGCTGCCCTCGGTGCAATCGGCCTACCAGATTCTCAGCCAGATGGCGACGATCATCTACCTACTGATGTACCTGATCATGTATGTCGCGGCGATCCGGCTGCGCTACATTCAGCCCGACAAACCGCGCCCGTTCAAGATCCCCGGCGGCATGGCCGGGATGTGGATCGTCGGGCTGATCGGTCTGGTCGGCGCGCTGATCGCGACGTCCGTCAGCTTCGTCCCGCCATCGCAGATCAGCACAGGCAGCCCGGTGACGTATATCGCGATCCTGCTGATCGGCACCGCTGCGTTTGCGGCAGTCCCGTTCGTGGTATTCCAGTTCCACAAGCAGGCTTGGAAAGCCGCCGATTCCGACTTCGAGCCGTTCGAATGGGAGCTTGATGCCCGCAAAAAAGCCTACCCAATCGCGACCACGCACATCGGTGTGGTCTGATGCGGTCCGCGCTGGTCTGCGCCAGCATAGGCCTTTGCTGCTGGGTGCAAGCAGCAAAGGCGCAGACCGTTTTGCCTCAGGACATCCCGAATGCTGCGCCCAACCAGTGGTTCACCGGATCATTGGAAGCGCCGTCACCCGCCTTGCCCAAGGCAGGCATGCTCGCGATCGAGCCTTATGCCGTACTCCAGTTCGACACCGGTGCTTATGCCGATAATGGGCACCACCTTTCAACCAATGACAATGCGAGCACCGCCGAAACGCTGCTGGTCATCAAATACGGCATCACCAATCGCCTGACGGTCGAGGCTTTGCCCTCGCTGTCGCGAAGCTGGAACAGTCAATCCCATTCGAGCGGGGCGGGCGTTGGCGATCTGCCGATCGAGCTTGAATACCGGCTGACCGACGGCAATTATCACAATGGCGCGCCATCGCTGACGCTCGATCTTGGCGTGACTCTGCCTACCGGGGAATACGATCGGCTGTCGAAGAGCCTGAACGGGGTCGGGCAGGGGGCGTACCTACTAAAGCAGGGCGTGGTGTTGCAGTCGTTGTTCGACACGCCTGGCAATCATCCGGTGCGCATCCGTGTCTATGCCTCGCTATTCGAGCCGCTGTCGCATCCTGGGGTCAACGACCTTAGCGTTTATGGCACCAGCCAGGGGTTTGCCGGCCGGGTTCGTCCTGGAATTTCGGGCCAATGGGGGATCGGCGGGGGCTGGGCGCTTGACCGGAATTGGGTGTTCGCGGTGGATCTTGTGCAGAACCTGGCGCGCGGCTATCGCCTGACGGGCGTGGATGGCGGCGGAAGCGCAGTTGCAACCACTGGTCCCAACACATCGAACACCGCATTGGCACCCGCTATCGAGTACAACTGGTCGGCCAATGGCGGGCTCATCGCCGGCGTGGAATATACTGCTGCTGGGCGCAACACGGCGTCGTATGTCGCGCCGCAGATTGCTGTGGCTATCTCGTTTTGATGATCCTCGCGCAAAAACAGGCGAGGTGGCCCGGGTGAGCACGCCGGTCGTTGCAGCATTACCCGCCAGTCCGATGAGCCTGTGGTCCGTTACGGCGATGGGTATCGGCGCGATGGTTGGGGCGGGTATCTTTGCCCTGCTTGGCGAGGCGGCATTGCAGGCAGGCGCCGAGACCTGGCTGGCCTTTTTGATTGGCGGATTTGTGGCCGCGCTGTCGGGTTATTCCTATGCGCGACTGGCGATCCGTTATCCGGAGCTGGGCGGTGTTTCGGCCTATTTCGACCATGCCTTTGGCATTGGCCGGTTCTCCGGCACACTGTCACTGATTTACCTCATCACCATGGCCGCCTCGATTGCGCTCGTGGCCAAGGCTTTTGGCGCTTATGCCGCGCCGCTGGTCCTGGGGCATCCTGACGCGCTTTGGGCCAATATCTTTGCGTCGGGCATTGTAGTGCTGCTGGCTGTCCCCAACATGATGGGGTCCGGTCTGGTTGGAAAAGCGGAAGTCGTGCTGGTCGGTATCAA
>Ga0302310_10001225_pt1 | contig 22034 bp, 16 predicted proteins | sample III_Palsa_N1_2_FD_200451 | JGI IMG/M metagenome (GOLD analysis project Ga0302310, IMG submission 200451) | Peat permafrost microbial communities from Stordalen Mire near Abisko, Sweden - III_Palsa_N1_2 | ecosystem: Environmental > Terrestrial > Soil > Palsa > Peat permafrost | place: Sweden...
ACCCGCGGTGCCACAGCTCATCGCACTCTATCTCCGGCATGATAGTCTCAAAAACCCGCCTCGGGCCGGATTTGCATCACACGTTATCCGCGCCGACCGTGGGGCGCCTATAATGTTGCGCATGATACGCACACGTTATTTGGCCCCGGCCCTGGCCGTTTATGCGGTCGCTGCCGGCGCACCGCACGCCGCGGAGCTGACCATCGACCGGCTGTTCGACGCCCCCGCCTTGGCGGGGCCGACCATCATGGGTCTCAAGGTGTCGCCCGACGGCTCCCGCGTCACCTACCTTCAAGGCAAACAAAACGACAAGGATCGGCTCGACCTTTGGGAATACAACATCCGCGACGCAGAGTCGCGGGTGCTGGTGGACTCGGCGGTGGTGTCACCGGCCCAGGAACGGCTGTCGGATGAGGAACTGAATCGGCGCGAGCGTCAGCGAACGGCGGCACTCAGCGGCATCTTGGAGTACTCCTTCGCGCCTTCCGGCCAGGCGTTGCTATTTCCCCTCGGCGGCACGCTGTACTACTACGACCTCGCGAAGCCGGCGGACTCGGCGCTGCTGCAAATAACCCATGCACCGGTGTTTGCCACCGATGCCACCGTTTCGCCCGACGGCGCCAACGTGGCCTATATCCGGGACCAAAATCTGTATCGCTACGATCTGACGCGGCACAAGGAAATCGCACTCACCAAGGATGGAGCCGGACCGATCAAGAATGGCATGGCCGAGTTCGTGGCTCAGGAGGAAATGGGAAGGGCCACCGGCTATTGGTGGGCGCCCGACGGCAAGCACATCGCCTTCGCCCGCGTGGACGAATCCCCCGTCAAGGTCACGCAACGCTTCGAGATCGCCGCCGACAATGTTTCCACGTTCGAGCAGCGCTATCCGGCCGCCGGCGAAGCGAACGCCACGGTTCGTCTCGGGGTGGTCGACGTTCGCAGCGGCGCGACCCGATGGGTGGATCTCGGCCCCCAGACCGACGTATATCTGGCGCGCGTGAATTGGCTGCCGGATGGCAAAACCCTGGCGGTGCAACGCGAGAGCCGCAATCAGAGGTCGCTCGATCTCTTGTTCGCGGACATTGCCACCGGCAAATCCCTCGTACTGTTGAATGAAGCCAGCACCAGCTGGATCGACTTGCATGACGAACTCACGTTCCTGCGGAATGGCCGCGAATTCATCTGGGCATCCGCCCGGGACGGCTTCGAACACCTTTATCTGTATGACTACCAAGGACACCTGCTGCGACAGCTCACCGCGGGCCCTTGGAACGTCGATGACTTTCGTGGCCGCGCCATCAAGGCCATCGACGAGACGAACCGGCTGATCTACTTCACGGCCACGGAAAAGAGTCCCACTGAACGTCACCTCTACAGCACGTCGCTCGACACCACCGACCCGCACACGGTGAAGCGCATCACCAGCGAGGACGGTGTCCACGGCGTCGTCATGACCCCCGATGCGCGCTTTTACTTGGACACCTTCAGCAGCGTCCGCCAGCCGCAACAAGTGGGTTTGCACCGCACGGACGGCAGCCTGGTGACCTACTTGCTTGAAAACCTCCTGAACGATGCCCATCCGGATGCACCCTATCTCGCGGACAACTCCATCCCCGAGTTCGGCACGCTGACGGCGGCGGACGACCAAGTCCTGCACTATCGCGTTTTCAAACCGGCACACTTCGACTCGACCAAGCGCTACCCCGCCATCGTGGACGTCTACGGGGGCCCCGGCACGCAGCGCGTGCTCGATACTTGGAGCGGCAACTCCTTCACCCAGCTGCTCACGCGCGCAGGCTACGTGGTCTTTCAACTCGATAATCGCGGCAGTGCCTTCCGCGGTACCACCTTCCAAGCGCCCATCCACGAGAAGCTGGGCGAGGTAGAAGTCGCGGATCAGGTGCAAGGAGCTCGCTGGCTGGCCGCGCAAGGCTTCGTCGATCCGAGCCGCATCGGTGTCTGGGGATGGAGTTACGGCGGCTACATGACCCTGATGCTCATGTTCAAAGCTCCTGATGTTTTCCGGGCCGGGGTCGCCGGAGCGCCGGTCACGGATTGGACGCTATACGACACTCACTACACCGAACGGTTTCTGGGCACCCCGAAGGAAAATCCGACCGGCTACGAACTCAGCTCCGTGCTGCCCTATGCCAAGGATCTACGGGGCAAGCTGCTGGTGATGCACGGCATGGCGGATGACAACGTGCTGTTTCTTCACAGCACCAAACTCTTTCGCCGTCTGCAGGATTTGGGCAAGCCCTTCGAGGTCATGGTGTATCCCGGCGCCAAGCACGGCCTGACGCGGCAGCACGATGGACGCCATGCCTATGCCACCATCCTGCGCTTCTTCGACGCCAATTTGGGGCCCAAAACCTAAGCGCCGTGCCAAAGCGCAAGGCGCAAAGCGCAAAGCCCGTGGCGACTAGGCGCCGACGCCTTTGAAGGTAAATGCCTTGTTACCGACGAAGTTATAAGCGGCGTTGAAGCAGGCAAGCAGCGCGCCCGCTAGATAGGGCGCCGCGGCGTCGAGCCCCCATAACCAGCGCAGCAAGAACACCAATAGGGGCAGGAGCATTAGCCCAATCACAATACTGCTCCCATACACAGCCACGCACCGAAGCCACTCCCGCACATAGTTTCCCCGAGTCTTGAAGACGAACCACTTGTACCCGAGAAATGCGATCGATATGTTCAACATGCTCGACAACGCGGCCGCGGCCAGATAGCCGAATCTCGGATATTTTGCAGCCAATAGATGAGTCAACAAGGCGAACGACGCATAGCCGAAGCCCGTATTCCACAGTCCCACCGCGAGAAAGCGCAGTACCTGCCCCGGTGGCACATGCGCCGTCAACCGCTGCCACCGCGGGGCGGGGGCGAAGTGCGGCACTTCCGACATGCCTCAGACTTCGTCCGGCAGGTACATCCCCGCCTCGGCGAGCACCGCCGCATCGAGCGGCGGCGACATGCGATGCAGCGGCTCCGACACCATGGTGCCGGCGGCTGTCACCCGGCTGGTGATCTTAGGAAAGTAAGTCTGCTCAGGGTCGATTTTCACCAGAAACGCCTGAATTCCCACCGCATCGAAAGCCTGCCTAAACGCTGGATCCTTCTCGAAGTTCGGGCCCACCGTGCGGCACGGGACGCCGTAAGCCGAAAATATATGCCGCCAATCGGGCATTCCCAGCCCCGACGCTGTATCGCAACCGATGTATTCACCCTTGAAGTAGTTCTTCTGCGTCATCCGTATGGACGCGTAGCCGCCGTCATCGAAAATGAATATCTTGAGGTTCAGTCGATTCACGACCGCGGTGCCGATCTCCTGAAGATTTTGCGCAAACCCACCGTCGCCCTCGAATAACACGGTACGCCGGGCGGGATAGGCCAAGCCGGCGCCGATCGCGCCGCTCAACCCATACCCCATGGCGGCCAGCCCCTTGTTGGTCACCATTAATTGCCCCGCCCGCAGGCGAAAGGCTTGCATCGGTACCGTAAAGGCGCTGCCGCTGCTGCACGGAATAATCAAATCATCATCGCGACACAGTTCCGACAACGCGGTGACGAACACATAGGGCGAAATATAGCCTTCACCGGTTTTGTTGGCCGCCTCCACCAACGGAACGGCGGCGCGAACCCGGCGGCAATACGTCACCCAATCACCGTGGTCGCCCAGGTCATGGGTACTTAGGCGCCGCAACACATCATTGGCATCGGCCGCGAGAGCTACGTCGACCCGCGGATGTCCTTTGTCGAGTTCCGCGGAATCCAAGTCCACTTGCGTCACATGCGCTTGGCGTGCGAATTCCGGCCAATTGAAGCCGCTTTGCTGCATCCCCAAGCGGCTGCCCAGAACCAACAGGGCATCACTCTGTTGCAGGATGAGGTTCGATGAGCGCTGACCCCAGGTGTTGGGGCGCCCGAAATACAGGGGATGGTCCTCTGGAATGCGGTCCGCGCCATTCCAAGTGGTCAGCAGCGGCACGCCCAGCTTCGCGAGCCGGCCGCGCAACGCCGTGGCCGTGGCTCGATCGACACCGCCACCGATGAGTATGACCGGCCGGCTTGCCGATCGCAGGCGACTCGCGAGTGCCTCGAGCGCGGAGTCTGTCGCCGCCGGCAGCGCAGGCGCGCCGCAGGGAGCCGAATTGAAAACCGCTGCGTCAACCGGAGTTGCCTGCACGTCGAGCGGCAGTTCCACGAATACCGGTCCGCGCCGTCCTACCCGGGTCAACCCCACCAGCCGCTCCCATTGCGCGCGGGTTGCGGGCGCATCCATGAGAGTCGAGGCCACGGTGACTGAACTTGCCAGGGAGACTCCATCGATTTCCTGAATTCCACGTTGCCGCAGCCTGCCCCGCGCCAGGTCCGCCGTTTTTACCTGACCGCCAATGACCAGCAATTCGCGACTCTCCAAGTAAGCGCCGGCCAACGCCGTCACGATATTGGTGAGCCCGGGTCCCGCCGTCACGAGCGCAAATGCCTTGCCGCCCTCGGAGATCTCGTTGAAATACTCCGCGGCAATCCCCGCGCAGACCTCATGCACGGTGGGTCGCATGGCAAAGCGATGCCTGAAGCTCTCCAGAGCGTGCATGGTGTTGCCGCCGGCCACGAAAAAACAGGTGGTATAGCCCAGCTCGACCAGCCAATCACCGAGTAGATCGGAATACTTCATCGCGCCAACGTCTCCATGGTCCGACGCAGCGCGGTGACCACCGCGGCACGCGTTTCATTGTTTTTCGGCAGCCGAATCAGTTGCACCCGGCCCGCAGCATCAAAGGTGACGAACCGGTAGCTCGCCGCCTCGTGTTTTTTGTCGGCGGTTAGCCGTTCGAAGGTGTCGTCCACATCGATAGCCTTTAGAATTCCGGGGAGCGTCCCCATGCCGCCAAGCAATTCGCGCAAATGACGCTCCAGCGACGGAGCTGCACCGCCCGGCGCTTGCCCTGACAACTCCGCAGACAGGGAGAGAGCGCACAGCGTCCCCACCCCAACCGCGACTCCATGACTGATGCGATATCCGGACGCCCCCTCCAGCGCATGCCCAAAGGTATGCCCGAGGTTCAGCAACAGGCGCTCGGCGCGGTCGAACTCATCGGTCTCAACGAACCATTTTTTTGCGCCCAGGCTCAAAGCAATAATGGACTCGAATTCCCGCGTCGATGCCTTGCAGCTCGGCGCTTTGCCGAGGTACTCGGCGAACACGTCCGCTCCGCGGCAATAACAAATCTTTGCCGCCTCCGCCAAACCAGCAATGCGCTGCTCGGCCGAGAGAGTTTGTGTCAGCGTGGCATCTATCAAGACCGTGGTCGGCGTATGAAAACTTCCGACGATGTTTTTGTACTGGCCCACATTGATGGACGACTTGCCACCTATGCAGCTGTCGACCATTCCCAAGAGCGTCGTGGGCAAATAGGTCCACGAAATGCCCCGCATGTATATCGACGCGACGAAGGCAGCTACGTCTTGGATGGCCCCGCCGCCCACCGCCCACAAGTGCGTACCCCGGTTGGCACCCGCCTTGCGCATCTGAACGATGATATCGCCGAGCGCGTCGAGACTCTTGGTGGCTTCGGTCGCCGGCAGCCCAATGGCCGCGACGCCCAATGCGGCCAGCTGACCGGCAAAATAATCGTCGGCTATCACCACCCCGTCGCGCATCGACGCAGCACGGGCGGCGAGGGCTCCGGGCTCGGACTCCACCCGGTATCCGGCCAGTGAGGATTGCACCTCAAACAAGACGGGCATGCGAGAAACCCAGGTCGACGGTGACGGATTGGCCCGTGATTCCCGTGTTGCGTTCGGAACACAGGAACTCGATCGTCGAGGTCACCTCATCCACCGAGGTTAGCCGACCGAATCCCGTGGCGCCCTTCATCGCCGTCATCTGAGCCTCGCTCATATTGGCGGCCGTCATGGGCGTATCGAGCGCCGACGGCAGCACCGCGTTGATGAGCATGCCCTTGGCCGCAAGGTCCACGGAAGCGGACTGAACCAACCCGCCGACGGCGGCTTTCGACATGATGTAGGACAACTTCTCCTGCCGCGCGATTCGCTGCCATATGGAACTCACGACGACCATTCGTGCGGCCGGCCCCAACAGATTTCGATCCAGCAGCACACGCAGCGTCTCCAACACGAACACGCAATTGGCACGGTACAGCGCCAGATGCTTGTCGGCGTCAACGTCGAAAACAGAATCGCTCGTGTTGGCACCCTGCGCCCAGCAAACCGCTGAGTAAGGCGCACCGCCTTCGATGGGCGCCGTCGATGCAAAGCCGGCGCTTGGATCACAAATGATCCAACGCGCAGCGTCGTCGGCGTCGGCGACCACCGATCGGGAGGTCGCGGTCACATCCCAGCCCATCGCCAGGAAACGACGGCGCACCGCACTGCCAATCGCACCGCGGCCCCCAAACACCAATATATGCTGTGCCTGCGCCACGAAATCAGCGGTTCAACACGTGCCAGCGATCCTCGAGCATGCGTATACGCTTATCATCCTCGCTGCCGATCACGTTGTAATAGTCGCGCTTGTTCATGAGCCACAGCAGCTCGAACCGTACCGCCTCGAGAAGTCCGTCATGGATGCCCGCCGAGCCCAGGGCGTCGGCGGCGGAAAAGATGATCTTGCGTGTCTCGAACCGGGTCAAATGAACCGCCGCGATGCGGCGCAGCGCGGGGACGGCATCGTTCGACACGCCTCCGCCCACGACCAACGGTAGGCCGTTGCTCTTCGCGATTTCCGCGGTACGCAATATGTACTCCGTCACTTGATCGTCATTGATGGAATCACGGCCCAGCCCATGGGACATGGAGAAGTCGACGCGCCCAAAAACGATCCCGGTGCGGCTCTCCGGCTTCTTGGCCAATGCGACCATCTCGCTTAGATGGTTGAACGCGGTGATGGTCTCCAGATTGAAGAGAAACTGCGTGTCTTCCTGCTCTTCGGCGGAGTAAATCTTGTTCTTTGCGTCGATGAATTTACTGAGCGCATAGGGAGTTTCCACCATGGGCGCGATGATGTACTCCACTCCGAACTGCTTGCTCTCGATGAGATCCCGGACGGCCTCGCAGCCCCCAATCTTCAGGCCGAACTTCAAGCCCGCTTTGCGCGTAAGCTCGATCAGCCTGAGCAACTCGTCGATTCGCGTACCCTCGGCTTCGAACTCGGCTTTGACGGCCACATATCCGCGTTCGGCCGCGCCCTTTTTGAGAATATCGAGCATTTGTCGTTCCCGAGCATTCATACTGAAGTGTCCTTTGAAATATCCTGAGGTGGGCCATCGAAATTCAGGCGCTCGCTCTCGACCACCAACGGCCGGCGCAGAACCTGAGTATGAATCGCAGCGATGTACTCGCCGATGAGTCCGATGAAAAAAATCTGTACGGACCCAAAGAAGAACATTCCGATCAGCAGCGGCGCGGTGCCCAGCTGAAACCGATCCCACAACACCAATTTCAGAATGAGATAGGTGAGGGAGATCAGAAAGCTGACGATGGACAGGGCGAATCCCGCCATGGTCGCGAGCCGGATTGGGATCTTCGAGTGGCTGGTGATGCCCAGCATTGCCATGTCGTACAGCGTGTAAAAATTATTCTTGGTGATACCCCGCTTCCGGGTCGGCTGCGTGTAAAGGATGCGCTTTACATCGAAACCGATCTCGGCGATGAGGCCTCTGAAGTAGGGATACGGGTCTCCGATGCTCTTGAGGACGTTGATGACGGCCCGATCATATAGACCGAAGCCGGTGAAGTGCTCGATGAGCACTACATCGGCCATCTTGCGCGCCAGCCGATAATAAGCCGAGCGTACGAACCACATCGACCTGGATTCTCGGCTTTGCTCTTTCACGCCGGCGACCACGCGATATCCCGACTCCCAGGCACGCACCATGTCGATAATGAGTTCCGGCGGGTCTTGCAAATCCGAGGCCAGGAGCACCACCGCGTCGCCCGTGGCCTGCAGCAGGGCGTGGTAAGGAGAACGAATGTGGCCGAAATTGCGCGCATTCACGATGAGCCGCACGGCGCTGTCGGCGGGCATGAGCTGTTTCACGCGCAACACCGTGTCGTCGGTCGACGCGTTGTCGATGAAAATATGCTCGAACCGATAGTGGGGTAGCTGCGCCCGCACCCGCAGCAGGCGGGCATAGAGTTCGTCCACGTTGTCGGCTTCATTGAAACAGGGCGTCACGATTGAAATGAGCTTCACGACCGCACCTTAAGGACCCAAGCCGGGAGCACGGGTCCGATGCCACAACGCTGTGCGCGCTATCGCACGATCCAAATCGGTCCACACGTCGAGACCAAGCGCCTTGGCGCGAGCCACGCACGGGACATAATAATTCCGTTCGGAGCCCGAGACGGTCTCGCCGGGGCGGACCGGCAGACGCGGACTCACCACGTCCCTGACCCGGCCGGCCAGATCAAGAATGGAAATCGCGTGGCCGGATCCCACGTTGACCACGCTCCCATTGTCCGCCTCGATGAGCAAGAGCATCAGCCACACGGCAAGATCGGCGCCGTAGAGATAGCTACGCAGCGCGTCGCCGCTGGTGGCCAGTTGAATCGGCGTACCCCGCAGCGCATCGCCTATGAAATTCCCTATGGCAAAATGGGCTTCCAACGGCAGGCCCGGGCCCACGAAGGCAAAGCAGCGGGTGTTGATAATGTCGATCCCATGCTTCTGTCCATACAGCGCCGCCAGCATTTCGCTGGCCCGCTTGGCCTCCCCATAAGCACTGGTCGGGCGGCTCGGATCGCAGGCATTCGGACTCGACTCGGGTACGCCGGCGGCGAACTCCGCCGGAATGGCTCCGTACTGAGCGCCCGAGCCTGTCAGCAGAACCCGCCGCACCCCATGAGCCGCCGCAAATGCCATCGAGTTGCGGGTACCCGCCAGGATCTGTTCGAACACATTCAGCTTGTCGCGGTGAAAGTCCGCCGCCGTCTCGGTTGCCGCGTGAATCACATAGTCGTAGCGGTCTTCGCCCGGCCAAGGGTTCCCTACGTCGCCCGTTTGCCAGTCCAGCCACGCTAGGTTACGGCACCAGGGCTGCTCAGCGAGAAACCGCTCAGGCGAACGGCTGAGCGCCGTCACGCCGAAGGTTGCGCCACGACGGGCAAGGTAGGCCAGCAGCGACAGCAGGTTCTTCCCGAAGAATCCGGTGGCGCCCGACAGATAAAGACGCCGTCCCTGCATTTTCATACAGCGATCAATGAGCGCCGTGCCCGCGGCAGCAAAGTCGCTCGCCAGGAATTCATCGAACTCGAACGACTTGTCGGAGGACATCGTCAATAAGCCTATGCGTCAGCGCTCAAGTGCGCCCCATGAACTCGATGATTTTATCGGCTGAGAAATCCAGCATATCGGGGGTCAGTCCGGGATATATGCCGATCCAGAACGTTCGCTCCATGACCAAATCCGTGTTCTCGAGCGTGCCGCTGATCCGATGCGGACGGCCCCGGAAATACAGCTGACGGGTCAAGTTGCCGCCAAACAGCAGACGCGTGCCGATTTTATTCCGTTCGAGAAATGCGGTCAGCTGCTCTCGCGTCTGCGTCGCCGAGGGCAACAGGGTGATGGCAAATCCAAACCATGACGGATCGCTGTTGGGGGTCGGATCCGGGAGGAGCAAGCGGTCCGCCAGCGGAGCGAGGCGTTTGCGCAGGTGCTGGAAATTCTTCTTGCGCGACTCGATGAACCCTTCGAGGCGATCCATCTGCGCCAATCCCACGGCCGCCTGCATGTCGGTGATCTTCAGGTTGTAGCCAAGATGCGAGTAGGTGTATTTGTGATCGTAACCCGCCGGCATATCGCCGAGTTGCCATTTGAACCGCTTGCCGCAGGTATTATCTTTTCCCGGCGCGCAGTAACAGTCGCGGCCCCAGTCGCGGATCGATTCCACGGCCCGGCGCAGCACATCGTCATCGGTGAACACCGCGCCGCCTTCGCCCATGGTGATGTGATGCGCGGGATAGAAGCTCAAGGTGCCTATGTGGCCGAAAGTACCCACCTTCCGGTCGCGATAAGTGGCGCCCAAGGCGTCGCAGCAATCTTCGACCACCCACAGATTGTGGCGTTTCGCCACATCCATGACGGCATCCAGATCGAAAGGATTACCCAACGTATGGGCGATCATGATGGCCCGTGTCCGCGGCGAGACAGCCGCTTCGATGCGCGCGGGATCGATGTTGTAAGTAGGCAGCGTGACGTCCACGAAAACCGGCACGAGGCCGTTCTGCAGCGTGGGATTCACCGTGGTGGGGAAACCTGCCGCCACCGTGATGACCTCGTCCCCCGGTTTTAGGGCTCGATCACCCAACAGGTGCGAGGTCAGCGCCGTCATGGCCAGCAGATTGGCGGACGATCCGGAGTTCGTCGTTCTCACGTGCCGCCTGCCCAGAAACTGACTCAGCTTGCGCTCGAACGCGTCGTTGAAGCGACCGGTCGTCAACCAACCATCCAGCGACGACTCGACCAGAAGCTCCAGTTCGCGCGCACCGATCACCTTTCCCGACGGCGGCACAGCCGTGCGGCCGGGCACGAAGGCAGCGGGGCTGTGCGCGATATCCGCGTAGCTGCGCGCCTCGTGGGTGCACAGAGCCCGGTGCAGTCGCGCCAACGCCTTGGGCTTCAAGGTCCCGATCGCCTCCGCCCCCTCCACGTAGTGCCAGCCCACGCGATCGAGCCTCAACCACCCTGAAATCTCGCCCGCGTCGAAATCCGCCGCCTCCAGGACCATACCGAATCCCTGGCCCACTTTATCGCCGCTAACCAGCGGGGCGAACCGGATATACCCGTCCTCGTCCGTGGCGCTCAAGGCGATCATGGGCTGAGTACCGCGCGCGCCATGCGCGACGAACACACTGCCGGCGAGTACGGGTTTATCGGTATTGGACATGGTTAGATGGGACTCGATGGGGGACACGGTGCCTCGCTCAATCTGATAAAAGGCCGCCCTGCCACATCAAATCGATGGCCGGGTTTTCGCAAGCTCGCTTATCGGTTGAACCGACAGGCAGAGCGTGAGGGGATTTCAAAAAGTGTTCGGTAATCTGCCCGCCGAGCCGCGCAACGTAGTGCGCCGGGTAAGCCCCGCAGTTGGTGCCGATCAATGTTGCCTGCAAATTGACGGGCCATGACGGCAATATCGCGGCACGGGCGAACTCCTGAACTGGCGTTACCGCGCCGATGGCGAGGAAACTAACGAGCACCACCTTTTTGCGCAGCGCACTCGCCTCGACGCATTGGCGGGATAATGCCAAGCAGGCGCCGATGGTCAGCACGGCCAAACTGGGAATGGAGGCGCGCATGACAAGATCGTTTCCGGGACCCAGATGAGCGAGAGGCAGTAACGCCAATACGACGAGCGCGATAACGATCTCGGCCGAGCGGCGAATGGCCAGTATCGCGAATCCGATGATGCCCGCCTCGAGTAGAAAAAACTGCGTTTGGCTGAGCAATGCCATGACCGTGTCGGCCAAGTCGCCCCCGCCGACGGACAGCCCCTTGGGGATGCGGCTGGGATCCAGAATCAAATAGGCAACCGTCATGCTGCCGACCACCAGGGCGGGCAGCCACACTCGGGGGTGTAACAGAACCCACCGTCGCTCGACAAATACAGTGCGGTAGGCTTTCCACGCTGCGAATGGCAGTACGCCCACCGCGGAGAGGGGCGACCACAGTGCCGCGGCCACCAGAAGAAGCGGCAGCATGCAATCCAGTGCCGAAAACCGCGCATGTCGCGCCATCAAACCCATCAGCAGCCAACCGCCCAGCGCATGGTTGGGCACCCAAAACAACTGCGTGGTCATGGACGAGTACTGATACGTGCCGGCCCACCACTCCAGATGCTTCGCGATGTTCCAGTGCTGCAAAAATCGCGGACCGGTGTTGATGATGTTGCCGACGATGTCGAAGCCGCTGAACAGAACCACGACGGTGATGGCCACCGCCACCCACTTGGGCCTCGAGGGCAGCAAGGACAGCACCTGCAGCAGAAACAGCGAGGTACCCATCGCAGTCCAAAGGCCCATGCACCAATGAGCCGCGGGCAGCCCCAGGGCCTTGCCGGCCAGCGCGGCGGGCAGGTAGAAGGCAACCGGCGCGCGCAGCAGCGTTTCCCGGCCATCCCACAGGCCGTAGCCCACCGGCCAAGGCGACTCCACCAAATCGTGCAGCACCGCATCTCTGACGAACCAATCGGCATTGGCGAACAAAAAATGCGCGGCGCCGCCACACAGAGTCCATGCTGAGGCGGCGACAATAGCCGCGGTCAGTTGCAAACGCGTCAACTGCGATCCCACTCCGGCAGCCGGGAGGGGCTCGACCAACGGTCGAAGTGCAAACAGGGAACACGCCAGCAAGGGAACGGCCGCCCACCATTCGAACCAGCTGACCACAAAGATGAGCAACGGCAGCGTCAAGTAGCCGATTGCCGCTCGATCCAGACGACCCAACGGCGTCGGCATAGGGAGGGAATTCGGGCTGGATGGGCTCAACATAAGCGGAAAAAGTACCAGATTATGTCTTGCCGTGCCGTGCACAAGTCTCGAAGCAGGCGGCCCGGTCATCACGCTACCCGCTCAATCGCGCGGCAAGTGTGAAATAGCTAACAAATTACGCGGGCAGGCTGCTGACTCCGCTGGCGCCCAACGCCCAGGCAGCTTTCAATTCCATACCGCGCACGAACACCGGCTGCGTCACCGACTCGCAGAGACTTCTTAGGTCGTCCGCCGGCGTTTCGCACCGCATGATGATGAAGTCCGGCGCCGCGTGCCGGTCCACGGTCAATGCCTCCGCGACAGTGGAACATTGGACGCCGACCAGTCGGCGCCTACCGTCAGGCTCGCCGGATTCGTCGACGGGTGGCACAGGCCGATCAACGGAATAATCGAGCACCTGGTAGTGCGGCGAATCCGCTGTGGTCAACCGCTCCGGCAGCCGCAGCGCCCGCACGATGGGAGCGTCCGCCGGCAACAGTTCCACGGTGACGAGTTCGTCCAACGAGCACCACTGCAGCGCCTGCCCATCCAATCCGCGCGGCTCGCCGTCGAAATGGGTGACCACCCACATGTCGATGAGTATTTCGCCAAACGCATAGGTATGACGCAGCCGCATGAGGGGACGTGGTGCGCCGATGGCAATGCCCAGCTCTTCGCGCAGCTCTCTCGCCAGTGCGGCGACGCGGGTCTCACCGGGTTCGAGCTTGCCGCCGGGGAATTCCCAGCCGCCCGCCAGGTGTTTTCCGGGCGGGCGCTGTGCAATGAGTACGCGGCCTGCCGCGTCGGTCACCGCACCGGCAACGACGTGAATCAACCGTTGGCTTGCTGTAAAGCGCCGTGGCAGTGCTTGAACTTCTTGCCCGAACCACACGGACACAGTTCATTGCGGCCCACCTTGGGCAACTCCCGCACGAAGGGCGGCGCCGCGGCAGAGTTCGAAGGCTCAACCTCCGGCTCTAACGCCGCGCCATCGGCTGCACCAAAACTGAATGCCGGTCCGCCGCCGGGACCGGAGAAGCCGCCAGGCCCCGCTCCACCGTCGCCCATGCCGCTCGGGGATTGAATGGGTGATACGGCTTCGGCGTGCTGCATTTGCAGGGCGCGCGCCAGCCGTTGCTGCCGCTCCAATTCCTCGCGCTCGATCTCTTCCTGGCTGCGCACCTGGATCTTGGACACCGTCGTCACGGTATCGAACTTGATGCGATCCAGCATGGCCGAGAACAACTCGAACGCCTCGCGCTTGTATTCCTGCTTCGGGTTCTTCTGCGCGTAGCTGCGCAAAAAGATGCCCTGACGCATATAGTCCATGGCCGCCAAATGCTCGCGCCAGTGCTGATCCAGCGTGCGCAGCATGATTTCCTTCTCGATGTACCGCATGACCGGCACACCGACGCTGGTCTCCTTCTGAGCGTACACCTCCTCGAGAGCAGTCACGATTTTCTGCTTCAAGCCCGAGCCGTCGCCGGCCTCCTCGGCCTTGATCCAGGTCTCGACGGGGAGCGCCGGTCCGAAATCGCGTTCGATGGCCTGCGCCAACCCCGGCACATCCCACTGATCTTCCGACGCACCACCGGGCACGTACTGATCGACCAGCTGCGCGACCACTTCCTCGCGTATGCCCTTGACGGCCTCGGCCACATTCTCGGCACTCATGAGGTCGGTACGCTGCTGGTAAATCACGCGGCGCTGATCATTCGCCACATCGTCATACTCGAGCAGCTGCTTACGGGCATCGAAGTTATGTTGTTCCACGCGGCGCTGCGCGCGCTCGATCTGCCGCGTCAGCATGCCGCTTTCGATCGCTTCGCCGGCCTTCATGCCGACGCGTGTCATCAACGCCTTCATGCGCCCAGGGTCGCCGAAAATACGCATCAAATTGTCATCCAGCGACAAATAGAAGCGGCTCGAACCCGGATCACCCTGTCGGCCGGATCGGCCGCGCAACTGATTGTCGATACGTCGCGACTCGTGGCGTTCCGTGCCGATGATGTGCAGCCCGCCCGAGGCCAACACTTCCTCATGACGCTTGCGCCAATCCTCCAGGAATTGCGTGGTCTCGGCCTCGTTTGGCGCCTCGATCGCGTCGCCGTGGGTCTGTTTGCTGCCGCCCAACACGATGTCCGTGCCGCGGCCCGCCATATTGGTGGCGATGGTGATGGCACTGGGGCGACCCGCCTCGGCAACGATGTGCGCCTCGCGCTCATGCTGCTTGGCGTTCAGCACCTCATGAGGAATATTCGCGCCCACGAGCAATTTGCCAAGCCGCTCCGATGTCTCGATGGACGTCGTGCCCACCAGTACCGGCTGCCCGCGCTTCACGCAATCCTGGATGTCCTCCAGAATCGCCTGAAATTTGTCCAGCTCGGACAGGAACACGAGATCGGACTTGTCCTTGCGCACCATCGGCTTGTGGGTGGGAATCACCACCACTTCCAGCCCGTAGATTTGCTGGAATTCGAACGCCTCGGTATCCGCGGTGCCGGTCATGCCGGAGAGCTTCGAATACAGGCGGAAGAAATTCTGGAACGTAATCGAAGCCACGGTCTGGTTCTCTTCCCGGACCTTGACGCCTTCCTTCGCTTCCACCGCTTGGTGCAGGCCGTCCGACCAGCGACGTCCCTGCATGGTACGGCCGGTAAATTCATCGACGATAATGACTTCGTCCTGGCGCACGATGTATTCCACATCGCGCTTGTACAAGGCGTGCGCCCGCAGCGCAGCGTTCAAGTGATGCATCAGACGGATATTGGTGGCGTCGTACAGACTCTCGCCTTCGCGCAGCAGTCCGATTTCCGCCATTAAATCTTCCACCTTCTGGTGGCCATCCTCGGTGAGCGTCGCCTGCTTGGTCTTTTCATCGACGGCGTAGTCGCCCGGCTCGTTCTCTTCTTTCTGCTTCACCAGCCGGGGAATCAAGGTGTTGATCTTGATATACAGCTCGGTGCTTTCCTCGGCGGGGCCGGAGATGATCAACGGCGTGCGCGCCTCGTCGATCAGAATCGAGTCCACCTCGTCGATGATGGCGAAGGACAGCTTGCGCTGGGTCCGATCCTCGAGCCGAAACGCGAGATTGTCGCGCAGGTAGTCGAAGCCGAATTCGTTGTTGGTGCCGTAGGTGATGTCGCAGGCATAGGCGGCGCGCTTCTCGTTCGGAGATTGCGCGTTCTTGATGACGCCCACTTCGAGCCCAAGGAAACGGAACACCGGCGCCATCCAATCCGAGTCGCGCTGCGCCAGATACTCGTTGACCGTCACCACGTGCACACCATCGCCGGTGAGCGCGTTCAAATAGGCGGGCAGCGTCGCCATCAACGTCTTGCCTTCGCCCGTGCGCATTTCGGCGATCTTGCCCGAATGCAGCGCGAGACCGCCGATCAACTGTACGTCGAAGTGGCGCAATCCCAGCTTGCGGCGCGACGCTTCGCGCACCATGGCAAACGCCTCGGGCACCAGCGCATCGAGGGTTGTGCCGGCCGCAAAGCGAGCCTTCAGCTCCCGGGTTTTTTCCGGAAATTGTTCATCGGTCAACGCACTGACACTGGCTTCGAAGCCATTGATGGCCGCAACGGTGCGGCTCAGCTCCTTGACGAGGCGCTGATTACGGCTGCCGAATATCTGCGTTAGAAGCTTCCACACGCTGTAGTCCTTCGAGAAAACTGGGTATTGTACGGGTAGACAGGGAACCCGGGAATTTGTTTCGTGGTTGCGCCGCCCGGCCAGGGCCCCCGCCGTGGGGTCACTCGGCCCGCTCCATGCGTCCGCTCGCCGCGTTCTTATTAGCTAACGATCCTCGCCGAAGCTAACGGTCCTCACCGATGAAGCGCAGCGGATCCACCTGGGCGCCGTTCTTCAGCACCTCGAAATGCAAGTGCGGTCCGGTCGAATGCCCCGTCGAGCCCATTAACGACACTTCCTGGCCCTTACGGACCATGTCTCCTTGTTTCACCAGCAGCTTCTCATTGTGGCAATAGCGAGTCGACAAGCCATTGCCGTGATTGATTTCCACCATTTGCCCGAACCCGGGCCGGTCGCCGGCAAAGGTCACCAGACCCGCCGCCACCGATGACACCTTAGTGCCCTCGGGTCCGGCAAAATCAATCCCCTTATGCACGGCCGTATAGCCGGTGAAAGGATCCGCTCGCTGCCCGAAATAAGAAGAAATAAAGCCCTGCTGCACCGGCCGTCCTTCCGGGTACACCTGTTTGTTCAACTCGCGGGTCAGAATCATGTTTTCCAACACGCCCAGCTGCTGTTCCCGGCTGGCGAGCTGACTCTGTAGATCGTCCACCATGGCCGTCAGATTCGGAATTTGCGCCGGTTGACCGTCCGCCGTCTCCGCGCCACCGAGCGCCGGCGGATTGCCGAAGTCGAACTCGCCGTCACTCAAATTAGCCATACGGGTCAAGCGCTTACCCATGGCGTTTAGGCGAATGACATTGGCATTCATCTGGCCCACGCGCATCGCGAGTGCGTTCACTTTTTCCTGCAGCACGCGTCGAACGTCTTCGATTTGCGCCTTCTGACGCAACAAATCGGCGGACCATCCGCCTAATTGATCGACGGGATTGGTCGTGCCATGCCGGGAACCCAGACTCATTCCTATCGAGAAGGCTCCGCCGACGATGCCCGACACGAGAACCAGCGCAGCCGCGATGACAAGCGGGTGCCGCAAATCCAATTGTTTGACTCGACCGGTCTTGCGGCCAACGAAAATGACATTCATACGGAAACTTGCTGCGACGCCGTCATTCGGGGGCTAGCCTCCGTAGCGGGGGGACCAAAGGGGGGTAAACTATGCAGAATAAGGTTACTCAAGACAAGGAATTCCGCACGTTTTGTACAAATGAATTCGCGGCCGGAATTTACATATTCATGCAAAACCCCAAGAGTATCAGTGAGTTATTGAAGTCCGGTGGAAAGCGTCTTAGCTCCCTCGCGGTGCAGTCGGCCGAGCGCAGCACCACTCTGGAGCATGTCTGTGCCGCACTGCCGGCGGAACTGGCCCAGGCGGTGGTGACCGCCGGTATCAAGGACGGCAAGCTGACCCTCGGCGTGACCAGTGCCGCGTGGGCAGCCCGATTGCGTTATGCGGTGGACGCATTGCGAGAGCCCGTCGGTACGGCTGTCGGTACCGACATCCTCCGCGTTCAAATCAAGGTCATGCCGACTCAAGCGATTTGAGAGGCGTATGGCCTAAGACTTAGGTCACGCCGCCACGCCATCGCCTGTGAACATAATGTCGGATGCCGAATCCGCCCGTTCCCCCTTCCCATGCTTCGCTCTCGGCTCCGCACGTCGCGCAGCCTGGACTTCCGGTGTTGGCATACGCCGTAGTGGCACTGCTGTGCCTACTCACCTGGGCCCTGTCGCATGTTTACCTCGGACTGTTTCACGACGCCGGACTGTATACCCTGCAGGCCTTGGCACGCCTGAAGCCCGACCCGCTCTCGCAGGACGTGTTCCTCAAGTTCGGTTCCCAGGATCGCTTCACACTGTTCGGCCCGCTGTATGCCGAAGCGGCAAGTCTCCTCGGCGTGGAGTATGCCGCGGCAATCCTGACGCTGGCTTTTCAATTGGCCCTGATAGTCGGGGCATGGGCGCTGGCTCGCTGTGTCTTGCCGACCCCCCTGGCGCTCCTCGGCACGGCGACGCTCATTGCCATACCCGGTTACTACGGCACGGAGGGCGTGTTCACATGCCTCGAACCCTTCCTCACGCCGCGTATGGCCGGCGAAGCCCTGGTATTGGGGGGCGTCGCAGCCGCTCTGTCCGGCCGCAAGATGTCCGGCCTGCTGCTCATCGCCGCGGCAGCGCTATTACATCCCATCATGGCCATCGCGGGCGTCGCCGCACTGACTTACCTCGCCGTCTCGGCTGTTCGGTCGGAACGCCGGGTCTTGGGCCTGCTGTTCATTGCCGCCCTCGGAGCGCTGGTCACACTGGGCTCGAGCGCCTTACCCACCGGCGCTCACTGGGGCCGTTTCGATCCCGAATGGCTGGCTCTACTGAAAGGCCGCAGCCCTTATCTCTTTATGGCTCACTGGCAGCTCGAAGACTGGTGGCGAGCCCTCATCACCCTCACCACCCTGCTGCTGGGCGTCATCGCTCCGCCCGGTCCGCGCGCCGCTGTGCTCTCCAAAGCCGCACTCGTGATCTTGTTGGGCGGTATCGCCCTGACCCTGATCGGCTGCGATTTGTTGCACTCGGTACTATTGACGCAGCTGCAGCCGTGGCGCTGCCAATGGTTTGCCACGGTGGTCGCGGCGTTGTTGCTTCCCGCGATCCTTGCCGAGCTCTGGCACAAGGACATCGCGGAGCGCACCGCCGCTCTGGCGTTGTTGGCCGCCTGGGTGTTCGCCTCGGATTTCTACGCGCTCGTCGCCATCTGCGCCTGCTTCGCGTCGCTGGCGTTGCTGTCCAAGCTCAAACCCAGCGAAGCCCGCTGGTTGTTCCTGGGCTCGGCCGGGTTGCTGACCGTCGCGCTGCTGTGGCGTCTGGGCTCCAATCTCGAATTCACGGATGCCTATTCCATGGATCCAAGACTGCCGCTGTGGCTGCGCCGCACGACGAGTTTCGTGCGTGACGGCAGCGTACCCATGGCGCTCATTGCCGGGGCTTATGGATTGGCGCGCAGCCGCTATGCACGGCCCAGCCTGCTGATGTTTGGCGGGCTCGCACTCGCGGCCTGCGCTGCATTGCTGCCGTCCACCTGGAATCGCTGGACGCATCGCGACTATCCGCCCAGCCTGGTCGAGAGATTCTCTGCCCTACGCGCGCAGCTCGCCCCGAACGCCGAAGTCTTCTGGCCCCAATCTCCGCTGGGCACGTGGATGTTGCTCGAACATCCCAGCTATCTCTCCGTCATACAGACATCGGGCATGGTGTTCTCCCGCGCCAGCGCCGTGGATCTCGAGCGCCGCGCCGACGCTTTGAAGACGGTGATAGGTCCGGGGACGTTCATGGATTGGAACAATGGGGGCGGCACCGGCCTGGAACTCGCCAAGTCGCAGCAAATCGGCGCCTGCGGCACCGGTGCGTTCGAGTATCTGGTGACCACCGCGGACTTGGGGCTTGAGTTGCTGGCCTCGGTTCCCTCGTCTACCGGATCGGCCAACAGGCGCATTCGCCTGTACCACTGCCCACCCTCGGCAGGCTGAAGCGCCTCACGCCCCTCGGTGGGCTGAGCTGCCTCACACCCTCGCGGCAGCCGCCGCCACATAGGATATGGGGGCATCCGCAAGGCTGTCGAAAATCACTTCCTTCCAGGCGCTTTGCGTTGCGATGAGCGTGCGCAACAGCTTGTTGTTGAGCGCATGGCCGGATTTATAGCCGCTGAACTCGCCGATGAGGCTGTGCCCAAGGAGGTACAGATCGCCGATCGCATCGAGAATCTTGTGTTTGACGAATTCATCCTCGTAGCGCAGACCGTCCTCATTGAGCACGCGGTAATCATCGAGCACGATGGCATTATCGAGGTTGCCGCCGAGCGCCAGATTTCGCGCCCGCAGGCTTTCCAGATCGCGCATGAAGCCGAAGGTGCGCGCCCGGCTGATTTCGCGCAGGAACGAGGTGGTCGAAAAATCCATGGAAGCGACCTGCGAGTGCTTCTTGAAAGTCGGATGATTGAACTCGATTTCGAAGTTCACCTTGAAGCCGTCATAAGGATCGAAGCGCGCCCACTTGTCGCCGTCGTTCACCTGCAGGCTTTCGAGGATGCGAGTAAAACGCTTCGGGGCTTTTTGCTCTTCGATGCCCGCCGACTGGAGCAGGAACACAAAGGGCCCCGCGCTGCCGTCCATAATGGGTACTTCTCCCGCGCTCACTTCCACCAGGGCGTTGTCGATGCCGAGCCCGGCGAGGGCGGACAGCAAATGCTCCACCGTCGAGACTTTCACCTCGCCGACTTGCAACGTCGTGCCCATCATGGTGTCGCCGACATTCTCGGCACGCGCCCTGATATCCACTGGCGTATCCAGGTCCGTGCGGCGGAAAACGATGCCAGTCTCCGGAAGCGCCGGCCGCAAAGTCATCAAGACTTTTTTGCCGGTATGCAGTCCCACTCCCGTGGCCCGAATCGAATTCTTCAGTGTTCTTTGATTCAACATGTAAAAGCAGCGTCGACCTATGTAAAACAGCACCAAAGGTACCACAGCCAGGTCTGAAGCCCACAATCGAAAAAAGTTCAAACGGGCGCTCGTTTCGGCCAAAACGGCCTCCACGAGCGCCAAACTGGAATGTAGTGCTGGCGCTTAACGCCGCGTAATCCAGGGGTCACCCCAAGGGCAAAGGACCCCCTGCGACTTCGCGGCGAAAGGCGCCGGTCAATCCGCCTGTCGGCGCAAAAATGCCGGGATGTCCAGCAAATCCTCCGACTCCACCTCCGCCCGCAACCCGTCGCCCACGGCACGCTGCCGCTGCACGGTCGGCCGGTCCAACATGGCATAGTCGGTCGGCGCGGACGGCGACTTCTGACGCACCACCCGCATGGTCGGGGTGGGTGCAAGGGAGGCGGCCACCGGCTGCGGAGCCGCACGTGCCACGGGCTTGCCCAAGCCAGTCGCCACCACGGTGACGCGGATCTGATTCGCCATTTCCGGATCGATGACCGTGCCCACCACGACGGTGGCGTCATCCGATGCGAACTGCTTGATGACGTTGCCGACTTCTTGGAACTCGCCGATGGACAGGTCCATGCCGGCGGTGACGTTGACCAAAATGCCCTGAGCGCCGGCGAGATTGATGTCCTCGAGCAGCGGACTGGAAATGGCCGCCTCGGCCGCTTCGCGCGCCCGGTCTTCGCCCGCCGCCGAACCCGAACCCATCATGGCCATGCCGGTTTCCGACATGACGGTACGCACGTCCGCGAAGTCGACATTGATGAGACCCGGCCGGGTGATGAGCTCGGCGATGCCCTGCACGGCGCCTTGCAGCACCGTGTTCGCCGCCTTGAAGGCGTCGAGCAGCGTCGTGCTGCTACCCAGCACGGCCAGCAGCTTCTGGTTCGGAATGGTGATGAGGGAATCGACGTACTTGCCCAACTCCATCATGCCCTGGTCAGCCACGCGCGAGCGCTTGTTGCCTTCCATCTCGAAGGGCTTGGTCACGACGGCCACCGTCAGAATGCCCAGTTCCTTCGCAACCTGCGCGACCACCGGCGCCGCGCCCGTGCCCGTGCCGCCGCCCATGCCGGCGGTGATGAACAGCATGTCGCAGCCTTCGATGAGTTCGATGATGCGATCACGGTCTTCCATCGCGGCCTGACGACCCACTTCGGGATCGGCGCCCGCGCCCAATCCCTTGGTGATATTGCAGCCGATCTGCAGCGCGGTGCGCACCTTGCCGTGCTTCAACGCCTGCGCATCGGTATTGATGCAAATGAACTCGACGCCCTCGAGGCCGGCTTGCACCATGTGGGCAACCGCGTTACCGCCGCCGCCGCCGACACCGATCACTTTGATGACAGCACTTTGGCTGTAGGAATCCATCAGTTCAAACATTCCAGTTCTCCTTACGGTTGTAATTCA
>Ga0302310_10001226_pt1 | contig 22032 bp, 19 predicted proteins | sample III_Palsa_N1_2_FD_200451 | JGI IMG/M metagenome (GOLD analysis project Ga0302310, IMG submission 200451) | Peat permafrost microbial communities from Stordalen Mire near Abisko, Sweden - III_Palsa_N1_2 | ecosystem: Environmental > Terrestrial > Soil > Palsa > Peat permafrost | place: Sweden...
TGGCCACGCACCGCGCCATCGACCAGTTGCGCCGGCGACCGCCCATAGCGACGAGTGACGATGTCCTTTCGTTAGTCGATGAGACAGAGGCTGGGGATCCGCTGCTGGCGAATCGGCTGCGGGCGTTGATCGGTGATCTGCCAGCACACGCCCGCGCCGTCGTTGTGTTGCGTTATCAGGAAGATATGGATCCGACCGAGATTGGTGAACTCCTGGATATGCCGCTGAATACCGTCAAGAGCCACCTGCGCCGGGCCTTGGAAGTATTGAGGGCGCATCTCACATGAGCGGCGATCTGGATCAGGATCTGCGCCGAGCGCTGCGGCCTGTGGAGCCAACTCCCGAGTTCACTTTCAGGTTGCTGGCCAGGGTGGCGAAGCAGCGCCGCGCAACGACAGTCACTGGGCGCCCGTGGCTGCGTCAAGTGGCGGTGGCAGCCAGCGTGTTGCTGGTTTTTGGCCTGAGCTGGCGGGGGTATCAGCATCAGCAGCGAGCGCGCGCACTGCAAGCGCATGCAGAGCTACTCAAGGCCCTGGCCATTACCAGCCGATCGCTCGATCAAGCGTATCAGGCCGTTTCTTCACTCGATGCCGAGCGGGTGCCCGGCGGATGAGGCGCGTACCTTCCTGCCTGCGTGCGTGGATAGCTTGCGCCGCGTATGTGGTGAGCTGCTTTCCAGCCCTCGTCCTTGCGGCGGATCTGCGGCTGCCGGATTTTGACTTGCTTCGCGACAAAGCCAGCGACTCGGTCGTCATCTCCCTGGATGAGAGTCTCCTCGGGATGGCCGGACAATATCTGGATCCCTCTAATCCGGCAGACGCCAAAGCGAAATCGGTCATTCAGGGGCTGAAGAGCATCCAGGTGCGCAGCTTTACCTTCGAAAAGAGCTATCCGGTGCCAACCGCCGAGATTGCCGCGTTACGCGCCCAATTGATGCCGCCGCGCTGGCGGCAGGCGATCAAGACCCATAGCGAGAGCGATCACTCGGACGTGGATCTGTACATTGCGGCCGACGGCAATCAGGCTCAGGGGCTGGTGCTTATCGTAACCGAGCCGCACGAGTTCACGGTGGTGAGCATCTCTGGCGCAATTGATCTCGAGAAACTGCATAGCCTGGAGGGGCACTTGGGTGTGCCAAAATTGCCCGCAGGCAAGTAGGCGCATGAAACCGGTTTGTCTCGCGGGAGGCTCTGAATTTGTGAGCTGCGATCGTCGGCCCCCGGCGCATGAAACAGCGACGTTTGCTTGAAGCTCGCCGCTGAGATATCTGCGAAATCCCAAATATCATTGGGTGGGCTCGGAATAGGAATTCCCCATGATGTGGTGGCCCGGCACGGTTGCACGCCTGCGAGGGGTGAGCGGCTGTAAAGCTCGGATACTTGTGACTAGCGCGTGCAGTCCCCGAGGCGCGTCCGCTGTTTGGCCATGGATTCTTCCATATCACGAAGCAGGTCCGCGACCTCACAGTCAGCCTCCGATTCGTCGATCACGATGGCGCCCCTGTCATCCAGCTGCAGGCGCATCAAGCCAGGCGTATGCGCCTCGACGGTCGCGAGCAGCGCCGCCTGCCGGCGAAACTCTCTGAGCAGCTCACGACTGCGCTGCTGCAGCTTCTTGTGATCGAGGGCCGCTCTGATGGTGGACAGCAAATCGGTCGGATTGCAAGGCTTGAGAAAGAATCGATAAACCTCACCTTCGTTGATGGCACGCACGGCGGCTTCGAGCGTTGCTTGCCCCGATAAAATGATCCGGATCGTATCCGGGAAGCGAACACGGACTGCCGCGAGAAACTCCGAACCCGACTGCTGAGGCATCCGCTCGTCGGAGACCACGACCTCGACGGTACGATGCTCGAGAATACCAAAGGCCTCGGCCGCCGAGATCGCGGTCAGGACCTCGAACTGCGTCTTTGGAAAGTGACGGCTCAACGCAGTCGAGACGTTCGGCTCGTCGTCGACCAGCAGGATGGTGGTCAAGTGCGAAACTGCTGTCATCGGCTTATCCTCGGTGGTGGGCGAACTGATCATGTTGGAACTTGCACTCGAAATGGTTCTTTGAGCTGCGCGCCCGTGCAGATGCTGCGGAGGCGAACCAGCAGGGAGGTCGTCACTTCCTGGCCAGCGGGCACCAGACACGCCCCGTTGTGGGTCAAAAGCGGCTCATCCAGAAGCATGCCGGCGGCCAGATCGACTAGGCGGAGCTGGCGTAAAACGGTTTCACGACCCGCGACTGGCGTTTTGGCGAGCGCTTCGATGACCGCATTCGGCAACCACTTCATAGTGATACGCAGCGCTCCAGCCGCGTCGCGGGTATTGCGTCCTTTGCCAATCTGGCGGTCGAACTCGCACGCTGCACTCAGCAGGACGCTGCCGGCCGTGGGCACATCCCACTGGCTGCTGTCCACTGAGATCGCCGCTTCGCCCACAAACCCATTCTGGGCGCGGACGATGGCGGCGACTTCCTCAAGGCGGGGAATACTTTCCAGTAATCTGCCGGCCAGTTCCGAGTGTGCGAGATACTGATTCCGCTCCTCATCCGTCAGCATCTGCCCTGCTTCCACTTTGGACAATGTGTCCTTGGGCAGAGACATGCAGCCAATCTGAGATACCAATGCGGCCATTGGCCACTGCCAACGCTCCCGCAACGCCAGCGCTGCGACCAGCGCCTTGACATAGCGCTCCAGCCGCAGCGCGCGAGCGTAGGCGGCCGGGCTTACCACCCCCATGATCTCAATGAGCATTCTTACGGCACCGCCAAGGGTTTGCTCCAGGAGCATTTTCTCCGCGGTGATGAGCTGGTACTGCTCGACGCCAGTGCCCACCGCCGCCAGTAGGCATTGGGTGCTGCACGGTTTACTGAGGAATCGGAAGATATTGCCTTCGTTTACGGCGGCAATCGTCGCTGGTAAGTCCGCCTGACCGCTTAAAATGATGCGCACGGATTCAGGCCACGATTCGCATACCTTGGTAAGGAATTGCGCGCCATTCATCTGCGGCATGCGCATGTCTGAAACCACGACCACAAACGGCCCGGCAGTTTCCAGCAATCGCAGCCCTTCGGCGCCGCTGGTGGCGGTATGGATGTCAAAGCGGCTACGCAACGAGCGTGCTATCCCCTCGAGCACGTGTGGCTCGTCATCGACAAAAAGTACGCGCTCCATCATGGGCCGCACCTACAGGCCGTCGGCAGATCTCGCCTGAGCGACGCACCGCTGAGGCGCGCAATCCATTTTGTTTCAAACGCGCTCATGCTGCGGCGGCCGCGCTGGTCGCCTCGAGGGGCAGCCTAATTACAAAGGTCGTGCCCCGACCAACTTCACTGCTGACCGTAAGGGATCCACCGTGCTTTTGAACAATCACGTTGTGCGCGATGGCCAGACCCTGGCCAGTACCTTTGCCGACTGGTTTGGTGGTAAAGAAGGGATCGAAGATCCGCTCCTGGATCTGCCGTGGCATCCCGCAGCCGTTGTCCGAGATGCTCACCTCAAGCTCATGATCCGTATGACTGGTGACCACCCGAATGGTGCCTTTGGTCGAGCTGTTGGCGGCAGCGCTTTCGCCGATGGCATGCGCCGCATTAACGATGATATTGAGGATCACCTGGTTGAACTCGCCCGGAAACACCGGCACCTGCGGCAAGGTGGCATCAAACTCGGTTTTTATGTCTGCCAGATATTTCCACTCGTTGGTGGCGACCATGATGGTGCTGGCAATGGCGCGGTTGATGTCAGTCAGGGTCCGATCCTGGCCCGGATGGGAGAATTCCTTCATCGCCCCGACAATCTTGCCAATGCGCTCGATTCCCTCCAGTGACTGAGCGACGGCTTTAGGTATTTCTTCGCGCAGGTAGGGCAGATCGACCTCATCAACACGACTGGCCGCCGATGCGCCTGAGGCTGGCGTTAGGGCTTCGAGACGCTCATCGAACAGGGCCAATAGCTGTTTGAAAGAGTCTCCCAGAAAACGCACGTTATCTCCCACGTACTGAGTCGGCGTGTTGATTTCGTGCGCAATGCCGGCCGCAAGCTGGCCAATGGACTCAAGCTTGGTGGCCGTGGCAGCCTGCATCTGGCTCAGCTTTGCTTCGTGAATGTCGGCGAGCGTTCCAACCGCGCGCAGCGCGTGACCCAGATCATTGCGCTTGGCTACACGCCCGCGCACCACGACAAAACGGAAGGATTCACCGATGCGGACACGTGCGACGGTCCCCAGAGTGGTGATGAGACCGCTAAGCAGTGCGCTCCATTCGCTCAGGTAGCGCGGCCGGTCATCCGGATGCACAAGCTCGGCAGGTATCGGACTGTCCACGGCGTGCTTGCCGCTGGCCTCTGGCAGAAGCTCGCTCCAGCGGCGGGAGCTCGTCAGCGCCTTTGTAGTCAGATCGAGATCCCACACGCCAACGCTATTGGCTTCAAGGGCCAGCGTCCAGCGCTCTTCGTCCTCGCGGATCTTCTGCGCAATCTGTTCCTCCTCGGTGATGTCTTCGCCGATGAACAGAATGCCACTGGCGGCTGCGGATGTCGGATACAGTGGCAGGCGGCTCACGCTCATGATGCGCTCCTCGCCGCTCGGCAACCGGAAGGTTTCTCGAATCCGCAACACCGGAATTCCGGTCACGACAATCTGCCGATCGATGTCATCGTGATGGCTTAATTGCCGAGCCAGCGCAGGCACCTGGTCCCGAGTCAGCCCGATGATGTCGGCCGGGCAGCTGAGGCCCACAGCCTGCACAAAGCGCTCATTGCAGCCGCGGTAAGTTGAGTGATGATCCTTCCATACGATCATCTGCGGCAGACCGTTGATGATGGTCGTGAGCAGATTGCGCTCCGCAATCAGCTTCTCGGCATGCCGCTTGCCCTCCGTGATGTCCACCTCGAGTGCCACAAAATATTCCAGTCGTCCATGGCAATCACGAGTCGGTCGGATTTCGCTGCGGATCCACAGCGGCTTGCCCGCCTTGGTGTAATGGATGATTTCGGTGTCGACGCCCAACCCCGAACCAACGCGTTGCTGTATCAGTGCAGAGGTCTTTTGATCAGTTTCAGGGCCGTGAAGAATGTCCGGGGTCTGGCCAACCGCTTCCTCGGCGCTGTATCCGGTTAACTGTGTGAATCCCGGATTGACCCACTCAATCTGCCCTTGAGGACTGAGGATCATGATGGCGCGATCTGTGTGTCTCGCAACCAACCGGCCGAACTGCTCCTCGACGTTCTCGGCGTGGGGCTCGCGATCGAGATCCCGGGCGGAACTGATGTTCGTATGGGAAACGAATATGCGGCCCGCTCTGTCGAGGGTAGAGGTCCGGAACTCGAGGAAATGCCAGCCTAGATTTGTCCCGCTACCCGAACTGAACGAGGCCGAGGGCGCCGATTTGGCATCGTGCAGCGCGCAGCCGAAGGCTGTGACAATCCGCAGTTGCACTGCGGTCGCGGCTGTCGGTCCCGAGCGGGCGCGCAGAAAGTTGCCACCGGCGCGCCAGGCGGTCTCAGCTGGCGCCATCACATCGGCCCACGCCCGCCACGAGGCATTGCAGAGCAAGACCTGCCCCTTGCTGTCCAACACCGCCAGCTCGAACGGCACGATGTCCAGATCGGTGGGCCAAGTGTGCACACCGCTCATAGTGTACGCACGGTGGTGGTCAGTTCCATCTCAGGTACGGCGGCTTGCCATTCCGGCCATCGTCCGGCCAGACCGAGATGCTCCAAGTACGCGGTCTGGAGCGAGCCGCTGGCAGCATCCAAAGCATTCGGGAACCGTTCGTGCGCCATGATATCGGCGACATGCAATACGCCGCAGAGACCGAAGGTATCCTCGCCGCACTGGGCGGGGTCGTGATGCCAGGCGATCGCTTCGACAATCGCGTCTGGAAAGCTCCAGAGACCCAGCAAGTAGGCTCCGACCTCCGCATGCTGCGTGTCAATGAGTGTGCGGGTGTCCGCCAGCCACTGCTCGCGCTGCGGTCCCGCAGCCGGAGGAGTCCGGGTAGCCAACACAAGTTTTCCCAGATCGTGCAGTACGCCGGCAAGGAATGCCGCCTCGGCAAGCTTGCCCGGTAGGCGCTCATGCCGCGCGATGGCGCGCGCACAGGCGGCAGTGTCAAAGCTGTGGTGCGCCAGACGCTCCAGATCGAAACCGGGGAACGCGATCGGTGTTTCGGTCGCAAACAACTCCTGGCCGAGCACCAGGGCGGTAATGGTATCCACACCGATAAACGCCATCGCGCGTTCCACCGTTTGCACCTGGGTGCGAAGGCCGAAGAACCCGGAATTCGCGATGTTGACGATCTTTGCAGTCATCGCCAAGTCGCGCCTGATGATGCGCGCGATCTCATCGGTGGACGCATCATCGCTGCGCAGACTGGCCAGGAGTTCCTGATAGGCTTTGGGCGGGCTCGGCAGCGTATCGACGCTGCCGACAATCTCTGCCAGACGTTTGTTGGTCAGCAGCCCTTTGAGTTTTTTCGTGCGCGCGATGGCGGTCTTTAGCGTGGGCGCATCGCAGGGCTTGGACAGGTACTGCTGGGCAGGTCCGGTGGCACGAATGATCCGTTCCTGATCAGACTCACCCGATAGAATCAGGCGCATTGACTGTGGGTACAGACGCTTTACTTCGGCCAGTAATTGCACGCCATCCATATCCGGCATGCGCATGTCAGAGACGACGACATCTGCGGGTTCCTGTTCGAGGGATTCAAGCGCGTGGGTGCCGCTGTCGGCGAAGCGCATCTGCCACTCGCTACGCATGCAATACATGCTGCGGCGCATGCCCTCGAGAATCCGGGTTTCGTCATCGACAAAGAGCACGCGAATCATTGGAGTAATAGATCCATTGCCGTTACGGCCGCGCCAAGTGCGCGAATACCTCTGATGCTCCAGGCCCCAAACAGGAATTGGGTCGGCAAACTGGAGTCGGGCATGGCTTGCCCGTTCGACGCATGCTCCGGCAGGCCGGCGCCACTTAGGGAAGCTCGCGGGCCCCCCGTAGGCGTCGCTCGGCCTGTGTCAGAGGAGCTCAGCGGCCCCGCAAAGCATCGCGCATGGATAACAGGCCCGAGCGCTTGGTTGCGTCCGTATCCGGCGCGCTCGGTATGTTCGTGAGCACACGGACGGTAATTGGAGACCCTGCGAGTCACTGGCGCACACCCAAGGAATGTCAGTCCGACCCATTCATGGCGTGTGTATCGGCTCTCCGAGGAGCTGGCTGAATAGGAGATGTACCTATTCTGTCTAGGACGACAGACGGGAATGAGGTAGGGGAGTTGCTTAGTCTCGGGGAGGCGAGCCCGCCTTAGGCCTCAATCACGTCACAGCGAATGGCGAGCCGGACCAGCTGCGTGATGTTGTTGAGCCCCAGTTTCTTATTGATGGCCGCGTGGTGGACGGCCACAGTCTTGGGGCTAATGGAGAACATCACTGCAATCTCAAGGGTGGATTGACCTTCCGCGAACTGCTGGAACAGCTGATGCTCGCGTCGTGAGAGCGCGCCCAACGGCCCGGCGGGGATGCCGGCGATCACCGCGCTGAGCAACTCCGTGGCACGACTGGAGTCAATGCGAGTCTCCCCATTTGCGAGTGCGCGAATGGCACTCACCAGATGGGTCAGGTCACGCGTTTTGGCGAGAAAGCCTTGAGCGCCAGCTTGCATTACCCGAATAATCATCGCTTCGTCATCGTGGCTGCTAAACATTAGGATGCAAGCTGAGGGATCCTGCGCCTTGAGCCGACGAATAGTCTCCAGGCCCTCAAGACCGTGATCTCTGAGCTCCAGCAGGACAACGTCGGGTCTAGCTGTGGCGTAGGCAGCGCAGGCCGCCTCTTTGTCCTCGGCTTCTGCCAAGACCTGGATGTCTGCAGTGTCGTGCAAGACGCTGCGACAACCTTCACGGACCACGGGTTGGCTGTCCACGACCAGAACGGAGATGGGCTGGGGTACTCTGAACATGCCACTCACGTCGGGCTCCGCGCAGCAGGCTGCAGTAGCAGTTCGGGCATCGGGCTGAGGACGGGTTGCGCAGCGCCGCACCCGGATGATTGGGCACGTATGTGCTTGCAAGAGTCACGTCGTCTGCTCATGGGACCCACTGTCCTGCGGACCGCGGGCATGCGAGACGCCAGGTTGGCATTTGAGCGCACAGGCTAGCAGTCGTCCTACCACTTTTCGGTGCGGCGGCGCGCTTAGCTCAAGCACTTGGGAGGCCAATTCAGGCATCCGACCAGTCCGTCCGGAATCGGACCGTAGCCCGGCGGCGGTGGACGATTCCGCACGCGTTGCACAACAGGTGCCCATTACCCCAGCGCGCGCAACACAAAATCGGCAAGCGCATCCAGTTCGGCCTTAGGCGGCGATGCTTTTTCGGTGATACGCACCCCCTCAATCGCTGCAATCAAGAAATTGGCGATCACGCGCGCAGGCGCAGTCTCCGTAACCTGACCTTGCTTCTGTGCCTGCGCGATGGCGTATTCAAAAGCGTCGCGTAGTTCCCGCAACATGATTACAACGTGCTTGGCCACCTCGGTGTCATGGTCGGCCAATTCGAGTGCACTGTTGGTGGCAAAGCAGCCGCTCACCACTCCTTTTTGATAGAGCGTAGTCATCATAAACCGCACCACGCGCTCAATGCCCTTGCGTGGTGAGTCGGCGCTCGTGAGCGCATGGCGTACCCGCGCAACCAGATCCGTGCGGTAATGCAGCAAGGCGGACAGAAACAAACTGTGCTTGTTGCCAAAGGCGGCATAAATGCTCGGCTTTTCGACACCCAGCGCGCTGGTCAGCATCTCCATCGAGGTGGCCCCGTAGCCGTGCTTCCAGAATAGCGCCACGGCTTTCGATAGGGCTTCCTCCTTATTTAATTTTCGTCCCATGCGCCAATCTCGTCCGTGCTGAACCTGCTTGCGTCATTGTACCAAACGGTATATCGTGCTGTACCGATCGGTACAGATCGGTTATCTGATGACCAGCCCGCGCATCCTTAGCAAGCTGTTTCCATTTTCATCATCGTTCAGGCCCAAGGAGACTTGTCATGCCCATGATTGATGTTTACGCAGCCAGAGATCTGTTCCCACCCGATGCGGACCGTCCTTTGGGCGAAGCACTAACCCTTGCATTGTTGCGTGCCGAAGGGGTAGCAACTCCAGGTGCGTTCCATTTGAACAATACGGCGGCGTACATCCACCGATTACAGCCATCGGCAGTGCAAACCGCGGCCAGCGCTAATGCGCGCACCGTACGCGTGCAAGTGATAACGCCGCCTGGCGCCCTGTCGCGCGAAGGCCAAAAGCAGATTGTGAAAGAGGCTACCGATATCGTAGCGCGGATATCCGGGGACCCCAGTCAGGCACAGCGTACCTGGGTGATCTTGAGCGAAGCAGCCGAGGGTGGTTGGGGATTGCTGGGTACAGCCTTCGGCGTCGAGGAATTTGCCACATTGGCCGCCAAGGCGCGCACTGCGAAGTAACCAGCCCAGCTGTCTGGAAACCGCCAACATTACGAACACTAGCATTGAGAGAAGCGTGCCGATATAGCGCACGTATCAACATCCCCCGTCGGCGCACATTCCGATGGTGTTGGCCAATCGGTTGAACCCTTATAGGTGGGCGGAGAACGCTCTTAGTCTGGCGCCTGTCGGTGTCGCTTGGTTGGTGGCGGATTCGTTGGCGCGGCGGACCAGCCCCGGCAGCCGTTGAGAAATAACCGGACGGCGTTGTCAGCCCAGGCCTCCAGCTCCTCGGGTCGGAATGCAGCGCCGAGCCCGATGGCGCGACGCTGCGGCAGAGCGACGACGGTGTGCAGAAACTGTTCGGCCGCGAATTCTGCCGCCTGGGGAGTGAACTGCGGATCCTCCAGCGAACGCGTGAGCAGGGCCGCAATCATAGTGGTCGCCTGTTGCGCCCAACCCTCGTCGTGGACGGCGCGGGTCAGTTCGGGGAATCGAGCGGACTCGGCGGTGACAAGTCGCTGCAGGGCGATCGCATCGGGTGACAGGGCAGCCCGCAGGAACAGACCTGCGAGCCGACGCAGAATCTCATGCAGGGTTGTGCCCTCGAGCAGCGGCACATCCGCCGGGGGCCTGACTTTCTCGATGATCCGGTGCAGTACCGCGGCGAACAACGCTGCCTTATCTGCGAAGCGATGATAGAAGGTACGCTTGGAAATCCCGGCGCGTCGCGCCACCGCTTCAATGGATGTGGGTCCGTACCCCTCTGAAAGAAACAGCTCGGTGGCAACCACCAGGATGCGCTCGCGCAGCTGGGCGGATTCGGTGCGCGAGGGCCTGCCTCCAGAACGTACCTTGCGTCGATGCGAGGCGATGCTTCTATCTGCGGCGGTAGCCGGAGTTGCTGGAGTGATTGGAGGAGTGGCCACCGTAAGCGCCATAGTAACGCGGGCTAGGCGTGTAGTAACCATGCGCGGGTGCAGACCCTCTTGGCGACGGTGCGCCATAGGGTGACGGTGTTCGCCCGTAGCCCCAAGGTGCCGGGTTGGACGCCGGAGCATAGGGGCGCGGTTGCTGCGCATAGAAGGCCGGCGGCGCATAGTAGCCAGGATATGGCGGCGCGTACGCCGGTGCCGCTGGATAGGGCGCGCCCGCGTAACGCTGCTCCGAATTCCCGGCCGCAGGAATTGTCGCTAAGGCAGCGAGCGCCGCCAGCGGATGGCCTAGGAGCCAGGGCAGTGCCAGGAATGGACCAACGGCCGAGGCCTTGGTCACCGGCAAGAGCGCCAATACCGCAACAGCGGTCATTGGGAGAATCATTCTTTTGATCCCGACCATTGCGTTCTCCTTAATAGATAAGGCTCCAAGCCTGGCGCGGAGCCTACGCCGCTTTACCAATTAACGCAACGGTACCGGTGCGTTTACTAATAAAGCCCGGTATATCAATGGCCTCTGCAGATCTCTTCGATGAGAACTTCGGGCTGTCGCAAGAGCGGTGCAGGCAGGCCGCCGAGCGCGCGGCTCAATCAAGCCTGGAAATTCAAAACAGCGAACGAAAAGGGACTCGAAGACTTTGACAGCGAGAGCCGGTGCTCGGTTGCAGTATCTCCACTCCGCTGCTCACTGCCACCGCTTTCTGCGCGCTCCTACGTGTCCCGCATTGACCTGATGTCTCGCTCGGCAACACGGCTCGGAGCGATGGCTCCTTCCCCCGTGACAAACGGGGGCGAGCTCCACTCAGACCGTACGTTTCGGGCTGAATTAAGGTCCATGCCGCTTTTCAGCGCTGGTTTCGAGACGCCCCACACGTTGAAGCTCAGGGTTTGCGGGTATGGTTCTAGATCTGGGTATGCCTTCTGCAACGACTGCGGATGTCGCCAACCTTATAGACCAGCCCTCAAATCAAGAATGAGAGGCATCGGCGCCCCGCGTTAGCGCGCGAGCTTTCCTGGCAACGGTGTTGTCATCGTGGTGAATAGGCCACGGTTACTGCAGAAAGTCGCTACGACCTACCTAGCGGGTCCTTCATTCAGCCATCCCAGAACAACAGTGTTCTGATGCCGGCGTTATTTCACTCGAAATTAAGTGCGAATAATTTGCAAGCAAAGGAACTCGTTTATGGATACACGCGCGCTAGTACTTTCTGCTGCAGGAATTTTGAGTGTGGCATTAGTCAACCCGGCCCTTTGCCAGAACTCGACCAATACAAGTGAAAGAGTGGTCGAGGAAACGCTCGTCTTCAAAGACCCAACGGTTAGTGCGCCAGGAAACTGGATATTTGGCGCAGCCTTGGAGGAGAGCTACGAATTCGCCCCAATCACGACATTCAATGTCAATGGATCGCTGGAAAGCGGGCGAATCGACAGTTCAAAGCCGGGGATCAGTGCGTTTGCGGGCTACGGCGACCTCACCGGCAACTATACATTTAGAAAAGGTAATGAGAATCTCTCGCTTTCAACGGACGGCGTAAGCGATACGCAGGCCAACAGCGTAAACGAAAACGAGATTACTCTTAGGTGGAGATTCGGCAGTCTGGATGGAAGCTGGTTAGTGCCGTATATATACGCTGGTTATGTCGACATTCACGTCGGCACCGTCGATACGATAACTTCTCCCCCAGGCGCCTATTGGGCATCGGTGGGCGGAGTCAATCGAAGCCCCGTCGGAACCTCGACGACCCTATGGCAAGGAACCATGGCGGGAGTCGGCGGAATTATTCCTGTCTCGAGCAATTTTGGCCTTCGCACTGATGAAGGAGTTATTAGCACCCGCTCGAGCTGGGAAAGCGAATTTGGCCCGAGTGCGAAGGGATCGGGTGTCGGCGGCCGCTTTACTGGAACGATGTACTACAACATCGCCAAAGGCCTGAACGCGCAAATCGGCGGCAGATACGAGTACTTAAATGGCGGCAGCAGCGGCATCGCCAGGTACCGGAACGGAGTATTTGTCATGTTAGGGTATGTGTTCAAATAATCTGGACATCTCTAGATCGACCCGGCCGGCGGTCAACGCGAGCGGCTTTCGGCTGTCATTAAATCAGGAAACTCCTTGCACAAGCGGTCAGTGAAATTCCTGCTCGGGCTAGCCCTTTTCACGTGCGCCAATGCGCACGCCCTTGAAGACCATGCGCTTCTGATTGGCATAAGCCAGTACTCGGAAATAAACAGCCTTCGATATGCCGATGCTGATGTGCGCGCGTTCTATCAATTATTGACGGATTTTGGTGGATACAAGGAATCCAACGTCGATCTGTTGCTTAATCAACACGCCACCAAAGCAGCAATTAGCGAAAAGATTCAGCAAATCATCGATGACAGCGAAAAGAACCCGCTGGATCATTTTATCCTGGTGTTTGCCGGGCATGGACTACCAGGTCAAATAAATGGAGAGGCGACCGACCTCTTTCTTGCCCCATTTGATGCTTCCACAAAGGACAATAATTTCTTCTCAAATGGAACCCAAGTGGCGAATGAAACCTTCATCGACAAGGCGTGGCTTGCAAGGCAGCTCTCGGCGATTCACGCAAACTCGATAATCGTCATACTCGATTCGTGCTACAGCGGCACAAAGGATTTTGGCAGTCTCTTTCTGTCGAACATGGGCTACTCCGTTAGATTCTACGGCTCTGATCCAGGCAGCCGAATCGCCGTAGAAAAGAGATCTGCACAGCTCGTTAGCAGCGATGTGAAGGTCAGCAATCGAACTCCATCCACTTTGCGTAAGGTCGCGTACCTGGCCTCCAGCCGCGAGGATCAGGTGTCGACCGAGTACGACGAACTCGAACACGGCGCTTTGAGCTACTGTATTTTTGAATATATCAGGAGTGTCCAAAGGGATGCTTACGTCGATGAGCGCAAGTCGCTCACAGTTCGCGATCTTTATTCGAACATTACCCGGCTTTTCCACGAGGTTGAAGTCAATGGCATGCCGCTGGATAAGGTCCATCAACCGTTCCTACTTGCTATTCCGGATGATGGGACGGTTTTAAACCTGGAGTTTGCTTCGATTCCTGGCACCAAGCCCAGGCAAGATGAGATCGAAAGACTAGGTGTACTCGACGTCACCACGGACTTGGCCGATACGGAAGTGCTGGTTGATGGAGAGAAAAGGGCAGCAGGACCGACCTCCCGCTTGAATTTGATCGATGGAAAGCACCTAATTGAAGTTTATATACCAAGCACCGGATACCGATACTCTTTCACCACCAACATTTCGCATGCCTTACCAGTAGCTGCGCGAGTGCCGGTGCGAGGCTCCTTGGACGTGGAGTCGTATTGGATGCAGAATGGGGAGAAGACCCGTGGACCAGACCTGCAAGTTTTCATCGATGGCGGATTCCAGGGCAATTCCGAATTGCATATGGATAATTTAATCGCTGGGTCCCACTTGCTTGAGGTGCGCTACAAGGACGTGACCAAAACACGCCGAATCGAGATAAGGCCAGATTCGCCGCTTCGCGTAAAATATTTGCTTGTTCGTGAGGCAGCCCGGCCTGCCCATGATGACAAGGGTGTCGGAACGGTCATTTTCTGACTTGTGGCTGATAGCCTCAGCAACAACATGGATCCGGTACGGCGCGAAGTTGTTTTGGGCGCTCTAGCCTGCGTAGCTGCATCGGTACGGGTTGCTGCTCACGATATCGCGGTTGGGCCAGACGCGTTTACCGGAACCTGGTCCGCCTTCGTCGGCTCCGATGATCCACCGACCCGACTGAAACTCGTTATCGACGCTGCTGGAACGGGAAGTCTTTCTGTGATCGATCAGGGCGAGGTCCCGATAGGTCATCTGGAGACCCGGTCGCCACAGCTGAGGTTTGACATCGAGAAGCCGCCGATCTCCTACGAAGGCACGCTGCGCGGCTCCGATCGCATCGTCGGCGTCTGTCATCGCGGCAATCAGGATATCCCGCTCGATTTTATCAGGGGTGATCTGTATACGGAGCCACCCGAAGTGGTGTTTCCGGATGCACCGCTCACTGCCATGCGGCTGCACGAATTGCGGCTCATGGCCCACGCCCCCGCCATGGGCGTTGGCTGGCAATTTGCCGGCGAGAAAGTGCACATTCTGGTCGATGGTCGCAGGGCCGTCGATCGCCCGGTCCCGGTAGCGCCCTCAGATCAGTGGCATCTCGGCTCGGTCACAAAATCGATCACCGCAACACTGGTCGCCCGGCTGATCGATGCGGGCGTGCTTGGCTGGCACTCGACGATTGGGGAGATTCTCGGCACCCAGATCGACGAGATGTTGCCGGCCTACCGCGACGTCTCGGTGCTGCACCTCCTCAGCCATCATGCTGGCTTGCCCCGCGACCGGGAAGGAAAATTTAAGGCGAGTGACCTGCACGCATCGCGTCTTGCCTACGCGCGGGAAGCTCTACGGCAACCCCCGAGTGCGCCAATGGGTACGCAGATGAGCTACAGCAATGCCGACTATGTGGTTGTCGCGCTCATGCTTGAGACCCTATCCGACAAGCCAGGGGAAAGGCTCATCACTGATTACGTCTTCAGGCCTTTGGGGCTGCAAAGCGCCGGCTTCGGGCCACCTGGATCGCCCGGGCACCTGGATCAACCGATGGGCCATCTGGTAGCGGCGAGCGGCCTGCGTCCGGTTCGATCGGATATCCCTGGTGTGATGGCGCCGGCGGGGCGAGTGCATATGAGTCTTGGTGATCTATTGATCTATCTCGAGGCGCATCGGGATATGCCGGCGCGCTTCCTGAGTGCAGCATCCTGGAACACTCTGCATACACCCCCGTTTGGCGGAGACTATGCGCTTGGCTGGTCGGTGTCCCCAACCGGTGAGCTCAGCCATGGTGGAACAAATGGCAAGTGGAAGTCGGAAGTTCTCATCGACGGTACGTCTGGGCTGGTATGTGCAAGTGTTGCCAATGTGCTGAACAACAACACCCAATCGGCACTTCGGCAATTGCTCGCTTCGGCTAGAAAGAGCGTTTGAGGGGCAAGGAGTAGGGCGCCCCAATTGCGGCGGAGAGCTCATTCCCGCAGTCGATGGCCCTCGGGCAGCTGGTGTGCATACCAAGTTGCAAGACGATGGCGGATCGCTTTTTCGCTGACCTGCTCTTCGGGCATGGGCGCAATGAGCTTGTCGTGCACGAGCAGCCGATAGACGTAAAGGGCCTTGTTGCTCGCCGAGTCGCTCGACTCAAACTCGACCGCCTTGCGACCTTCGGCATATTGGACGCCAGCCAATAAAGCTGCCTTGAACAGTTCTCCCTCGTGCTTGAGCTTTTTCATAGGCGCGTCCTCTAATTTCCTGCAACCGAGGTGGCGCGGGACCGGACGCCCTCAGATGCCGTGAGCCTGCATCAACAACATCCCGGCAGCCATTTGCCCGCAGGCGACGGGTTGCGACCACGTCGCTGCTTCATGCAAGAGATACCCAATCAGAAGGCGAGCGTCGGTTTACTTTAGTCGGTCCTTGATTTTGTTGAGGCCGATCGTACCGCATTCGTCATCGTGGCCACCGGGCTCGGCACCGCTGACGCCGATGGCTCCGATCACTTCCGTTCCGGCCTTCAGCACCAGACCACCGTGAAATGCCATCAAGTTCGGATCGGCCTTGATCGTTGCCGCAAAGTCCGGATCTTTCTGCGCCTTCTCGACCAATGGCGTGGTATCAGTCTTCAGTTTGGCAGCCGTGTATGCCTTGCGGATCGCGGTATAGCCATGACCGGATTCACTGCCATCCGGGAGATACACGAGAATAGGTTCTCCGGCAGCATTGACCACCGCTACACCCAATGCGTATTGCTTGCAGCCGGCTGCTATCGCCTCAGCGGCCTCCACTGCTAAAGCAATCGCAGGCGCCCGCGCAGCGCTGCGTGGCATCATCGGCGGGCCACCCGCTGGGCCGCCCGGCGGAGGACCGCTCGGCAACACACCTCCAGCCATTCGCCCATGGTCGCCCGGAAGTTGGTCACCACCGTCGGCTGCAACCACAAGTGAACTCATCGCTAGAGCACATGAAGCGCCGCACAAGAGCAGCAAGTTCCTAAGGCTCATGATCGTCTCCTCGTTTCTTGGCGGTTAAGGAATGGCAAGGGCTGAGCCTACGCTACCTGTGGCCAACCCGGCCACAACGCCGAAGCCATTACTAGTGTCTGATGGGGATTGGCCCTTCGGCAGGCACCCGCTGCTCGCTTGCCTCAGTGCGCCGGAGGCTGATCGATCCAGCTCCAGTCCCGGCTGGACGCCCGGCATCCACCTTCCGCTCGACCCTTCCAGGCGCGCCCGCGTAGAATCCGGCCACTAAGCGCGCCGGTGGGCTCCCCATCTTGCAGTGCAAGCTTGCCATTGATGAACACGTCGCTGACACCGGTGGCGTACTGCATGGGCTTCGCGTAGGTCGAGTGATCCTGGATCGTATTCGGATCGAATATCACCACGTCGGCGAAAGCCCCCGAGCGCAGTCGGCCGCGATCCTTGAGCGACAGTACATCGGCCGGTAGGGAGGTGATCTTGCGTACCGCTTCCTCGACCGAGAGCACATGCTCTTCGCGAACGTACTTGGCAAAGATCCGGGCAAAATTGCCGTACGCGCGAGGATGGGTCGAGGAGAGCAGAAATGCACCCTCAGGCGCACTGGACTCCGCATCCGAGCCGGAGCTTACCCAGGGCAGGACGATTTCCCGCGGCAGATTCTCTTCGCTCATGATCGTGTAAGCGGCACCGGCGGCAGCTTCATCCTCGATCACAATGTCAATGACCGCATCCTCCGGTTCGACGCCGCGCATCCTGGCAATATCGGCAATGGTCATCCCAATGAGCGGCTTGAGGGCAGCGTGTTTGACTACCAGCAGCAGCACGCCCTCGGGACCTGCCTGACGATAGAGGTTCTCCCAATCTTTGGGGTGATCCTCACGCATCGCGGCGATCACCTTGGCGCGGATCGCCGGGTCCTTCAGGCGCGCAATCATTGCTGCGACGCCGCCATCGTGCACCCACGGGGGCAGTGAGGCATCGAGGGAGGTGCCACCGGCCGTGTAGGTGTACATGTCTGCGGTGATGCGTACGCCCGAGGCGCGCGCCGCATTGATCATCGCCACAATCTTGTCAAGCTTGCCCCAATTGGATTGGCCGATGAGCTTCAGGTGGTGGATTTCGGCTGGTGCGCCGCTGGCCCGGGCGATGTCGATCGTCTCCTGCACGCCATCCTCGATATGATCGCCTTCGCTGCGCATGTGGGCGGTGTAGATGCCACCGCACCGCGCCGATTCACTGGCCAATGCGATCAGCTCCGGCGTCTTGGCGTAGACGTTGGGGGCGTAGATCAGTGCGGTCGTCAGGCCCATCGCGCCTTCCTCCATCGCCTGGCGGACTAGGCCCCGCATGCTGAGCAGTTGCTCGGGCGAGGGTGCCACATCAGCCTGACCGAGCACCGAGGCCCGGACTTCACCTTCGCCGACGAAGCTTGCGACGTTGGGCCCGATACCTCGTTGCTCCAAATGGTCCAGGTACTGCCCGAGCGTCGACCAGGTGACATCAAATTTGAGATCGCCCTGCTCCTGCCGCATCTCCTGTGCCATTTCGCTCGACAGTGGGCCCATCGTCGACTCGGTAAAGACATCGAGCGTCACACCCTGTTTCAGGCCGCTGACGGCGCGTCCGTCGATCAGCAACGAGACCTCCGAGTGTCCCATCATGTCGATGAACCCCGGCGCGACCGCCTGTCCGTGGGCATCGATCTGCAGGCGCCCTTTCAGAGGGCGGCGCGGGCCCACGTAGGCGATGCGATCACCGTCAATTGCCAGCATGCCGGGGTAGGGCTTGGCCCCCGTTCCGTCATAAATGACGGCGTTTTGGATTACGACATCGTGGGTGCGCAGGCTGGCTGCTGCAGCCACGCTGATGCCCAGGGCTGCGGCGAGCAAACCGTACAAGCCGTAGAGGGGCATTGCTGTTCGTGAACTTGCTATTCCCGGTGAAGTCGCCACACCGGTGGCGGCCGTCGGAATATTGAGGGCACGGTCTTTTTGGACACTCATGGCGCATGCTCCGCGGGTTTGAAGTCGAGATCCCGATAGTCGTAGCTAAAGTCGGCGAGCGGTGAGACCGGCTTCATCGTTATGCGGGTGATGTGGCCTGCCTCATCGAGATCAAAAGTCACGTAGGCCGGTTCTATCGCCGGGTCGTCGAAGCGGGTGATGAAGCTGTCGTACTGCCAGTGTTCCAGGCGGCCCGCCATGCGCGGGGTCGACTTGAAGTCGATTGCCAGGGCGCCCTGGGACTCGCCGATCACCACCTCGCCATACCAGTTATCGGTGTAGGTGCCTGCGTAGCGTGCCAGCGGCAGCGACGGTCCGACGTTCGCCGGATGTTCATGGACGGTCTGGAAGGCTTGGAGCGCCTGGGCCAGTTCCTGGCGTTTGGCCGCGATGAAAATCTTCGGCCAGTCAGCGGTGGCTCGAGTGCCTGCCGCACCGCCGATGTAATAGTCCAGCAATTCGTACATTAGCCCGTCGAGGATCTCGCCGTCCTCGGAGTTGATCTCGATCGAAAATCCAGTTTGTTTATCCGGAATCAGGACCACGGCCGCGGTCGATCCGAGCACCGAGCCGTGGTGCCAGACGACTCGGGCGCCCCGGTAATCGCGCACTTCCCAGCCTAGGGCATAGGTACTAAACAGCGGCTGCGTCGCCTGCAGCGCCTCGGCGACCGGCTCGATGGGCTCCAGGACTACCGGCGTCCACATCTGCTGGTGCGCGGCTTCGCTGAAGAGCCGCCCCCCACCCTCGGGCAGTCGGCCGCCACTCAGTTGAATCAGCAGCCAGCGGGCAAAGTCGTTGGCACTAATCGCAAGGCCCCCGGCCGGTGCAGCGCTTCGGCCAAGCTCATCACGCTCATCCAGCAGCGCCTGGCTGCCCAGACCTCGCAGTGTGCCGCCGATGCGCGCATGCGGCTGCGCCCGGTTATCGGTTGCCAGGCGGATCTGGTTGTCGCTGGTGGAGTGCAGCATGCCTGCCGGCATCAGCACATGCTCGGCCGTGAACTTCTCCCAACTCTGTCCGGTGACGGCCTCAATCAGCTGGCCGGCCACCATGTAGAGCACGTTATCGTAAGCAAAGCCATTGCGGAAACTGGTGGCGGGTTTCAGAAAGCGCAAGCGCCGCACCGACTCGGCGCGCGTGAGGTTCGTGCGCGGGACAAACAGCAGATCACCTTCTCCAAGGCCAAGGCCACTGCGATGGACCAGCAGGTCGCGGATCGTCATTTCATGCGTGACCCAGGGATCGTACATCTGAAAACCGGGCAGGCGATCGATCACCTTGTCGTCCCAGCCGATCCGGCCCTGATCCACGAGCACTGCTAGGTCCGCAACCGTAAACGCCTTGCCGGTCGATCCGGTCTCGAAGATCGTGTCGGCATCGACGCGCGCAGCGGACCCCAGGGCCCGGATGCCAAATCCCTTGGCGAAGGTGACGCGACCATGCTCGACAATGGAAATGGCCATGCCTGGGACGCCAATCTGCTGGCGCAGGGCTTCGACGCGCGCCTCGAATCCGGCTGGCGGCGCCGCGAGTACGCTGGTGGCCCAGCCCAAGAGCAGGCCCGATAGGAGCAGCTTCATGAGACCTCCAGCGGCAGATGACGGCCTCGCAGCCGGATAATGCCGATTGTCAGCAACGGCAGCACGTACACGGCCAGAAATATGCCGGCGAGCGCCCGGTACCCTTTGGCGATCAGCGCGACCAGGCCGAAGCGCTCGGCGATCAGCATGCAGCACACCAACAGTGTCACCGAGATCAGCAGGCGCGCGCGCCGCCCAAGCGGCTCGCTGCGGCGGCGGCGCAGCGCGCCGGCAATCCGCTCATTGATCGCGTGCACGGCGGCCGTGCCACTCTCGAGCAGAGCCGCGAATATCATCAGCTGAAACAGCAGGTGGAAGAGCGGCGCATCCAGGCGCCGCAGCAGAAAATCTGAAGGCAAGGTCTCAGCGCCAATGACCGGATAGAACGCCACCATGCAGATGAAAAACAGTAGACCCGGAATCATTGCCAGCGGCCCGGCGATCAGGCCGGCGACGACAGCGTCGCGGTTATCGATCATGTGGCGTACCACCGGCAGAATCACGATCGCGCCGACAATGTTGTAGCTGGCGTAGGTCAGACCGCCAAGCGCCCAGCCATTGACCGGGACCGGGAGCGTGAAAGCAGCGGCGATGCGATCGCCGAAGTGCGAGAGCGCCAGTGCTACGAACAGCGCGTACACGCCATAGAGAATCAGCGAGACGTACTTGAACAGCCGCTCGACCGAGCTGTTGCCGAAAGTGGCCACTGCGGCAATGCTGGCCATCAGCGCCAGCGTTCCAGCCAGGGTCGGCAGGCCAAAGGTGGCGCTGCCGATGGCGCCGGCAGCGGCACCAAACACGGCCAGGATCAGGATCACGAACAGGATATAGGCGATCTCGAATACGATGGCGCCGGGACCCAGGAGCGAGCGGAAGAAGGCGCGGTAGTCGCGCGCGCCGCTGGCTCTGGCGAAGATGAAAGTCAACACGCACACCGCGCTCCAGAGCAGGGCGGCGAGCAGCATGCCGGCAAGTCCGCCCCACGGGCCACTTGGCAGGAAGAACTCGGCAAGTTCCCGCCCCGTGGCGTAGCCGCCGCCAATGACGACCGCCTTGAAGGCGAGGCCCGGCAGTATCCAGCGCTGGAAGCGCGAGGAGCCTGTCGAAGTTTCCTCCGCGGTTGCTAGGCCGGCGTTCATAGCGCCTGGGGCACGCCGACCGAGGATGCGAGCTCGATGGCTCGCTCCGATTCAATCCGCTCACTGCTGCGGTTAAGTGCGAACAGGAAAGCAGCCGCAACAAAGGTCAACGCAGCCAGCAGCAGAAAATAGGTGGCGTGGCTCATCAGGCTCCACAGTGAGCCAACGAGCCCGGCGGAGAGGCTGCCGGTGAAGATCGCCAGGAACCAGCCGGCCACGATGGTCGCTGACAAGCCCGGCGGCGCAAGCCGCGCAAACAGGCCAAGGCCGATCGGCAGTATGTAGAGTTCGCCAAGGGTGAAAACGACGAAGAACAGCGCCAGCCAGATCCAGCTGGCCCGGCCGAATCCGGCATGCGTGGCGACCGCGGCAAGCATCAGGTAAGCCACGCCGACGATGATCGCGCCGCGGGACATCTTGCGCATCGAGGACAGGTCGCGACCGACCTGCGCGCGCCGTTTCCAGTACGCGAGCAACGGCGGGGTCATCAGGATCACCATCAGCGGGTTGAGCGCCTGGAACCAGGTCATCGGGATAGTCAGCAGTGAGGTGCTTCGATTGATACCGACATCGGCCCACAGGGCAACCGTGTTGCCAACCTGCTCGTAGGAGGCTCGAAACACGGTAACCGCGAGCATGACTGCGATCAGCAGTAGATAAGTTGAACGATAGCTGCGATGAGCGCTTCTTGAAGCAGCGCTGACTGCCCTTTCCACGCGGGCAGGCGGCTGCTCGGGCAGATACTTGTCACCCAGGATGTAGATGCAAAGGCCCGCCACCATCCCGATGCCCGCAGCGCCGAAGCCCCAATGCCAGCCGTAGAATTCTCCCAAGGTACCGCATACCAGCGGAGCCAGGAATCCACCGATATTGA
>Ga0302310_10001227_pt1 | contig 22014 bp, 17 predicted proteins | sample III_Palsa_N1_2_FD_200451 | JGI IMG/M metagenome (GOLD analysis project Ga0302310, IMG submission 200451) | Peat permafrost microbial communities from Stordalen Mire near Abisko, Sweden - III_Palsa_N1_2 | ecosystem: Environmental > Terrestrial > Soil > Palsa > Peat permafrost | place: Sweden...
TTTGCGTAGAGAGGGAATCGGCGACCACCGGGCTGCCAGGCGTATAAGAAGCCTTACACCCCAGGGAGTCTTCCAAGATCAGCGTGGGGTTGTAGACCCCAGGAATCAGATAGGTATGGGTCAAAAAGGTGTCCGATGCATTGATCACCGTCCCGTCCCCAAAGTCCCATATATACGATACGGCATTCACCGCGAGCGCGCTCAGGGTGACGGTAGCCGGGGCGCAGCTCTGTGGCAGATTGACGCTGATGGTCGCATAGGGCCCTTTCACGATCACGGAGTCGGTAGTGGAAATCGACACACCAGAGCCCGTAGCGGTGAGGATGATATAATATTTTCCGGGTCGGTTATACGTATGACTGGGATTCGGATTGCCCACTGACGTAGACCCATCCCCGAAGTCCCAGGACCAGCCGGTGACATTGAATGTGTTGCTGACGAAATTCAGTAGCACCGGCGGACAATTATTCCCGTTGACATAGGATTGGGTGTAGGTAAAGGAAGCGCTGACACTCCGTACCGGGACTACCTGCACGGAAGTATCCGTCGAACAGTAGCCGGGCGTATTCCCATACACGACCAGGGTGACCGTATCGGTCGTTACGTTCGGATAGGTATGGTTGACTGAATACAGATTCGTGGACGTGGACCCGTCGCTGGCAAAGGTCCAGAGCGTGCTATTATAGGGCCCGGTCGTGGAATTGATAAAGGTGGCGGTGGTACCGGGCAGGATATTGGCGGGGGTCCAGTAAAACGACGCCTGGGGGCCGTTGACGGTGACAGGGGTGATCCCTCCGGTCACCGCAACCGTTCCGATATCGGTGGTGGCGGTGGTACATCCTGCTGAATCCGTCGTATGGAGCTGCGGATAATAGGTTCCCGGGGCTTCATAAGTATGGGAGACAGGTCCTCCGACGGTGGTGGTCAGGCCCGTCCCATCCCCAAAGGTCCACACGTATTTGACGATGGGTCCACCGAAACTGGGCCGGGAGGTGTCCGAAAAAAGTACGGGATCCTTATAACAGCTATTCCCCGTCGCTTCAAAACCCGGAACGGGGCCGGAGATTTTTACCGCCACGTAATTGCTGGTGTCGGCGCAATTCATCAGTGTAGATTGCAAAATGACCCGGATGCTGTCATTGTCCGGCTGGAGGTAGTTTAACGTCCCGCTCAGGCCATCGCTGGGCGTCAGCCCCCCGGACCAGGGCATGCTGGCGTAGAACGTACCGTTTCCATATTGAAAGGCAGGGAGGTAACTCTGGTTATACACATCCGCGTTGGCTAACGCCCAGTAATTGGTGTCAAGGTTGGTGATGGACAGACTCAGGGAACTGTCGGCACACACAATCGATTGAGGAGTGGTCAGGAGTGGATGTTGTTTCAGGAGCACATAGACGGTCGTCGAATCATCGTTGGTGCAGTTCCCCGCGGTGGTCGTGAGCAGTACCTTGTATACCCCACTTTTCGTATAGGTATGGACCAGGCTGTCCTGAGGGGAGGACAGGGTCTGCGAGGTGCCGTCCCCAAAGTTCCAGGTGATGCCGGTGGCGCCCCGGATAGAATCGGCAAAGGTCACCTGACCCCGACTCCCCGAGCAGGTATTGGCGGCTGATAGGATCTTGGGAAAGGAAGGCGTGATCACGACGGCATTCACCTTCGTCACCGTATCCGTGCAAAAGGCATAGTATCCAACGCCGATCAATGTGATCGTATAGCTGCCTTCTTTGGTATATTGATGGGTTTGATTCGACGCGTATTCATCCAATACGGAACCGGTGCTGTCCCCGAAATTCCAGGCGTAGCCGTACGCCCCCCCGGTGGCTTGAACGGTGACGATGTCATTTCCACAGACTGGATTAGCTGGGCTAATCGTAAAATTAACGACGGGCGGCGCCAATACCTGGATGGAGTTTGAAGACACTGCGGTCCCTTTACACCCGGCACTGGTAACGAACTGCAGGCTGATAGGATAAATGCCCACCGCCGAATAAGTATGCGTGGGCATCGCCTCGGTGGAAGTGGTCCCATCCCCGAAATTCCAAAGATATTGCACGATCGTAGAATTGCCCGATGCGCTTAGTTGCGCCGTGATCGCCGTACAGGCGATAAAGCTGTTGGGCGAAATGGTATTCACCGCTATATTGGCATAAGGTTCCTGAATGAGGACGGGCTGGACCACGTTCGCCTGGCACCCGTGGACGTCGGTGATGGTGAGACCGACTTCGAACTCGCCATCTTCTGTAAACGTAAAGGAAGCGGACGGCGTCGTGGCGAACACCGGGGGACCGATGCCGACTCCCCATGCCCAGGCCACGGCTGCTGCCGAGGTATCTTTAAAATGATAGACCGCAGGCACCCCACAGGAAGAATCAAACGTGGTCACAAAATTTCCCATGGTAGGATTGGCGTACACCGTAAGGGGCTGGGTAAGGCTCGCGACGCAGGTCCCATATTGGGCCGACAAGGTCACTTTGTATTGACCCGGTTGCGTGATCCAATACGATGTGTTGGCCCCATATTGGCTGCCATTATTGCTTACGGTCCAGATCTCACTTTGCGGATTCGGGGCTGGATTGCTACTGTCCGTCAAGAGGATCTGGGCGCCCTGGCAAACGGAGGTAGGCAGCTTGAACACTGGCTGGTGTTCCGCGACCGTAATATAAGCGGGCTTCTGCAAGGTATCCGAACAACCAGCAGTGCTAGTGGTCAGGAGAGTGACGGAATAAATTCCGGGGGTAGTATAGGTATGGGCAGGTGAAATCCCGGTGGCCGTAGCGCCATCCCCGAACTTCCACAGATAACTCAGCGTGCCGGGTCCGGTCGTCGTGTTAACGAAAGAGGCTGCGTCCCCGAGCGTACATAGGCTGGTGGAATCCGTAGAAAAAGCGGGCTGGATACCGGCGGAAATACGGAGGAGGCCCGGTTGGGCCAGCGTGGCCGAGCAGCCGAAGCTGTTCGTTACACTCAGTTGTATGGTCGGCGATCCGGGTGCCGTATAGGTATGTGTAATTGATGGATCCGCCGCCTGCTGGGTCGTGCCGTCTCCGAAGTCCCAATAATAGCTGGAGATCGTCCCACTTCCTGCCAGGGCAGTACTCGTGAGGTTGACCGTCTCGGGAGCGCAGGCAGACGCCGGCGGGGTCGCGGTAAAGGCAACCGTAGGGTTCCCATACACGGTGATCACCTGGCTGTTCGTGGAAACCTTTGCGCCGTCAGTGACGGTCAGGGTGACTGTATAATTGCCGGGATTGACGTAGGTCGCCGCGCTGGAATAAGTGGAGTCAGGGGTGGTTACCTGGTTGGTATTGCCATAATTCCAGGTATACGTCGCATTTTTGGACGCGCCGGTGGTGGTATTGACGAAAGAGGTGGATATAGGCGAACATCCCCCGGTCTGGGAGGTCGTGAACCCGGCGACCAACGACTGGGCATGCAGCGCCCGGGCGGAGCACAAGCAAAGCAAAAAAGCTATTATGCAGGATCGGTGAGGAAGCATGAGTTCGATTACAAGAGGTTCGGATAGAGAACGAATCTAGCATAAAATATCCTGGGTTGGATACCCAGCGGCAAAAAAAGGACCCGCTCCGGTTCGTTACGTTAACCCCTCAACCCAAATATCAGGCTGCCGATCCGCACCAGGGTGCTTCCACATTCTATAGCAATGGTGTAATCGCTGCTCATGCCCATGGAAAGGATGTCCCATTCCGGAAGTTGGGTTTTATAGTGGGTGAATAGGTGCTTCAGTCCCTCGAATTCTTCCCGTACAAGGATATGGTCGCTGCTGTAAGACGCCATCCCCATCAATCCTCTGATCCTTACATGGGGCAGGTCTTTGCGATGTTCGTTATAGTGTTGTAAAACGCCTTTCAATTCGTCGGCGTCGAATCCGAATTTTGTTTCTTCCCTGGCGATATGCACCTGCAATAAGCAATCGATGATGCGGCCCGCTTTCCCTGCTTGTTTATTAATCTCTTTCAACAGGGAATAGCTGTCCACCCCGTGGATCAGGTGGACGAAAGGCGCAATATATTTTACCTTATTGGACTGCAGGTGTCCGATGAAATGCCAGCGCGTATCCGCCGGTAACTGGGGCTGCTTATCCAGCAGTTCCTGCACGTAGTTCTCTCCGAAATCCCGTTGACCAATGGCATACGTTTCGAGAATATCCGCTACCGGTTGGGTTTTGGAAACGGCCACCAAAGTGACGGGGGAAGGAAGCGTATCCAATACCCGCCGGTAAGTGTCAGATTGTACAGGCATGCTGCAAAAATATCATTCCTTCAGTAATATACTGAAATTCGTTCTTGCGGTAGGCTGCATCACTTCGTTCTTGAGTACTTCATAGACAATGGAACCGTTCAACCGGTTCTTGCCCCGGGGAATTTCCAGGCGTTGCCCGAAATACAGTTTCTTCCGGAAAGACGTGACCTGTTTTTCCAGCCCTCTTTTAGCCTGTAGCGGACTGATCACCTCTACATCCGCGTCATAAAACATTTCCGGATCCAGCGCAAAACGAATGTTGACGGGATAGGCAAAGATTCCTGGTGAATTCTCCCGGTCGGAAAGGTACCACCCGGCCCCTACCTTTGCAATAAGGCACAAGTCATACATTCTTCCGAAAACGGGTCTCGCAGAACAGATCCATTGCAGGGCCGACTGGTCTGTCAGCGCACGCTGAATAATGGGATCCCAAAAGATAAGCGTGCCTTGTTCCTCCTGTAATAGTGCTTCCTTCATGGTTAAAACATTAAGATGACTCTTATAAGTAGAACAACTTAAATGCTAAAACAAACCATTAGTATTTAAAAAAACAGAAGGTATTTCAGGTATAAGGAATGATCACAAGGCCGCCGGAAAAGTCAGGGCGGCAGATTCAACACAAGTTTCGTGGTTATTTAAGTAGCGACCGGCTGATCACAATCCGTTGTACTTCACTGGTGCCTTCATAGATCTGCGTGATCTTGGCATCCCTCATCATACGCTCGACGTGGTATTCTTTCACATACCCATATCCCCCATGAATCTGGACGGCTTCTGTCGTTACCCACATGGCGGTCTCAGAGGCAAAGACTTTCGCCATGGAACTGCTCAGGGCGTAATCCAATCCATTATCCTTTTCCCAGGCAGATTTGAAGATGAGCAGGCGGGCGGCTTCAATACGTGTGGCCATATCCGCCAATTTAAAGGCAATGGCCTGGTGGTTCATGATCTCTGTAGCAAAGGCCTTGCGTTCTTTAGCATAGGCAAGGGAGCGCTCGTAAGCGCCGCTGGCGATGCCAAGGGCCTGGGAGGCGATGCCGATACGCCCACCCGCCAGGGTTTTCATGGCAAACGTAAATCCGAAGCCGTCTGCCCCCACCCGGTTCTCTTTGGGCACTTTCACATCGGTAAACAGGATGGTACAGGTATCACTGGCGCGGATACCCATTTTGTTTTCCTTGGCAGCTACTGTAACGCCGGGGGAGTCCTTTTCAACGATCAGGGTATTGATCCCATGACTCCCTTTGGACACGTCCGTCTGGGCCATGACCAGGTAAACCGATGCACTGGACCCATTGGTGATCCAGTTCTTGGTGCCGCTGAGCAGGTAATGGTCTCCCATATCTTCTGCGACCGTCCGCTGGGAAGTGGCATCGCTGCCTGCTTCCGGTTCACTTAACAGGAATGCCCCAATGATTTCTCCTTTGGCCAGGGGTACCAGGTATTTCTGTTTCTGGGCTTCACTCCCAAATTTTTCCAATCCCCAGCATACCAGGCTGTTATTCACGCTCATACACACACTCACGCTGGCTTCCACCTTGGAGATCTCTTCCATGGCCAGTACATAGCTGACGGTGTCCATGCCGGCGCCTCCATAGGCGGGGTCCACCATCATGCCCATAAACCCCAATTCTCCCAATTTTTTGATCTGTTCTTTCGGAAAAACCTGTTTTTCATCCCGTTCTATCACGCCCGGCAGGCATTCATGCTGGGCAAAATCACGGGCAGCCTTTTGAATCATCAAATGTTCTTCTGACAACTGAAATAACATAGCGTTCGAATATTTATCCGCTAAAATAAGGTTTTTCTAACAGTTGTTAGTTTCGCGGGCCAGGGCTAATATGGAATTTAGCTCTGCCCCGCGAAACTATCTTATGATGGGCCTTCGGCCAGCCGGCCTGTGGCCGGCTCTGTTGGCGGGAGCGGGTTCTGTTGGCGGAAGCGGGCTGTCCGGGGTCGGCCCCGGCCTAAACCGGTTCCTGCTGGCTCAGGCAATGGAAGCTGCCCAGCCCCCAGATGATGTCGGTGGAGTCTATTCCTACGGCTTCCCGGTCGGGAAAGCAGGTTTGTATGGTCCGCAGGGCCGTTTCATCGGCTTTGCACCTGAAAGTGGGTACGATGACGTAGCGGTTGGCGATATAAAAATTGGCGTAGCTGGCGGGAAGCCGTTGGTCTTCGTAAATAACGGAGGACGGCATCGGTAATTCTATGACGTTGAGCGGCTTCCCATCAGGAAGGCGCAGTTGTTTTAGTTCCCGGAGGTTTTGTTGCAGCAGGCCGTAGTTTTCGTCCTGCTTATTATTTTCAACAACGGTCAGCACCGTATCCTTGTTCACCCACCGGACCGTATCATCGATATGCCCATCGGTATCATCCCCCACAATACCTTCGGATACCCAAAGCACCTGATCCATCCCATAATAATCACACAGGTATTTTTCGATGCTGCCCTGGTCCAACCCGGGATTCCGGTTCTTATTCAGGAGACAGCAGGTAGACGTCAGTACCGTACCGGCGCCATTGAATTCCACCGATCCTCCTTCCATAACGATATGGGGATGATAAACATGCAGTCCCAATTCCTTCCCGATCAGGGTGGGAATAACATCGTCCAGGTCATAGGGAGGGTATTTATTACCCCAGGCGTTATAATTCCAATCCACAATGGCCTTTGCCTTGGCGCCGTCTCTGTTGACCAGGAAAGCCGGGCCATGATCTCTGCACCAGGCGTCATTGGTCGGATGCAGGAAGAAACGCACCCGGTCCATCCGGGCCCCGGCCTTCTCCAGACAATCCGTGGCGAACGCCTGCATGGCGCTGTCCTTTACGTTAATGCAGACTTCCTCGCTTTGAGAAAGGTAGCGGACAAAGAGACTATAGGAAGGAAATATATCCCAGATCTTCCCCGGCCAGGAGGCTTCCTTATGGGGCCAGCTTAACCAGGTAGCGCGATGGGGAGCAAACTCCGCGGGGAAATAGTATCCGTCCTGACGGGGCGTTGACGACCCGGAATTGGCTGGCTGGGCCGTGGGCTGGCTGGACAAGGGAGGCATAGGCTGGTCAGGCATAATTAATCTATATAGCGTTTGAGAATGGGCTCATAAGAATCAATCCGGCGGTCCCGTAGAAAAGGCCAGTGTACCCGGTACTTGTCGGAATCTGCGGTATCCAGGGATACGACGGCCACTTCTTCCTGATCGTACGAAGCCTGATAGAGTAAGGTGCCAAAGGGGTTGGATACAAAAGAACCACCCCAGAACTGCATGGCCCCGTCCTGTTCAAAACCTACCCGGTTCACGCCGACGACGTGTACTCCGTTGGCCACCGCATGACTGCGTTGTATGGTTTGCCATGCGTTGTATTGCTCGGTACTGGTGGCGGCATCCTGGGAAGTGGCCCAGCCGATGGCGGTGGGATAAAAAAGAATATCCGCCCCCATCAGGGCCGTGATCCTGGCGGCTTCGGGGTACCATTGATCCCAACAGATCAGTACCCCTATGGAAGCGAATTTTGTTTGGAATACTTTGTAGCCCAGATCCCCGGGCGTAAAATAAAACTTCTCGTAAAATGCAGGGTCATCGGGAATATGCATTTTACGGTATTTCCCCAGGTAGGTTCCGTCCGCATCCAGGACGGCCGTAGTATTATGGTAAATGCCCTTGGCCCGTTGTTCGAACAGGGAAGCAATGATCACCACGCCCAATTCGGCTGCAACCTTGCCCAGGACTTCTGTGGAAGGCCCTGGAATGGCTTCGGCCAACTTGAAATGTTCGTAGTCCTCCGTATCACAAAAATAGAGCGAGGTAAATAACTCTTGCAGGCACACGATCTGAGCCCCCTTTGCGGCGGCCTCCCTGACTTTTTCCACTGCCTTATGCAGATTGGCGATCTTGTCGGCTGTGCAGCTCATCTGCACCAATCCTACGGATACTTTTGACATAATGCTTTGATATGATACAAGTAAAAAAATCAATATCGTCCCCGGCCCTAATTCAACGCCACGCCTAGGTGTCTTTCCGGACAAACGCGTCCAGGCTGTCCACCCCGATCATTTTTTCCGAAATAAAACCCTCCGCATAGGGAACGCCGATCATCTTGCCGAACATCCGGTGCCTCCCTATGATGGCATCCAGAAATTCGGGAGAAGATATATAGGTCTGGGGTTCATCCGGTGCGTATTCCGTAGAAAAGAACTGAGACGAATAGGCCTTGATAGCGGCTACCTTGCGCTCAAATACGGGGGTGATGTCAAATACAAAGGAAGGGTTATAATAACGGTCCTGTATATAGTGAAATACGTATTTGGGTCTCCATTTCTCCTGCGGGTTTCCGGCTTCATCAAAGGTCTCCACCTTTCTGAGGCCACTCAGGAAACAGGATTCTGCGATCAGCTTTCCGGCCCTGCCGTGGTCGGGATGGCGGTCTTCCAATGCATTGGCCAGGATCACTTCCGGACGGTATTTCCGAATAGCCCTGATCAGGAGCCGCTGATGGGCTTCGTCAATCTTGAAAAAACCATCCGCCATCCCCAGGTTTTCCCGGGCATCCAATTCCATGATAGCAGAAGACCTGGCAGATTCGATCAACCTTAATTCCGGCGTTCCCCGGGTGCCCAGTTCTCCCTGGGTCAGGTCTACCACACCTACCTTCTTTCCCCTTGCTTTCTCCATCATCAGTACACCCGAAGCGCCCAATTCAACGTCATCAGGGTGAACGCCAATAGCCAGAACGTCTAAATTCATGAACAGGATTTGAGGCCGCAAAAATACGGCTTTTCGATAGAAGGGAAACGTTATCTCTTGGTGTACATGCGCTGGATCTCCTGAACAATCGTCTCGATGGGTTTGTCCTCACCGGCGGGGTCATAGGGTTGTTTCAGGTTGGAGCCGAAGAAGAAGGCTACGGTTTGCCAGAGGCGGGCATTAAAGCCTCCCTTATATTCTTTGATGATCTCATAGCAATTATTACCCGTTTGGCGGTTGATGAGCTTCATGAGGATCTTACCCTGATAAATGGACATTTCTTCCAACTTGTTCCCAAACTGCGCTTTCAATTCCTTTTCTCTGGACTTGATGTAATTCTTTCGCTCTTTCTCATCCGTCATATAAGCCAGGTGGGCATTGATATCGTTGATGACCTTGCCAGCGGCCACGGCATAGGGATAGGTCAGGTATACGGCATTGCGCAGCCTCGTCCAACGCTCCATCAACCGGGCATACTGTTCGGGAGTACCGCTGAAAATATAAATATCTGCCAACTCCTTGTAGGGAATCGTATCTCCCTGATATAAAATAGCGCCCGAGAGGATCGTATCGTTTTTGCCGAGTTCAACGGGAGCGGGTTTCGGGCCCTGGGGGACTTCCTGTCCGGGCGTTCCGGGGGGCGTCGGCAGGGGCAGTGACGCCTGGGCCATTAAATGAGAAGAAAAACATCCAGCAAGAAGGGTGATGAGAAGGAGCCATATGTGCAATACACCCTTCCGCAAAGGATTCGGATTTACCCCACCGGCCTTTGACAATTTCCGGGACACAGAGATGGGATGGATGATGTATTTTTGATTCACATTCATGCGGTACTAGTGTAAATATAGCAAAACCGGGTCTATTATTGATTGAATAAAATGCTAAAGGTAACCTTACTTGCGGGCGTCATTTGTCTTAAGATTTTGTTATTTAACGGATGCGGTGAAGATCACAAAGCCCCATTAGAAGAAATACGATATGAGAACAGGCTGGATTCCCTATATGAGCGCAAAATTGACAGTGCCTACTCACAGGTGGAAAGGCATTGCGACAGTACCCTGGAAGCGCGTTGGAAACTCCTCTCCGATTCCATTTTACAAAGCCGTCACGCCCTGGATTCTGCGTCGGCCCATAGGGATTCTATACCGGCCCATCGGAGCGCTATTCATTAGTGTCATATGCCTTCTTATCATGAGCGTAGCCGGATGCCGGCAACCCCTGTCTTCAGCGGAGAAATTACGCTCCTTTGTCGAACATCAGCGAAAAATGGATATTATCCTGCAGGATCTGCAGAGAGACTGCGACTCCAGTGTGGAGCGAACACTCCGGTACAGGATGGATTCGTTGGGAACGGCGCTTGCCAGGCCTCCTGTGTTACCATCGGCCAGGCGGCCTGCCGCCTCAGCGGACTTCCCGCGCCCGTCGCACCACACTCATAAACAGCCCCACCACCATCACCACCACTCCCAGCCATAGCAACCCGATAAAAGGGAACTCGTAGGCTTTGATCGTGATAAAATCCAACACGGAAGTGGATTCTCTTACCCCCAGGGAGATGCCCTTAGCGGTAGCGCCCTGGAATCGGAGGATGAGGCTTTGAGACATGATCGTGTCGGGATACTCTTCCATCCGCCCATTCTTGACGATCAGCACCGGCCTGGCTTTATACAGGCTGCTATCCTTCGCATGAACGGTAATGTCTGCCGTGAACACGGAGTCCCCCGGTAGCGTTTGGATATCAGGGCGGTCAGTTCCCTTTGTGATATGGTTGAGGACCATAAGACCGGAACTGTAGAACAACGTATCCCCCGGTTTGATAGAATGCCCCTGGAACGAAGAAGTATCTGTAGTGCTGGAGTTATCCGGCAAAGAAGTCAGGTAGATAAATACATCCCGGTTCCAGTAGTGTTCGGAAGCGGGGTTGGCCAGGAGGCCGCCCTCTTGTCCCTTGGGGTTGATAAAGGCATCAGGATAGATCGTGAAGTCTTCCCTGAGCGTAGTAGAATTCGGCTCGCCGCGCGTGAAGTGCAGGTGATAATACCGCTTGGGATCTTTCTCCCCTCCTGCAGAATCCCCCATGTACGTCACCTGGTACCCTGACATATGAAAACTGAGGTTCTTCACCAGGGTGAGATTTTCATAAGGATTTTCAGGTTTGCCATGGGCATCCCTCAGCCCGGGAACGGAAATGCCAGAGGTGTTTTCGGAAATCACCTTCTTTTTGGACGTGGAAATCAGGATCCCCAATAGTATGATCCCAAAGCCGACGTGGGCAACGGACGCGCCTGCGGCCTTCATCTTACCCTTCAGGGCCACCCATATATAGGACAAGTTGGCGACTACAGCAAATACTGCTCCCGCCAGGGCGGCATAGATGGCGATCAGGTATCCTTCCCCATATTTCAGGTAGTCAAAGTGACCGAACACCAGCAGGAGCGCTGCGAGGACGATGGCTATCAATGTTGGAACGACGATCTTCTTACGGAAATAGGCCGGATCCGTTTGCTTATACTTAAAGTATTGGGTGATCGCTATGAGAAGGCTGATGACCACAATTACCAGGATCATCACTTTGTTATAGGCGTAGGTAGAATCTTCCGGGGGCGCCAGCTTTGTCCCAAAAAGCTTGTTGAAAACCGGCAGGGAAGTGTACCCGATAATATAAAGTGAGGAAAGGAACAGCAATAAGGAACCTACGAACAACCAGAACTCACGGGAAGCCACAGCTTCTTCGACATGCAGGGCTGGTATTTTTTTATAGCGATAAATGAACAGGGCCGTGGCCGGGACCACAAAAATGGCCAGGAAGATCACCAGTTGGGTGTTCATTCCAAGGTCCGTGAAAGAGTGTACGGAAGTATCTCCCAGTATTCCGCTGCGGGTGAGGAATGTCGAGTATAAGATCAGCAGGAAGGAGAGCAGAAAAAAGGCAAACGTGATGCGCAGGGAATGTCCTGTGTGTTTGAAAGCGAGCAGGGTATGTACGCCGCAGATCATTACGATCCAGGGCACCAGGCTGGCATTCTCCACAGGGTCCCAGGCCCAGAAACCCCCGAAGGTCAGGGACTCGTAGGCCCAGGCGGCGCCCATCATAATACCCGTCCCCAGGATGGCCGCGCTAAAAAGCGCCCAGGGCAACACGGGTTTGATCCAACCGGAATAATCCTTTTTCCAGAGGGCGGATATGGCAAACGCAAAGGGAACAATGGTGGAGGCAAAGCCCAGGAACAGGACCGGCGGATGGATCACCATCCAATAATTCTGGAGCAGGGGATTCAATCCCTTTCCATCCTGCATAGCTGCATTTTGCAGGTAGTTCGGACTGGAAAATAAGGGGCCCCCGGCAAATTCATTGCGCATCAGCGAAAAAGGACTGCTGCCTACCTTGGCATGGAAAAAATAAATGCCCAGTATCATGGAGGCCAGGCAGAATTGGGCAAAGCTGAGGATGGTCATCACAGGCGCTTCCCATTTCTTCGCGGTACTCATCAGGACAATCCCCAGCACACAATGCCAGAAGGTCCATAACAGGAAGCTGCCTTCCGATCCTTCCCAAAAGGCGCTCAACATATACCTGGCCTGTAATTCCTTGCTGGAATGGTTCCAGACATACAGGTATTCATAGTAATGGCTGGAAATCATGTAATAGATACTCCCGAATATCAGGAATACCGCAGCCACGTCCAGGGCAAAGGCCGCCCTGGCAATACGTTTCCAGCTCTCCTGTTCGGCAGGAATACCCGCCTGGGCTGATTTGAAGAAGGCAATCATCGCCACCAGCGAAGCGGCAAAAGACAATACGGCACAAAAATGACCTAACTGGCCTGGGAGCAGATGTTCACCTATAAATTCCATGGAACCGGTCTATGATTTAGCGTTGAGTTGTTGCTGGATTTGCTTCTTGTCGTCTTTGTACTTGGAAGGGCACTTGAGCAGTATATCCTTGCAATCAAATACATTCCCTTCCATGCTGCCTTTGAGAACGACCCGGTCACTTGATTCCAGGTCGGCGGGTTTGGGATTATGGTAAATGATCTTCACCTGGTTACCCAGTGAATCTACTGCGTAGAAGCTGAGGAAATTAGGGTCCTTCATCGCGTCATACACGATGGGCTGGGATTTGTCCAGCCTGGCAATCACGTGCACGAATACGCCCGGTTTCTGCCTGGCGCTGGCAATCGTATCGTACGTCGATAAGTCACCGGTCAGGCTGAGGAGGGCTGCAATGGAGCCCGCAATGACTATCAACAGGATAATATGTAATTTTTTCATGACACGAATCCATTTATCTCTTGGCCGCAAAGTTAGGTCAATTTGCCTCCGGCCAAGCTATCTTTATTAATTTGCGGCTCCGGGCTGATAAAATTTAGCCTGGAGCCGCAAATTTGTCTAATAATGGGCCTTCGGCCATGACGCCGGTGGCGCCATTTTGTGTGGGTTAATTAATGATTACCTTGCAGCCCTTTTTCCAAGTATTAGAAGCCTGTTCCATGAACGATCTCACTCATTTCGATCCCAATGGCATCAGTAACCCGAAGCAAAACGTCTTTGGATTACCCTTCTCAGAAGAAGAAGCACGGCTGGTCCTCCTCCCGGTGCCCTGGGAAGTAACCGTCAGCTACCATGCGGGCACCGCCCGGGCCAGCGATCACCTGTTCCAGGCGTCCCTGCAGGTGGACCTGTTTGACCCGGATGCTCCCGATGCCTGGAAGCAGGGGATCTTCATGAGGGAAGCCGACAGGAAGGTCCTGCTGAAAAGCGATTATCTCAGAAAGGAAGCGGAGTTATATATACGCTACATTGCCGAAGGCGAAGCCGTGGAAGCCAATAAATTTATGACCAAGGCGCTGAGAGAAGTAAATGAAGGCAGCACATACCTGAACCAGTGGGTCTATGAACAAACCGGCGCGCTCCTGGACCGGGGCAAACTGGTGGGATTGCTGGGCGGGGACCATAGCATTTCCCTGGGTTACCTGAAGGCCCTGGGAGAAAGGCACGAAGACTTTGGAATCCTTCAGATAGACGCCCACTGTGATCTCCGGAAGGACTATGCGCAATTTACCTATTCACACGCTTCCATCATGTACAATGTACTCCGGGAAGTAAAATCCGCTCAACGCCTCGTACAGGTAGGCGTACGGGATTACGCCCAGGAGGAATGGGATTACATATGCGCAAGCGGTCACCGGGTGATCACTTATTTTGACCGGGAATTATCGGAGCGGCGATTTGAAGGGGAGACGTGGAAGCAGTTGACAGACGAAATCATTGCCCACCTTCCTCACAAAGTCTACCTTAGCTTCGACATAGACGGGCTGGACCCCAAGCTCTGTCCCAGCACCGGTACTCCCGTCCCCGGAGGACTGAATACCCCCGAAGTCGGTTACCTTTGTCGCAAGATAGTGGAGAGCGGGAGACGGCTCATCGGGTTTGACCTGGTGGAAGTGGGCGTAGGACAGACCGATTGGGACGCCAACGTCGGCGCCCGCCAACTGTTTAAACTGAGTAACCTGTTGATCAGGTCTAATTCATAAAGAAGACTCGTATGCAAACGTATAGGATCGCCGTGATGATCTCCGATCTGGAGAAGAGAAAAAGAACCCTCGGGCCCCTGCATTTCTTTTCCGCCTGCGTATTTATCTTTTACACCGCTTCCCTGTTAAGAGGCATGCATTCAGACAGCCTGCTTTATTGGGGATCCACCCTGCTTATCGGAGGCTGGATCGCCGTGTTTGCCCTGGCGGGTAAGAAGATATTCCCTGCTGAAAAGACGTACGCACAGGCCAGCCGTAATTTACGCTGGCTGGAATCCCTTCTTTTCCTGGGACTGGCCTTGTTTGTTTTTTCCCAAAAAGCGACCTATTTCCATGGCTTGATACTGCTTTGCTGGGCCTTGATATTTGCCTTTATGGCCTGGACGGAACGGGATCTGTTTGAACCTGTGGCTATTCGTATAGAAACCCGGGGAATCGGCATACCCCGGCCCGGAGGGGTGCGCTGGATCCCCTGGGCACAAATGCGGGGGGTCGCCCTTCGCCCGGACTATTTCACCGTCCTGCTGCCCGGAAACAAATACATGCAGTTTGAAATAACACAATTGATGCTGGACGCGGAAATCGTTGAAATAAACGAATTTTGCGCTGAGATGTTGAAACAAAACACCCTTAAATGACCTTACCAACGCCCCCATACCTGCTTTATTCTGACGGAAAAGGAAATATTTTCGAAGACATTTCCCTGTACGCCGTAGGCAGGAGCGGATGGGACGCTTTTCCGATTCCTACGGAAGAATGGATCCCCCTGCCCGAAGGAGGATCCCTGTATGAACTGCCTGGCCGTAAGGCCATCGGTATAGATGTAGAAAGCGGAGAAATGCGGCTGTGTGAGAAGGGCTGGGCAGTAGCGGCCTTTATCCCCCCTGCTCATACCGGTCTCTACCTGGCCGCCTATGAAACCGGGCCGGATGCGCCTACCCTTCCCTTGTTTTGTTATACGGCCGCCAGTTGGTTTGACGGGAAGTTCTACGTACCCGCCACACGTATTGAGGCCGATATCCGGCAGGAAAACGCCGGCTTTGATCAGTCAAAAGTTGAATCCGGGGTGGCCGACATGCTGAAAGCCTACCCGCACAACCGCCTGGTCCGGCACCTGGCAGACAATTGCGCCCTGACCTATCACTGTCCTGCGGCACGGAATTATTTCCTGGGCCGTTGGGAATGCCCGATCCCCAGTTCCCCCGCCTGCAATGCAAATTGCGTAGGCTGTATCTCGTTTCAGCCGGAGGACGAAACCATCCCTTCCACCCAGGACAGGCTCACCTTCAAACCTACAGCGGAAGAAATCGTGGAGTTCACCGTTCCCCACCTGGAGTCTGCGCCCTACCCCATTGTGAGCTTCGGGCAAGGCTGCGAAGGGGAGCCCCTGCTAATGTGGGAAACCATCCGGGAATCGATCCGGGAGATCCGCAAACATACGCCCAAGGGCAGCATCAATATCAATACCAACGGATCCAAACCGGACGCCGTAAGGGCGTTATGCGAAGCGGGGTTGAACAGCATACGCGTCAGCACCAATTCGGCCCGCCCGGAAATATACCTGCCCTACTATCGTCCCAATAACTACTCGTTTGAAGACATCGTGGAAAGCCTCAAAATTGTGCGCAGTTTCGGGGGATGGACCTCCATCAATTACTTTGTTTTCCCCGGCATGACCGACTCTGTGGCTGAATACGAGGCCTTGCGTCAGTTGATCATTGATACCGATCTGTGCATGATCCAATGGCGGAACTTCAACATAGATCCGGACTGGTACCTGGGCAAGCTGGGTGTGACCGAAACCGGAGAGTGCCTGGGAATGAGCCAGTTACTCGAACTGATCCGGGAAGAATTTCCCCACCTGCGTTTCGGGTATTTCAATCCCTCCATGGAAAGGATCAAAGGAGATTATGCGGCCGATTTCGCCCATTAAGGACGGCCCTTTCCCTATTTTCAGGCAAATTTGTCGCTTATAGCCCTGTATTGTTGTATATATGCCCCTATTTTGGTAGGTTTGTAACGGTAACGCTTACCCTATAAAATCCGATATACGTACATGATCGACCCGAAAGACCACGCCCCTGGAGCACCCGGGTTAGAAACCCACCGGGCGAACCACCTCCTTTCGGGTCTTGGAAAATCATTCCAAGCCACTTCCAGAGTCACTTTCAGCTTGTCCAGGGGGACCGTCAGCGAGATACTATTCCCGGTAGAAGCCCATTCCGTTGCACATGATATGCAATGGATCGTCACGGATGGGAAAGATTTCTTTTCTGAAGAGAAAAGACACGCAGACCATGACACGGCCCCCTCAGAAGAAGGAGTTCCCGCTTATCGTATCATCAATACCTGCCGCCAGGGAAAGTACAGGATCACTAAGGAGGTCGTGACGGATCCGTTCCGGGATACCCTCCTTCAAAAGACCCTTTTTACGCCCCTTGAGCCTAGCCCTTCCGGTAACCCATACCGGCTTTTTCTCCTGCTGACCCCCCATATCGGGGAGAGCAGCGATTCACATAACGCCTGGACAGCAGACTACAAAGGCATTCCCATGCTGTTTGCCCAAAAGAATGGCGTCACCATGGCCCTGGCCTGCTCCCATCCCTGGAAGCGGCGTTCTGTAGGTTATACAGGCGTTTCCGACGGTTGGATGGACCTGGCAGCCCATCGCCAGATGACCCGGGAATACCGGAAAGCCGAGTCAGGCAGGGTTGTCCTGACCTGCGAGGTCGTCCTACCCCAGCGGACCAGACCGGAGACAGCCGCAGCGGCCGGGCCGGCAGGCGCCGCCAGGCCGAACGGCGCAAATGGCGCGGCTGCCGCGACTAGACCGGACGGAGCAGCCGGCGCGAATTCCACAGAGCTGGTGGTCGCACTGGGATTCGGACAGGATGAGCATGAAGCAGCCGGAAAAGCGTGGTCTTCCCTTCTGGAAGGCTTTGAAGGCGCCAAAGATCAATACGTGACGCAATGGAGGAGCTGGCAACATGCCCTTTCTTCCATGGCCACCGGCAATACCTTGGGTAAATACGTCAGGACCAGCGTGATGGTCCTTCGCTTATTGGAAGCAAAGACCTTTCCCGGCGCCCTGCAGGCCAGTTTATATGGGGCCGGGGTCGTGCGCCCGAGGGACCTGGGCGCGGCCTTCGGGGCATACATGGCCCTCGGCGCCCCGGAAGATGCACAGCGACTCCTAGGCTTCCTTATGGCGACCCAGGAACCGGGAGGATACTGGCCTCAAACTATGCACGTCAGCGGAATCCCTATCAGCAGAGCGGCCCCTCTTGACCAGGTGGCCCAGGTCATCCTGATGGTGGATGCCTGCAGGCGCTCTTTTTTGCTGTCCCCCGGAAAAATGCAACGCTATTGGGAAATCGTCCTGAAAGCCGTCAGTTACCTGGTCGGCTCAGGCCCCGTTACCCCCCTGGACCGTTGGGGCAGCCACCAGGGAATCGCCCCCTATACCCTGGCTATTGAAATTGCAGCCCTGCTGGCTGCCGCAGACATGGCAGAAGAGAAACAGGAACCCGGCATCGCTACATACTGCCGGAAAACGGCCGACTACCTGCAACAAAACATAGACAACTGGACCTATATCTCCGGAGCCTACCGGTCTGTCGCTTACATCGGCGCTACGGATGAAGACGGCATCAGCACCGACGCCCTTGCCCTCGTCCGTTTTGGCCTGAGAAAGGCGGACGATCCGCGCATATTAAGCACCGTGGCAGCCATTGATGCCCAGCTCAAGGTCGAGACCCGTTACGGGCCCTGCTGGAAACGCTTTTCCCGGGATATCGGGGCCTGGCCGCTGCTCACGGCAGAACGGGGCCTTTATGAAATAGCGGCGGGTAATTTGGGCGGGGCCGCTTCCTTACTGGGAACGGTGGAAGCACTGTCTCACCACGGGTATTTTCCAGAGCAGGTATGGGATATACCAGCCGGCCATTCGGGAGAGCCTTCCGGCACGCCCTTACCGGTCAGTTGGACGCATGCGGAATACCTCCTGTTATGCTGTTCCCTGAAAGAAAACAGGATCCTGGATATGCCCAGGTTCACCAGGGAAAGGTACCTGGAAAAGGCGCCCGCTGCTCCCTTTGTCGTATGGCGCTTTAATATGCCTTGCACCGACCTCCCCAGGGACAAGAAATTACGTATTGAGCTGAAGGGCCCGGCCCTCATCCATTGGACGGACGACAATTGGGTGACCAAACAACATATCCTGACCAGGGATACACACCTGGGCATATTCGTAGCGGAACTGACGCCGAAAAACAACGATGGGACAGAATTAATATTTACGTTCTTCTGGCTGAACACCGACCGTTGGGAGGATAAAAACTACTCCGTCGCGCTTGCGCAGGCAGCTATATAGGGGCGCCCGCTGCTATACAGGGGCGCCTCCGGCGTACGCCTATCCAGCGGCAGCCCAAGGGCGCCTCCGGCGCTCGGCCGAAGGCCCCTCATTAGCGGTAGCGGGGCGGCAGGCTAATTTAATAAGTAGCCTGCTGCCCCGCTACATAAATCCCATCTTCTTCGAATGAAGAATCGCTTCCTCACTATGGACAAAATAGCAGCAGGGGATGCCCAGGCGGCTGATCTCTCCGAGCATCGCTTCCACTTCCCTGCTGAACCACTTGCGCGTGTGCCTGATATACACACAGGCTATCTGCCCCGGGAACTTCCGGACCGCCTGCATGTATAGTAAGGGATCCTTCTGTGTGTCGTCTCCGAGCAGGATAAAGTGATGGTCGGGATAAAATTCCAGGAGTTCCCTGATCTTGCGAAGCTTGTGCTGGTGATCCCCTTTTCCTGTTTTGAAAAAATCGATCAGTCTTGTTTTCAGGCTGCGCAACAGATAAATCCCCCGGGGTAATTGATGGGTTCTGGAAAAAGCGCGGATAAAAGGATACAAATTCCATTCACTGCTGGATACATAGGAAAACAAACAGGAGCCCAACTGGCTATTGTGTTGGTACAATTGCTGGTAATGAGAGACTACCCCGTCAAAGGGCCTGCGTTCGCTGGGTGTGTGCATGATCAGCAGGCGGAGCTTCTTCCACCAATTCCTCGAATGGGAAATGAGCAGGGTATCGTCAATATCGGTAATGATATCATAGGAATTCAATCCCGGCCTGAGCACGGTGCCATGCGCAGTCGGCGCCTTGTAAGGGGAATCAGGAGACAGCCGGACTTCCACGGCCGTCCATCCGTAGGAAACCGGGCGGTTCAGGGGAAGGTCAAACCGGAAATATCCCTTGGCGTCCGTTGTCGTATACGCCACTTCACCCCCTGCAGACAATTCCACGGACACCCCTCTTAATCCTTTCACCCGGAATAATTTCCACAATACCCAGAGATTGGAAAAAAAATGGTCCGAATAGGGATACCAATGGCGCAGGTTTTGCCTGAAAACATGTCCGAACACCACTACCCCGGAATGATTGGCATAGCCCGGGTATACAACAATAGTGGGGTTAGCTCGTTTACGCGATATCAACATGGAACGCTGAATTTATCAATTTTTAAGGATATTGGTCACTCAAAGGATATGGATACAGCAGAAAAAATATTATTTGTAGTGAACCCCGTGGCCGGTGGAAAAGACAAAAACCTTTTCTGGACCAGCCTGGAACAGGCGTTGGCCGTCAGTCCTTTTGACTTTCTCACCTATCCGACCACGGGAAATAACGATGTACAACAACTGCGCCACCTGCTGAGTACCCATCCCTTCACCCGGGTCATTGCCGTCGGCGGAGATGGAACGGTGAAGCTGGTGGCGGAGCAATTGGTCCATCATCCCATCTCCCTGGGGATCATCCCCATGGGTTCTGCCAACGGTATGGCCAGGGAACTGGGGATCCCTTCCCAGCCAAAAGAAGCATTGCGCATTGCCCTGGGCCCCGTCACTACCTGTATCGATACCGTCCATATTGAAAATCACGGGCTTTGCATTCACCTAAGCGATCTTGGTTTGAATGCCACGCTCATTGAGCATTACCAGGCCAACCGTTTAAGAGGCATGTGGGGATACGGCCGGGTGCTGGTTCGGACTTTCCTCCAGCGGAGCCGGTTCAGGATATATTTAGTCAATGACCAGCTCCGGCTGAACCGAAGTGTCTATATGGTCATGCTGGCCAATGCGCGGATGTTTGGCACAGGGGCCATGATCAATCCCACCGGCTCTTTGAAGGACGGACTTTTTGAAGTCGTTATGATCAAGGACATTCGTTGGTGGGATTTCCCACGACTGTTTTTTTCCAACAGGAAACAATACCAGGACCGGGAAGAAGTAGTCTCCGTGAAGTCCATTTCCATTGCCACCAAAAGACCCGTCCACTTCCAGATGGACGGAGAATATAAAGGGAAAATCAGCCACCTGAAAGCGACCATCATTCAGCAAGGGCTCACTGTATTGGTGCCTAATGAGCGGTAGGCATTGACTTTCAGTGGAATGGGCGAAACGGAAGTAGACATAACCATTTTTTATTAAACGCCGTGAACCTACTTTTTGTAGGTTTGCAAAAGAGTAGAGCATATGGAGCAAGCGCTGGATAAATCTAAGAACTCAAAGGCCACCATCGCCACCCTGGTGGTTCATGCCATCTTGATCCTCATCCTGATCAAAATTGCCATTCATATCCCTGCCCCCATACCTCCTCCCGTCGACCTGGGCATTGAAGTAAACCTGGGCAACAGCGACCAGGGGTTGGGCGATCATCAGCCAACCACGCCCGGCGACCCCGCCCCTGAAGCCAAAGCCGTCAGTGCTCCCGCCAGGGAACAAAGTCCGCCTTCCGCCCAGCCTCAGATACAGACCGACGACAACAATAAAGAAGAAGAACCGGCCATCGTTACTCCTCCCAAACGCAAAGTGAGCCGGCCTATTCCCGTCATCCGGGAAACCGCCCATAGGATCACCCCCCGGACGATCGTGAACCCCACTCCTACTCGTCCCAGGCCCAAGGCTATGTACAAAGGAGGAACCGGGACAGGAGGAAACGACCAGGACGCCTTCAATAAAAGCGCCAATGAAGGCATCGCCGGAGGGCAGGGCGACCAGGGAAAGCCAAACGGCGACCCGAATTCCCATAACTATACCGGAAACGGCGGTACAGGCCATTCAGGGGCTGCCATCCTGAGAGGGCTGAATGGGAGGACCTTTTCCCTTCCTTCTTTTGAAGGTGACTTTAATGAAAATCAAAAGGTCGCCATCGACTTAAAAGTAGACCGCAGCGGGCATGTGATCAGTGAGACCTTTCAACTAAGGGGATCAACGACTTCAAATGCTTACTATGTAGATAAAGCCCTGTCCCTCGCTCGCGAACTCAAATTCAACGCAGGAAATGCCGATGAACAGACCGGCACCATTCAATTCAATTTTAAAGTAAGAGAGTAGCCTCCACCAATGAACTACCTGGAAACCGTCAATTATCTTCTCACCCGGCTGCCTATGTACAGCCGGATCGGTGCAGCCGCCT